>Ga0307947_1000504_pt1:0-15000 | contig 27536 bp, 24 predicted proteins | sample OrgLakmetagen232_FD_201840 | JGI IMG/M metagenome (GOLD analysis project Ga0307947, IMG submission 201840) | Saline water microbial communities from Organic Lake, Antarctica - #232 | ecosystem: Environmental > Aquatic > Non-marine Saline and Alkaline > Saline | place: Antarctica: Organic...
TCCTCCTGTCAAGTGCAAGCCCATGTTTAAAACGCCAACCCTATGTAATTTGTAATGCAAAACCATCAGGCCTGTGCACCGTACAGTGTACGGTACGGTGCGCTCTTTACTGTACGTACCGTATTTTTGTAAATTACGGCGTATTTACGATTTTGGAGGACCGTTATTTTCCTTAATTACGGTAATCTACTGTACGATATACGGTACGGTGCCAAGCTGGCACTGCCAGTGCAAAAATGGCCTCAGAAAGGCCTCTCCATCCCAACACCTCCCATTTCCACCTCCAGCATGCTCCTCTTACGTGCTGACGCCACGCAATGCTTCCCTGAACGACCCTGAGGCTGGGTTCGGGCTGCATCAGCTCGGGAAAAGGGCCCAGCAGTGGCTTGCATGGAAACTCAAAGTCAGACGCAGTACTTGATTTCTGCTTGATCATTTGTTTTTATTCATAAAATTGTTGCAAAAAGAAAATAAATTTGGGCCGAACTTGGAGCCAAACGGCCAAATTACGGTCAAAATTGTACTGTACGGTGGCACCGTCTTGTTCGATCTGGCACCGTAGTTTTGGCTGACCGTAATTTGGACCGTACTGTACGGGGTAATTACAGTCGGTACCGTAATTACGGTACAAAATCCAACTTTATGGCATGAGTGCACAGGCCTGAATACCATCGCACAAAAAAGAAAACTGTAACAACTGACTGAAAAGACTTTAAAGATCCATCTTGTCAAATTGCCTCATAAATTGAAGGCACAAGGTGATGTTTGCGTAAGATGTTGTGTCACGTATTTCATACAAGTTGGACCTTGTGACATTCATTTTGTCTTCCTTACTGCTCCAGCGGGAGAAGCTCATACCATTTGCATGCTTTCCTCTCTTTGCCACTACTGAGTCTTGCCCATTCGCTTCCCGAAATAATTGTAGAAGATAAATCTAGCAATTTTGTTTTGTCTCAGTCTTACACAGCCACAGAAGTTGAACCTTTTTATTTTTTTACTTTCTCTTGACACACTGCAGAAGTTGGACCTCGTGGAATACAAGAGCAGCTCCACTTGGGACCATGAAGGGCCTCCTGTGGCTAAGCTTGTGTGCTACAAGCAGCTGAGACAAAGCCGCAGGCATGTGTGTGTCTGTGTGTGTGCGTGTGTGTGCGTGTAGTGTGTGTGTGTGTGTGTGTGTGAGTGTGCGAGAGAGAGAGAGAGCGTGAGAGAGAGAGAGAGAGAGAGAGAGAGAGAGAGAGAGAAAGAGAGAGGGGGAGAGAGAGAGAGAGAGAGAGAGAGAGAGTGTGTCAAAAGTGGCAGGAGCGGTCGCCAGAAGTGCAGTGAGTTAAACATGCAGGCAAGTGCGTGCGTGTTTGTCACAACCAGTGCGGAGGCAGTCTTGTGAGTTGATACACGCACATCAGCACCCAGGTGTGTTAACAGCAAGCTGCCCAGTGCAGTATTTCACTAGTCCTCCTCAACAATGCAAGCTACCAAATTTAAGCTTTTGCGTTTGCAAGGAACATCACATCCTTGCCCTGCCCGCTTCCAGATGTGTGCTGGTCCCTGCTTTCAAACTTGCAAAGGACCTTATTAAGTGAACATATCTTTATATTCTGAGACCTACTTGCGAACGCTCGTACCTTGTGTCTTAATTCTGTCCCCTGTCCAGCCTAACTAGTGAACTCCCTAAGTAGTGTGCTAAACCTAGTCCAGCCTAACTAGTGAACTCCCTAAGTAGTGTGCTAAACCCTAGTACAGCCTCACTCGTGTGCTAAACCCTAGCGCAGCCTAACTAACATCCTCAACCCTAGTCCAGCCTAACTAGTGTGCTCCCTTATGCCACTATACCTTTCTTTGCATGATGCCTGCTGTTCAGGGAGGAGCACCAAGCTGCAGTGGATCACGGCAAGCTGGCAGGCAACGGTGAGTGGTACAGAGTGAGTGGTACAGAGTGAGTGGTACAGAGTGAGTGGTACAGAGTGGATCACGGCAAGCTGGCAGGCAACAGTGAGTGGTACAGAGTGAGTGGTACAGAGTGAGTGGGACAGAGTGGTACAGAGTGGATCACGGCAAGCTGGCAGGCAACGGTGAGTGGTACAAGGTTTGCAGAAAAAACTGGCCTTCATTCAAGAAGTGCGACTGCTAGCCTAAAAAATCTGCTAGCCTAGAAAAACCCTAACGGTGAGTGCTACAACCTGGGAGGAAGCTTTAGAAGCATAGAAGTTGCGTGGTCAATGCAATCCACTCCTCATATTAAGGCTAGAACTACAAGGGAAATACTCAAAAGAACAGCAGTGAGTGGTACAACCTGGAAGGGAGCGTGCAGAAATTATAGGCTGCGCAGCAATGAAAACCACTCCCCTAACTAAAGCAACAACTGCAAGGGAAATTGTAGAAGATCGCGTGGGCATGTAAGTTGCTCTTTGATATTGTCAAGAAGGAAGAGTGCACTGATACTGGGGTTTGCTGAGCTCCTCCACCTTGTCCTCAATAAAATTAAAATATGAAATTAAATGTGAGCTGTGAAATCAAGACGGGACCGTAAGAGCACCTTGTAATACATGAAACTCGAAATGTGAAAATAGATGAAAATTGAGCCAAGTTGGGATTGCAAAAGCAATAAGCATTGTTCTCACACACACACACACACACACACACACACACACACACACACACACATACACACACACACACACACACAAGTCAAAGAGATAGAGATAATGAGCTGTGGTAGCTCAGATCGTGTGCAAAAAAACACAGTGTTGAGCATTGTTTTCGCCAGGAGCCTGTACACTCCACATCTGGCATGATGATGCGTATCAAACCTTCTGCCAAATACAACCTTTCACACATTATAAATATATATATATATGTTTGGTTTCAGGTGGTGACCTTAAAGGTGACCCTGACACTAGGGTTGGTCAGAACATTATATATACCATGGAGTCTTGTAACAATGCGAGGTTTGAAATAAACTCCAATGCAAGCCTATGCGAGGGGCACACAATCTAGTTATTTACCCCAATGCGGTCTATGCGAGGGCCTTCGGCCCTCTGAGCTGCACGTGCACGCGTGTGTGTGTGTGCGTGCCCATGTGTGTGTGTGTGTGTGTGTGTGTGTGTGTGTGTGTGTGTGCTCGTACGTGTGTGGGTGTATGTGTGTGCGTGCACGTACATGTGTGCGTGCGTGCGTGTGTAAACAGTTGTGTACGTACGTTTGTCTGCGTGCGTTGTGTACTTGTGCTTGCGCGTATGTGTGTGTGTGTGCATGCGCATATGTGTTTGTGCGTGCGTGTACGTGCGTACGTGCATTGTGTACGTGCGTGCGTGTGTATGCAGTTGTGTACGTACGTGTGTGCGTGCGTTGTGTAAGTGTGCGTGTGTGTGCGCGTATGTACGTGTGCCTGCGTGTGTGTGCATGCGCGTACGTGTGTGTGTGTGTGCGTGTGTGCCTGTGTGTGCATGCGGGTACGTGTGTGTGCGTGCGCATGTAAAGGGATTGAAGGCGCCCTTCCTCTTGTTGTCCTTCCTCCCCAATAGAGGGCCAGCCTCTTAAGCTGTTTGTCCACCTTGGGGGCCTTGAGGGGCGGCTTAGAGACTTTCCCGACCTGTCTCTGTTCATGCTTAAATTCAATTATTTAGCCTCGACATGAGCTTCACGAGGCCCATGTAACTTGGTTATTCAAATGCTCCCGACACACCGCGAGGGGGTCAGAAACGTCCGCGGTGCGCGGTGATATACTGTCTCTGTAATATATGGTGAATTTACAATGTTTTTGGCGGAATAAGAGCTAATTATACGGTAACATACGGTGTATAGGTAGGTATGCACGAATCTGGCCAACCTTACTTGACACTGTTGCTCTAGCCATGTGACATCTTGTTATGCATGGGTTGAAGAGTCAGTGCCGAGAAACAAGCAGTTTTTCGGGGTACAAGCAGGTGTTTGGGGAAGCAAGGGAAATAACAAGTTCCCTCAGCAGCCTTGTGATTGCTGGTCACCGTGAGCCATTTCAACTTGCCATCCCCAAGCACGCCTGCAAATCCCATGGAAGTATTATGGTCCCTACCTTCCTCCTAAAACCAACAGCTGAATTACAAATTCTACTGGACACCAGCCTTAGCAGCCGCGGTAGTGGTAGGGGAAGTAGGGGTCCAGGGAGTCAATGCACACAAATACAAAATACCACAGGCAGTGAAAAGCTACACAGGCAGCGCAATAAATGTGCGGACAGTAAAGAAGTTGCATGGACGAGAGAAAACTACTTTCCAAATTGATCCACAAACACTTCAAGCATGCTGACAACTCATCCCCGGTCCTCAGTACCTGAAAAAGACAACGAAAATACTTAGGACTGGCCAGAGCCGACTATATGCATTGTATACAACTGTGTATTTGGGGATTTCCTGCCAAAAATACGGTGTATTTACCGTATAAATATGTTTCTGGCCAACCCTACATGTGCTCTCCTGGTGTCCAGGCTGGTGTCACAAGCAGAGCCATCTCCCTTTACATATGTGGTATCAGGTATCAGTAATAATAACATATTTACTGCTGTCACGTCTGCCCGCAGCTGACGCCAGCAGCCACAATGTTAACAGGGATGGGGGAAGGGGAGGGTCAGGCAGGCACATCCCTCACACAGTTCCACACACCATGGAATCCAAGGGCTCGCCGCTGGAGGTGTGTGTGTGTGTCTTTGTGTGTGTGTGTGTGTGTGTGTGTGTGTGAGTGTGAGTGAGTGCTTATGTGTACGTGTGTGTTTGTGGGCGTGTGCCTTTTTGAGTGTGTATGATTGTGGGTGTGGGCGTGTGTCTGTCAAATTGCCTCCCTATCATAGTGAGGATTTTGTACATGGTGGGATTGTGTTCATGACGGAGAAGAGCTCCTTAGACGCAGTCATTTTGAAGGCAGGTGTTTTTTGACAGTGGTGTGGGTGCGTTAGGCTTGGCCAGAACCGTAAATTTGCACATCGTATACGACCGTATGTACAGTGTATAGCTTCCCTGCTAGGAACACTGTATATGCACCGTATATATGTATATGTGTTTGTGTATATGTGTATATATATGCACCGTATATATGTATGTGTGTTTGGGTTCTGGCCAACTCTAGGCACGTGGCATCTTGGAACACGCAGTGTCTCATCTTTTGAGGTTAATGAGGAAAGCAGGCAGGAAGCAGGGAAGATTTTGCTCATGTTGACTTTAGCAGATAGTGGTCCTCGTACAGCTACCCTAAAAAAATAGAGCATGCACCAACTCTTGGCCGCAATGCGTACAAAGACAATGGCAACAGCTTGACTGTGCAATCCACACCAGCCCAAATCTCATACATACATGAGTTTTTATCTGTTACACACCTGCCTGCTCTGCATACATTTCTCTGACAGTAGCCAGCACAGGCGGCTCCAAAGAGGAATCGTTCTTGTGTGGTATATGAACACATAGCAACGCATGCCAGTCCTGTTTATGTGATTTTTTGTGCTAAGGGTGTGACCAGTGCTGAAGAGAGGTCGTCAGCTCGGCAGGTCTGCTGCTTTACAGGGCACAGGGGGAGTGTACAGGCACGGGTATGCACATTGGGCTGGCCAAAACCGTTTACCTACGCACAACATGTATGACTGCTGATGTGGAAATTCCCTGCTAAAAACGCTGTAAAATCCCCTGCTTAATACGTACATAGGTATGAGTTACACCAGCCCTACATTTGCTTATCATTGCACCACACATCGAGCTCGTCCTGTGACGCAGGAAGCGGTGCTGGAGAGGGGTTGTAAGTGACAGTGCATTACGGCGGCTGCCTCTTACCAGCCTTTACACTCGCATTCCCAACACAGGAACTTACAGTGCTCTACGGCTGCTGCCTCTTACCAGCCTTTACACTCACAATCCCAACACAGGAACTTACAGTGCACTACGGCCGCTGCCTCTTACCAGCCTTTACACTCGCATTCCCAACACAGGAGCTTACAGTGCACTACGGCTGCTGCCTCTTACCAGCCTTTACACTCACAATCCCAACACAGGAGCTTACAGTGCACTACGGCTGCTGCCTCTTACCAGCCTTTACACTCACAATCCCAACACAGGAGCTTACAGTGCACTACGGCTGCTGCCTCTTACCAGCCTTTACACTCGCAATCCCAACACAGGAACTTACAGTGCGCTACGGCTGCTGCCTCTTACCAGCCTTTACACTCGCAATCCAAACACAGGAGCTTACAGTGCGCTACGGCTGCTGCCTCTTACCAGCCTTTACACTCGCAATCCCAACACAGGAGCTTACAGTGCGCTACGGCTGCTGCCTCTTACCAGCCTTTACACTCACATTCCCAACACAGGAGCTTACAGTGCACCACGGCTGCTGCCTCTTACCAGCCTTTACACTCGCAATCCCAACACAGGAGCTGCAAGCGGCGCTGGACAGGGGTCGGCAGGCTGGCAGGTCTGCTGCTTTGCAGAGCAGGGGAGGGGGTGCACAGGCACAGGCGCACACAGGCGTTGTGGGGCAAACGCAGTCACACGGATGCACAGGCAATGTGGCAGAAGCCCAGGCACACACAAGCAGTGTAAGGGAGGCAGCGGCACAAAGGTCGCATCATCAGTTGCCCGCTTCTAACAACCAGGCAGGCAGCATTGACCCCCCTGATACTCATACTCATACAAGCCTCAAGGCAGGCGGTTTGCTCCAGGAGCACCAAAGTAGTGATGGCAACAGCATTGGTAGTGTGCATGACAGGGGATGGGTGCGCAGCGATGCTGAGGGCAGCGTGGGTGATGTACACGGTGGGAAGAGCAGCAATGGCGTGGAAAGCAGTGAGAGAAGCAGCGGAGGCAGTCACAGGAAAAGGGAGGGGTCATCTAGAGAGGCAGGTCAGGCCAACAGCAGTAGTAGTAGCAGTAGTAGTAATAGTAGTAGTAGTAGCAGCAATAATGGGAGAAGTACTGGTGGCAGGCTGGCCAAGCAACAGCAGCAGCAGGAGCAGCAGCAGCAGCAGCAGCAACAGCAGCAACGAATGCCTGCCAAGAAGGAGAAGGTGAAGGAGGTATTCTTTGGGCCCAAGATAGCGCCCCATGATAAGGAGGTCCGCTTGAAAAGGGCGCGGCAGTGGCTGGTGGACGGAATGAAGTGAGTGAGAGTGTATGTATGTGTGTGTCTTTAGGCCTGAGAGCCAAGAGGGTTTTCCATGACATACCAATCCGCCAATGAAGCGCAAAGAGGTGCCCCACAAAGGGGATACAGTGAGGTTAGGTGAGCAAAGAGAAACGTCCGCTCTCTCTGGCATGCCCCAAATTGGCACGTGCAGGTCTGCAGCCAAGGAATATGTTTAAGGCACAAGCGCTTGCACATGACAAAATGTAACATGCACGGAAATGTAACAGCATGTGTGTTAGTTACTTGCACTCATTTGTTCAACAGCACAAATGCAGGACATATGAGCTTATGGCAATCGCACATGCACATCATTCACGCACATGCGAAATGCTCAAAGCCTTCTGCTTTGAAATTCTTTGCGTATGCTACACGCAATACGTGGATAGCACGGCAATGCGCGTGCATCATGTTTCACATGTCATGGCTGCAGGGTGTCCATCGCCCAGGAGGGAGCAGCACAGAAAGCAAAAAGCTATGCTGAGCTGGCACTAGACAGCACCACATGCACAGCACAGCAACACGCATGCATCATGTTTTACGTGTCATGGCTGCAGGGTGTCCGTTGCCCAGGAGGTGAGCAGCACAGAAAGCAAAAGCTCTGCTGAGTTGGCACTGGACAGCATCATAGCTGGCCTGTCTGATTGTGGACGTCCCGCCTCAGGCAAGTGTTGGCAGTCCTCTCTAATTGTCCTCACATGGGTAGCTGCCCTGAAAGCCTAGTGGCCCGTGGTCAGGCCAGACTCTTCGGGGTCACGGGTTCAAATCCGCCTGGTAGCGTGAGTACATCGCTGTCCGACAGCTCCATCTCCGTTTCCTTAATCCATGCTTGTGGTGGTATCACCCCTTGCGTATAACTTTTGTCCTCACTAAATGTCGATCTGGATTCAGTGATGGTTGCTGCTCTGGTTTGATTCCTGATGCAAGCTGTACAAAAGGGTTTACAAAGGGTTTACAAAGGGGGTAACCGGCAGCCACATGTGTTGGGCTGATAGGCATTGTTGGATCGGCCAGCGTAAACGTAAGGTTGTGAAATAAAATTGGTCTCAGCCAGTGCCATATTGTTCTCTTAGAGGTGATGAATGAATGATGAAAAGGCAAAAACCTGAGACAATAAAAGAGCTTGATGGAGAGCCACAACAAGCAGTTCAGGCGTGTTAACTGAACACCAGAATGTATAACTCAAGGGGAGGAAGGGAGCGCCACATTAGAGACCCATGACTGTTCATGCAAATAAATTGAAAGCTGAGTTCAAATTTAACATTTGACTTACAACAGTGCACCAGCATGTACGATCTAAGAAAAGCACAGAAAAGTGTTGGAAGGAAAAACCTTCGTTTTAAATTGTTAGGTTGTTTGAGCCCCATCCTGGCCTAGCTGGTTGCTGCACATACATAGAAACTCCACTATCTCAGTCCACAATCCCGGGATGTTCAAGCCACAGCAAGCTAGCCAACAAACACCACAGCGTTTATTTACCCTAGAGGTGCAACCCACAGCATGCAAAGGCACCACGACACACAGCAGCCAGCCCAGACTATCTATTAGAAAAGGGGCGCTCCTTCGTTAACGAAGGGGGAGGTTGGGGCCTGGCTCTGTCGTACAGCCGAAATGCAAGCAAGCAGGCTCCACAGTCTATTTACTCCGTCCACTGTGTACCGTCAGTAGGCAAGCATAGCAAGAGCCCCATCCTGGCCTAGTGCGGGGGCTTTGTGTGCGTAATGGTTACAATGGTTACAATAATTGCAATGTTACAATGGTGCGTAATGGGTCACCATGCATCAATTCATTCCTTGCCTTCGCGCTTTGTGTGCGTAATGGGTCACCATGCATCAATTCATTCCTTGCCTTCGAGCTGGCCTCTCTGTTGCTTGAGCTTGTCTTTGGCCCGACGCCGTTGTCTTGGGGTCTTCTCAGCAGTGTTTCGATTAACCGCGACAAGTCTCTTAGGTGTCGCATTTTGGCCATTTTGGGTAAGACACAGCGACGCCTGGCAAGCCAAATGTTGCCTGGTGGCGACACCAAATTTTCCTGTCGACCACCCAGTGTAGCCAATAATTTTAAATTTTAATTTGTAAATGAGTCAAAGTACTTTCCAAGTCCTTGGGGGCCGAGGGGCACCCTTTACAGCTGGTCAAAGCTCCCAAGTTCCTACCCCTCTCGACCCCTCCATGCCCCTCCCATCCATGCCAGCAGCTCCAAAAGCACAAGCTGCAGCACCTCCCCCAGTAGCACCTCAGTCACTTCCTGCACCACAAGCTGCATCGCCTCCACCAGCACAAGCAGCACTGGCAGAAACAGATGCATCACCAGAGGCATCACCATAAGCAGGAGAGGGGGGTAAGCGCAGGCGGTGTGGACGCGTGATTGGCTACCTCAGCAGCAGAGTCCCTGAAGACCATCGCCAGTACTTTGAAGAGCGGGAGGGGGGTATGGCTAAATGCTTGCCATGCACGTGGCAAGCCCAAAAGCAGGGAAGCAGGGAGGAAGTGCTCATCATGCTGGACAAAAAGGATAAAATTGACTCGCACCTGGGCCTGAAGGTGCACGAGAGCAAAAGGCAGAAGGATCATGAGATGCATCTGGGAAAAGCAGCAGGCCCGGTTTGACACCGCTATGTGCATACTGCTTGCTCTCTGGTGCACAGTATATGGGCAAGCCTACTGCGTCCTTTTGGCACACTTGCAGTAATAGCGTCGAGCTCAAATGCAGCCTTAGCGATTGGCTATCCTTGGCCAACATAGCACTAGTGCAAGTTTTTGGCTCAGTGGAGGAGGAGCGGCTCTTCAGCAAGCTTGCCTTCGTCAAGGAAGAGAGGCGGAACCGCTTGCTGTTAGATCACTTGAACGTGTGCCTTGTGCTTGCAACCCAGCGCATGTGGGCGTTTAGGGACTTTCCCTTCTTGCGAGCATTGCAAAATTGGCTTGAAGCAAAGAAGAGGCGCACAGCAGCTCATTCACAGCAGCGGCGGCGGGAGCCAGAATTGATGGAAATCAGTGAAGAGCGAGGACGCAGAGTAAAGACTTAGGGGGGGAGGGAGACAAAGGGTTCAACAAACTTATTACAGTATCCAGTATTTACATTGAACTCGAATACAATTTTCATTCACACATGCCAAAATTTTGGCAGCTTTTTTGGGGGTAAATATTCAGTGGCTACACTCTTTTTCAGCAAAAGCACCCTGTGAAGCCATACAGCTACACACCCAAAAACCTTAATAGAGACACTGCTTCTCAGAAGTAGGGAGGGGGCTTTCGAAGGTCAGCCAGCCGATGAGCAAGCGGGCGTAGGCACACTGTTCCAGAGGGCTTGGTCCTTGGGGTGTGGCAGGAGGAGCTGGCGAGCGACTGTCTCTTTTGTGTGTGCGCTGATGTGTGCCGCCCAGTCCTCCTTGGTCCTGATAATCCAGCTTGGGTGGAACGGACCTCCGTGGGCCTCCGCTGGGATGAGGGCCTCCACTGGGACAAGGGCCTCCATCTCACGATTTTGGCTTGCCTTTACATTTTCTTTTTTTCATTCAAGCTGTACAAGTGGGGAAACTTTATGGAAACTTTATTTGTTAGTGCATTTTTGGGTTATACGAGGACTTTTTGCATATACCCATAGTTTACTCCCACATCAATGCACTCCGCTATGAATGTCCCCCGCCCTTATCTTACATAGATGTGACTAAGGTAAGGTAAGTTAAGGTTACATCACTATAGATGTGACTAATTACTTCAATTATCTTTCCTTGGCAACCGAACAAAAATTGTGTGTTTCGACCTGCCCTTCCTTCCTTTCTGGCCACAGGCAAACACTCCACCAAATCTGTGGTCTCCATAACCCTTCAGCCTAGAACAGCAGCGAGTGATGCAGCAGAGGCTGAGAAGGCACGGAACAAGCAGCGGAAACAGGAGAGGAAGGAGGAAAAAAGAGTGGAGAAAGCAAAGGAGCTGGAGCACGCGGTGGCCTCTGGGTCACCTAGCTAGCAACCATTTGGTGGCTTCAAGTTGTGCACTTCAAACTCATGAACCGTGTCCCCCTTTTTTGGTTTTTGCAGGCCCGTTGTCATTTAGTTCAAGACAAAAGGCCTTTTAAATGCGATTGACCTTGCAGGCCCGTTTGCAAATTTTTCTGCTGCTACTATCTAGAAAACCCGTGACCTCAAACTTGAAACAAACCATGTGCTGAAGTCATTTTCATTCATACAGAGCAGATCGCTAGTAAAAATATCTTAATATTTCGTTAAGCCACTTTATAGAACACCGGTACCGGTACATACAGAAGCTCTTGTAACTGAAACTCTGCAGGTTTTTGTTTTGAAGCTCTAGTACTTCGTGGATAGCACTGACAAACATTTATGGTTTATGACGTAGTTGTAATTCCGCGGTTCGTCATGTTCAGTGCACACAGGATTTGCTTGCTTTGAGAGTGAACATGCAAAGGAAAGCAACCTAATCACCAGCCCGTGTTCATGTGCAGGAAGCAGTAGCTACGTCCACCTAAAATGTGCGTGCATCTATCAAGTATACCGATTAAATGTTCTTTTCCAGAGGGGTTCAACTGGGGAAATGTGAACTTGCTACATTAAATCTCTGCATTATGAAGTGCATCTGGTGTCAGTCCCATTCAGTATTTATATATGTGTCCGGTTTAAACAACAAATGCACAATTTGTAACTCCAGGTCTGTCACTACGAGTATCAGTACATACAGACGCCTTGATGATGCCGCCTTGATTGCACATCCTGCGTTTGTGTCCTCCGTGTCCGTGGCACTCCTGCTTGTCTGCTGCACGATCCTTGGGTTCATACCTAGGGTTGGCCAGAACCGCTCATATACACCGTAAATGACCGTATATTTGGTGATTTCCCTGCCAAACACACTGTATATACACCGTATATACATGGTTCTAGCCAACCCTATTCATACCCCTTGTCCAGGTAGATGTCCAAGCCCGTTCAGTCTGACCGTGTACTGTTTGCTGGAGTTGTTAAGCAAGGCGTTGCATCTTCTTGCGTGTGGTTGGAAGGTGAGGTGGGGAGCCTACGATAAGAGGAGGGCCACCACAGCAAGCAAGGGGCGCAAATAAACAGCATAAAGGCTTGTAAGCATAACGTATAATATCGCATCCAAGCTTGTGCACAAATCCCAGGCAGTCTCTCCTGAGCATTGTTTCTTGTAAGACATAACACTCTATGATTATGATCTAATGCTCATTCCTCCAGCAGCTTCCTGTTAAATATATGGCATGTAATGCACACACGTTGTGCGACGTGTAGTTCGGCTCGCCGTCTGCCTTGCTTGCATTGTTCTTTGCAGTTAGGCCTTGTGTGGATGGTCTGCTCAGGGGCAGACCTTGGCAGGATCAAGGGATGTCGCAGCTGCCCAGTTCTGTGCTTGCCAGATGCGATGTTGTTGTGCACCAGCTGCGCAGGTAATAATTTACAATGGGATACAAATAGGGAAATGACAGCCGGAATTTAATCTGGCTCGTTGTAGTCAGAACAAGAAGGCTTGAATTTCTGTTTATGATTCATACTGTACGCTTGAAAAGGTGTGACGTAGTTCAATGACGTGGAATAATTTGACAGAAAGACCAAGCTAGCCTCCATTGAATGTGGAATGGTACTTTGCATTCCCTGGTGCACTTTGGGAAGGGTACGGTTTCTAAATCAGGAATGGTGATATTATGTGGGCTCGACACGTATACTGTGCAAGCCTGTGGTAACCTGAAATTCGGCATGCACCAAACACAACACCAGAACGTTCCTGCTTCTCCCACAATACGCATACATGCATGCACACACATACATTCGCACGTGCACTCCCCCCTGGAGAATAAAAAGAGGAATGGCTTGCCAATGGGGATCAGGTGGTTGGAGGTGGAGGCTTGCTCACCACTAGGAGTGTTGCTCAAATATTTCAGGGGGTGAACTACGAACTACGCGTGGAAGACTTTTGTATACAAACCTGCCCCGTCCTATACCGGTAGTTACATATACCGGTAGTTGCATATGATATATGAGGGAATGGGAAAAGGTGTAGAAATGATTTAGGAGGGCGTGTGTTCGGATGGTTAGAGTTGTAATGGTAGGAAGCTTAAACCCTTTGTGCTCATTACCCAACCACACATGTATGGGAGGTTGCAGGGAGGTCTGTGGCCCTCTGATTCTTGTAGTGCTAGCAGGGGGAGCGATTTTGGGTCGCCATTGCAGGTGCGCACCGGCAAAACTACCAGCGCAGTCTTTTCTTATTTAAATTGTAGTGCTTCTCTGTTTAGCTGCTGTTTACAAAGCTCCAAATTTCGTCCCCCACCTCTGATTTTCCTGTCTTTACTTATTTTTGCAGCTGGAATGAAATTTTTGCATGCAATGGTCAAAGCGAGCGGGAGGACAGTAGCAAAGGTGAGAAGAGTCTGCCATTTTTATGAACATTGAATTGAGTTTTTTCCTGGACCTTGTCCGAAATTTGAATGTGCGCTTTTGGAGTAAACAGAAATGTCCAATGCTTGTAAACATTTATCTGTCTCAAGAGGCAAAATTAGGTGAAATTTTAATGCCGACCACATTCATCCGCAGGCAGAAAATGTGCAGACGCGTCTCAGAAGGCAAGACGTTAAAAAGGGAGATCACTGTACATTAAGGTTGAATTTTATTCCTTCGAGGGGTTTTTGCAAATAAAGAGCGTGTCCTAATCTGCCTTGTTCTACTTTTTTTGCCCTGCAATGTTTACGATAATTGTTCCACTGTTTTACACTACTGTCTGACCATTGTCAATGGCATTGATGAGGTTCATTTCAGTCATTTCCCCTTCTTCGCTGTATCTGTTGCCCGTGTCTTTCAAATTATTATTATTTACACCCGTGTGCTCACAAACTTAGCACAGTTCCCAAGTTTGGTCAACCCCCGGCCAAAAGTAACCCTAAAACGGAACCCCTCGACGAACTGCCAACCAGCATTTCACCCAAAAGGACAGCTTCATTTTCTACAAAGCGCACACCGTTGGACGCGTATTGAAGCCAGATTTTTAGCGCACCTTTATCCTGACTGTCCTTTTGAGAAATGAGGCTGGTAAACTTTAGACTTGTTTGAGTGGAAGGGGTACCGCAACCAGTACCTCCCCTAAATAGCATCCTGTGTTTTAAACTATACTGAGTAATTCTATGACTTTAAATCAGGATAAGGCGTCCTCAAAAAACCCGGATACCTGCAAATACTGCCTCTCTTCCACTCAAACAAGTCTAGCTGCCCCAATTCTCAAAAGGACAGTCTGGAAATCAGTGCGTCAGAACGCTAGCTTCAATACGCGCCCAACGGTGTGCTGCGATTGTCTCAACTGGTAATTTGGGGAAGCCATTTAGCATTTTGATTGCGAGAGGTTGCAACTCAGATTAATTAACTAAGTGAAGTGTGATGTCAGGATTTCCCTAACTAATTCCCTAGGTTGCAATCCGAGGCTTCCGCGTTCGTGTGATGTCAGGATTTCCCTAACTAATTCCCTAGTTGATTAAATATAAATGGGGAATACTACGAGCAGATGGACTGCCGTTTCACAGTCGGATACACACAACAGCGCTCCCCCGGACTTTGGAGACCCTGTCCAGCGAGATGAGGAGCGTGTCCCATTACAAGAGGATTCAGGGGCAGTGCAGGGTGCCGTGTCATTGCCCCAGGTTGAGCAACCAAATGCTCTTTCGGAAGCAGAACAACAAGCACCGCAACAGCAACAACAGCAGCAGCAGCAGCAGCAGCAGCAGCAGCAGCAGCAACAGGGGGACGTGGAGAACCCCGTACCACCAGAGATAACCTCTTGTATGGAAAGAGAAGCTAAAGTAGAGGTTTGCATACACAAGAGCAGCAGCTCGCAGCTCCAAGGC
>Ga0307947_1000504_pt1:20000-27536 | contig 27536 bp, 24 predicted proteins | sample OrgLakmetagen232_FD_201840 | JGI IMG/M metagenome (GOLD analysis project Ga0307947, IMG submission 201840) | Saline water microbial communities from Organic Lake, Antarctica - #232 | ecosystem: Environmental > Aquatic > Non-marine Saline and Alkaline > Saline | place: Antarctica...
GAGCAGGCACGGCCCTCGCTGGCGGTCTGATGTAGGAATGCAGCATATGTATGATCCAAGTTATTGGACCGCAGCGGCCCTTTCTTCCAGCTGATGCACAGAAGCAGCACATTCGTTCCAAAATTATCGGGCTGCAGCAGCCGTAGCAGCCCGGCGTTCCTCAGCAGGAGCAGGCGAGGCCCCTCATTGGTAGTCAGATGCACGCAAACTGCGCATCCTGATCTAAGTCATGGGCCGCAGCGCGAGTTGCTTCCCTGTGGATGTACTTGCCGCGCTTGCAATGTAAATTACTGACTACTTACATATAAGCTTTCACCTCGCCTATGTAGGTAGCCCTTGGATTCCTGCTAGCAATGCCACATGTCATACGTCTCTGCTTAAGTTGAATGCAAGTGTTGGTGCTGCTTAATTTCACCTCCTGTTGGGAGGGCAACTATATTTGCCATACCTACCTTCATGAAATTGATAGTGATTGATGTACTATATTCTGCTGATGGCAAGATCTAGTCCTGTTGCAGTTGTATCACACACACCTTTGCTTGCAATATGTAGCTGTATGTCCTGTATGTAGTAGGTATGCCCGAGATAAGGGAGGTCCAGAAATGAAAGAAATGAAATGAAAAAGGACTTGAAAGAAGACCACGTTTGAGGTAGTAATGCAGACGAGGAACATGATGCTCGAGATGAGGGAATTTCAGGACCAATGCATTGAAGGGTGTACAATAGGAGTGGATGGCACTTCCTAAAAGAATAACGCGACAAAACCTCTCAAAAGTCTGGGTCTTGATTTCAGAAGACTTAAGAAACCTGCTTTCAAGCTCCATATGCTTAATTTTGATTTTGGCGTGTTTACAAAGGTCAAGGGGAGATAGCAAACTCCCTACTACGAGGATGGAACCGTAAGTAACAAAGTAAGAAAGAAGCAAGAGAGGCGGGCTGGAAGGAATAGATCGCTTGACTACGCTGCTAAACTTGAGCATATCCATACCAGTTGAACTTAAGCATAGTACACACACACACACACACACCACACATGCACTTTCCAGTATTTTTATACTTTCAAGTATTGATATCAGGTCATTAGAAGCCGCCAGGGGTTTCAGGGAGGCCTGCAACCCTCATCATCCCATTGTTTTTACACACCTATCTCTTTTCTTTGGGAGAGAAGTTTTATGGCACTCAATACCAAAGTGGTTGTTTCTTTTGAGTAATATGGACAGTCAATGTGCACCTGCAAAATTTATGTTCTAATTTATGAAGGGATCGCCAAATATGGGCTTTTCTGGGTTGGCTGGTAGATATTGAAGTATACTTCAAGCCGCTGTGCCTTTAAGAGGTGAGAAACAAGGTTGTCCTTTATCCCCTCTCCTCTTTCCCTTTTTATCAATGATGATGTGGATGAAGAGTTTGGGGGTGGCTTTGTGGGTGCTGCTACTGGCACTGAGGGATCGAGAGCAACTCACATGCTTTATGCTGATGACCTGACCCTGACAACTAATGACTCAGTCCAATGTTGAGTGAGCGTAGCAAATCACCGTCACTGCAAAGTATAACACTCAGCACAACAACCAATGTTAGCGCTAAAATTGTATGCTGCCAGGAAAAGACACAGTCAATGTGCAGAAATCCTATATAGTTTATTTTATTGCTTACCGGAGTTCTGCAGTGAGCAGCCATGCCTTTGTAATCCAAGCTCAACTATATTCAGTTGCTTGAACTTCTCTTTTTTGGTGGAGGAATTCTACGTGCGTACTTAGTGCCAACATGACTCCTTTTTACAACAAAGAAAGCGCCTTTCACTGCTCGTATTCAAACCTATTGAATTCTCTATTCCACAAGGGAAGAAGAAGGCAAAAGGAGGCTATGCTTAAAGGACCAATTAAGTAGCATGCATCGAGCAAGGTAGTGCACGCCCCTTACACAGTCATTTGAAACGACTCATTTCCCATGCTGCACGAACCGCTCCAAAGCACTGAGTGAACACACATAGTGGCTGTGCCTATTAAGGTGCCATTTACATCCTCATGTAACGGGATATATGTTCACTCTTCCAGCTGCACTGAGCGAACACACAAAGCGGCTGTGCCTATCAAGGTGCCCTTTACATCCTCACACGTTCACTTCCCCACCTGCACCAAGTAAAAGCGTGCAGTGGCGGCTGTGCTGTATGTGTCCTAATTCATTACACACCCAGCTGCACTAATTCAAAGTCCTCTACAGCGCTGAGGGAAAGCGTGAAGCGGCCTTGCCTCCCTGGGCTGTAGGTGCAAGGGATGATGACGTAGGGGGTGCCACCCTGCAGGCAAAACAATTGATCAAAAATGCCCGTCTGTACGTGCAAGGGGTGATGACACAAGGGGGACATCTACCTGCAGATAAAAAGACACAGACAGGATTCAAGAAACAGGGACGGGCTTAGCTGGCTCCATCACTTGTTGACGTACAGAATCTTGATTAGGGATAAATGATGTAGGAGCTGTCATCAAAAGCGTATCAGTAGCAATTGAGAGGGAGCCTGTATGGGCTATTGGAGTGTGTATTTGATGTGTGGGTGTGTGTGTGTGTGTATGTGTGTGTGTGTGTGTGTGTGTGTGTGACGACGAGGAGGATGGGTGAGGTATGCAGCACGCAGGAGCGTTTAAAAGTTGCCCGTACAGGCTGTGAAGAAAGCACAGGATAGCAGGTGCAAGAAGGCGCACATGCTGTGAAGAAAAATATAAGGTGCACAGGCTGTAACAAAAAAAAGGGTGCATGTACAGGCTGTGAAGAAAGCACAGGAAAGCATGTGCAAGAAGGTGCGCATGCTGTGAAGAAAAATAAAAGGTGCACAGGGGGTAACAAACAAAGAAACCGCACAAACTGCGAAGAAAGCACAGGAAAACAGGTGCAAGGAATGCACAGGCTGTGAACAAAGCACTGGGTGGTAGGTGCAAATGTGCCAGAATTTTAGCTTTACCGTTCTGTTCTCACCAATAGGCATCAAAAACGCACCTATAAAGGCACTGCGTGTTTAATAGGCATCTGGTGCAGCCATTGCTACTGGTACAGCTTTGTTATTTCTCTCTTTCCAGTGTGTAGTACGCACGTACCTTTAAATTGTATTCAGTGCTATTTGTGTGCGATGTCATAAACGTGGACTCTGCGACTATGGACCTGCAAGCATATATAGGAGAGGAAATGTGTTGGGCAAGGCGTAGCTTGAAGCAGGCATTGTGGACATAGTCAAGATCAGGCTGACAACTACACAGAAGCTTTGAATGAGCATGGGCGCGCAGGCAAAGGTGAACAGGACAGGTCAGTTTATCAAGAGTCTCAATTACTGGGTGTCCTCCACTGGTGGTTCCAATGTAAGTGCATATAATGCATGCTTATGACAGGGCACACAATCAAGGCATGAGTTAATTGACCCATGCCACGCAATCAAGGCATGTGTAAATTGACCCAGGCCACACAGTCAAGGCATGTGTAAATTGACCCATGCCACACAATCAACATGGGTGTAAGCTGACACATGCCACACAATCAACACAGGTGTAAGTTGACCCATGCCACGCAATCAACACAGGTGTAAATTGACCCATGCCACGCAATCAACACAGGTGTAAATTGACCCATGCCACACAATCAACACAGGTGCAAGTTGACCCATGCCACACAATCAACACAGGTGTTAATTGACCCATGCCACACAATCAAGGCATGTGTAAGTTGACTCATGCCATGTGCATGGAACCTCTTTTTCAGGGTTGGCCCGGACCATATACATGCGGTATCTATACGGTACTTTTTGGTAGGGAAATCACCAAAAACACGGTTATATACGGTGTATATGTACAGTTCCAGCCAGCCCTAGTCTCTTTTTGTTTCCATTCTTACTTTCTTAGATCACCACGGATCGCCCCAGATGCATCGCTGGCTTGCAGGATGTAGAATCCCAGCATGTCATCCACGCCACAGCTGCCACTCATAGAAGGGCGCTGTTGGCTGGGCAGTGAGGTAATGCCTGAGAGAGTGAGGTGTGCGGACGTGTGTGTGTGTGTGTGTGTGTGTGTATGTGTTGAAAGAAACAGAAGTAATACACACAGAGAGAGAGAGAGAGAGAGAGAGAGAGAGAGAGAGAGAGAGACAGATAAGATAGAAAAACAGAGAGAGAGAGAGAGAGAGAGAGATAGAGAAAGAGAGAGAGAGAAAGCCATGAGGAGCGACACACGCTTACACACCTGTTCCTCTTGACGCGGTTGTTGGTCCTGAGCAAGCAGTAGAAGGACGCTGGCGTGAAAGTGTTACTCTGCAAAAAAAAAGCAAGGGAGCCACAATTGCGTAAAAAGGACCAATTTGGGAGAGGCACGTTTAAAGTCGAGACGCAGGAATTACAAAAGACTTGTGGCGCCAAAAGATAGGGGGCATGCTCTGCCTGTGTGGTGCTTCTAATCACAAACAGGAGGTGCAGTTGTATTGAGGGTGCACATGTAGTCGGAAGGCAAGAGTTGTTGGGTGGTTTGGCTACACATGGTGGGGAGTACAACTGCACGATAGGGGCCCTTGCAGCGATCACAGCAGGTAGCAGTGCAAGGGTAAGCAGGTAGCTGTGCAAGGGTAAGCACAGGTAGCAGTGCAAGGGTAAGCAGGTAATGTGCAAGGGTAAGCAGGTAGCTGTGCAAGGGTAAGCAGGTAGCAGTGCAAGGGTAAGCAGGTAGCAGTGCAAGGGTAAGCAGGTAGCAGAGCAAGTGTAAGCACAGGTAGCAGTGCAAGGGTAAGCACAGGTAGCAGTGCTAGGGTAAGCAGGTAGCAGTGCAAGGGTAAGCAGGTAGCAGAGCAAGTGTAAGCACAGGTAGCAGTGCAAGGGTAAGCACAGGTAGAAGTGCTAGGGTAAGCAGGTAGCAGTGCAAGGGTAAGCACGGTGGGAAGACCAAACCTAAGGTCAGACAACTTTAGGGTTGGCCAGAACCGTATGTAAGCACTGTATGTGGCTGTATGTACGGTGCTTTTCCTGCTAAAAACACCATACACACACCGGATGTTCGTGTACATGTATGCAGGCCAGACCCGTATACATACACCGTGTATTTTGTGATTTTCCTGCTAAAATACCGAACATACACCGTATACACAAGGTTCTGGCCAACCATGTATACATGGTTGGTTCAACTCTACATACAAGTTTGTTATAAGCCATTTGTTATAAGCTAGGTATTTGCAATAAGAAATGGAATAAGCACAAGCGTCTGAAATAGCCTGCACTTCATCAATTGCACCGGCATTGGTATGCACGCCCCATAGGTGCCGCAAAAAGGCTTATGTGGAAAAACCGTTCTTAAAATAATCATACTTTTCAGAGCGTGACCACGGACCTTCTACTATTCTTGGCTCACATTATTTATTATTTGAGCCGTGTGTGTGTGTGTAGCGTAGACCAAAGGTCCGTGGTCTGGCCAGTATCCTAGAAGGCACGGGGGCAACTCTGCTGATAATGTGTGCCTTCGCCGCTCAGCAGCAAAGACCAGTCGTTGCTGTACAATCACATGCAATAGCATCACCACTTCCACGGTGACGCTAGCATTACATTGCTCCTGTTGCCCCGTACCCTGGCTGTCGTGCATGGGCTCAAACCTTGATGGCTGCACATGCTTGAAACGTTGCGCTGTGTTGTTGCTTGTTGTGACAAAAGCGTACGTATTACTTCACATCTGACGGTTCACTTGAAATTTCCCTGCTGAAACTTTGTGCGTGCCTCGCATAAACGTGGATTCGGCCTCCATTAATTATGACGTGACATCCTGAAAACGAAAGCTCAAGCCGCCCGCACCTAATCTTGCAAGGCTGTTCTAGAGCCAGCAGGTAGCGCGGATTCTTACGCCACGTGGCATGCAGGTCACAGCCCCCTCCACTCTCTCCCTTCCACGCGCCCTGTGGTAGCATGAAGCAGCGCACATAGCCAGATTGGTGCAAAATTAATCAGTTAGACTCTCAACAACAGCTCTTTGCTCTTTGTCTGGAAAAAGTGGCGTGCAGGTCACAGCCCCCTCCACTCTCTCCCTTCCACGCGCCCTGCGGTAGCGTGAAGCAGTGCACATAGCCAGACTGGTGCAACATACTCGAACTATAATCTCAACAACAGCTCTTCATTTGAAAAGAGTGGCGTGCAGGTCACACCCCCCTCCACTTCCTCCCTTCCACGCGCCCTGCGGCAGTGAGACCATGCACAAAGCTGGATCTCAAAGTACACTAACACAAGCCTTCACTTACTGTGTCTGTGTATAATGGGATAGCTATGCATGGGCATGCATGCCCTTTTCCGTTTCCTGTTTCCCCATCCTGCACAGAAGAGTGCATGCTCACTGACATTGACTGAAACTCTCAGGGACAGTGCCACCCCCCCCAGCGTGCAGAACATACATTGACCCAGACTCGCGCACATTGCATACATTGCTCGTTCTGAAAGCATAGCCATACGATTAAATATGACATCACGACCGCAACGTGACATCACGACCACAACGTGGCATCACGACCACAACGTGACATCACGACCACAATGTGGCATAAGACATCACAAAATGATACAATACAATAGCCACTTCGACACGATATAATACAATATGACATCACGACAAACGTGACATCACGACCACATCACGGCCACAAATAGTAGTTGGCCACACACCATGGTTACCCCCACGACCACACACCAATGGCCCAGGGGCCTAGCACTGTGGCCGACCTTCCCTAAATGCCGCAAGACAACCTCACGACCACACGATTTTCAGTTCAACATCATGGTCATACCTGATTGTGATCATAGTTTATGTTCTCGGAATGTGGGTGGGCAGTATACAGGTTGGTAAGGTACATGGTCAGTCAAAACTACCGCCTTACTACAGGCAGAGCCTTACCTTGAGAGCAAATTCCACAGAGCAGACCCTTTCTTCCTTTATAGTAACATTGGGGTTGACTCCACAACCTTCCTTGTTTTTGCGCTCACATACACACACATACACACACACACAAACACACACACACACACACACACACACACAAGCACACATACACACGCACACACACAGACAATACAGCCACACAGCTATACAGCGAGACACACACACACACCTGTAACACCACGCTTTTCAACTCTGGCAGAGGGACCAGCTCCACTGGCACCCCACTCAACACGGATAACTCAAAGGGTGCTTCCAAGCCTGGCTGAGCCAGGACAGGTACCTGTAAAGAAGCAGAGAGGAAGGGACAGGCAAATACAGCCAAGGTAACTGTGACGTCTATAGGGTAATGACTGTGATGTTTATCTGCTTATAACTGTAATGTCAATAGGGTGGCGACTGTGACATTTATAGGGTGGTGACTGTGACGTCTATAGGGTAACGACTGTGATGTTTATCAGCTTATAACTGTTATGTCAATAGGGTAATGACTGTGACGTCTATAGGGTGGTGACTGTGACGTTTATAGGATAATGACTGTGACGTCTATAGGGTGGTGACTGTGACGTTTATAGGATAATGACTGTGACGTCTATAGGGT
>Ga0307947_1000507_pt1 | contig 27514 bp, 28 predicted proteins | sample OrgLakmetagen232_FD_201840 | JGI IMG/M metagenome (GOLD analysis project Ga0307947, IMG submission 201840) | Saline water microbial communities from Organic Lake, Antarctica - #232 | ecosystem: Environmental > Aquatic > Non-marine Saline and Alkaline > Saline | place: Antarctica: Organic Lake...
GTCATGCAGAAGGATTTGTCATGCAGAAGGAGAGATGCTGAAGCAAACCTTTCACTACACAAAATGCTTGGACGTTTGGGCCTTTTGTGACAATTGTTTCTAGAACCAAACTGTGTGTCAAAAACGAGCACTCACAGATCATGGGGGTAAAAGCCAGTCGCATGTGCAATGTACTCTTCTATGGCCCTTATATCGTACAGGGTACCTCTTTTATCCACCTGAAGTACCAGAGTTATGAATGTCCTCGATTAGCGCGCTAGTACATTTCGGCTACTGTGCGGCACAAGGGGGAAAAAGGTTTATTTAGAGCGATATTCTCGTGCTGATAGCAAAGCTTACACTGAGCTCTTCTTGGTTTCCAAGAGTGGAGAAGTCCGCAACTTTGAATCGCATGTCAGACCCCCCAACAGTACAAACGGTGGTGTCCTTCACCTGCATCATGCAGGCAGAATACAGCAGGGTGACGCAGCAGTTGCCACCAATCGTCCACAAATCATACTTTCAAAGTAGTTGTAAGTTCCAAAACATACAGAAAGAGAAGCCCTGACATGCTGCAAGCGCAGACAAAAAGTGTTACTGTGATCCTGCAACAAATCTTACCATAGATAACCGCCAGCATTGTGCAGAACACAGCGTAGTACTAGGGATGTTTTACACCATTGCTGGTTTTTTTGTACAAATCTTGCGATAAAAAAAAGCCACCAGCAGTACGCAGAATATAGCATAGTACTAGGGCTAATTTGTACAAGTCATCCGTAGTGTTTACGGATGGAAAACACTGAAGTTAAAAGCTGTGACATGCTCAGATGGACCTACTCTTTTTGCGATGAATAGCCAACAGATACTAGGCTGGAATTCCAACTTGACTTATTGTCACCTTCTTCCTTTCATGGCTCTTGAGCAGCAGCATCAGCCGGGCGGTCTCAAGCTTGCCAGCCTGCAAGGATTTGTTGCCTACCGATGAGCTTGACCGAAAGTGAAATTAATGTGATCCGCAATGATGACAAGCCTGAACTCCTGAAACACCTTGAACCAGAGCGTGTGCTCCAAGGCAGGCGGAGAGCTCTCAGCGCTGCTGCTGGTGTTGCTGCTGAAGCGGGCAGATGCAAAGGGGGTGCGCCTGGTTGACTGCAGTGGTATCACGCATAGTAGGGTGCACAGCATCCATTGGAGCACTAGCAGGGACGTCCGTGACTTTTGCTTTCAGACTGCAATTTATTAGTTATTTGCCAAGCAGGCAGATGCTTTTGATGATTATAATGGCAACACGCCTCACCTTAAAGCCTGCTTGTATCTGTGGAGCAGCAGCAGAAGGCAGGTGCCTGAAGCCAGCTGAAGATGAGAGGGCCTGACGGGGTTTGTTGGCAGCAAGGGAGGTCAATCGACAGCAATTTGCCATGCTTGTGAGCAACATTTTGCTTTTCCCCTAAAAACATTTGTTTTGGCTTCGAGTTCCGTTTATATATAACCTCGATAACGTCTCGGTGGTGCAAAGACACCTCGGTGGTCCAAACACCAAACTCGTGTCTATCAAAAAATCTCGTCTCTATCAACAAAATCAATAAAATCCATAGCGTCCGTTCAGAGCATCAGGATTTAATTGGAGGGTCACTTTTTCTTGATTTCATTCGATCTTTTTTCAAGGCTTGTGAATTAATTCGACAAACTGTGCAGGTACGTACATACATACACACAGTGGATGAGACTGCATCTGGGGAGTACATCGTGCCTGCCAGCTGCCTACGCAAGCCATCTATCTCGCCACTCAGATCAGGTCTATCCGTCTGTATGTTACTTGTCTAGCTGCCTGCTAGAACAGTGTTTCTTCCAGGAGGTTTATGTGCCTGAATAAAATGCCTACAAAGGTCTCGTTGTATTGCTTATGTAAGGTTATCCTTTGGTGGGTTCAGACTGGACGCCGTCTTCACGCCTGAAGTTACCTCAAGAAGAAGAACGCAGGTAGTGTGCATCACTGAAATTGACACTTAGCCACACAACATCCTGCCTGGCAAAAAGTTATTGCACAAGTGTTGTGGCAGTAACTTTGAGGCAGTGCAGTGGATTTGTTGTATGGCCGCAGTAAACATCAGTGCCTGTCACTCCAAGTTAGTTCATGTAGAGGGTTTTACAACGCCCGAGTAATCGAGGCATTAGCAGCTTGTGTTCAACATACGTTTTCTTGTGCCTGGGTAGGAGAAGTGTCCTCACAGTACTTAATTGGAGCAAACTGCAGTGCCTTCTCCTCCAAGTTCTCTGTTTCTCTATCTTCCATCCCATCTATCATCAAAACACCACGTGCTTAGCAACAAGACAAGCCACTTACTCTGCTGTTCTTAGCACAGAGGCAACAGCCACTTATTTCTTCTCCCTGGAATGAAAGGATGACCACAAATCCCTACGCATCGCTCTGCCGCAAATTTCCACACATATGCAAGTTCTTGGGCTCCATAGCATCAGACCAATACGCAAACGTACCCTTCTGAAACAACATACAAATACCACTTTCCAAACACTCCTGGGAATTGCAGATCATTGCCATATGGAACATAAGGGCAGGGTCTGCCTCAATGCTCACAACAAAAACTGGCTTAAAGAATTTCCAAAGAGATCCCCGAGGCAATGTGGGAAACTAAAAACATACATATCCATCCCTACCAAACAGCCTTAGGTTCCGGACAGCATTCAGGACTTTACAAAATAAATAAGCTTCCCAATGACCACCCTCAAGCCTCAGAAGGCCCAGATAAAACAAGTGCCCTGATTAGCACTGACCAACCTCATAATTGTAATATCGACAAAGCACCCCAAAATAGCTCCAGCCAAAACCTAACCCGTAAGGAAAAGATTGGCGGGACTGGACCTACACCGATGGCCGTCCTTAAAAACACGAAGAAGGGCAAGACATACACCGGATCAGGTGTATACCATCCTTGCTTAAATGTATCTTACATGAACCCGAGAGACGGAAATATAACCAATGCCGTCTCACGCGCAGAGCTAGCAGCAATAGCAGCCGCAATCATTCACGGACACTCCCATATAGCCACAGACAGCCTTACCTCAATGCACCAAAAGTAATAGCAGCTTTCACACCCAAACCTTCACTGTCACCACATCTATGGAAATGTCCTCCAATCCATTGCCAAAACAATCCACCAATCACCATCTCCCATTCTTTTCTACAAACTCAAGTCCCACGCAGGCATTATAGGCAATAATAATGCTGACGCTCTTGCTAGAAAGTCAATCACAACCTACTCTGACGTTGCGGATACCTCCATCAAAACAGCTGGCCCCGAGGGAAAATACCTTCCACAACATCTACTGGTTTGCAATAGAATACAAAGATCATCAAATTGTACAAAATTAACCAAACACAGCCCAGTCACCTACCTCAAGATCAAGGCTTTGATACCTATCTAATTACCATGACGCTTTGCATCCACACCTACACCCCCTCCACAAACTAGGAAATGCCAATACCGTAGCAAACTTCCATGAATACTACCAGACCCTTATCAAAACTGGCACCGCCCATGGATCCGCTAGCAACGCTTATCTAACAACATAATATGCCCCTGTTTATACCAAGTGTATCGTCGTAAATGCAGATCAGGATTATGTACAACCAAAAACATGTGGTATGGTTTAAGCGCTCAATAAGTCTAACTTGCCCCCCCTGCCCTCAACTAGACAGTGCCCTGCATTTCCTTTCTGGATGCCAACACACGCAAATAAGAAAAATGATCACTGATAGACACACCTAAGCATGCAGCATGATCTTCAAAGCTATCAGCAAGACAGGCTACCTAGGATATGCTTTCTTGTCTCCGTGGACTAGGCAGCGGCCAGCAAACAGCTGGCTGATGCAAAACCTTCAGAATCCTGATACAATTAAAACTAGGATTGTACCAAAGTGGTTCTTTCCACCAGACAGCACCAACCCAAAAATATCAGCATTTTTAAAGAAAAAAACTGTGAACCCATTGATCTCAGCCGTTTTGTCGTAGATCTCAGGGCGGGAGAGACACTTAAAGTACAGGACACCTTATTTTGAACCTCATCCGAGAGAACACAACAGCAAACGCTCTACTTATCACCAATGGTGTGCTCTTCCTACCAAAAGGGCTCTGGTCACTCATTCGCCTTATATCCTTCCCAAACACATGTTTCTCAACCTGCCTCGTGGTGTCATTTGCAGTACAGCTCGTTTCAGACTTCGTGTTCACACCCTGCATTTTGAGACAGCGACATGGAATTAAAGTAATTCCCCCATGCCACCTGCCTGTGTGATACTGATGATGTCCAAGATGAGCAGCATTTTCTTTTCCACTGCGCCAATCCCCACATGATTTCTCTCCGCAGGAAATATGCATCTCTGTTTCCCCCAACAGGAGCTCACGATGCGTTTACTATCTTAAGCCAGTATAATAACAAGCTTTGTTTTTCCTTCAATTGCGTTTTATGAGCAGGCTAGCTTTTGACGGAAGGCCTTTTTTTAACCTCGTAAAAGAAAAACCAATTACGCAGGCAGTGAAAAACCACTCCCCACATTAACAAGGAAAAGGAGCCACTTTGGTATCGGGTACCGTAACACTCCTCCACCAAAAGAAAAGGAAAAGGTTTTATTGGATAAGGTCGAAATTTTGCTATACTAAGCTACACTAAAGTTACTTAGTAAGGCTCTCAGTTTTTCCAGCAAATTATAGGCCCTGGAGACTTCGTGTCCTAGGGATCCAAAAGATCAATGGGATTAGGAGGGATGCGGGCTTGACCTGAAACCGTCTCCTAATGAAAGTTGATAGCAATGCTGCAAAAGGGCACGCCTGGTATGGACAAGTTTGGCAGCGTAGTTGACGGAATGAACATGAAGCTTACTTGGAAGCAAGTTACTGAAAATCAAGACCCAGCTCCTTAAAAGGCCCCAGCGTGTGATTGCTGTAGATGGTGCCACTCACTCCCAGAAAAATGGTGTGGCGGGTAGCAGAGGCTCCTTGAAGGACGGAGCAGAGGCCTTTGTGGTGTTCCTGTGCGGCGCTCGGCTGGTTCTGCGGTCGAGTGTCCTCACAATACTTGATCTCGATGAGGTGAATGTCACGTTGGAAAATGCTGAGAATTTTGGGTCGGTACTGTCTGGGGAAGGTGGAATCGCTAATGGCTAGCGGTGCTGCTGCTGAGGTGCTCCCATTCTCCCTCACTTACCCCCTGCCACTCCTAAGAACCCACCCTCTTCATTGCTAGCTTTTTGGTCCTCGCGGACTGCTAACAAACACCCTCATATATTTGAATCCCTGCCAGTAGTAGACTCAATCAATGATTGAGTTAACTACGAAGGGTGAACCAAATTGGTTTTTATTAAGTGCTTCTACTTCTTTTTGCATGCAACATTGCTCCCAAATAACACTGTTTAACAATCGGAAAGCATCATCCTTTATTCTAGCTTCTTTTTCTGGTGTCTTGTTCAGTCTGGCCTCTTTCTCTTCTTGAAGCTGGCTTTTTTATGCTATAGCTCAACTGCCCTCGTTGGCGGATATAGCTGTGTAACCCTTACCCTTACCCTTTTCAGCATGAGCTTCTCACTCGATTTGGCTGTTAAAGATTTTGGAGAAAGTCAATCTTTTCTCAGTTTCTCTAGCAATCCATAAGCCCTAGACACTTCGTGTCCTAGGGTTCCAACACATACACGCGCACACAGACACACACACACAGGAAATTGCAGCGCTTATTTGAAAAGAAGCATGTGGTCACAACAATGGAACAGACGTCTGAAGATAATTCCAAACATATCTAGTCCTGAACAGACCGCGTTGCGTCTGCCAATGAAAATAATTGAAGATGCTTACACTGTAATGCAAAAATTACATGACTATATTAATGGGAGTTGATGCTACTTAACTATTGGCCTCATTCTAATCAAAAACCGGTCGCCTGCCTCAAATCGCTGATGGCTAAGCCAAAGCCTTAATTGCAAGGTTTTTAGCAGTAGAAATGGCCGCAGGGATTTTGGCCAGCTCTGTGCCTTGCCCCTGCAATCAAACAATTTGGTAGGAGAGTTATCTTGATGCGCCGCCTTCATTTCCAGTACCGTACTGGTGAATGTACACAACTCTCATCAGAAGCAGTCTTAATACCCAGCCCGCAGACCCCCGTACTTTGCTCTTTTTGGTTTAGCAGTTGTAAGGTCAACTAATGTGTGCAGGGTTGGCCAGAACCGTATATGCACACCACAATTGACCATAAGTATGGCGATTTCCCTGCAAAAAATACCGTATATACAACTTAGATACACATGTTTGCATGGTTTTGGCCATCCCTAAATGTGTCTGGGAGTGGTTCCTTACTGCCTGCTTATTTATTTACCTTTTCTTTTCTTTTTAGGTACCTAAGACATCCCTTCAGTGATAAGATACGATGGGGAGTATTTCCGCTGCCTATGACGTTTTAATCAGGCCTGTGCTTCCGGGCCAAAAAGTTGGATTTTGGACCGTAGTTACGGTAATGATTGTAATTTACCCTGTACAGATGGACCAAGTGCCGGTTGGCCAAAATTCAGTCAAACCGCATAAAAAATATGGCCACCGTATAGCTTGATTTGACCATAACTTGGCCGTTTGGCCCCTATGGTCAAAAGCCAGCCAAGCCCACCAAAAAAAAGGGAAACATGCCCCTCTCCTGAATTGCACATCTGAGGTCACACGATGGTTTCTATACATAAATGTAACACTTCTGCATGAAAATCAAGGTCAAGGGTGTGCATGAGGGGCTGGATTTGTGCCATTTCCCTGCCAGAAAGGTGGTCGTCCCCGTGCCAAAAGTCACCCAAAACAGGGCCAATAAGCTATCCACTTAATTCAAAGCCCCCTATACCTCATGTGAATGCAAGATACCTAATTTTATCATTTTAAAATTTTATACTGGAAATTTGGCGTTTTGGGGGGATATGTGGGGCCCGGTGCGTCTTTTACGACACATTGGCAGGGAAAAGGTGCAATTCTGAACTTGCACCGACCAACCATTACTTCAGGACGTTGGCACTTTAAATGTCATACAACAATGCTGCAGTGTCGATTTCGGGCAGGGGTACTGGTAAAGCCTGTAAGTAGGAGGCACTCACACAAGGGACATAGGGAAAAAAGAATTTCTGCCGCTCCATTCCTGCTGCGAGTTTTAGCCTGGTTTTTGTTACCAGAGTTGTCGGATTAATTACGGTTTTAACATTAAATTGAGACGGGGCCAATCGGTGGCCTGGTTGGATTTTGATGGAATTATTTGATGGAATTAGGAAATTATTATTGATGAAATATGACGCCATAAAATACACCTTATTTTCTTGCTCAGGACCTTGCGCCTTCCTGTGACCTCAGACTCACACTAGAATTGCAGGGTGGAAAACTTTATTTGACGCAACTTTCACGTCCAAAAGTGGTGAAGTGATTGGGAAGGCAAAAAAGGGGCGTCCAGCTGTCAGCTCATAGACTGCAGCAAAAAAACGTGACCCCAAAGGTTCAGCGGTTAATGCCTGGTTGTAAATCACAAATTTTCCTGCCAAAAAGGGGTCAAAAATCAGACCTCCACCAAGATGTCCACAATATTATTGCAAACACCCCTGGTAAGTTGATGGTACCGGGTAGACGCTTTTGGAAATCCATTTTCCGGCAGGGATTTCCACCCTGCCCACCTGGGCACCTCCCGCCACAAACTGAGTGTGCAGGGATGCTTAGATATATCTAATGATGGTTCCTACATACTTTAATGTGCCTTTCTGCCTTGGGGCAAGAAATCTCTCAGGAGTCGGCTGACCTGACCTACGTCCCAAAACATTTGTTGCCTATGAATAAAACGCAAATCATAAACTAGCAATCAAGTACTGCGTCCAACTTTAATTTCCCATGCAATTCACTGTTGGGCCCTTCCCCTGTGCTGATGCAGCCCCAACCAGCCTCAGGGTCGTTCAGGGAAGCAATCTGTGGCGTCAACATGTGACAGGAGCATGCTGAAGTGCAAAAATGGGAGGTTTTGGGGTAAAGGCGTTTCAGAGGCCATTTTTGGCACTGGTAGTGCCAGCTTAGCACCATACAGTACACCGTACATTACCGTAAATAGGTAAATTACAGTCACCCCAAATCGTATTTAAGCCATAATTCACAAAATTACGGTACGTACAGGAAATAGCATACCGTACCGTACACCGTACCGTGCACAGGCCTGATTTTTATCCTACTCCTCAATTGAAAAGCAGGCCTTGGAGACTTTCAATCTGTGCAGAAAGAGACCTGACTACGACAGCTGTTGCCTTAGACAGGTCACCAGAGCTTAGTGACAATCCATCTCCCCAAAGGGTCGTCAGGATTAGTCAACGTTCCGTCCCTCCTGTCCAGCACACACCTGTGCAGCGGTGGGCTTCCCTCCTCCCTTGCCCCCCAGCTCTCCAAGCACAGCGTTGGACCACTCATTGGCTCGCAGCTTTGACGTCAAGGCGTCAGGCACCCCCGCAAAGGCTAGCACCTGTGCAGGCGGAGGTCAAGTGCAAGGGAGGCATGCGTGAGAATTTAAATGATGTCCTAGTTGAGTATTCTTGACCAACAGTACCATTTTTTTAAAGCAGCACGCAGCTGGCTGGAATGCAAGAGCAGGTGCGTAAATCACGGGGCCAGTGTCAGGAAAGCAAATTCTGGAATACGAGAAATTTATACTTATCTTACGCATTGTAGGTCCATCAAAAGATGTGGGTGTAACAAGAACGCCACGAGCATATTCACACTCATGGATACCTCACCTTGCCCTTCTCTGTATCCTTGCTCAGCAGCAGTGCACACAGTTTGCTACCATGCTTTGCGGTGATGGCGTTCCAGGCTTCTCCCACGGCTTTGGCATCTGTGCCAACACTGATCTCCATGACCACGTAGCTGAGACCAGCAGCAACAGCAGCATCAGCAGCACTCACTGCCTGGCTTGCAGCTAGAGCCTGTGCGTGTTTGTTTGTTTGCACACGTGGATGGGTGTGCATGTTTGCGTATGTTTGAGACCATTTATGAACTCAAGTACGAAAAGCACCACGAATGAGAAGCAAAAGTGTGCAAACAGAAGGCAGAAGGTGTTATATACACAAGGAGGAATAACTAAATACACCTCACCTTATTTGCCGCAGCTGCTGCTTTGTTGGCGTCCGTCACTCGCTTCTGCAACGCAGATATCTGGTCCCTCAGGATGGCCTTCTGGGGTACACTGATAACCGCACCATCCACAGCCTACAAAAACAGAGGGCAGGAGAAAATCAGGATTTCAATTGACTCCCCTTGTTAAAAGCTCAACACTGTTCATTTTTGGCCGTACCAAAGCCACCTGCTCCCCAACATAAAAAGTCAAACGGTGGTTGCCTTATCATCATAAGAGCAACCCCTCCCTGTAGCAACCATAAACAATGTACAAAGCACATCTCCGAGTAAACTTCTTTTGGCCAATACGCTACATCCCTTCCAATGCAACTGAGACATAGCAGTTCGTTTATAAAAGCCGCAATAGCATTGCATGACGAGCAGCTGGAGCCATTGCAAAAACGTCCTTAAATGCTTAAGGGAGTTGCAGGAAGAGAAAAGGCACTGAAAACCCACAGGCTCAACTGGATCACATGTCAGACCATACATCCAGATCTCCAGCTTCAAATTGAAACTTGTGCCTGACAAAGAATATAGGAAACGATCTAGCTTTGCCTCCATCAGCGTCTAAGGCCGACATCGAGAATCGGTGTGCCTAGACCTAGAGGCACAACGTACTTGTCTGCAGGTCGTGAGAGCCTTGTCTAGCTCTGCCACATCAGCCTGGCCTGCCGCACTGGCCACCTGAGCTTCTAAGCGCTGGCCCTCTGCAACCGCTCGCTGCGCATCGCCACGCGTGAGCGCCACAATACGGCGGGTGCCCTTGGCGATGCCTATGAACACATGGGTTGCGTTCCCTGTTATTCCAATTCATTGTATTATCAGGCTACAGGGACTGCACAGGGGCAGAAGCGCGTTTGAGCTGGAGGGGCAATCATGTGAGCTGCGCATTATCATGTGTGAGAACCAAAAGACAAGGTGTGGGCATTTATAATCAAACAGGTATCGGATTTTTGAATGGGCACGGTTGAACGTTGAATGCATGCATACACAGGAGGGAGGGCTGTGCAACGTTGCCGAACGTGAGTGCCTAGTGGCCTTGCGCAATTAAAGAAGGTGTCTAATAGTAGTTCAAAAGTATACTTGGCACCTGACGACCATGGTTGGTGTGTGAGTGTGTAAGATTCTGGTGAACTTTAGCTATATATATCTCTGTGGCTTCCTACCCTGTATAGACCAGGTACAGACGAAGTATGCGCAAGGATAATTACTCAGCACCCCCAACCACTACAGCACCCTAGCCCCTACAGCAGATGCAAGCACCACATGTCTCCACAAACAAGGTCCTTTCTCACCCTCTTCCGAGATAATGGCAAACGCAGCAGCCTTAGACAAGGAGGCCAGGTGGGTGCCTCCACAGAACTCGATGGAGAAGGCCTTATTCTCAGGGTTTGCGGGGTCAGCCAGAAGCTGTTCCACACTCCGTCCCACAGAGACCACACGCACAGGGTCGGGGTACACTTCACCAAATACCGCCCTGAGTTTATTTGTGTGTATATATATGTGTGTGAGTGTGCACGCGTGTCTGTGGATGTGCATGGGAGTGTGTTTGTGTGTATTTGTGTATGTGTGAGCGCATGCACACAGGTGCATGTGTCTATGTGTGATTGAGTGCAAGCGCCCAAGCCTGTGTGGAATCAATACTCAATCTAACTTTTTGCTGCGCCACTGCAGCAGGGTAAGATGTTATGACCAATGGGCTGCCACGCATTATGCATTATGCAGTGGCGATCAGAACAATGACGCCCGCTGACCTGCTGCCAGGAGTGATATACCACCAAACACATCCAGGGGAGGAAACAAGCAGCAAAGTTACTGACGCTCTGCAGCTTGGTGCTCCCGGTCCTTCCCAGACAGCTTTTCACGTACATTCACGTACACCAACACACGGATGCTGCAGTGTCCCATACGCTCCCCACTGACCTCAAGCCGTTGATTTCCTTGGCTTTTGGCAGGGCCACCTCTAGTGTGGACACCTGGTAGTCCTTGGCCAGCTGCTCTCTGCAGATAGTCTCTACAGCAGCCAACTGGGAGGCGTCCACAGGGCCTGCAACAGGGGCACCACAGGCACACAAAAGTGAGTCCTCAGTTCTACTGATCCTGCCTACTCAGTCGGTAGGCACACACACATACACATACACAAAGATGATTGGTCTGCTCGTTCTGCTGCTCTGTTGGCACATCTCAGACTTACTACATGGCATCGTGACCCCCCTTGCCAACTCAGACTTACTACATACTCAGACTTACTACATACAACTTAGTACATACAACTCACTTACTACATACAACTAAGACTTACATGGCATCGTGACCCCCCTTGCCAAGTTCTGATGCCAGGTGGACAACCAGACTGCTCGTAGGTGCTAGAGTCGACACACAGACAGAGGTGGTACAAAGAGTTACACGCAAAGGAAAGAAAGACTTTAAAGCAATAGAATGAAACACTGTATTTGTAAAAGCCAGACATACTACACACACCATTATCACACGCACTCCAGCAGGCGCATGTGTGCACTGTGTGCCGCACAGACACGCTGCACAGAGTGATACACACGCCCGCACCGTTGTTTGAAAAATCGAAGCGGAGCTTGTCAGGCAGCACGATGGAGCCCTTCTGATCCACGTGGTCCCCCAGCACTTCCCTGGCAGCAGCACGAGAGGACGAAGACAGTCATTCCAAGGCCGCGCTCAGGGAGTGAACACAGTAGGGAGAAAACGCAAACATGCTACGCTTTGTATTTGCCGTACTCTAATAGAGATCAAAGACAGTCATTTGAAGGTCGCACTCAGGCAGAGGTTGCAATAGGAAGGATAGAAGGCAATCATGCCAAGCTTTGCAGACATGCGCACTGGGGAAGCAAACCTCAGCTGCACGCCCCCACGTTGGTAGGTGGGACGAATGAGGCAAAGGCGCTGGTACAAGCTGCAACTGGTAGCTTGCGATGCCACCAGCCTGACACAAGGGGGGGGGACACTCGCAAAGGAACCGTGCACTCTGATTGATTTGACTCGACGTATTGACAAAGCCTTGATCATGGTATCTAGGGTGCAGGGTACGAGGAAGAAAATAACATGGTTATCTGAGGCAAAGCAGGTCCGCCAAGTGAAAGGGGGGCGTAAGGCACAGCATGAGCAGGTCACGTGTAAATGGTGTCTTTAATAGCCAGTGGCCAGAGATACTCCTGTGGCCAGAAAGAAAACAGACGGAACACGACAAGAAAACAAAAAACGAATCAGTGCTAACCCTAAGTTAATTCGTTATGGGTGAGGGTGCTGTCTAGAAAGCCAGGGTGTAAGTTAAGGCACATCAGCCTGGACCTGTGGATCCGCACCTCGTGGATATGCACACGAGTCAATGCAAAGTGCACCTCAAGAAGCGTGGAGCAGCAGCTCAGATGGGTCACAGACAGGCCAATATACGAGGTGAACAACGTGCATTTCCAGATTCCTCATACTTGCAGAATAGTAATCAGCGCTTGTATCATTGAAATTGATAGTGTGTGATTCTTGTGTATAATCATGGGAATCTTCTGGATGAAAATTAAATGCGCGACTTTGCTTGTCCAGGGAGAAATGCAAGCAAGCCATGACCCGAGCTATATGCAAGTGAACCACAACCAAGCTACATGCAAGCAAACCAAAATCAATCTATATGCTATATGCTATATGTCATGTGCTGCAATAACAGGCAGAGCTGGGACTGACGCAATTGAAGCCACCACGAATGAGAACATTCCTGCTTGCAGGCTGAAATAGGGGTTGCACTATGCGCGCACACCTTAAGGCAAAATTGAGGACGTGGGTAAATGTGTGGTTGGGGGTAATGCAGTCACGTCGCTCGTAGTCCACCTTCACCATCATGTTGCTACCCACAGACACAACGCCCTTGGACACGTCAGCAATGTGCAGCACGTAGCCAGCAGCTACCTTGAATGCACAAAGCAATTGCAAAATGTACGTTGGTGGGCATTGTTGTTGTATGTGTACATGTATATACGGCATTCTGGCCCAGAGGTGTCCTTCTACACGAGCAAGCGCACCAAAATGGCTCGGCAACTTTGTCAACAGCTATTCAACGGCTTGTCAGTACGACTCTTTGTGTCCTTTCCAAACAATTCAGTTCAAGATCAGGACAAACCCTACAACAGGGTTTATTGGGTGTTGTTTGCGCCTGCATGCTCATGTCTACAGCCCACTATTGGCAGTGCTGCAGGTGATTTTAGCAGCCTCTGTTACAATCTCTGTTGCATCGCCAACAATCACCACAAGGGCGCAGCAGCCTACACAACCCATAAGAAATAGGTTGGGCAGCTGCTAGACGTGCTGTCCATTCTAACTTATACACATTATTTGCGCCTGCATGCTCATGTCTACAGCCCACTAATTGGCAGTGCTGCAGGTGGTTTTAGCAGCCTCTGTTACAATCTCTGTTGCATCGCCAACAGTCACCACAAGGGCGTAGCAGCCTACACAACCTGTGAGAATTAGGTTGGGCAGCTGCTAGACGTGCTTGCAATCTACGGCTCATGCTATGTACATGGAAACATGGACTTAGTTTGCTCAACGATTATAAAGAGTCCAAAAGGCTTTATAGATTTCATCACAACCTTGACTGACCCCAGGCACCATGATTAAATCCAAGTTTGTCAACAGAGAAAGAAGCCTATAGAGAAAGGGTTTAAGCAATAATAAAAGCACCCTTTCTTTCGGTACTCTTTTGGTCTTCAATTGGTGAGCATGTGCTGCGCAGCTGTGCATGGCTCATGCGTGGAGGTGCAATTGAATGTATATGTGTATACACACGCATACTAGTGCGTGAGTGGTTGAATGCATGTGTGTGCGTGAGTTCCTGTGCATTGTTTAGCAGCTCTCACCTGGGTGTCTCTAACTTCCATGGCAGCAGATCCACTTGCCTCCACCATAGTGCCCATATCCCCCACTTGACCACCTGGGCACATGTAATTGTGCGCACAGGGTGGTCGGAAGTTTTGTGCAAGGGAAAATGATTCAATGTTCGATTGATCGTGCATGTGGCCCCGACTTGCTCAGCTATACTTAGAACGGTCACCTGATTAGGGGCATTGCAAAAGGTTATTGGATATTCACCGTTACCATGGCCACCAGCATTAATCCTCCTTGCTTTCTTTATGTTATTGAGCGGCAGAGAACCAAACAAACACAAAAGAGATCAAAGGGGAGGATAGGTGGAGTTTTAAAATTGTCACTCCCACACCGACCCTCAGATGTGTTTCTTTTAGGTGCACAGACAGGTCAAACAGGGCAAGAGTAAAAAAGCTCAGGAGAAAGGAATTGCTTGGCCAGAAAATATGTGCGCAGAGACAAGCACAGGCATCAGTGGGGAGGCGTTTGGCCTAGGACATGTACCTGAACCAATTAAGGAGAAAGCTTAAACAAAGCACTGCTGAGCGCTTTGCAGCATGCATAAGTAATCACGTTCTTGGAGGCGAGTGTAAGCAAATGTCAGTTGGAACTGTTTTGCCACAGTTTCACTGTGGGAACTATCTTTCTAACGCTTGATCCTTGTCAGCGATTACGTTTCTTGCATTGTCTTTGAAGTCAGCTTTTTGATGATTGGCCCGTATAAATTCCCCTCGTACATTGACACGCATGGACTGACACAAACGAACACAGATACACACACCAGACTCTGCGTAGTATGACGTGCGGTCCAGCACCAACCCAAAAGGCCCAGCAGCCTCAGAAGTGCTCTGTGGAAGCAATGAATGTCAAATGACTTCAGTGGTAAACAAAAGCAGGCATAGAGCAAAGCTGCTGCGCATCATTGCTTGTCAAAGAGGTATGGCGGCAAGGTTGTGAGTATAGTGCTTCTAAAGGTTGTTCTGAAGGTTGTGAGTACAGTGCTTCTAAAGGTTTCCCAGTGTTTTAGTAGCAACAACAATTATTAATTGTATGACAAGAAGAATCAAGCACAATTTTGATGAGCGCCCAATCCGCACATGCAAGACTATTTGCACAAGGCGCAACCGTAAGCGACCTTAATGCACCTGTACGTAGCCTGTGGGTGTGAGGATGGCCTTCACGATTGCTGTCACGTCGGAGTTGATGTACTTGTGGCTGTCATCCTGCGTTTAAGTACAAAACATGGATGCAGCTTGCACGTGTAAGTGGCTAAGAACTCGGTCGGATTGTACCTATTATGCAGATAAATGCACAAGTAAACAATTTTTTACCAGCAAGATTTTGTCGATTTTCAAGATGATGACAGGAGGCTCATTCCATGCCCGTTCACAAGCATCTGTATTTTACAATAAACAACGCCAAGTGCATCATCACTGACACATTCAGTGGCAGACAGGGCGTTTGATCACACCTTGATACATGTATCTAGAACACAAAAATTACGCATGCAGTATAGCATAAATTACACACATTAACATACCGTGAGGGGCACGCTGTGCTTCTGCAGCCAACCTGTGGCTTCAGCCTCAAACTTCAAGCTGGCCCCTGCCGCCTTCTTGCCTCCTGCACGTGACCTCTCCTTGGCCTCCGCCATGGCCACCTCGAAACCTAGAGGTATGTTTGTCCGTGTGCATGTGCATATGCGTATGAACATGCAATCCACATGTTGCAGCAAGTGTGTAGATTTGCACTGGATAGAAAGCTAAAGACAAGGAAGGCCTGCAATTACTCGATGATGCGTGCGAGGAGCACACCTGGCTTCTATAGCACACAGCACGCAGCTTGTTAGTCCTGTACACGGAACCGTCCCTGTTTACAGACCAAGAATAGATCCTCTGCCATTGAGCTCCTTGAAGGTGCAAATAGGGTAAGCCCTTTCTAACACCCATTCTAGCATTTGACAAGCACTGGGACTGCTGCCTCCTCTGCCATGAGCTCTTCGTACTCACATATGATTGACGCTTAATAGAGCTTGATAACGAGCACTTCAGCACCTCACCTGGCTTGTCAACGCTGAGGCCGCGCTCTTCAGCCATGAGCTCTGTCAAATCTACAGGGAAGCCATACGTGTCCCATAACTCAAATGCGTCTGAGCCAGTGACCTGCACGAGGCAGAGAGTAAAACTCACAAGAGGTGAAATGTAAGGAAATGTAGGGGGAGGGTGGGCAAAAGCAGGCAAATTGCGAGGAAGTGTGGGAGAGGAGAGAGGAGGTGCGCACACGTACACAGACCTGCGACTTGCCCTCTTTCTTCAGTGCCTCTGCCTGCTTCTTGAACCGGTCAATGCCCTTGAGAAGGGTGCGGCTGAATGATGTCTCCTCTTCGGTGATGCAAGCGTGGATGAGGTTGCGAGCGGAGCGCAGCTCTGGGAACACGTCGGAGTAGTTGTTCACTACCACATCCACCAGCTGCGCACATAAGAACAAGCACGCCGATAGAACACTGTGAGGACAGATGCAAGCAGACGTGGGGTCCACGAGCTGAGCTACACAAGTCTTTCAGCTCTGGTGAGACAAGACGTCTGTCATGGAGTGTTTTGCGATCATGATGCGAATAAAAACATTAAAACAGACTTGATGTTTCAGGTTGTACAGTTGAGCAAGAGGCGCATGAGGAGAGATGAGCAGCTGCTTATACCTGCTTTCATGTTGGTCATTCATACGCAGCATTGGCCAGAACGATCTTTTTACGGTGTATATGCAGTATTTTGGCGGTTGTGTACAATTTACACATACGGCTCTGGCCAACCCTACTCGTACAAATTCGCCTTGGCATATGATACATGCAGTCATTTATCTCCACCTTCACCCCCTCAAAACAATAAATTGCATCCATTGTGCATTTTGTCTAAATATTACAACGAGGCAGAAAGCTCCCTCTGCATATTCAAACATCTAAGCTTAGTACACAAAATTTACTGACATAACCACACAAAGCAAGTTGACAAAAGGTGCACACCCACCTACACAGCCCCACCTGAGCAAAGAAGCCCTCCTTGGCACCCAGCACCTCCCGCCCGTAGCGCACAGCACGGCGAAGCACGCGACGCAGCACATAATCTCTGCCCTCCGCCCCGGGGCGTGCGCCATCGGCCATTGAGAAGCACAGCGTACGGATGTGGTCAGCCACCACGCGGTATGCCATGTCCTTGCCGTCCTCATCATCTTTGCCAACCTGATCGATGGAGCCACATCATTGTCTGCGTGAACTGCTTTGCCTTACATCATATGTTGACAGCATGCCATGTCCTTGCCGTCCTTGTCGTTCATATTCCTTTTTAGCCACGCATGCTTAGAGATGCTGACAGGTGCGCATTAAGTAGAATGCACCTTCTCTGGTAGTTCTGGTACCCATTCTTCAATCATGTGGATTGTTGCAACAAAGCATTTAAGAAGTAACAGATGCTGAATGAAGCCGCTCTTAATCAAACACACCTTGTCGCTGTAGGGCCGGGCTTTTGTGATGCGCGTGATCTCTTCAAAGATGGGCGTGAACAGGTCTGACGCATAGTTAGACATCTGGTTCTGCATGATGCTGGTCACACGCTCCAAGCCCATGCCTGTGTCTACGTGCTTTGCAGGCAGCAAGCGCAAGCTGCCGTCAGCTTCCCGGTTGTACTGCAACAGTTGAAGGACGCAGCAGTGGGGGGTTAGCGTCCAGGTGCGTTTGCAGGCAGCATGCCCTACATGCCAACGCTTTCGAGTCATTGGAATAAGCTGGTAGAATGCTTCTATGGCAAATGGTGGATGAGCGTGTGATGAGCTCCTTGTTGCTGTAAATCCATGCCGGCCCAGCTCCACGACTAGCAAGCATGCAAGTGGGTGTCCTTACCTGGATGAACACATTGTTCCAGATCTCAAGCACGTTAGGGTCGTCCTCGTTCACCAGCTTTGCAGCATCACGCCCTCCCACTCTGCACGCAGGCCAGTAACGCCCGAATGTTTTGAGTCAAGCTTAACACCGCAAACAACCCATGACCTCCAAAAATACGAAAGACGCATGCGTGGGGGCATTTCACGCCGACTGTTTTCGACCCACCACATCCCTTTTCACACTTAATTTTGACCTTGCACAATACCACAAAAACACGCACCACCAACAGGACACAGTAAAAAGCACACAGCTAAGTCCAAAACAGTCCAAAGTCCAAACAGCAAAGTCAAAGTGTAACTCGTGGCTCAATACCCTGCCAGCACACCACACACACCTGTCGTAGTGGATTTCAGTGCAAGGCCCGCACGGCCCTTGGTCACCCATCTCCCAAAAGTTGTCTTTCCCACCACATGCCAGGACTCGACTAGGGGGCAGGAACCTGCGTGTGTAAGTATGTACGTTCAATTGTGCTTGTGCACGTGTGTGTATGCACGTGTGCTCTTTCCAAAGCCCGCAATGCGGTCTACTCACAATCTGTTGTATTTACAAACACACACTGTGCATCCTCTTTTCTGCATGTGTGTACAGTTCACAGATACATAATCGGATAGAAACTAAGAAGGCGACCTAGCACGTGCTAGCAAATGAATAAAGTGCAGCAGGCTGTGTTGATAGCGTACGTTGTGGGGTGCACACAGTGCGATGCAAAAAGCAGAGTGCACAATCAGCTCCGTTTGCTCCAAAGGGACCTTGAGGATGAAGGCAGTGCACTGTTGCGTTCAGCCATATTCCATGCCCCATTACCAAAAAACATTGCCTGCACGACCTGAGCGGACTTGCAGGATGAAATACGCGTTTTCCTTTGCTTGAGGACTATTATAAACAATCTCTTATCTGAGAACACTGCCTTACTAAGGCTTAGTGTGCCCTCCTCTCAAGATATCTCAGCTATTGACAACCCCATCCGCAATGTATTACAAACCTCAACCAAATTTCACGGGCCTCATCATCGGCTGGCAAGCCAGCCTTTGAGTCTCCCTCAAAGTAGGTGGCATACAAGCGGTCGGCAGGGAGCCTGAACACCTGCATTTACTCGTGTGCATGTGCATACATGAGCACTTGACGTTTAAACCTCTCGAAAGTGCGTGGCATACAAGTGATACACAATGAGCTAGCACACCTGCATCTGCATATGTACTTGTGTAAACAATTGCTGCCTGCTATCAAAGCACGTGAAGTTAATTGTGCAACAGGCAGCCACCACTTACACAGGGAGCACTGATAAGCACTCACAGATACACACACGTGCAATACATGAACAATCCCTGAATATATGTATATAATCCAAAAACGCAGCCCCCCCCCAAAGGTAGTGGCTGAGCTAGGTCGGCCGCAACGGCGACAACAGTATAGGCTCTTCAGTTGGAGCTGCTTAGACTTGCAGATGGTACATAGATGGTGAACTGGCATTGCAGGCAACAGGGCTTACACGCTTAGAAAAAAAAATGCACGTGCCTGGGTGAGCAGCTCCCAAGCCCACGAGATGGCTTCCTCCTTGAAGTAGTCCCCAAAGGACCAGTTACCAAGCATTTCAAAGAATGTGTGGTGGTACACATCCTTGCCCACATCATCCAAGTCATTGTGCTTGCCACCTGAGAGTTGGGTACGTTTGCACGTTTTACTCGCGTGTGCGAAAGGCGTGTGGGCGCACGAATTGGTAAACGCAGAGCTGGGTCGTCTAGCACAACAGCGTACGCATAAAAAAGCGACTTCAATAACACTCTTGACTGCCTTACACCAAAAATGCATCACCCTGGCCGCAATCCATAGATGTGTGCTATTGCCCTTAGTATAGCCATGTCAGCTTGAACAATGGGTGACCCTTGTCTCTGCTGGTCAATTCAAACGCACGCAATTAATTCCGAGTGTATCAAGCACACACACCCAGCCTACCTGCACGTATGCACTTTTGTGAGTTGCAGGCCCGCTTGAGCTTGCCCATGTCACTGTTTGGGTCCACGATGCCCAGAAACACCTGCATCACGCCAGAGGGGGGTGGGGGAGGCCACGGTTGCAAGCAAGCCTCCTCTTTACAAACGCACGCATGAGCTTTTGTAAGTGGCGTGTGCGGGGGTCACAGATTTACAGGAAGTGCAAGTATGTTGCTCATACGTGTGCAACTCTGGATGTACTGCGCAGGAGACGTATGATGCTGTAAGGCATTTTGCACGGGATTAGGGCGGGAGAGACTGGTGCCTCCCAGTATGATTGTGGATATGCGTAATTATCACTCAACAGCAGTTAGCGTGTGGGAGGGCTGCTGCAGGAGCTGCCAGGCTAATCGTGCACTCACACATGCACACACTGCCTGCCAAGTCTGAAAGAGAAGTGAAGGTAATAACGATGACTCGATTATGCTTAGAATTGGACGCTGGCTTATGAGCAAATAGAAATGCACAAGGCAAATAGGGGGGTCTTTCAAGCTTGTATGCCTTCATTCAAGCTAGTATTAGTGTGCCTTAATTCACATCAGTAGAACCTCTACAAACCCACCGGCTTGTATTGGTTCATGCCAGCGTTGATGAAAAGCAGGGTGGGGTCGTTATGGGGAACCACGGGGCTGGAGGGCCAGTTCCTGAAACACACATTACGCCAAGAGCCGGACTATCTGTCAGCAGCTATGAGATCAGATATTTTGTCTGGTGTGTCAAAGATGCTGCCTTGGAAGCAAGAGGGCCATGTGCAGGAAAGAACAAAAAGAAACTTGGACAACACAACCATCTCTGGTGCGTGTCCCACAGAGGGATGCGCTTCACACGCTACCTGACAGCATTGCCTAGACACACAGCTTGCATGCTAAGCTTCCCCACATTACGCCCTAGCCAAAAGTATCCTGACCTACAACACCTCGCACAAAGTCGCCCCAAAATATACGGCAAGCAGCGCACAGCACTCTATAGTTACTCGGTATGGCTCATTCCAATTAAAGGGTATGTGCAACAACAAATGTGCCATACGCCCTGCTGCGTGCGCTCACTCGCAGCAGAAAGGTTCTACTAGTGTCACACGTTGCCCTAGATCAAACAGGAACAACGCATGCAGGACCACCCTTACGTGTGGCCCTTGGTCTCAAAGAACTCAGTGAATGCTGCACGCACGCGTGAGCCACTCCAAGGTTCGTATATCATCTGCACAAGGGCAGAAGGAGTAGACAGAGGCGGCTTGTGAGAGAACGTAAGCGAGGCAAAATATGGTGATTTATGGGTCAAAATTGTGCATTGTTGCGACTAAGGGGGATTGACGGTGCTGTTGGCTGTGTGCAGGCCGTGTGCTGTCTATAGACTGTGGCCTACATGCATCTTGCACAGGCATTCTGCAAATAATAAGCCTAAATGGAGGACAACCTGTTGACGAGAGTATGATCACGTCACTTAAAGCTGCTACATGCCATATCTTTCACAAACATCTGCCATTCTGACTCCAGATCCAACTTTTTAGTTCCTGATTCAATCAAAAAGGTAACCTCTATCTTACGTGTCCTCAAATGCGACATGTGCGCAGCTTGTGTGTGTGTATGTATGCGTGTATGTACGTGTATGTGTGTTTTATGTGCGAGAGTGCGTGCGCATGCTTTTGTGCGTGAGCATGCGTCTACAGCTGCCTCTGGTGTACTTAAGATGCATGGAATTATGGTTGTTCTTTAAGCATCCCCTGATGAAGAGCTGATGTTTTCACAGCAACACAATTGACAGGCTATGACACGACCCAAACAAAAGGGCCCACTCACCCCCATAATAGGTGCCAATGGGTGGGGTCCCGGCCCCCAAGGTTGACCCGTGGCGTGGTAGGTCGCACGCTTTGCAGGCGCCATCATGGCAGTACCCTGCATAGAGCGCCGTCAGCTTCCGTTTTGTTATACCGTGCAAGGGACAAAACAGGACACTTTGCTGGAGCACCAATATGGAGTAATTTTACACAGTGCGTGCAGACACCCCCATACCTACACTCACACCACAACATATACATCATGTACACTATTCCCCACTTTTTCTCCTCTTCTACCCACGCATCCAGCCTCCCACTCCCCCACGAACTCACACATACACACAGACGCACACAAGCGAATACACAGTGAACCGACCTTAAAAGTTTTGAGGGTAATAGGGTGGCTGAACACGGTCTGCAGCATTTTGGTGAACCGAGGGCGAGCTGCACGAATGGGATCGTCCATCATGATCAACCACCACATCAGTACCTGGGAGGCCACCACGAGCTCCTGTAGTAGTCACACATCATGAAGATCAAATAAGAGCATGGAGGTCAGAAGTTGAAGATTTGCGCGTGAGAGCATGGAAATGACCCTAAATAGGACATTCGACAGCGGCCTCGTGGATAAAATCACGACAAGCTGTCATAAATGTCAATGAAAGTTCCTCCAAACTTATTTAGGAGGGAGGCTGCATGGTAACATGAATATGGTGAGCGTGAAGTGAAAAATGCCAGAAAATGATTCTTTGGCTTGATTACTTAAAGCGTAAATTAGAGGTCCACCTCAGATCTACCTACCGCCATTGTAATGGTGTTGCCTGTGAGGAAGGGCGTGTTCTGCTGGGTGAGGTGTTTTTCGGCCACATCCAGCAAGGACTCAAATGTAGCAAATCCTGCTGCGTACTGCTCTTCGGAGAAGGGCTTCCTGCAGGCACAAGGACATCCTAGGCTTTGCACTTTAAGCGACGCGTTCAATGATGGGTGGTGAGCTTACAACTGCATGACAGTGCAGTATACAGTGTGAACGCCCATGTCCAGCGCATGAAGAATGGAACGAAGAGCAAAAAAACACAATCTGTAGCTTGCAGTGCTTACCCCGCATTCAAGCCAACTTACCCCGCACTAAAGCCAACGATGGCGTACAAGCTCTGTCCGTTGGGCGTATCAAATGCATTTGCCCAATCCATCCACATGTCTATGACTGCCCTGCTAGTGTCCTGCAGCGTTTTTTTGAGCAAATTAAGTATCCCATGGTTGACGAGAAAAGCATCTTGTGTTTGTTTAGTCTTTTTTTGAATTTAATTCAATCAGGTAAGCAAGGGGGGAACAGCCCCACCTCCTCCCCCCGCCCCGCACAACCACCCACCCCACACCCACTCCCACACCCATATACCCGTAGACCCATACATACAAATGCATGCACATAGATGCTTACTCACACACGCATACACACTTACCTCAGGAGAGGAGGGCTCGGGATAGATGGAGGAGGGTTGCGGCGAATGCGTGGAGATGAATCGGCAGATGGCATTGGACTCAAAAATGGGCCCCCCAGGGGTGACAAGTAGGGGGAGCTTGCCGTTCGGGTTCATCTGTAGACATAGGAGGGTGATGGGGGTGGTTGAGACTGAGATCAATCGGGCGACCCACCAGGTTAGCTCAAATTGGGGGGGCTTTTGCAGAAGTGCGGTGCAAGCTTTGACGCTCGTAAAGATGTGAAGGATGGGAATACGTGTTTTGTTTGCCCGTGCATACATCAAAGGTCAATCTAGCGGTGCCAGCAAGGCAATTTGATGTTTATTTGCTTGTGAGGGTCTTGTGGTCTTCAAGACAGCCAGCTTAGAAAAGGTCCCTTTTGTCAACTTCTTTGCGCATGCTCTTGCCAGAAAGACTTCAGGGCTTGACAAGTTGGAAAGACAGTCCCTCATAGCACAATGTCAACAGTACAAGGCTTCCGGACGTTCAGCATACCTTGAGATACCAGGGAGTTTTGTTGGTGATGCCCAGTGTGAAGGGCGCCTTCTCAACCTCTACGTTGGCGAAGGCAGCCACTAGCTCGACCTGCGTGGCAAGTGCATGGGGTCATGTGTGTGATGCATCCTGGAGTGCCTCAATTGGCTGAGTAACGTCCATGCCTGCCTCTTGTCGCCTTGAAGCACAGCGTGACATTCTGAACCATTTGACTGGCAAGTAGTAGTATTTGAGCGAGCTGCACACACTTAGCCATCATATCAGGAATTGTTTCCACCTTGGCGGCTCTTGGTCCCATCCCGTACAGCTTGTAGGGCGCCATCGCAGAAGGAGCACTGTGCGTGCCTCCTGCTTTCCTCCTTGCGGCACGAGAGCACTTGCGTGCCTGCCTCCCTCAAGAATCCTGCAGGGAGAAAACTGTGCAAGGGTGAGTGTGCATTGCATGGGGTCTTTGCTTTTTGCCAACCGGCCACCATGTGCGAGCACGGGTCGCACGTTCTCATGCTCTTAGCTCTCATGCAGGGATTCCATGATCAGAACACATCAGAGCTTATATTCCCCTTTATCTCTACTCCTAAACTCGCAAGGCTTACCAGACAACAAGTTCTGTCGAGAGAGGCCTGAGCACCAGCAGCGAAATAAAACAATATTATTTTACCAAAATTTACATGCAAGGATAGGTAGCCGGTTTACCAACACAGAGTACAATAAAAATTCCTTTAAAATGTTCAAACAGGCAGGATCCCTCCTGCTTAGGCAAGCTGCAGCATTGAACCAGCAGCCCGCATTGCCCGCCGGAGTCGCGTCCTACTCCAGCAAGGCTTTCACGGCCACCCTGTTTCCCGGAGATGGTGTGTTCTTTTGAGTTTGGAAGGAAGGGGGACTCGTAACTTGTATCCCATTTGAACACACACGTCCGAAATTCCACCTGATGACACAGGCGTTGGCCCCGAAATTGCCAACGCCGTGAAGAGCATTTTCAGCGCTGCGGGCGTGCCCGTAACCTGGGATGAGCAGGTCGTGGGCAAGGAGGTGGACCCCCGCACCAACTCCTTCGTCACACGCGACAACCTTGATTCCGTGCTGGTGCGTGTGTTTTGGTTATGTCTGATGAACAACGTATATTGAGCATGCATTTGCTCAGTAAACCCCAGAGTCTCACGACATGCTCTCTTTCTTCCCTGCCCCTTCTCCCTTTGCAGAAGCACAAGGTTGGACTCAAGGTGAGTGTGGGGGGCATTGTGGGAGGGGTGTTGCAGCCACTTGGGATGCAATTTGTTAACAGTTGATTTCTGCCTCCCCCCTCCCCTCCCCTCCCCTCCCATCTAACAGCGTCCACACTCCACACAGGGCCCGATGACCACTCCCATTGGCAAGGGCTTCCGATCCCTGAACCTCACCTTGCGCAAGGAGCTGGAGCTGTTCGCCAACGTCCGACCGTGCCTGAGCCTGCCCGGCTACAAGACCCGGTACGACAACGTGGACCTGGTCACAGTGCGCGAGAACACGGAGGGAGAGTACAGCGGCCTGGAGCACGAAATCGTGCCCGGCGTGGTGGAGAGCCTGAAGGTGAATGGTTGGGGAGGTGAGGGGGCACCTTTGTGTACACTTTGAGCTTACTGGGAAGGAGAGGAGCTTGCTGGGAGGAGAGGAGGGAGGTTCTTTCACGGAAACGTCTTGGTGTGTGTGCGTGCGTTCACAGTAGAGCTCTTCATTTCAGGGGAATCCGCGAGCTCCACAGCAGGCACGCACCCAACCACCGCGCTACTACTGTGCACGCACACACACACACACACACACACACACACACACACACACACACACACACACACACACACACACACACACACACACACACACACACACACACATACACACACTTCCTGACTCAACTGCAGATCATCACCCGCAAGGCCAGCACGCGGGTAGCTGAATACGCCTTCAAGTATGCCAAGGATAACAAAAGGCGAGCAACAGTCCCTTTCTGTCTACAGTGCTACTAAGCGGTGTGGCCTTTAAAGTTTCAAACCGTATAAACTTGTTGTTTTTCCCCTGTCGCAGGCAAAAGATCACAGCAGTCCATAAAGCCAACATCATGAAAAAAGCTGACGGACTATTCTTGGAATGTTGCCGAGAGGTACGTGGAGGTTGGCAAGTGTGAACATTAAGCAGGCCTCCTCCTGTTGTGCTATACTCAATACTGTCCTAACCAAGACGTAATGCACACTGGTGGCTTCTCTTAAATTCAATGGCCACAGCAGGCCTACAAACAGCACAGGCAGGTCAAATCCCCAGCCATGCAAAAGGCATTGCTATATTCTAAGCATTTAACAGCGCGCTTTCGTTGCAGGTAAGCGCAAAGTACCCAGAGATCCAATACGAGGAAGTTATCGTCGACAACTGCTGTATGCAATTGGTGAGTGTAAATGTGTACATGTCTTAATCTATTTGTAATATCGCTAGCCACTTGCTCTCACTCACCCATGCCTTCAAAACATAGGCTCTCACTAACACGTACACGTGCATGCCAATACCACGCTTCCTCAAGCTCACAATCAGCATGTGTGCACGTTCAAGAACACACACACACACACACACACACACACACACACACACACACACACACACACACACACACACACACACACACACACACACACACACACACACAAACACACACACACACACACACACACACACACACACACACACACACACACACACACACACACACACACACACACACACACACACAACACACACACACACACACAAACACACACACATTGGTTGACACCCAGGTCCGCGACCCTGGACAGTTTGACGTCATGGTCATGCCCAATTTGTATGGAGACATCATTAGTGACTTGAGTGCTGGCCTGATTGGCGGCCTTGGCCTCACACCCTCTGCCAACATGGGTGGGTTACTGCTGATCAGATTTGCGAGTGCAGCGTATGTACTGTAAAGGAGAGGGCAGCCATGCACTGTCAAAAAGCCTCGCGTTATCAACGCGTTTCTGAGCTTCAGAAACGCGTTTCTGAACTCTCGCGCTCTGCACGCTAACAACGGCTGATAAGCGCGCGTTTTTGAGTCAGAAACGCGCGCTTTTGGGCACTGCAAGCGCGTTTATGAGTGTGATGAGCGCGGTTTTAAAAATATAATCGGCATTTTAATGGGTTGAGAAGCGTATTTGTGGCGCGGGAAATGCCAGCTGCAAATCAATTGAGGCTCTCTCTCCTGCCCCACGCCAGCCCCCTGCACGCACACCTGCAGCAAATGACACGGCATGCTCATAGCGTCCATGCTGTGGGAGATAGCGCAGAGCAGGAGGGAGCATAGGATCAGAAGAGGAGAAAGCTGAAGATTTGCTCTCAAGAGAGCAATTGGAAGAGGCCCGCACGTCCTGCTGCCGGGGCTGTGCTCCTCTCTGTGTGCAAAGCAACAGCAGTCAGTGTGCAACATGGCAGGAGGGGCAAGGAAGGAGAACAGGAGGGAGAGGGGGACTGCGCACTGCGCAGTGCATGCATGTTTGCAGTTACACAAACCACGCGCCAGGGCCTCACAGCAATGCCCATAGGAGCGGCCTGGTGGTGGTGTTCGCACATCCAGGAAGGAGGGAGTGGAGAGGGAGTGGAGAGGGAGTGAAAAGGGAGCGGTGGCAAGCTGGTCAACACTGAATTAAAGCGTGCAACACACATCTCCTAAGGGAGAACCATTGATTAATTTCAATGTCCCTGCGCGCGATAATAATGTGGTGTATTTCACAAAAATGCGAAGTGCTGAACAAATTTGTTTAAACCT
>Ga0307947_1000508_pt1 | contig 27494 bp, 25 predicted proteins | sample OrgLakmetagen232_FD_201840 | JGI IMG/M metagenome (GOLD analysis project Ga0307947, IMG submission 201840) | Saline water microbial communities from Organic Lake, Antarctica - #232 | ecosystem: Environmental > Aquatic > Non-marine Saline and Alkaline > Saline | place: Antarctica: Organic Lake...
TGGGGGCCGACCCGAAGCTCAGCGAACTCGGGATGGGGATAAGCTTTTTAGCCCAAAACGCCGGCAAGAAATCGGTGACACTTAACCTGAAGGATCCGCGTGGGCTTGACCTGCTCAAACGCCTGGTGCAAAACGCAGATGTGCTGGTGGAAAGTTTTCGACCCGGCGTGATGGACCGATTGGGCGTGGGTTACAAAACCCTCAAGACTGAAAACCCACGGTTGATTTACTGCGCGATTTCGGGCTTTGGCCAGGACGGGCCGTGGCGTGACCGTCCCGCCTATGACCAAATTGTTCAGGGTGTTTCCGGTGTGATGTCTATTACCGGTGACGCGGACAGTGCCCCTATGCGCGTTGGATACCCACTGTCGGACACAGTCGGCGGACTGACAGCAGCGATGGCGATCTGCGCGGAATTGAATAAGACCGAGCGCGGTGCATTTATTGATGTATCGATGCTGGAGGCAACGCTTGCCACTATGGGTTGGGCCATATCAAACTGGTTAATAGGCGGTGTGGAGCCTCAGCCCTACGGCAATGAAAATACGACTTCTGCGCCCTCTGGTGCGTTTCAGGCTGCTGATGGCCTACTCAACATCGCCGCCAACAAGGATGAACAGTGGCAGGCGCTAGCCCGGCATCTGGGCCGCGAGGATCTTCTGGAGCATGTGGATTACGTGACCCGAGAGAAGCGTAAAACGAACCGTCTGCGCCTGAAGGCAGAGTTGGAGACAGTGCTGACCAGACGGCCCGCACGCGACTGGGCAGATGAGCTTAACAAGGTCGGCGTTCCCTCCGGCCCGGTGATGACTGTGCCGGAAGTACTGAGCCACCCTCAGGTGGCCAATCGCGGAATAATAGCGCGATTTGACGACATAGCAGGTCTTGACCGCAGCATTGAAGTGTTACGAACAGGCGTGAAAATAAACGGCATGGCGCCCGCGGTGACTACACCGCCACCTGCGCTCGGCATTGACAATAGTACCGTCTGGCGCGAAATCGGCGTCACCGAGGACGAGCTGATGCAACTGCAGCAAGAGGGTGTGATATGAGCGACGTAGCTGATTGGTGGCGCACATCTATTATCGACATGGAGCCAGGGCGCATCCATCTGCGCGGTCATCCGGTGCAAGACCTTATTGGCAACCGTTCTTTCCCGCAGATGATCTGGCTAATGGTTATGGGCCGCGAGATCGATGGCCCTCGCGCCCACCTGCTGGAGGCCGCGCTCGTTGCGGCGGTCGATCATGGCCCGCAAGCGCCTTCTATCGCGTCGGCGCGGATGGCCGTGACCTGTGGCGTGGGGCTGAACAACGCAATCGCCAACGGCGTGAACGTGCTCGGCGACGTGCATGGTGGGGCCGGAGAGCAAGCCGTAGAGCTCTACAACCGGGTCGCCGAAGCGGGTGATGATCGGTTGTCGGCAGTATTGGACACCTGGCGGGAGGAACATGGCCGCTTTATCCCCGGCTTCGGGCATCGCTTCCACAAACCTGTAGACCCTCGATCCCCACGTTTGTTGGGCTTGGTAGAAGAAGCAGCTCAGGTCGGTGCCGTGAGCGGTGCTTTCGGTCGTATTGGCCATGCGATCGAGGCGCAATTGGCTGCAGAGCACGGCAAGCCGGTGCCGATGAATATTGACGGAGCGACCGCAGTGATTTTTGCCGAGCTTGGTTGCCCGCCGCCGCTGGCGCGCGGACTGTTCTGCCTGTCGCGTTCGGTGGGCATACTTGCCCATGCCTGGGAACAGATGGAGCAAGGCGGGCGCAACAAAGGGCCCACCCCGCCAGGCTATCGCTGGACCTATGAGGGGGATTAACGATCTCAAAATTCGGTTTTGTGAGACTGGAGCGGCACTGGCAACCGGTGGCTTGGGCGCGGCGATCTTTTTCTGGATTGGCTTCCCGGCTCCTTTCCTGACCGGCCCTGCAGTGGCAGTGACTGTGGCTATTCTCGCAGGGTGGCGTCTGTCGATTCCTGTGCCATTGCGCGACGTTTGTTTCCTCACGCTCGGACTCAACATCGGGTCTACTGTCACGCCGGGAGTGCTGAGCTCTGTCGCCACAGGTCTTCAAAGTTTTGTCGTTCTGACTCTGACCCTTGTTGTAAGCATAATCACCTGCAGTGCGCTGCTCGGCCGGGTTTTTGGCTTTGGCCGGATGACGGCGCTACTGAGCGCCGCGCCGGGGCATCTGAGTTATGTCCTAAGCCTCTCGGAAGATCTGAGGTCCGACATACCACGGGTAGCGGTGGTGCAGGCGATGCGCGTGTTCTTTCTGACCTTGCTGGTGCCGGTTCTGCTCATGCTTTGGGGTATAGACGAAGCTCCGCCGTTGCTGGTGATCGCGCCAATGGCACTCGGCTCGATGGTCGCGCTCTTTGCCCTTTCAGCAGGTGCCGCCATAGTACTCCGGCGCTTGCGCGTGCCGGCAGCCTGGCTGTTGGGCGGGATGTTCGTGTCGGCCTTTGGTCATGCCACTGAACTTAGCCCCGGTCTGCTGCCTGCCTGGTTGACGCTTGGTGCTTTTACCGTGATGGGAACAGTAATCGGCACGCGCTTCAGGGGACAAAGCCTTGCCGATCTGCGCCGAAACCTTGCCGCCGGTCTGTGCGTGACATTAGTGGCTTGCGCGATCGCCGCTATTGGAGCGCTTGTTGTTGCCGAGGCGCTGTCGCTATCGCCTGCGCTTTTGCTCATCGCTTTTGCACCCGGGGGGGTGGAGGTAATGGCGGCTATGGCCGTGCAGATCGGGGTAGAGCCGACATTTGTTGCTGCGCATCACGTGTTTCGCTTGGTGATCCTAACTGTACTGATCCCGGTTTTTGTAGGTTGCGTCCAGCGAAGGGGTTAACAGCTTCAATGGAATCGGCCCGGTTTAGGGGTAATCGGGGAACAACACGAACACCCAGGCCCAGACTTCGCATAGCAAATAAAAGAAAGCGGCTAAATAGTGCCTATCCAAAATCGGTTGTTTTTGGATAGGCACGGAGTGGTGTGAGAAGACGGGTAGAGGAGACTCGCCCTCCTACTCGTTTGCCCTTTTTTGTAAAGCGACGGCTCTGAACACCGGCTACAAACGGTTACTCGCTGACAGCGCCTACCACTTGCAAATAGTAATACTTCGCATTAGTATTCATCATACAAGTGAGAATAGGCATAGAGCGAACTATTATGTACGTATGTGTATGCAAAGGCGTAACCGACAGAGACATCGAAGAGCAGGCCATTCAGGGTGCTGATTACAGCGATGTGCGGCGCGAGCTGGGTGTCGCTACCGATTGTGGTACCTGTGGTCAGCTGTGTAAGTCCCTGCTACGCCAATACCAAGCCGACGCCACCGCAGAATTCACTGCGGCCTGACCGGCCTGCTTCAATACCCCTTGCTGTACACTACCCCGCGATTCAATAGCCAACCCCGTCACTCAGTACCCAGTGTGAGACCAGGGTTGCTATAGAATGACGAAATACACGACTGAGAAAAAATGCAGTACGCTCCCGGCCAATACAAATAGATGCCAGATGGCATGGTTGAACGGCAGGCTTTTGCGAATATAGAACACCACGCCCAGGGTATAAGACAAACCCCCAGCGATCAGCAACCACAGACCGACGGTTGGTAACGCGTCGATCAGCGGTTTCATCGCCAGTACAACGGACCACCCCATCACCAGATACAAAGCCACCATCAGGCCATGAAAGCGGCGCAACTGAGTCAGGTGTATCACGGTGCCGAACAATGTTAACCCCCAGACAACGCCAAAAAGGCTCCAGCCCCAGGGCCCGCGCAGCGTCACCAGTGTGAATGGTGTGTAGGTGCCGGCAATAAGGTACAGAATGGCAATGTGATCGAGCCGTTGCATGATGGCTCGTATGCGCGGGCTCTGAATGGCATGGTACAGCGTCGATGCGCTGTACAGCATGATCAGCGTCGCCCCGAAAATGGCCGAGCTGACGATGTGCCAGGCGTCGCCATGCAGGGTCGCCAGCACCACCATAATCACCAGACCAGCGATCGACAGTACCGCCCCCAGGCCATGGGTCAGGCTGTTAGCCCATTCCTCCAGCTTTGTGTATTGGGGTAATTTCATAATAGTAGACACCTGCGTTTTCCTGTTCAGTGTTTCAGTGAATCAAGTATAGATTATTTGGCCTGATGATGACTCTGCGATGACAAACCGGGAATTAAGGCGGCCCAGGCAACAATACCTTTTAATGGACGGTACCTGTGTCAGTGCCTCATAAACTGTATGGTATCCAACATGGGAAAAAGGTTTATAAAAGCGCCCAGGGCTGTAACACTACCCAAAATGTAATAAAACAACATAAATCGCTTCGCCGACGCGAAGCCCGATGCCTGAGATCTTGTTTATATGAAGCCCATCCTGTGTTTTGGCGAACTGCTGATCGATTTTCTGAACTTCAATACCGCTCACGAAGGTGGCTTTGCCTTGCCGGAGTTTCGTCAGTACCCGGGCGGCGCGCCGGCCAATGTGGCTGCGGCCGTGGGCCGGCTGGGTGCTTCTGCGCGCTTTGTCGGTCAGGTTGGTGACGACCGGTTTGGCCGCTTCCTGACCAAGGCCATGCAGCAACTGGGTGTCGATATGAGTTTCCTGTGCGTGCACCGGACCGCCCATACTCCACTTGCCTATGTGTTCCTCGACGAAACCGGTGAACGCAGTTTCGAATTCCTGCGCCACAAGTCAGCCGATGTGGTGATGACACCCTCTGACCTGCCGGCTGCCGCCTTTGAAGGCGCAGGTATTTTCCATTTCTGCTCCAACACCCTGACTGACGAGTACATTGCCGATACCACCCGGGCGGCTATTAACAAGGCCCGGGACCAGGATGCGGTGATCAGTTTCGATGTGAACCTGCGCCACAACCTCTGGCCCAAAGGCAAAGTCGATGCCGCCATGATCCAGCGCTTCTTGCGCATGGCCGACATAATAAAGGTATCCCGAGAGGAGGCCGACTGGATTGAAGCCAACGGCTTTGCTGTGAAGGACTGGCTGAACACGGCCCGGGCTATCTTTATTACCGACGGTGGCGAGGCGATCGAGATTGTCACAGCCCAGGGCAAATACGTGGTGAACCCACCAAAGGTTAAAGCGGTTGATACCACGGCCGGTGGCGATGCGTTTACCGGTGGGCTGCTACTGGCATTGAACGGCCGCGATCTGGAGGCGTTTACCGCTGAAGACTGGCAGGCAACGACCGGTTTTGCGGCGGCTTGTGGGGGTGTTGCGGTTAGTCGGCCGGGTGCGTTGCCTTCTTTGCCTGAGTGGGCAGATGTGCAAAGTGCCTGGCCGTTTGCTGAAGGGCCGGGCTGACCAGCCCAACCATTGAATTAAACTCACGCCACAACCCGGCCACAACCCGGCCACAACCCGGCCACAACCCGGCCACAACCCGGCCCCAACCGGGACCGACTGTCGCCCGGGCTTGCAGGGCCCTCCTGCCCCCAAGCCTTACCGCAGGCATCCTTGCCTGCTGCGAAAGCCGGTACCGGTCGGGGCCTGACCCTTAAAGGTTGCCAGCGAGTCCCACGTAGGAGGGCACCCCGTGCGCGACAGGAAGCAAACCCAACCACAGAAAATACCCCCACCAAAACTGAAACCAACCACCACCTGATCGCTACTTCATTAGCTACACAACGAGGCGGACGCAAACGACACTGCTACCAGACAAATACTTGCCAATATCGGAACAGAAAGCCATGGTAAAAAGACAACCTATTTTGCCGTGCTGTGCCCTGTAACCGGCCGGGCGGTAGCGTGACTAAAGTGCATTCAAGGGGCTCACCATACCTCTCTCGTGTAAGCCCACCACATGCGTATATATCTGGATGGTTTCCAGAGACGAATGCCCCAGAATATCCTGAATAGTGAGGACCATTACATAGAGTGGCTTAGGCGAGACACCTATCACCGGAATTGCGTGGTATATGCGTCGCCGAAGACGCTGATAGCCGTCTTAAACGACGGTTTTTACGGTTCTGATATGTCGAGAATATTGCAGTTAAAGATAGCTCCAAGCCTTTCGTTACTGGGCCTTGGCTGGGTCTTGTGGTAGGTTTTCTACAGTATCTGCCGGAATAAGAGGGGGTTGACGATGAAGAAATTATTATGAATCGGCAAGGAGAACTCGATGCTTGAGCTAAGGCCTAATTGCGAGTGTTGCGACAGGGATTTGCCGCCGGAATCTACTGAAGTGGTTATCTGCTCATTCGAATGTACCTTTTGCACATCCTGTGCGTCCGATGTGCTGGGCAGTCGGTGTCCAAACTGTGGGGGTAACTTTGCACCGCGCCCTGTTCGCCCCCAGTCAGCATTAGAGAACGCCCCAGCCTCAACAACGCGAATCCTGAAAGCTGGAGGTTGCGTTGCAAATTCATGACCAGTCGCATCAGTACGCGGCCGATGGCCGCCGGACGCCACTGACGTGCCGCCGTTGTGCTCAGCGTTAGCTATTGAGTACAAAACGCACACGTTGTGTTACGATTTGAGCCATGAAGCCAATAGCATGGAATTTAGAGAAGAATAGGCTCCTCCAAGCGGAGAGAACTGTTTCGTTCGAGGATGTTGTTTACCACATTATGGCTGGGGGTATTCTAGATACGTTCGAGCATCCGAGTCAGGAGCGTTATCCAGGTCAGCAAATCCATGTCGTTGAGATTGAGGGGTATGCCTACCTCGTACCCTTCGTAGAGTCAGAGGATGAGGTTTTTCTGAAAACTGTCATTCCGAGCAGAAAAGCGACCAAAACTTACTTGGGAGGTCCGAAATGAGCAAGCTGGATCAGGAAGAGCGTGAACTGCTGGAAGCGTTTGAGACCGGAGAGCTCAAGCGAGCTCCGCATGCTGAAAATATACAACAGCGGCATCAAGAATACGCTGAGGCAATGTTCAAAAAAGATGCGCGAATTAATGTTCGGCTTTCATCTAAGGACCTGCGTGGTCTTCAGAAGAAGGCATTGGCAGAAGGCATTCCCTACCAGACATTGGTTGCCAGCATCCTTCATAAGTATGTCGAAGGGCGGCTACACGAGGAAAGATAGCTAACAATGCCATGCACCGGACGCCAAAACCACCGCTTGGCTTGGTTTTTGCGCCGGTGATGAGCCCTTCATGGACACGAGAGCCCTATATGAAGAGCCCTAGATGGACGCGCACCTTAAATTCTGTTGAGGCGTAATCTGCATCGACCTGTTGTGGAGGTCGGGCGATGGCACAAACATTGGCACAGAAAAGGTGAAAGAGTTGAACACCAGCGAACAGGGTTTGCCGACAGAACTGACAGTCTTTGATGGCCGACTTTTCTTCGCGGCGAATGACGACCTCGGTGATACGGAACTCTGGGTCAGCGACGACATCGAGGCGGGCACAAGCCTGCTTAAGGCTATCGATACAAGTGGTTCCGGGCGGCCACAAGACCTGTTTGCTGTCCAGCCCGTGTCATTGGATGCTTCGTCCGCCCAGCGCAGGCTGCGGCGGACGGTCTTTTTGCCTCGGGCGCAGCTTGCCTGAGTAGCATCTCAGCCCTCGACGGCATTGGAGTAACAAACGAGACACCTGTTTGACAATCGAGACACCCCTGTTTAGTGAGACAGGGAAAGTCTGACTGCTAACTTATGCCGGACTTTATTGAGCACAATGGTCCGCTGTCCTATGCTGGTTACGCCTTGCAGCGAACAGGGAGACAGTCTCGTGGTGCAGGCTTATTATCACAAGAGGCAAGATCGGGCGTCGACCGCAGCCTTTGGCGCGAGCAAGGGATAGAAAGTTGGTGGCGTTTCGGGAAAGTCATGATCAATGACTCTGTCCCGATTGATCTAGCCTCTCGCCTTATAGGTCATCCTGACCACCCAATTCTGCAAAATCCCCGGTGCCCGGGGTCCCTTCCAGATAGAGACCACCGGAGGGTTTCAAATAGTAACTTTCTCCGATACCGGCCATAGCGGTGACATAAGGCACGCCTGATGCCTCGAAGAAGGCCGCCTCGTGCCGATAGTAGAGCGCAATTTGCTGATTGATGTATCCGCCAATCTTGATTGAGGTTGAGATACCCGTAAAGCCATGGCATGAAAAGGCGTGGTAAGATTGTCATTCCATTTATCCCATAGAACAGAGAGGGCACGACGATGGCTCAAGCATCCGCACGTCACATTCTGGTTGCAGATGAAGCAACCTGTAACGACTTGAAATCAAAAATTGCTGCCGGTGAAGATTTTGCCGCCGTGGCGCAACAGCATTCAAGTTGCCCTTCGAGCCGCAATGGCGGCGACCTGGGTAACTTTGGCCCGGGCCAGATGGTGCCAGAGTTTGACCAGGTGGTGTTCAGTGCCCCGCTCAATGAAGTGCAAGGCCCGGTTAAGACTCAGTTTGGCTATCACCTGTTGGAAGTGACGAACCGTACCGACTGATAAGTCGGTACTAGCAGCCCGGGTTTATCGAATTTGACAATCCCGGGTGTCATTCTGTTACCGGGTAGGACGCGTTTAAACATCTGTGCCTTGGCAAACCGTTGACTGTGTGCTGCCGTAGATTAAGTGTGTTCCATGATTTGGCACCTGACAGGAAATATCAAGAGTTTGAAATGCGCACTAAAGTAGACAGAATCCGCCAGGCCGTCAGCTTTGAATTGATCGGTGTTGGACTGAGCACCCCGCTGGGCGCGATGGCTCTGGGCTATCCACTACTGAATTTTGGTGTGCTTGCGGTCGCCGGCGCGACCATCGCTACCTTCTGGAATTATCTTTATAATCTGCTGTTTGACCATGCATTATTTCGGGTTACGGGCAGTGTAAAAAAGAAGTTCAAACACCGGGTTCTGCATGCCGGTGGTTTTGAAGTTGGTCTGGCGATGCTGCTGATTCCCCTGATCGCCTGGTGGCTTGATACCACATTGCTGCTTGCGCTTTATCTGGACCTGTCTTTTATTGCATTCTACTTAGTCTACACCTTCGTGTTTACCTGGGCTTACGACACCCTATTTCCGGTGCCTGAACCTGTGGCCAGTGGCAACTGACTTTGCCCCCAATGAGCCTTTTTGTTTGCCGGTTTATATGGTCACCCACTCTTAAGGCGGCTGTCGCTATTGAATTAATTGCATAGCCACCAAAGTGAGCAATAAAGAAAAGCCGGGCACCTAATCCTATCGTCTCGCAACAGGTGTCATAAAGTACGTCATACGTTACGGTTTACAAGGACACCCTCATTAGACGACTATCGTTATGAAATCTCTAATAGCATCTACCTATGGCTATTAATGTGAGTGTCCTAACGGAGTGCTTCCTAACGGAGTGCTGTGTCCATTTTATCGGGTTAAGATCAGGTTAAAACGGGCAAGCGCAGTGCGCGTCAATACGTTCATCGGTTAACGGGTGATTAAACGCCAGGGAAGTAGCGTGGAGCATAAGCCGTCTGGCTAAAAAATACGCCGCATCATTGGCGTATAGATCACAGCCCAATATGGGGTAACCAAGCTCACGGCTGTGAATACGCAATTGATGGGTACGTCCCGTTAGCGGCGTGAATAAAACCCGACTGCAGGGTGTCCTGTCGCCACTATCACCGACCACAAATTCATGGCCCAGTAGTTCGTACTCCGTATGCGCTGCCTTTCCCGTCTCAATACAAATCGTTTGTAGCGGAAAATTACCCTTGGCAATCGGTGCGGTAATGCTACCAATCGCAGGCGTTACATAGCCCTGCAAAATGGCTGTATAGGTTTTGTTAATGGTTTTTGCTTGAAACTGTTTAGTCAGCAAACCATTGATGTTTTTATTGAGCGCTACCAGCATAATGCCCGATGTGCCCAAATCCAGCCGGTGCAGCAAGCGTCCATCGGGAAAGTCCTGTACCAGACGAAAATGTACCGAATCTTTATTCAACGGATGCTTACCCGACAAACTAAGCAAACCGGAAGGCTTGTTAATCAGCAAGATCGACTCATCCTGATACAGAATTTCTATCGATTCCGTGCACGCCGGGGCAATAAAAGGGTCGGCTTGAAGTTGCATAAGCCTCGTTTTAAGGTCTGAGGGAGTTCAATGACCCATGTTAACAATGGAATGGGCCCTATGATATGTTTAGCAGGCTGTTGAAATGCGCAGAATTACTGCCGCTTGCTACCGGGACATGGACAACCTGTTAGAGTCTTGGGTGAGTATCCTGTCTTCCAACGTGACAAACCTACATTTCTCTAGAGACACCCAAATTAAGTGGCTATGAGAATTTGAGTCTCGATAAAGTCAGTCACTGGATATTGACGTGGGTGTCCTGCTTTTATGTTGGGAAGAGTATGAATCCGACGTTGCTATCATGAAATGACATTGTACTGGACAAGCCGGTGAATGGGGTTTTAGCTTTTTATTAGTTATAAATCAAAGGTACTTAAATAATGGAAATGAATGAATCGATTAACGTATTTGGTGAAAAACTGGAAATTTGTGGTCAGGATCCAATAACCGGGTTCTACAGAGACGGTAAGTGCAATACCTGTAAAGATGATATTGGTTCTCATACTGTTTGTGTTGAAGCTTCGAAAGAGTTTTTAGAGTACTCGAGGTTTAGAGGGAATGACCTATCAAATCCCCGACCAGAATTTGATTTTAAAGGGTTACAGCCGGGAGACAGTTGGTGTGTATGTGCTGCGCGATGGTTAGAGGCAGCGGAGAACGACAGGGCGCCGAGACTGCATCTTAAAAGTACCCACATCAAAGTGTTGGAGATCGTACCAATGGAACTCCTTAAAAAATACGCGGTAGATTTAAACTAGCTATCCTGATTTATTAGGGAAGGTGCCCATTCTGGCTTTAGTAAACAACAAAAAGGGCTCCCGGAGGAGCCCTTTTACTTCTCTTAGTGCGCTATTCGCGCTCTTTTAACGAGTGATGTGCTGGTATTCACCCGAATCGGCAGTAACGCTGCTTACCACCAGGATAGCGATCATCGAGGCGATGAAGCCAGGAATGATCTCGTACACACCGGGACCACCCATGAACTCTCCGTTCCAGCCCAGTGCAATCCAGAGTATAACGGTGACGGCACCGACAACCATGCCCGTGATGGCGCCAGCGCCGTTGGTGCGTGACCACATCAGCGACAGGATGATCAGCGGGCCAAACGCCGCGCCGAAGCCTGCCCAGGCGTTACTGACCAGCGCCAGAACCTGAGAGTCCGGGTCAGACGCAATGACGGCCGCAACCAAGCCAACCAGTACCACACAAACCCGGCCAACATTGACGCATTCCCTGTCGTTTGCTTCCTTGTGCAGGAAGAGGCGGTAAAAGTCTTCAGTCAGTGAAGACGACGACACTAGCAACTGACTGGAGATGGTGCTCATAACCGCAGCAAGCAGCGCGGCGTAGAGGAAGCCAGTGATCAGGGGATGGAACAGCAGGTCCGACAAAATGATAAAGATGGTTTCCGGATCCTCGATATCCATACCGTTGCGGATTGCGTAGGCGCGGCCAAAGATACCCAGAGAGATGGCACCGATCAGGGAAATACCCATCCAGCCCATGCCAATGTTGCGGGCGATCGGTACCTCTTTTAGAGTGCGGATCGCCATGAAGCGCACAATGATGTGAGGCTGGCCAAAATAACCCAGACCCCAGGTAACCGCAGACAACCAGCCTATAAAGGTCAGCCCCGCTGTCCAGGACAGAAGCGTAGGATCAGCTTCATTGAGGGTCTGTGTCGCCTGGGCATAGCCGCCACCGTCTGCGCCAAAGAGTGCAACCGCCGGCATAAGAACCAGCGCCAGCATCATGATAACGCCCTGGACAAAGTCGGTCATGCTCACGGCCAGGAAACCACCTACAACCGTATAGGCCAGTACAACGCCCAGTGTGATGATAATACCCACAGCGTAGTCGCTCAGGCCACCGAAGTTGAAAATCCCGGCAAACGCACTTTCGAACAGCTTACCACCAGCGACCAGACCGGACGCGGTATAGACGGCAAAAAAGATGACGATGACGATCGCCGCCACTGTGCGCAATGACAGCGCCTGGGTCGGGAACCGGTTCGCCAGAAAAGACGGGATGGTAATGGCATTACCATAGTGAACTGTCTGTTCACGCAGGCGTGGCGCTACCAGAGTCCAGTTGACGAGCGCACCCACAAACAGGCCAATACCGATCCAGGCCGAGGCCAGGCCGGATACATATAGCGCACCTGGAAGCCCAAGAAGCAACCATCCACTCATATCAGAAGCACCGGCTGAAAGGGCAGCCACTTTTGGACTGAGCGATCGCCCGCCCAGCATATAGTCTTCAGATGAAGACGTAGATGTACGCATCGCATAAATGCCGATGGCAATCATGAGTGCAAAATAACCAATTAGACTGATCCAAACACCAATAGCCATGTAACTCCTCCAGTTCGATAGGTCGGAACTAGCTCCGACCTATAAGCGCGATTATCGTGCGGGTCCATTATTTGTAGCACACTGTATTTTTTAGCTCCCTTTTCCATTCACGTCAAGGCTTAGCAGAAACGACTTACCAAGACCCTCACTCGAGAAGATGCGAACTACCATGGCATACCCCCGTTAGAGCTTGCGCGCATCACTCTATCTTTAAACGAGGAGCAGAGTAAAATATCCCATAAAAACAATGCGGTAGGAATGACTCCGATGGAGGTGACAGGCGATGCCGGAAAAAGCCACAAAAAGTGCTCACCAACAACCGGAATGGGTGTTTATGATGGGCCGGAATACGAACCATTGGCTAAAGGAACGCCAGCAAAGTAGGACGAGCTACTCATGCCCATACATGTTGGCATTTTGATGCGCGTGTTCAATATGTTCAAACTCCAGGCTTGAGTGGGCAATATTGAGGCGTGCTTTTAGTTGCTCTTTAATATCCTCCTTGATTATCTCAATCTGTTCCCAGTTTGTTTCTGTAACCACCACATGGCAGTCAAGAGCAGCAATGCTTTCCTGCATCTGCTGGTCGTCTGGCTATCTTGCGAGCCGCAAAAGCAATGACAAGCGCAGCCATGTCGGAAAAGTTATGCAGTGCATCGGCGATCAGTGCGAGACTTCCCGACAGGATGCCCCCAACTACCTGGGCAATGGTCCACAAACCATTGGCCCAAATGGCAATGCTGACACGCCGGTCGCCAGAGGTGGGGTCAATGTGGGGATGATCATGATCATGATGATGTGCCATTGTCACTCTCGCCGTTAATTATTCATGCCCGCACTATAAAACCTATAACCACTATAGCTTCAACCCCTGAATAGGGCCTGTCAGGATAGAGCCTAACTGGGCAGCTACCCTCAGCTCGTCTTGCGTAGCGGGACGACCATATAGGACTCTACTATCATCAAACAGCAGATATTCGGCAGCTTTGAACTGCATTTTACTATTGGCAGAAGGCTTCGTTTACAAAAAAGTAGGGCGATTAACTAAACTCACCGCTATTCCGGTGTTGTGATTCCTGTTCGACTCCATCACTGGTAATTGGCAGGGGGTAAAGGGCACGATTATGGTAAAATAGAAATCTCTCCAATAATCGTGTTTATTTTGCTCGGTTTTTCTAAGACTAGGAACTTTATCGTGACCAATAATGATATTTTTCGACGTATACGTTACACCTTTGATTTAAAAGACAGTGCTATGATTGAAATCTTCTCTTTAGTCGATTTTAAAGCAACCGAAGAACACGTTGTTGCCTGGCTAAAAAAGGAAGATGCCGATGATTTTGTTAAGATGAGTGACACCGAGCTAGCAGTGTTTCTTAATGGTTTCATTAATTTTAAACGTGGTAAACGTGATGGTCAGCAACCAAAGCCAGAGGATCATTTGAATAACAATATGATATTCCAGAAACTGCGAATTGCACTGAATTTGAAGGCTGATGATATTTTGGATATTTTTAAACAGGTAGATTTCCATTTAAGCCATCATGAATTAAGTGCGTTTTTCCGTAAGCCAGCAAGTTCGAACTATCGGGAGTGTAAAGATCAAGTGCTTCGAAATTTTCTACTTGGCGTTCAGTTTCAATTGCGACCAAACGATAACGGTTCAGAATCAGGACCCGTGGGCAACGTCTAACCGGACTCCCACCTCAGCCAGTTATTGATAGGGGGGGGATGTAATTGTAGTTACCTTTGACTCTTGATATGGGTGTCCACAATGTCGTTACGCATAAGCACATCCAGACCCGCTGTAATGCCTGAGCAGGGTCCGGAAGTGGCTCATATTACTGAAGCCGGCGTCCTTTCTCACCGGTCAACTGGAGCCTTCTTTGGCATGAGGTACCACAGGACAATCGCCACCATAAATAGAGCGGGAATATCGCCTAACAGGTTCGCCCGTTCCCCTTCATCGACGATCGCTTGCACTAGCATAATTCCAGCGTGAACAATGCTCGACCAGATCGTAAACCATATCAGGCTTGTGTTGGCTAAAGGATCTTTCGCAGCCAGCACCAGGAAAACGCCCAGGGTGGTATACATACCCATAATCATTTGCTCGTATTCGGATTGCTTTGGCGTCCAGCTCCAACCAGACGGCCACACCCACACCATCATTAAATAGATGCCTGCGATGAAGAAAATACCGATCACCACAATGGCGAGTTTTAAATACTTAAGCTTTGATTGGTCATGCATGAGATGTCTCCTGCTCAATGTGCCAGAGTGTCTTGACCTCGACTCCTCCCCGAAGGGTCTGCATGACGACACAGCAGGCCTCCGCACGCTCCATCAAGGCTTTTAGTCTTTTTTCATCGGTACGTGTAGCGATCTGAAGCCACACATTACAATCCATGTGCTGGAAACCTACCGGCACGGATGAGTCCACCATTAGAGTGCCCCGTGCGTCGCACTCTGCCCCGACCATAACCTCGACGTCAGCGAGTTCGATATCCAGCCACTGTGCGATCATGCGAGTGGTTGAGTGCAGACATGCGGCGAGTGAGGCCGAGAGCAGATCACCCGGGTTCGGGGCATCGTGATAACCTCCAACCGCTTGATGGATACCTAAAGACCAGCGCTTTCCTGCGTTGTTTGCCGGTTCGATTTCGCCGTGAAAAGGGTCGGCACTGCTTCCTATGACTGCCCGGGCTTCGTCGCGAATCCAGGCGGCTTCGGGTTCTTTAAGATAGCGTTGCCGCAACGGCGTCTGGCGGGCTGCAACCAACTTCGATTGGGTGTTTGTAGCATTGGTGTTCATGATGTGACGCCTTCTGTTTGAAGAGTGAGACTCCAAACTACGTCACAACAGGAAGCCGGGGCATGAGGCAGCTGTCCCGGTTCGACGGAAAGTATTGCGGTTATAGGGGACAAACGTCCCGGTTGGAGATCAATCTGCGCCGAACCCTTTCTCTCGTGCCTGCACGATCAATTGTGCGCGGCTCGAAATATCGAGTTTACTGCAAATGGCACTGACATGATTGCGCACGGTTTTGCTGGCAATAGACAGGGCCTGGGCGATGTCGGTATTCGACTGCCCCCGTGCTACCCGGTCGAGAATCATTCGTTGGCGGTGCGTCAGGTCGCCAACCTCGGCAGCCGAGCTCCAGGGTGTCGCAGGCCCATCGCAGAGAAAACGACGCAATTCACCAACGAACACCGGCCAGGAACTGTCTTCGAGCTGCAGTATGTGGTTTGCGCCCTTAAGTGGCAAAAAGCGCGCATCGGGTAGTTGCGATGCCAGACTGCGGCCCAGTTCGAAAGGTACCATCGCATCACCTTCAACATGGGCAACCAGGGTCGGGACCTGGATATTCTGTAGCACATCACGGATATCAATCTCGTGGAAGCCGCGCCACAGCCGGACGGCATTCTCCGGTGAGGCCGTGATCTTTTGCAGTTCGTCCCACCAGCCAATCTGCTCCACGCTGTGACCAGGAGACAGGAGGCGGGCAAATAGCTCGCGGAAAGCGCCGGTTTTGCGCCCCCAGCCGATTTTTATCATGCTCGCCAACGCCTCGGCCTCTTCGTTACTGCGTTCACAGACTCCGCTAGTGAACGCCCCGTTGGTATAGGCGTTGTAGAGCACCACCCGGTCTACCCGTTCGGGATGACGATAGGCGTACAGCAGAGCGATGGGGCCGCCCTGACAGAGCCCGATAAGCGAGAAACGTTTCCAGCCCAGGCTGTCAGCAACTGCCTCAAGATCTCGAACCCACGCTTCCATGCCCTGTTCACAGGCATCATGATCGGACAATCCGCTACCACGGATGTCGAAGCGAGCGAGGGTGTGCTGATGGGTAAGCTCGCGCATCCAATGTTGCCACACAGGGCTATCCCAATCGCGCTCCACATGAGTGAGCCAACCACCGACACGAATGAGTGGGGGGCCATTGCCCGCAACTGCATAAGCAATACGCACATTATCCGATGTTGTGCAGAAACTAATCCGCTGTCTCATAGGCGTAAGTCGCGTTCAAGGCCAAAGAAAATCCCTTAATAAAAGGGGCTTTTTTAACGTTCAGAAATCACACTACCGCGTTGGCCGGAGATTAGCCAACGGCCTATCTTGGCCAGCTATTCAATAGGATGCATGTAATCGCAGTTATCATAGCTATTAGGGTGGACGTCCATGCCGCATGATTGTATAGCCCCTCACCTATCGCTGGTTCTGGTAAATAGATCAGGCATTCAATCAACAGTAGTTGCATTTGTACGTTGTCGTTGCAAATCGTATATTAGTGAACGCTGCTCCTTTATTGACCCGACACGCAAGCGACAGGGCGCGGGGCAGTAACATGATCTATGCTTGCCCGACAGGCTGTACCAACAGTCGCCATACTGTGGCGAGGCTGAGCCTGATCGTTTACTCAATGCTGTATCAAAGGGTTTGATCCATGAGCCAGGACTATTTCGCACAAAAAGCAAATACTTACGAACAGAACCCCACCCGGGTCGATAACGTGTCCAACATCGCCAACGCCGTTCTGAAGAAGGTGCAAATGGAGCCAACCATGCAGTTGCTGGATTTCGGTTCCGGGACGGGCTTGTTGCTGGAGCGCATCGCGCCCTATGTCGGCAAAATCACCGCGGTGGATATCTCGCCATCAATGATTCGCCAGCTGGAGGAAAAACGTAAAGCACTGCCCTGTGAGCTGGAGATCCGCGAGATCGATCTGGAAAGACAGGAAATGGAAGGTCAGTTTGACGGCATTATTTCCTCCATGACCATGCACCATATCAAAGATATTGACGCCATGTTCCGTCGCTTCCATACGATGGTTAAACCCGGAGGCTTTATTGCCATAGCCGACCTCGATAAAGAGGACGGCTCCTTTCATGGCGAAGATACCGGGGTGTTCCATTTCGGGTTTGACAGGGATGTGATTGCCCTGGCTGCCACCCAAGCTGGCTTTGCAAACCTAGAAGTGATGTCCGCCAGTGTGATCGGGAAAGAAGAACGCGACTACCCGGTGTTTTTGCTCTCTGCCACCACCTGACTCTGAAACTGGCGGTTTTTCCTGCTGCTTTTGTAGATATAGCTATAAAGGCACCCACCTCAGCCCCTTATTAATATCGTATTTTAATAGTGGTTGTCTGTGGTTGTCTGTGGTTTTTAGGGTGGGCGTCCATACTGACTCCATATTGTCTTCGTATTCTGCTTCGGTTTACCCAAGTCCATTCTCTGGCTATCGACCTTTGACGAGCGTAGCCTTCAAAAGAAGAACAACCTAAGGATTAACAAAATGGCCATCTGGACAACCGCGTTTTGGAGGTTCATTGCTGTCAGTGTTCCTATCGCATTGGGCGTTGCTGCGATCCTGTACTCTGGGGCCATTAAGTCTGCTGCGGCCCCAAAGGAGAGCACGACCCAATCTGTGCCGGTCCGGGTGATCACTCTTAAAGAAGTTGATTTGATCCCGCGTGTTACGGGATACGGCCTAGTCGCACCAGCACGCGAGTGGCGCGCTATTGCAAGGGTCGAAGGATCGGTCATCGAAACATCACCGCTTCTTGCCGATGGAAGTTTTGTAGCCGCTGGCTCGGAGCTGTTGCGGATTGATGATACGGATCTGCGGCTCACGCTTGCTCAACTGGATGCGCAAATGGCTGCACTGATGGTGAAGGATGAAACCCTTAATGCCAGTCTTGATCTTAGCCGTGACGATCTGGTGCTGAGCCAGAATGAACTGAACCGACAACAAGATCTTCAGGCACAGGGTGTCAATACCCAAACCGTGCGTGACCAAGCTGCGCGGGCAGAACTGGCGGCCCGTTCAAAATTGACGGATATTCAGAACCAACTTGCCTTGAATGAGGCTGAGCGCGCCATACTGTCGGCACAGCGTGCCAGTTCAGCACGAAGCCTTGAGTTTACCTCCGTTGTCGCTCCGTTTGATGTGCAGATAAGATCTGTTGAGGCCGATCTTGGCCAGTTTGTGCCGCGCGGGGCCATCTTGTTCACAGCAGACGGAACAGATGCTGCCGAGGTTATGGCACAGTTTTCATTCGGGGAGATGGGACCGCTGATCCGGTCGATGGAGACCGGAATGAGCGTTCTTGATCTGACAGCGCAGGTCCGATTGAGACAAACGGGACAGGAGATCATTTGGCCCGCCACCGTTGACCGTGTGAGCGATGCAATCGACGTGCGAACGCAAAGCGCACAAATTATTGTTCGGGTCGATCAGCCCAGAGCGCAGATTGTTGCAGGCCAAAAACCACCTTTGCGCCGCGATATGTTTGTCGAGGTGGAACTAAGCGCGCCAGCCCGCAAAGCATTGGTTGTGCCGTCTTCTGCGATTGTCGATGGCCGTGCCCTGGTTGTCAGTACTGATAACACGCTCGAACCCAGACGGGTTGACGTCGCCTACATTGTCGACGGTCTGGCCGTCATTTCCGGAGGCCTTGTACAAGGCGATAAACTGGTGGTCACGGATCCGTCCTTGGCAGTGCCGGGCATGGCGGTCAGACCTGTTGAGGATAAAGCCCTTACCGAGGCGCTGGCGATGCAGGCGGCTGCACGATGATCGAGCTTTTTACGAGGCACGCTACAGCGGCCAATATTCTGATGTTGCTGTTCATTGGCCTTGGCGTTGCCGCCCTGCCAACACTGCAACGTGACAGTTTTCCCGAAGTGCCACCATCGGATGTTGAAGTGCGAATTGTTTATCCGGGTGCTGCACCCGCCGATGTCGAAGCCCGCATCTGCATGGTGGCAGAAGACCCGATTCGCAGTGTCGAAAACCTGGCCGAGCTGACCTGCCAGGCGCGTGACAATATGGCGGTGCTGACCGCCGAGATTGTCGAAGGTGCTGACATGACGCGCTTTGCGGCAGATGTGAAGGCGGCGGTTGATGGCGTGACAGCCTATCCGGCCAAGGTCGACGCCCCTGTAACCCGCATTGTTGAACGGGTCTCCAGTGTCGCGTCGATCGCGGTTACAGGGCCGGACGATCCGAAAGTGCTTTTTGCCTACGCCGATAAGCTTGCGGAATTCCTCAAGTCCGACTCGATGATATCCCAGGCGACTGTTGGTGGATTTTCTGATCGTGAGATCCTGGTCGAGATATCGGCAAATGCGCTGCAACGTCACAGTTTGACGATCTCTGCGGTCGCGGCCGCCCTAACACGCAACAGTCTGGATGTTCCTGCCGGAACGCTGGAGGGATCGAGTGGTGATGCGCTGGTGCGCTTTGCTGGCGAACGCAGAAGCCCTGACGAACTGGCCACAATTCCTTTGCTTGGCTCAGAACTGGGCAGTGAAGTGTTGCTCGGTGACGTCGCAGAAATCACTAACCGGTTCTCGAACGACTATGACGCGACATTTTACAACGGCAGGCGCGCTGCGATTGTGAGCGTCACCAAAACCTCGGCGCAGGATGCGTTGCGGGTAATGGCAGCAATCGATGCTCGTTTGGAGACAGCGCGTGAGCGGGCGCCTTCGGGGGTAGAACTGGCCATCTCTCAGGACAGTACATCCAATATTACCGAGAGACTGCGGATCATCAGCACAAATGGGATACAAGGCCTGGTTTTGGTGCTGATCGTCATGGGGTTGTTCTTTGGCCTGCGGTTTTCGTTCTGGGTTGCGTTGACGCTGCCGGTTTCGTTTTTGGGCACTATTTTCGTAATGCAGCTCATGGGGCTTACGATCAATATGATCACAATGGTCGCTCTGCTGGTTGCGATTGGCTTGCTGATGGACGACTCGATCGTGATTTCCGAAAACATTGTGCGCCGCCGACTGGCAGGGGAGAACCCGACACAAGCCGCTTTGAAAGGCGTCGCTCAGGTTGGTCCGGGTGTTCTGGCGTCGTTTCTGACGACGGTCATGATCGTCGGTCCGCTTGGTCTTATGGCCGGTCAGATCGGGGCCGTGTTAAAATTCCTGCCTGTGGTCCTGGTCATCACCCTGGTTGTCAGCCTGATAGAGGCGTTTTTTGTGCTTCCCCACCATTTGGCGCGCGCATTGAAAGGCGACATGCGCCCCAACCGCGTTAATCGCTGGATGAACGAGTTGTTTGTCGGGTTGCGCGACAGGGCGATTGTTCCGCTGGCACGCAAGGCGCTGCAGTTCCGTTACTTCACGCTGGGTCTTATTGGTTTCATCTTGCTGGTGTCGCTCACTCCGTTCACCGCAGGCCTGATCAAGTTTCAAAGCTTTCCGTCACTGGAAAGCGATACAGTCGAAGCACGGCTGCTGCTTGCACAGGGCGCGCCCCTGGCCCAAACCGAGGCACGTGTCCAACGAGTCGTCGCCGCGCTGGAAGAACTCAATGCCACCGAAACACCGAACCAGCCCGACGAGCAGTCGCTCGTACAAAGTGTGACGGTTTCTTTTGGAAAAAATTCGGATGCAGGGGCTGAAAGTGGCTCCCATCTTGCGACCGTCAGCGCGAAGCTTCTGCCTGCCGGAACCCGAACAACAACGGTCACACAGATTGTTAACGACTGGAGAAAAGCGACTGGCCCGATGCCGGACATGGCCAGTCTCCGGTTTACCGATAAGGATCGCGGTGTTGGTGGCAAACCCATTGATGTGCGTTTGCAGGGGCCGGACCTTGCGGTTCTTGAGCAAACTGCGCGCAAGATGCGTTCCTTCTTTCGGTCGTTTCAGGGTGTACGCGACGTGGCCTACGACCTGCGCCCGGGCAAACCCGAGTATGTTGTCTCTCTGCGCCCTGCAACTGCTTCAGCGCTTGGGGTCACAGCGCAGGGTATCGCGACAGAATTGCGGGCAAGTTTTCGGGGTGATACCGGCCTGGAAGTGCAGGACGCCCTGGGTGGGCTTGATATTGTAGTGCGTCTCGATTTATCAGATCGTAATGCAGCCAGCGATATCGGCAACATACGTGTGCCCGGAGCCGGTGGCGCATTGGTGCCGCTGTCCGCTGTGGCAGATATCAGCCTGACACGGGGTTATGCCTCCATTACAAGAATCAACGGAATGCGAACTGTATCGGTGACCGGCTCGATCAATGCCGATATTGCCAATTCGCGTGAATTGATGGCGGCCATGCGCGCTGACTTTCTTCCTGATCTTGCTTTGAGCCATCCGGAAATAAACGTCGTCGTTGTCGGTGAATCACAAGATACCGCTACAACAGGCGCCTCACTGCTGCGCAATCTCGCTCTAGGTTTTGTGGGGGTCTGGCTCATTCTTGCCTTCCAGTTCCGCAGTTTCATCCAGCCGATCGCTGTGTTTCTGGCAATTCCTTTGGGCATTGTCGGGATGATGTGGGGGCATCTTGCGCTCGGAATGCAGTTATCTTTGCCCAGCTTCGTTGGCCTGGCCACGCTTGCGGGTGTTGTCGTAAACAATTCGATCTTGTTGGTGGAATTCATCAAAAGTCACTTCAACAGTGGCGAAGATTTGTTGGAGTCGGGCGTCCTCGCCGTGCGGGACCGGTTTCTTCCCATCTTCCTGACGTCTTTAACCACAGTCGCAGGGCTTGCACCGCTTCTGTTTGAACAGTCAACACAGGCTCAATTTTTGAGACCAATCGTTGCGAGCCTGGCCTTTGGACTGACCGGAGCGACGTTCCTTGCGCTTTTCCTGACGCCGGCAACCTACATGATTTTGCATGACTTGCGGCTGGTTCGCCGCAGTCCTGCTGCGAGTGATGGACCGAGTTGATACGCAGGCCATGGGATGAGAAATTTCAGTCTCGTTCAAGACATCCCATGGCTGGTTAACAGCTTTCCAGCGGCTTATGTGAAAGTGGCTTAGCTTATGTAGCTTATGTGGACACCCACCTCAGCGAACTATTATTAGGGTGTCTGTTGATAATAGGGTGGGTGTCGATCCTGTCTTTTTTGCGAAGAAATCTATTCAGGCCTGCCCGGAAACACGGACTGGTCTGTTTACTGAGATGGGTGTCCAGGCAGTGCGCTGAGATGGGTGTCCAGGCAGTGCGGCAGTGTTGCACAGAGCAGTTCCCCGATGCTTAGTTCAAAATACTAATAATGACTTTTTTATTAGTTTCTATAGCTAATTTGAAGACTTCTATGCCCCAAGATTGACTGAAAACACCCTCTTCCAGGGCGTACCATGTTCTGTAGCAGTATTCAGATAAAAACCTGAACTGCCCATTGCTGGTTGCCGATTCACCGCCGCGTACTGTTACCGGTGACGTGCTTCCCTGGAGGATCCGCATGAACAAGAAGCCCCTTAGTTTTGCCACCCGCAGTATTCATGCCGGCTATGAAGCCCGGGATAATCAAGGGGCCCTCAGCCCCCCGGTTTACATGACCTCAACCTACTGTTTTGACAGTGTTGAACAGGGGGCAGCTCGCTTCGCAGGTGAAGCCGAAGGCCATATCTACGGCCGGCTGTCGAACCCGACGCAGACGGTACTTGAACAGCGCCTGGCCGACCTGGAAGAGGCCGAGGCGGGACTGGCGACTGCCTCCGGCATGGGCGCCATTTCGGCCACGCTCTGGACCCTGGTAGCCCCGGGCGACACCATCATCGCCGACCAGACACTCTATGGCTGTACCTTTTCTTATTTCGAACACGGCCTGAAAAAATTCGGAGTCAACATAGCGTTCGTCGATTGCACCGACCTCGACGCCGTCACCCGGGCCTTGTCCGAGACGACCCGGGTGGTCTATTTCGAAAGCCCGGTTAACCCCAACATGCGTGTCATCGACATCAAGGCCATCAGCGAGACAGTGCACAGCTACAACCCGGACATCCAGGTGATGGTCGACAACACCTACTGCACACCGGCCCTGCAACGGCCGCTGACACTGGGAGCCGACCTGGTCGTGCATTCCGCGACCAAATACCTGGGTGGACATGGCGACCTGATCGCCGGCGCCGTCGTCGGACGCAAAGAGACGCTCGACGCCATCCGGGTCTATGGGCTCAAGGATATGACCGGCGCGGTGATCTCACCAATGACTGCCTTTCTGATCCTGCGCGGCCTGAAGACGCTCGAGCTGCGCATGGAACGACACAGCGCGAGCGCACAGACATTGGCTGAATACCTCGACCGGCACCCGGCCGTCGAATCGGTCTTTTACCCGGGTTTGAAGGACAACCCTTACTATGCCCTGGCGCAAAAGCAGATGGCCCGACCCGGTGGGATGATTGCTCTGGAACTGATCGGTGGCTATGACGCCGGCGTTCGCTTTATGAACCGGCTGCAACTGATCAAACTTGCCGTCAGTCTCGGCGACGCCGAAACCCTGTGCCAGCATCCGGCCAGCATGACTCATTCCACCTACACACCCGAAGAGCGCGCTGAACATGGTATCAGCGAAGGGCTGGTGCGAATCTCAGTTGGTCTGGAAGGGATTGAGGATGTGATAGCGGACATCGAACAGGCGCTGGAGCCTGTCTAAACCATCCCACCCCCCTCGGCCGGAGACTGCAAGGTGACGTACCTCAGCCAACTGTGAAATTGGTGCAGGTAACGTCGCTACCCGTGCTTAAGGGGCTGGGTGTTCATAGTTACCTGCCTCCGTAATCACCTGCCAGTTCGACACCCGGCAGGCTACGCAGCTCAGTCATATCGACCGTTCAGCCCCGATTGCTTGATTCGGCCCAAAGGTTGATGCCGCCATCGGTCGCCTGTGCGTCGATGCGCGCCAGTTCATCATCGCTGAAATCGAGGTTATCCAGTGCTTTCACACTGTCTTCGACTTGTGACACCTTGCTGGCACCGATCAGCGCCGTGGTGATGCGGTTGTCGCGCAGCGCCCAGGCAATGGCCAGTTGCGCCAGCGTCTGGCCTCGCTCTTCTGCGATGTTGTTCAGGTTGCGAATCTTCACCAGATTGGCGTCGCTGATCAGGTTAGGGTCGAGCGAGGAATTCGCGGTGGCGCGGCTGCCTTCAGGAATGCCGTTAAGGTACTTCCCGGAGAGCATGCCCTGGGCCAGTACCGAGAAGGCGATGCAGCCAATGCCCTCTTGCTCCAGCACGGGCAGCAGTCCGTCGGTCTCGATCCAGCGGTTGAGCATCGAATAGCTCGGCTGGTGAATCAGGCAGGGCGTGCCCAGTTCTTTCAGAATACTGGCTGCTTCGCGGGTTTTTTCGGGGCCGTAGGATGAGATGCCAACGTAGAGTGCCTTGCCCTGACGAACTGCGCTGTCGAGTGCCATCATGGTTTCTTCCAGCGGCGTATCCGGATCGACGCGGTGAGAATAGAAGATGTCGACGTAGTCGAGGCCCATTCGCTCAAGGCTCTGGTCCAAACTGGCCAGCAGGTACTTGCGGCTACCCCAGTTTCCATAGGGACCGGGCCACATGTCGTATCCGGCTTTTGAAGAAATAACCAGTTCGTCGCGATAAGGCAGGAAATCCGTTTTCAGCAGTTTGCCGAAATTGCGCTCGGCCGAGCCCGGCGGCGGCCCGTAGTTGTTGGCCAGGTCGAAGTGGGTGATACCCAGATCGAACGCACGTCTGCAAATGGCCTGGGCGTTGTCGAACGGTACGTTGTCACCAAAGTTGTGCCACAACCCGAGCGACAGGGCCGGCAATTTGAGGCCACTGTGGCCACAGCGGTTGTAACGCATAGCTTCGTATCGGTCTTCGGCGGCGTTGTAAGGCATGAGACACTCCACTGATTGAACTCGGCCAGACAGCTTAGCAGAAGTTGGTCGGGCTCAGCCAACAGCGGTACAGGCACAATCAGGCGCTTGGGGGCCTGCGCTCAGTGACTTTTCTTATAGGCCTGCTGCAGTTGGCTGCAGGCCTATAAGAACGTGCTTTGTATATGACTGTTGGTACAGCACCGGGGCTGGAATAGCTGCCAATAGTGGCTGACTGCCTGAAGGGTGAGGTATCAGAAGCCACTTCAGGGCCCAGCCTTATCTTTGCGGACCAAAAGAATCGATATAATTCATCCCGGGTTTGCCATGTACTCATATCCTGTTAATTTATCAGGGAAACGGTAGCACATTAGCGGGATGGAACATGCTGGAGACGATTACGTTGGCGGGATGGAGCGTGCTGGAGACAATTGAGCAGGGCTTGATTGCGTGGGCAGTTCCGGCGGGGCTGGCACTTCTTGCCATCTTTGCTGGTTTTGGGCTCTATAAAGCGCTGGTTTTTCTGGTTGTCCGTTTTTCCAAACCTGGGTCTGTCACTCGAATATTCTTTGACGCGGCGGCTCGGGCACTTGCCGTGTCGTTATGCCTGGTAGCACTGAACAGCGTCTTGCACGCGGTGTCTCAGGATCTTCCTCTGCTGTCACCCATTCAACAGTTCACAACACTTTTGCTCGTCATGTCTTTAACCTGGGCCGCTGTCGGGTTCACGTCTGCCATTGGCGATGTAATCGTCAAATTGAACCCCGCTTTCGAAAACGAGTGGAAACGGGCTCGTAAGGTTGAAACTCAAACCAGGTTCCTCGTCCGTGGTCTAAATGTCGTGATCGTGCTGGTCGGTTCCGGTGCTGCCCTGATGACATTTGATTCCGTCAACCAGATTGGTACCAGCCTGCTTGCGTCAGCGGGTGTCGGCGGTGTGATCCTCGGTTTAGCGGCCCGCCCGGTGCTGAGTAACCTGCTGGCGGGTATGCAGATCGCGCTCGCTCAACCATTCCGGATCGATGATGTTCTGTTTGTTGAGGACCAGTGGTGCTGGGTGGAAGAGGTGACCGCCACCTATGTCGTTTTGCGGGTCTGGGATCTTCGTCGCCTGGTCGTGCCATTGCAGTGGTTTATTGAAAACCCGTTCCAGAACTGGTCAAGGAACAGTACAGAGTTGATAGGCAGTGCGATAATCTGGCTCGATTACGGTATTCCGATCGAACCGTTACGTCAGGAGTTTACGCGCCTGCTAGAGGCAACACCCCTCTGGAATGGCGTTACCGCAACGGTTCAGGTAGTTGATTCAGGTGAAAAGGCAATACAGATTCGTTTTCTGATGAGCGCGAAAAATTCCAATACGCTCTGGGACCTGCGTTGTTATATGCGAGAGGGCATGATTGTCTTCATTCAGCAGCATTTTCCGGCATACCTGCCCCGGTTTCGTGCTCAGATGGTGGAAGAGCAGGGCCCGTCAGGTCAGGATGCCGTTGTTTCCTAGTCGACAGTGCGCAATGCGACTTCAATAGTAGATAATGCCTGCAAAGTATTCTTCTCAACCGACTTTTTATACAGTGTAAGGTACAGTAGCTTGCCAGTTTTTGGCGAGGCCGAGTATTCCGATTGCCTTCCAGCAACGCATCATCGTTAGGGTGGTTGGTAATGCTCCAGCTTGCAAATTACGGTGACGTTTCAGGGCCAGCAAGGAAATATCATGAACGGTAGTTGTCTGTGTGGTTTGATCAGATTCAGGGTATCGGCTTTTGAGCCAGCCATAGCCAATTGCTATTGCACCATGTGCCGCAAGAGCAGTGGTTCGGCGTTTGCCACTTATGGAACCGTTTTAATTGAAAATCTGAGCTGGGTCGGGGGCTATGAAAATATCAAAGTCTTCCGGTCATCCGAACACGCTCAGAGAGGGTTCTGTGGCAATTGTGGTTCGAGTCTTTTTTACAAACGGGTGAACGATGATTCAGGGTACGAAATGTCGTTAGGCGTTCTGGATGAAGAGCCCAACTATTTTCCAAGCGCGAATATAAACTGTGAGGAACGAGCAAAATGGTCCGAACAGTCTGAACAATTACGAGACTTCGTCGGTGACCGGGAAACGATCTGAATGAAGGCTTCCAAATGAAATATCATCAACGGAAACTAATATGCAATATGTGGAGTTAGTGGCAATAATAGCAGTGATTCAGTTTCTATTTTTCGGTGCCATGACAGCGCGTGCACGTGGGGAATCAGGGCTCAAGGTTCCGGCAATGACTGGTCACGAAGGCTTCGAGCGCATGTATCGTGTACAGATGAATACATTGGAAATCATGGTCGCATTTCTGCCCGCTCTGCTTCTCGCGGGTAAATACTGGTCGCCTGTCTTGGTCGCTGCAATCGGCATGATTTATCGGAATGCGCGGAAAACCTCGGCCTTCAGGCCGGGGATGAATAGCGCGGACACCGCAGGTGTCCCTCTCGTTAGCAACATTCTCATTCCGGCGTTTGCTGCTGCTCAATGTACTGGCGAATA
>Ga0307947_1000509_pt1 | contig 27490 bp, 25 predicted proteins | sample OrgLakmetagen232_FD_201840 | JGI IMG/M metagenome (GOLD analysis project Ga0307947, IMG submission 201840) | Saline water microbial communities from Organic Lake, Antarctica - #232 | ecosystem: Environmental > Aquatic > Non-marine Saline and Alkaline > Saline | place: Antarctica: Organic Lake...
ACCCACGCCCCCCACGACCTTACCCCCACTCCTTGGCTCATTGTGGAACAACTGACCACGATCGAGCCACCACGCAAGGCCCCCCCCCGAAATGCGTGTGCCACTGGAGGGGGACATGGGTGACGTGGGCATTTGCATCGCTTGCTGCTGCTGGAGCAGTCCCTGCTGGAGCACGCTGCTCGCTTCCCCCGTGCTGGAGCCTGCATGTTGGAGAGTTTGCGACCCTCTTTGCTGCCTGCGTGAGGACATTCGTCATCAGAAAACATGGTCAGATATATGGAAATTTCTCGAAAAATGACAGCTTTCTTGTCAGCGTGGAGCGATATTGGGTCACTTTGAGGAGGGCTGACCAGGTACACTGTTGGAAAGAGGGTGGGGATTGAGTGTGTACAAGGAAAAGCTGGAAGCGGCAGGCTTTTGGATGAAGGGTGTGAGAGTGTGCATACGCATTCATGTCTGTGCATCTGTGTGTACGTGCTCTGTGTGTTTATGGGTGTTGTGTGGATGTGCAGTGCAGGCATTTGAACGCACTCAGCAGCTTCTATGCTCCCCCAATCCACCCAATACAATGCCAGCTGGCTTATCCACACCAAGTCACTGAAACACACACACCCTGATCCTCACTCAATGACGCACACACACACACACACTCTCACACACACACACACACACACACACACACACACACTGATCCTCACTCAATGACCTACGAGGTAAATTTGGAATTTTAGGGTAAATGGAAATTTGGCGGTGAGGGCTATTAGGTGCGCCAGCCCCTTCTTCCCTAACTTGCGCTGGGGGTGTTAATACTCCCAGCATAGCCTTTTCTTCTCCCTTCTATTTTTTCTGCTGAAGCACTACATATCACAAAGTTCCCCATGCCACTCTAAAAACAACTACTGAACCACCAAACTACACACCTCGTCATTACAGCACAACATCAAATGCCTTCCAAACCCTCCACTTTAAATATCACCCACAAACGGCACCAAAATACAGACAAAATGTCACAAAGCAACAGCCTTCCTACCCAATATAATGCCTGTGCCACTACCCCAAAGTTGAGGTACGTAGCAACACACACACACACACACACGCACACACACGCACGCACGCACGCATGCACGCACAGATAACACGCATAAGCGCACACACACACCCGTGGTAAATCTTGCTCAGGGGTTTGCTGCCTGTGCCACTACCAGGGGTGTGGTATGTAGCATCATCCAAGCCATGATGCTTTTTTGATGGAGTGGGGTAAAGAGGGGTGCCGTTTGGAGTGCAGGCCTTGCTGAGGGGGCTACTGTTGTGTTGGTGCAAAAGGAGAGGAAAATGAAGTTGGGATGAGGACAGAGGATGCAATCGTTATAGTGAAACAATACCAATTACTGTAACTGTGATGTTAATAGGTAATTGCCAGTTTGTGCAAGCTGCACGTTGGTGTTTCCCAATGAGGCAAAAGGCATATGTTCATATGTTGGCAATGGCCTCAATTTGATGCAGCACCGCCCTTACGCCTGCAAGCTCAAAGGCAAGAAGCACACTCCCAAGCGCACACTCACGTTGCCGTGGGCTTCTTTGCAGCCTCCACGTTGTAGGCAATGGCCTCAAGTTTGATGCGCTGCAGCACCGCGCTCACACCTGCCAGCTCAGCTTGGAGGGCCATTTGCTGCTTGGCCAAACCTGCCTTGCGCTGCGAATTGTTGTGTGTGCACATGGAATAATAAGAAATGTAAAGGCTGACGTGATGTCAGGTCGCATGCCCAACAAGACCCTATATAGCATATGCTAATCCACCTTCGAGTTTGCATGTCTGTCGTTGCCCGTAAACATCAGAAACCTGGTCACTGTCCTCACATTCTGTAGAGACTTCATCAGCTTGTTGATCCCAGAGCAGGGTGCATGTTGGGTACAGTTGGTACCGTTACAACCAATGCGCAACTGTGCGCATCCCAAAATCAGGTGGATAGAATTTGACAGAGCCTCTTAGTTTGAATGAATCTAGGTAGTGCAGGGTGTCTGCCCGTCTGCCCATGTCTGTGTTTCATGCCTACCGACATAATGACGCAGTCTACCAAGCCTAAAATTGGTCCTAGCCTCTGATTGAATACCTTGCTTGCCACGCCTCATTGAACTCGTCATGCTGTCCTGCCAAGGCCAGTCAGTCCCTTGATCAAACATCATAATTGCCACGCCTTTTTGATTTCGTCATGCAGTACTATCAAGGCCAGTCCCTCCGATTCAATACTACACTTGCCTCACCTTTTTGAACTCGTTATGCTGTACCGCCAAGGCCAGTCCCTGATGTTGCCGGTCGCTTGCAGCAAGGGCTCCCTCTTTAATTGCCTGTGTGAGCATGTTTGTTTGTTTGCACGTGCGATTGCATGCTTGTGACTAAGCATGCATGGGCATCAGCTGTTTTGAGTGTAAATGCTATAACGCTCGACTACAAGGGAGGCATTGTACAAGAGGGGCGTGTGAATGCAAGACATGACTAAGACAAAATGCTGGACACGTGCAGACACTTTCTCCTGCCAAGCGTGTTTGCTTGCTTGGCTGACAACGAATTCGCAGAGTAGTTCTTGTGCGGAAGACCTGGGCTTCCGGGGAATGTTGCTCCACGGCAGGGCTTGCTTTTTAAGCACACACACATATTCACACATACATTCACACATACAGACTTGCATGCAAGCACGAGTGCGACTGCAATAAAGTATGCATGAAAACTTGCATACCTGACCGGCATGTTCTAAGTTCGCAGCCCATTTGTTCATTCTCGCTACCTCCAAAGCGTTCTCTTCAAGCTGTGTGTGTTTGTGTGTGTGTGTGTCTGTGTGTGTGTATGTGTGTGTATGATGAGATGATGTGATTTTTGACTGTGCGCACATGCATGTGTGAGCACATGCGCGCCTGTTATGTATGTGTGTGTATGTTTGTGTGTGTGCATGAGTGTGTATGAATGTGTGTGTGTGTGTGTGTGCGTGCGTGCGTGCGTGTGCGTGTGCGTGTGTGTGCGTGTGTGTGTGTGTTTGTGTGTGTGTGTGTGTGTGTGTGTGTGTGTGTGTGTGTGTGTGTGTGTGTGTGATAAATCTCTCTGTGCATGCACTCACCTGCTTCAACAGCTGCTCCATCGGCCTTTATTATTCTTATATATATAGTTATATTCTTGCTCGGACCAAGAGATCAGACCAGTCAACTTGATTATACTTTAGACTGCCATATGACAAGTTTGACTTGACTCATCTGAAAAAGTGAATTTATAAATATTAAGTTTCAGCTTCAGTGTGAAGAATTCTTCATGGCTGTATGATCCAGGTAGGCTGCTAACACACACACACACATAAACACACACGCACGCACACACACACACGCACACACACACACCACACACACACACACGCACACACACACACACACACACACACACACACACACACAAACACACATATACACAGACACACACACGCATGCACGCCAGGGAACTACGCACGCGCGCACACACACACGCACACACACACGCACAATGCACACGTACACACACACCATCACCTTCACAGCATGCTCCTCTCTTCATGATTGTGCCTGCATTGCAGGCCTTTGCACCTAAAGTAGCAGGCTCCGCAACAGGTGTTTGGGCACGCCCCAGCCGTGCCGCTCTGTTGGTACGGGCTGCGAGCAACAGCAGGCAAAAGAAGGCAGGAAACAAAGGGAAAGCACGAGACGAAAACCAGCCAGTGGTTAGGCAAGCAATCTGGTGCGTGGTATGCAACTACTTTCAGCCACTTGAGTACCCTGGTGAACATGATGCATTACGCCCTTTGCCTATCCTTGCCTCAGGTTTCATCACATTCTTAACAAGAATAAACGCAAGGTGCGTTTGAGGCAGTGATGGTGCAATCCTATAACGGTGCACAACAAACGCTTGTGAGCCTGCAGGTCCAAACCTTGTGCAGCTCATTGTAGGTTTTCTAATCTTAACACTGGTGATGGAGTGTGTGACCCACACTGTCTAGGTCATTTTGCAATGGGCAAAGGAGTTAGGGCTCAGCGGTGCAAGCAAGATCGGCTATCCAGGTAAGAGTCGCACTGGTCAGCTTGCAGCGGGAGAGCACAACCACATAACCCAGTACCAGAGGACCAAGCCGTGACACGCTGGAATGAGAAAGAGCAATGGCCGAGCCACAGCTGTTGACATGCTATCATATGCCAATTAGAGAACAGCATAGAGAGAACCGTGTAATATGCCTGTTAACACGTTTTGCTGTGGCCGCAGGGGTGATTATAGCTGAAGGCTTGGAAAGCGACGTGACTGCGTACACGTCTCGTCTGAGGGCCTTGCCATGGGCAGCAATGCAGGTGTGAGGGAAGATAGCACAGACAACATAGAAATATGGTAAGGTGCATTGTGCGTGATCTGGAACAGTTGAACGTGTACAATGGAGAATGGCTAGCACAGACAGAAATAGAGTAAGGTGTATCGTGCGAGATCTGAAGCCGGTACAGACGTGTACACATACGTAAGTCAGGAGGTGTGTGATGCCGCCGTGTCGCTGCCAGCATGAAGATCTCGAGCATGCGTGTGGATGTGACTTTTAATTATATTTGTGACTAACTTATGGATGTCTTTTACAAGTATGGGGATTTAAATTGAGCCCTCAAATGGCCAATGCAGTACATGGCAACTGCTTCAGTAGGAACAAATCTGCGTGCGTATGAAAATCAGTGAACAAAATGTGTCAAGCAATTGTGGCTGATCGTAATTTCCAAAAATCACCTCGTAACTACCTACCTCATGCTCAAAAATATTCCGGAGGTGGCAGTGCTTCAAGGTCTGTCTGGGCTTCTGAAGTAAAGGGCATGATTTATTAGGGCTTGTATTTGAAGCAGCTGTATTGCTTGTGGATTGACAATGCTATGATCCATTCATTTACGTGCATGTCTGCCCTTGACCAGGTACCATACTGTGCCTTGACTTACTTTTTTATTTTGTCACGTAGGTGCGTGCTCGTGATGTAGAGGATGAAGGTTCACATGACCTGGAGGAGGAAGACTGGAGGCTTCTGCCCTACCCTTTTGTGGAGATCCCTGATACTGGCCTCTCGCTCATGGGCTCCATGTGAGTGTATGAAAAAAATCCATGCTCATAAGAAACACAGAACAATTGTTGTTGACACTCCTCAGCGGGAGCTTATTCCAGGCCAAGCCTACATCCCTCCTGGTCCTCGCTGATCTCCCTTTGTCTTTGAGATGGTGGTTGATTTGTATGGCGTTCGGTACCTGTGTGCTCTTTTTCCCTTAATCTATGTGAGGAGTGTTTGCCTGCTTAATTTTTTCTGTCATCGTGCTTTTATAAACAAACTTCAACCTCGTGCTAGTCAGGGCCCCACGAGATGTGAGGCAAGGTGGCTTGCTCTTGGGTGTTGCTCAACTCCTGCTTGCACCCACCCACTTGTGCCTTTAGCCGGTTGTGAATGAGCCGTCTCAAGTACCTTTACGTGATCAGTGCCCAGCCCTTTTCCCTTGATATTTTCTAGCGCCTTTTTGGTTTGGTTACAGGCTTTTTCCAAGCTTCCGCTCGGATGCCCCCCAGAGGCATATATAGGGACGTAACCTTACCTTACCTTTACCCTTTACCTGATCACGTTCTGTTACCCAACGGTCTGGGTTCTGGTACCCAAGTGTTTCCAGGGTACCAGGTCATTTCAGGTGTGAGCCTCAAAAGTGCCTATCACACAAAACGGCACACGCGTACAGGTGTAAGGATGCTGGATTGGGACACCTGTTTTCAGCTGCCCTCAAGCTGCACTCTCCATCTGACCCGAGCTTGCGCGGCAACTTGAAATGAAGTGTTATTCTGAAGTCAGTTATATACCGTTGCCTGTCATTTATTACCTACTAGTTTTTTCTACAATTGTTTTTATTACTTTTCCTATAATTTGCAGCGAGGTCAGAAACCTTGCTGATATGGTACGGAAGAGTAGAAGAGGGGGTATATATATAGAGAGAGTGGGGAGATTGTGAGTCTCTTTCCCTTAATCAATGCTAGGTATGATACCACTACTAGCGTAGCCTTTTCTTTTCTTTTTTTTAGAGAGAGAGAGAGAGAGAGAGAGAGAAAGAGAGAGAGAGAGAGAGAGAGAGAGAGAGAGAGAGAGAGAAAGAGAGAGAGAGAGAGAGAGAGAGAGAGAGAGAGAGAGAGAGAGAGAGAGAGAGACAGAGAGAGAGAGAGAGAGAGAGAGAGAGAGAGAGAAAGAGAGAGAGAGAGAGAGAGAGAGAGAGAGAGAGAGAGAGAGAGAGAGAGAGAGAGAAAGAGAGAGAGAGAAAGAGAGAGAGAGAGAGAGAAAGAGAGAGAGAGAGAAAGAGAGAGAGAAAGAGAGAGAGAGAAGAAAGACACCCAAATTAGTATCCCTTGACTCGAGTAGTTGCATCACTGCCTTCATATCTGTCCTTGTCTGTTGTAGATAAGAAGCTCATGACAGTGCTGTTAGAGTTGCACTAAAAGCATAAAGCCTTTCCTGGGCCCCGTTTGTCAAGTATAAAATGCACAGTTTTAGAGCGGCTATGTCCTTTGGTTAATTGGTCTCTTTGATGCAACCCGTGCGTAATCCAAATTAAAGTGTGACCTGCTGTATGCAGATGTGAGATTTAAACTTGAGCGTCAGACTTCAGAGTTTCCATCTCACGCACTAGAAGAAAAATTAAAATTGATTTAAAGAAGGAGGCGGTCTTGGCCGAAACATGCTTGGCCTCTGTCAAAAGCAGGCCTGTGCACTTACGCCGTGAAACCGTAATTATGCCAGAAGTACGGTACGTACTGTACACCGTACGGTGCACAGGCTTAGTTATAAATGCCTCAATATTTTTGGTGACACTTCTGGCATACGCTTAAAACAAAGCATTGCACATTTTCTGAAGCCTATCAATCACAGAAGGTATTTCAAACGGATGGAGCGATAAACACTATTTTATTACGTGCTGGTATTGGCATCCCTATTTCAGCTGCACCCTTTATTCTGCTTTTTCCTTGTCTGTTTCAGCTGAACCCCTTTGTTCTTCTTTTTCCTTGCCTGTTCCAGCTGTTTTTTTACTCAGCCTTATCCTTGCCTCCTCACGTAATGCCATTCAAACCATACTGCCCAAAAATGTTGTTGGGAATTGTAGGCAAGCGTACCTTTTGCTTGCACCAGCAACTACCATCGCATGGCATGGCTAAAAGGACACACATGTTTAAATCCTTTTGTTATAGGTTATAAGTGAAATGCAGTTGTGAACATTGAACATGAAGGCAAAAAACGCTCTAGAGTACATGCAAACATGTTTTGCTAAGAGTGTTTGGGCTGCATCGGCACCAAGCTCATGTCTTGCCCCCTTTCTCTCTCAGGTGAAGTACAGCTGTCAGAGTGGGTGCAAAACTGTCTCCAGCTGTCGGCCTACTACGTTAATGCAAGTGCCTTTGCCATCGGCCAGTATCTGCTGGAGGCTGTGCAGAGGATTGCGCAGGTGTGTTATTGTGTGTGTGTGTTATTGTGCATGTGTGTGTGAGTAAAATGGTGCGCATGTGTTGTTTTGTGTGTCACAACCTGATGGAGGCTGTGCAGAAGGCTGCGCAAGTGCTGTGGGTGTGGGTGTGTTTTTTTGGCGTGTAAAAATGTGTATGTTATTTGGCTTGTGTGTGACATGTATTTTTTTGCGTGTGTGTGGCATATGTTTGCGTGTGTTTTTACGTGTGTGTGTGTGTATGTGTGTGTGTGTGCGTGTGTGTGTGCGTGTGTGTGTGCGTGTATGTGTAACATGTGTGTTTTTTGGCGTGTGTCTGTGTTTTGGCGTGTGTGTGACATGTGCATGTTTTTGGGTGTGTGTGTAACATGTGTAAAGCTCTGTGAGGCTCTTTGCGGTGCAAAAATGTGTGGGGCAAATTTGTATGTTTGAGCAAGTGAGATGTTAATGTGTGAGGCCTTGTGGGGCTGTCTTTTCTGTGTGAGAGGGGCTGTATGGATTATTGCGCTGAGGGTGCATATTAGTTAAGGCTTAAGTGTGTGTGTATGATTGTGAGTGGACACAATTGATCAAAGTGTGGTTCTGCCCCTCACCTTTACAGATGGAGGCAGACAAACGCCGTGTGGGAGAGAGCCAGGACGCCTCATCCATGCAACCTGACAATGAAGGTGCATGTAACAGAATCCCCCTCTTTCCTGTCAGACCATCATACCACTAAAAGGCCTGAACACAATCCTCCAAATCAACCTAGACTTTGCGGCAGAAATTGGGCTACTGTTATCAAAGTCAGGCATATGCTCAAGACCACAAATACCCATGCCTCCATGCAATGCGCAACGCCTTTAAAAAAAAGGAGAGCTTAGCCTTGAGTGGGTTGATGAATATCAAAGCATATGTCCAGAAGGTTGCTCAAGGAAACTGGAGTTTAACGGATTGCTGAAATTTCTTCAGAAAGGAAAGGTGACTACTATCTGGGCGAAAGTCCAAACATGCTTCTTTTTGCATTAAGGGGCAATAACTTGCACGTCAATCCGTCAATTTGGACCCAATCTAGCTCCACACTGATGCTTACTTTATAAACTACCAGAGCATGTGTTCGGATCCATGTTAGTCGCTCTGTGTGCAGATTGATAGGACACGCTATGCACATAAACCCTGGACGGGTTCTTTGCATGGGGAATGATGCTTTAGTTTGCAAAACTCGCCAACCGCTTGGTCTTTTTGCTTCATTTTTCTTGCAATAATCTTTGTTTTTATAAGGATCCCATAACATCAAATATCACTCAGTTCGGTGCTTTGGCTGGTCAAATACAGCATATGGCTTCTCAAAAAGTAAGGTTCACACCGCAGCTATTTAGGTATGGCTCCCCTTACCTGCTGATTTCAAGCTCAGCTGCATTGAAATCAGCATATCAGGGCCGAGCTTAAATCCAGCAAGTTAGGGGAGCCATACCTTGGAGCAAGCAAAAAACATACCCTTTTTGGGCCTCAGATAACCCATAACTCCCTCTGCTACTTTGCAGGCCCAATATTTGTAGTGCGTGCTTGGATCTGTCTATAGAATGCTCAATTTCCACCTGCCCCCTTTTTACCCACACTGAGTCGATTGGCAGCAATTAAGCCTGTGTTGGCCATATTGCATACACATTTGCACTCATTGTGGATATCAGTTCTGCTCTCACATATTTCCTAACTAACACGGTTTTATTAATCAATTGAAACAACAGCTTTTATCAATATTGTTTAATATGTGCGTCCATCCTTTTTAACGGCTTTATTCAGCATACAGCACGACACATAGCACGAGTATCCGATTTACTGTCTGGTTATGGTACTGCTTAGATGGTAGTGCATGCATAAACAAATGCGTACACTCTGAGCTTAAACAAAACCATTTCACACAGGTACACATATTTACCAAAACACCTACCATTACACTTGCACATACACACAGCTCAAAATGAAGGCAACACACCGCCAGCCACCTGGCACTCGGTTTTGGACGAGGATGTGGCTGCCAACGTGAACCTTGCATGGGGCAAGCTGTACTTATACCGCCTGGTGAGGAAATGACTTATGATGTGAGGTGGAAATGCTTGCTGGTATGAATTTGTGTGCAAGATGTGGCTGCCAATGTGTGTACCTTGAATGGACCAAGCTGTGCTTATGCCGCCCTAGGTGAGGAAATGACTTATGATGTGAGGTGGAAATGCTTGCTGGTATGAATTTGTGCGCAAGATGTGGCTGCCAATGTGTACCTTGTATGGGCCAAGCTGTGCTTATGCCGCCCTAGGTGAGGAAATGACTGTGTTGTGAGGTAGAAATGCTTGCTGGTATGAATTTGTGTGCAAGATGTGGCTGCCAATGTGTACCTTGTATGGGCCAAGCTGTGCTTATGCCGCCCTAGGTGAGGAAATGACTTAGATGTGAGGTGGAAATGCTTGCTGGTATGAGTTCGTGTGCAAGATGTGGCTGCCAATGTATACCTTGCATGGGGCAAGATTTACTTATGCCGCCCTAGGTGAGGAAATGACTTATGATGTGAGGTGGAAATGCTTGCTGGTATGAGTTTGTGTGCAAGATGTGGCTGCCAATGTGTACCTTGTATGGGCCAAGCTGTGCTTATGCCGCCCTAGGTGAGGAAATGACTGTTGTAAACATGAGATGATGCGCTTGCCGGAATAGGACAGCTTGCATTCCAGGAAAGAAAGGTCTTGAGGGAGCGGTTTACATTAGTATAAGCCTCAACAAGTTGCACTTGCAGGTGAGTGGTTGGCAAGAATGCTGCTTGACGCCATTATAGCCGAACCTTTTAGCATCAGCTCTCCGCTTCAGCTCCGTTTTGTTAATATGTGCTTGCTCAGCCACCAATCTCTCGGGCCTCTGCACATGCTGCTGGAGGTGAGTGAGTGGCTTCAAGGGTGCTTCCATCAGATTTGATTCGTTTCGTGTCAAAATTTGCACACGCTGCTGGAGGTCCATGCTTGAGCCCACTTTTTTACGCTTTTTTATGCACATAGCACATCACTCACAAGCACGGACACACACACACACACACGCAGACACACACACAACCACACACACACATACACACACACACACACACACACACACACACAGACGCACACACACACGCACAGCCACACATTCAAATACACACACGCACACACACACACACATACTCATCCGGGCACCCAATTGCGTGTGCAGGTAGCGTCTTTGCTGCTAATGCAAGAACAAGAAGGGAGTGACACAAACCTCCCTTACCCCTCGGCCAAACACTTCCCTGAATTGCTCAGGTGTGAGCTGAAACGCGCACGCACAAGTTTGTCCATTTTCCTTGACTAAACATTATTAGTTATTACACAGTGTATTTACCAGTTCTCGTTAGTTAAAGGAGCTGCTGTTCTTACTGCTACTTTTCCAATACGTACAAACGTACAATGCCATGGTTTACCCTACACACACAAGTTTGCACACACGTGTACATTTGTTGAGGGTCATGTACGCATTTGTTGAGGGTCATGTGCGCATTTGTTGAGGGTCATGTACGCATCATACCATGTATCTGCATTTTGGTAGCAAGACTGCAGTTATTACTGCTAAAAGCTGGCGCCTTCAGAGGCAAGGGGCGTTGAGGCCTACAAATGAAAACAGGAAAACAATGTGGAAAATTCATCCTCATGAGCAGACGTGTCTGAGAATTGATCGTGTTGGATTTGGTTGTTTGTCTGTACACATAGAAAGACTTCAAAGTCACTAGCCAATAATACTACAAAGTCTCCCAGCCTTGTCAAACACAAACAATAGCTCTGAAATTGAAATACATGCCTTTGTAATGCAAATGGATTTCCTTAGCATGTCCAAACACAAAAATGAGTACTGGCACCATGCTTCATAATTTTGTAATGTCGCAGATGTTCCAGCCTGTACAAACTCAAGAAAGACGTTGCTTCATAATTTTGTAATGTCGCAGATGTTCCAGCCTGTTTAAAACCCAAGAAAAACGTTGCTTCGATATTTTGCAGGTTCCCCAGCCTGACCAATTAATGTTTCCGGTCCAATCGGTGTTTCCCCAGCCTGGCCAATCGATGTTTCCAATCCAATCAATGTTATGCAGGTTCCCCAGCCTGTCCAATGTGCTGCCCAGCCCTGAGGAGCTGCCTTGGGGTAAGGATGCCCTGGCTGCCTCGTTTGAATCAGCTAGGTGAGGTGAATGTAAATCGTAGAAAATTTGCATTAGGGTAGCTGTCCAGATCACCTACATAGGCTTGTTCCAGGCCTTGTAGAGGCCATGCCCTGTCAAGGAATGGGATCCGTTGAATAGCGTGAGCTATCTTTGCGGCTCCGCAGCAACGGTCTCCGATTCCTTGACGCAGTTGAGGTGCAGTCTCCACTTGTCAGGAAACGACTCATTGCTGTCGAGCTCTCTTTGCTGTCCGGAAGCAAATGTTCAAATGTTCTCTGTTTCCTTGGCCAATGGTTGAGGTCTAGGCACCGCTTATGTATATTTTGTAAATAATGACACATCGTTATAGAACTCTCTTTGCTGCCCGGCAGCAACAGCATCTGTTTTCCTTGGACAATGGTTGAGGTGTAATCACCACTCGTCAATAAATGACACATCGCTATTAAGCTCACTTTGCTGCCCAGCAGCATCAGTCTTTGTTCCCTTGACCAATGTTTGAGGTCTAGGCACCGCTTGTGTATACTTTGTAAATGACACATCGCTATTAAGCTCTCTTTGTTGCCCGGCAGCACCAGTCTTTGTTCCCTTGACCAATGTTTGAGGTCCAGGCACCGCTTGTGTATACTTTGTAAATGACACATCGCTATTAAGCTCTCTTTGTTGCCCGGCAGCATCAGTCTTTGTTCCCTTGACCAATGTTTGAGGTCCAGGCACCGCTTGTGTATACTTTGTAAATGACACATCGCTATTAAGCTCCCTTTGCTGCCCGGCAGCAGAAGCCTCCGTTTCCTTGGATGAGGTGCAGTCATCGCTTGAGTATGAATGACGCATTTCTATTAAGCTCAGACTCAAAACTGAAGTAACAGTATCTGTTTCTGGTGGTCAACGTGTTCTCACTGCAAGTGCACACTTTGCAATTGACACGTGTTCACAATTACGCCCATACTTCAACGTGAGCTTGAAGCTGGGTAAGCACGTAGTGTTGTCGCTTTGCTTGACCTGAGGAGATGTCATGGCGATGACCTTCCTGGCAGAAAGTAGCCCACTTCACTCGCTGAATGATCCATTGGAATTGCAATGTTATAGTGGTCTCTCACCTGAGAGCACCACAGAGCGGGCCAGGTCGCTGAGCAGGGCTTACTTCCTAACTGCAAACCAAACGTTGCAGGAATCTGCTGTGGCCGATCCATTGGTCAGTTGGGTGATCTATCGGGTGATTACTCAGACGATTTTTTGGATGTCCGGCAACTCATAGGATGATCCATTGGGTCCACCACCTGCCTGATCTGCTCCCGTAGCAATTACGCAGTCTGCAGTGATTTTCGGTTTTGTCTTGCTCAGTGGGGCATGGATGACACGCTTATAAATTATGAATTTGCAAAACTGTGTAGCAGGGTGTAGCAGGGTGTTTCTCACAGGGCCTTACACAAAGGCAATATTAAATGAGTAAGTAGGCACTGGCCATTCATATCGTGCTGCTATTAAGGGCAATCAGGACAATGACACCCTGACCAACTTCATTTTATTAAAGGAATGTACTCTAATTCACTCATCATGTGTTGTTCCCAAATATCCCCAAAACAATTGTATTGCTCAGTAAGTGCCCTTGCCGGTTGCTTACGTGTAATGGCACCAGGCCTGTGCAAACACGCCTTGTTTCCATTTCAGATCGCGTAGCATGGTCACGGCACGGTACGGCCAGAACGTTAAAGGCAAAGGAAAACTACATCATACAAGCACAATATACAATATGGCTAGTATACCGTACGTGTAATCAAAAACTGTTGTACATTATGGTTGCAAGCCGTACAACCGCACACCACACCGTAAACTGTGTTTGCATAAGCATGACTGCAATGCACGTAAAATGGCACAAACATACGTCCGCATCTGTGCCTGCTTCTTGTGTCTTCATCAAGAAAATTACAGCATTTAACAGCTGTGTATGCGCGACTGCACACACTTGCACGCACACACACACAAAACGCACAGGCAATTCACTATTTCATACATCTTAAAGATGAACTACTCACGCAGAGCTATTAATGCATGATGCACTTTATCACTTACAGCTTATAACACTCATACGTACATGCACACGCACACGTGCACACACAAGTCTACGTCAATCCTGTCACTCAGGGAGTTGTTCAATGCCGCCATCCCACGCTTCAATGCAGCCTTGGAGTACTACAAGCTGGATGGTTGGGTCACTGAGCACGTGACTGCGCAATTAGAAGTCAGCAACGCATACAGGTGTGTGTGTGTGTGTGTGTCCTCAGGAGGTGTGTGTGTGTCTCCAGGAATCAAGCGCAATATGTATCTCTGAATTCAAGCCTCGGGCCAAAACCTGCCATTCCCAAAGCTGAATGCTTGAATGCTTGAATGCTTGAATGTGTTTGTGTCCAGGATCCTGGCGGCCTTTGAGCTGGATGTAGCGCGCTGCGCGGCCATGCACAAGCTGCGTGTGGCACGTCTGGAGCATCTAGTGGGTGCTCTGAATCCTCAGGTGCGCCACTCCCTTGCTTGTAGCATTGTAAAAACATGCTTGCAATAACACCCTGTGGGATGCCTTGAGCATGTAGTGAGTGCAGTTGACCCACATGTGTCATTTATGTGCACCTGCATGCACGACGTTTTACGTGCATACCTGCATGCACGACGTGTAAGATGCCTGCATTCATGCACAACGTGTAAAACGCATGCCTGCATGCACGACGTGTAACATGCATACCTGCATGCACAACGTGTAAGATGCCTGCATGCATGCACAACGTGTAAAATGCATGCCTGCATGCACAACGTGTAAGATGCCTGCATGCATGCACGACGTGTAAGATGCCTGCATTCATGCACAACGTGTAACATGCATACCTGCATGCACGACGTGTAAGATGCCTGCATTCATGCACAACGTGTAAAACGCATGCCTGCATGCACGACGTGTAACATGCATACCTGCATGCACGACGTGTAAGACGCCTGCATGCATGCACAACGTGTAAGATGTCTGCATGCATGCACGACATGTAAAATGCATGCCTGCATGCACGACGTGTAAGATGCCTGCATGCATGCACGACGTGTAACATGCATGCCTGCATGCATGTCGTGTAATATGCATAGAGCAATCAGCAGGCGCTCTCAAGTCTCAGGTGTGATGTAATCTTGCGTGCTGTACGGTTGAAGCTGCTCAAGTAGTGGGCATAATAGTGGGTAAAGTACGCTACAGGCAAGACGTGAATGGTAGTGTTACTTGTTGGTTTAAATATGGTGGGAGATTGGTAGGGGAAGCCCAGGTGTATGAGGACAGAAATGTTTTTGTGTTGCATAAAGACCGGGATACAAGAAGGGTTGCAAGTTGCTGACCTTGCTTTTATCGTAAAAAATAAAAACTACCGCTAGAGGGCTTTGACAGTATCTTCCACCATATCTTCTCCTGACTTCCTTAGATCGTTCTAGGCCGGAATGCTCCGATTCCTTTGTTCATCCTCTTAGTGGCTGAATGGATTGATTTGCGTGGCCTTCCCCCTCCTTATCCTCACCCACAACCATCAATCTCTACACGAATACCTACTTCGTTTCTCTGCAACAAAAAGGTGAATCTTATAACTTCCTCCCTTTTCCTGCTTCCCAGGGGGTGTGATGCAAAATGCCACTATAGATGCCCCCTACTGATGCCCCCTATTCATGCCCCCTACGGATGCAAAATGCCCCACTTTGCCTGTATGGTACTTCTTCTATATGTATACGCATGTATACACTCCACTATTGCACACCCAACACGTTAGTAAGTAAGCAAGACCATATTAAAACCATGCATTCATTTCAACGCACCAACCTTGCTATCCAGCATTTTCTGGGCATGAGTCGTTCCGTTGACCTATGCATTCATTTCAACATGACCTATGCATTCATTTCAACGCACCAACCTTGCTATCCAGCATTTTCTGGGCATGTGTCGTTCCGTTGACCTAGAGACAGCGAACGCGTGGCGGGACCACGTAGACGCTCTGACAGACAAGCTGGATGCCAAGGGATCTAACAAGACGTCAAAGGTGGGTGCTTGGGTGGTTCAGGCAGCAGGCATTGGCAATCCTATGATCTGACCTTCATCGTTGAGCTCTGACGTGCAAAGAAGACGTCAAAGGTGGGTGCTTGGCGAGGTCAGAGAGCAGGCGTCGAGGAGTGCACAATGGTATATCTAATTTGGTTAAGCTCTGACGTACAAGCTTGAGTAAGAAAGGGCCGCCAAACAAGCGTTGATGGTGGCTGGGTCGGACCTTTTGATGTTCTCTGTGGCGCAGCAACGTTGCGACATGATCTGATTCATCAATATTTGCGGATGCCCTGACAGACAGGCGGTTATAAGAAGGTGGGATTATTGTATGTAGGTTGGCCCAAGTCCTATGTCTTAGGAGGTTTTCCTGCCAAGATTAGAATTACCATTGTTAAGTCTTATAGTTTTGGCCAGTCTTGATGAGTAGCATGGACAGACTTTCACATACCTGCCAATAAAAGTGTTGGCTTCTGGTCTAATAAGCCACGTCCATTCTGGCTGGTAATTGACTTCAGGCAACAAGGGTTGTGTAAGTGAACAGTTCTTGCCTGCCGAAAAGGGTTTCATCTCTTTACCAGCTAAATAAGGTACCAGCTAATTAAGGTACCATCTCGTTACCAGCTAATTAAGGTACCAGCTAATTAAGGTACAATCTTGCTACCAGCTAATTAAGGTGCCGCTTGTTAAGGGGTTTTTACAGTGTAGATCCATTGGCTTCATTCGTTCCTTGCACATCTGCCCCACCAACTCGCCTCTCTTTGCACACCCCAATTTAATCTGTCCTGCTTGTTTCAGATAAATTGCTATTCAGTGTTTAGGTATACATATGGAGCATGGACATTCATATGGAACATAGGAATTTTTATGGAACATGGGCATTTAAATGGAACACAGGCATTCATATGGAACATGGGCATTAATATGAAACACAGGCATTATATGGAACATAGGCATTATTATGGAACATACTCATTCATATGGCACATAGACATTCATTTAAATAATATGACGCCATCCTAAATGAAGCCCAATGCCCTTCTATGCCCCTCTCATGCCACAACTGCCCTCAAAACAAGTGGATCAAGTGAACTTATTTTACTATGAACAGGAAAGCAGTCGTACTTCTTGACTGAAGGCCTTTTTCTTGTATCCCTTGTAGACCAAACAAGTGAAAACATAATCTGCCCCTTGCAGGCCATAGCTGCTGGCGCAACAGCCGCAACCCGCTGCTACACCAGCTTCCTAAACTCGTTCCGCAAAGAGGACACCAAGAAGCTGCCGGATCGCATTGACGAAGACAATGAGCATTTTTTCCTCATGGCTGCATTCAGCCTTGGCAGGGTGTTGCACCGGTGTGCGATACGGGTGGACAAGAACACCAGCGACAGGTGAGGTTTTGTAGTGTACTTTGTGTTGCAATTGGAGTGTGCTTAGTGAACAAGAGCGCCAGTGACAGGTGAGGTTTTGTCGTGTACTTTGTGTTGTAATTGGAGTGTGCTTGGTGAACAGGAGCGCAAGTGACAGGTGAGGTTTTGTCGTGTGCTTTTTGGTGTAATTTGTAGTGTGCTAAGTGAACAAGCGCCAGTGACAGGTGAGGTATACTTTGTGGTTGTGATTGTAGGACGTAGAAAAAGAAGCACGATGTGCAGAGGGGTTTTATGTTCTTTATGATGTGAGGTGCGCTGGGCGGGGAATTTATTATCGAGGAAATGAATAGGTGGAGAAGCGGAAGAGAAACACTGATAACGAGTAAGACGTACCCCTTTTGCTGCGTTGCAAGAATTGGAGCTTGTGTGATTTATACTGACCGCAGCAGATTGAGGCACCTCGTAACAAAGTGGCTTATTGAATCAATGCTCTGATCCATTTGCATTGTGAGATGGCATGAATCACTTACTTACACACACAAGGAAAAGGTGGAGAAACGCAAAAGGAACACAGATAGAAAGCAAGAGTGATGTGAGCAATATCACTTTGCTTCAGTCCAAGAACCGGAGTACAAGGTTACTCACTGCAACTCAGCAGTTGTGCTTGAACGGTGATTTGATGTTGCACTGTACATAACTTACTTCAAGAACGTGATTGACCAGGTTTATATATTGTAGGTGAACCTTGACATAAAAAAGCAAACAATTATCGAATCAAACAATTGATCTTAGGCAGTAAGGAGGGACCTTTTCAAGCAAGTATATAAATCATGCAAACACATTTGGTACCAATGCATACTCATTTAACCTTGCACCTCTTTGCTTGCAGCGACTTGGATACCATGGTGCAGGCATACAAGCATCTACACTGGATTGCGGCCTATGTGAAGCGACACAAGATTGACAAGTTCAAGGAGGAGGCCAGCATGGCTGAGCAATTGGCTTCGCTTATAGCTGAGAAGATTGATCTTTCTAGAAAAATGGCAACGCTCTAAACAAGTTCAGGATTGCTAGGCTCTTACAATCTAACTGCCAATTAATGCCCTGTCTTACTGTTGATAACGTTAAACAAAGAAGAATAGGAAAGGAGAACACAACTGCACAAGAATTAAAAACCATTCCGACCAGGGGGCAAAATGTCAGGTACTAGTCAAAGAAAATTAATTAGCTGGCTGCACCTATGCATTCCTTGACACGAGGTACGGAGTGGTTTTAATTGCCTGTAGTTTTTTTGGGACCGGTTTCTGGTGCCATTTTCCTCGTTCCTTTCTGAGCTATTGACCAGCAGCCACTGGCGCCTATGTGGCTAGATCTTCTAAGGTCCCAGCACAAGCATTTCAGGAGGGAGAAAGGAGGCTGGGGGCACCCTAGGAGAAGCATGGGCAGACAATTACAAGAAAACGGGCAGTACTTATATTATACACCTGTTCAACAAAACGCGAGCAATTGCGAGGCATAAGGAAGCCAGGCATCATACCAGCAATGCCTCAGGGAGGGCTGCCAACATTGCAGTGGCACACGGTCCAGGATCAAAGCCCGAGTAGGTGCCCAAACTAGGACTACAAGAAGGGTGCAGCCAAAATATGGCACATAAACCCAGGTACACTCTGCTCGTTGAGTCCATAAGGGGTCTATCTGACAACTAACTACACCACTATGCACAGGGCAAGAAAGCTTATTTGGTTTCTGAAGGATCACACAATTAAACAATCGACCTTAGTGTGATCTGCCAACATTTACGAGCAATGCAGGGTATTGCACTCTGAAGGTGGAGATAGCCTTGTATGTGCTTATTCAAACCTCCGTGTATATGTGTTTTGGAAACAAGCGCAAGAGCTATGCGAGTCTGCACAAGAGTGTGGGTCTGCACAAGGGTGTGGGTTAGCTCAAGGGTGCTGATTTGCACAAGGGTAAGGATTGGCATCCCATCGGCTCCCAGATCAAAATTACGTTTCTTTGTCGAAACTTGCCATGATGTACTACTTTGCCGTTGCTCTTCTTAGTGATACATTCCGTGATGAACGCCGATTGCAAATAAATTGAAAACCTATGCTTTCTGTTTCTTTGACGCTGGCTCATCACTACTTGTCAGCCATGGTCCTCCGGCCATCACAGACTCGATATCTTCAATAGTCCGTGGCACATTTGTAAACGACTGCAAACAATGGGAGTGCATTCCAGTGCTTGGCAGGTCAGCAGCGTGTGAGAAGCGAAAGAAGAGTTGTTTGCTAACAAGGAAGAGCGCAACTAGTAATGACAAAGAAACTTGCAGTTTGCTTACTAGCTAATTCAGAGAAAGGAACCTATCATCCAGGGACACACCAACAAAAGTAAAAGCTTAGGCCCACACAATGACAGTAAAGATAGCAGGGCAAAATTGCTTCGTACAAAGTGCCAATGTCCAGGCTCACTTTTAAATGTAGGCCTAGCTTGTGTGCTTACATCAGTGTAGACTCAATCTTGTGTGACCTGTCGAGGCGCTTCATTCTGCATTCTTTATTCTCACTTTAGACTCAGACTAATGTGATCTGTTCTCACTTTAGACTCAGACTTACGTGATCTGTCGAGGCGCTACATTCTGCATCCTTTGTTCTCACTTTAAGCCCATGGGCCTGACACCCCTGTGCATCCGCCAGGTAGCTCACATACATCCTCGTTACCATAGCGCCTCTATTGCCCACATACATCCCCGTTTACCATAGCGCCTCTTATGCCCACATACATCCCCGTTTACCATAGCGCTTCTTATGCAGGAGCCATTAAAAAGGGTACTCCAATACAAAAAGAGACGCCTCTGTCGGAGTTACTGGACAAGGCGTGTGTTGTAACATTCTGCTTCAGGTTTTTAGGAAGATGTGGAATTATTGATCTGATTCTTGTAGCCTAGAACAAGGTGATCCACAAGCCATCCTACTACCTTTCAACAATGCTCAATCATTTCAACCTCACCTCACAGCCACTCTCCGTGATGAGGATGTTGTCTTCTAATCTCACGCCTCCAAAATCCATGAAAGGCTCAATGGCGTGGCGCACAAGGTGCTTTGACTTGATGGGACACTGGAGGTGAGGCATGGAGGTGTGTGTGTGTGTGTGTGTGTGTGTGTGTGTGTGTGTGTGTGTGTGTGTGTTGAAGTACACAACGTGGCATCATAAGCATAAGTGAATGGGGGGGGCTTCAATTGGATTATGGGTATGTGTATGGTGCGAGCAATAGTTTGCAAGTTTTCCTAGATGCACGCTTATCAGCGGGAACTTTAAATTTCTTTCAGTAAGTACTAGGGGAAGAAAAAGGGGGTGAGTATACTTCGAAAGAGTGAAGTAGGTGAGCATACCAAAGCCTCATAACACAATTGTGGGCCTGTCATTAAATAGACCTAGTTGCAGTTTTCCTCGAGTAGGGCTACTAAACAAACCTTTCCTTTAGTACCTCAGCAATTTTTGTACAGCTTTTCTTATTTTAGGCAGTGGATTTGGCTGCGCTCGACAAAGCCATTGATGAGGGGAGAAGTATAAGATATTCCTGTGGTGCATCCGTGTTTATTTTGTGCCCCACTTTTACACACAGATTCACGCATGCGAGCAATGCCTGTGTTGGGTTGGATGAATAGCTGACGCAAACAAGAGCAGCCTCTGCTGCTGTCGTACCTCAAATGCTGGCAGAAGAAGTGACGGGTTGAAGTAGCACCTGGATGTGCATGTGTATGTGTGTATGTGTGTATGTGTGTGTGTCTGTGTCTGTGTCTGTGTGTGCCAAGTGACGGAGTCGTTTGCAGCAACCTGCAAGTGTTCAAAAATGCTGCAAAGAAAAGTACAATCACAGCACTCCTCAACATGTTACACATGAAAGTGTGTTTTGGCAAAACAAGAACCCTTAATTCCTCTATGGCACTCCTTGCATCCAGACCAAAACTGTACCCTGGTTCCAAAGTGATAACCATGTCTGGCTCTAAGATGCGGGCTGTCCTCATGCTTTTGTAGCCAGGGCGCTGGATGCGAGCAGGTGTGCCTGTATACATTCGCACCCATAAAAGTGATGTTGCTGACATGATTGTGTTGATGCGAGTGTGAGATGATGATGCGCCTCAGAGTGCGGACATTGCCATCAGCGTGTGCCTGTCTGTGTGCCTGGGTAAATCCGCACGCAAATGAGTGTTGACATGAGTGGGGGAAATTGACGGGCCTAGGAGTATGCACATTGCCATCAGTATGTGTCTGTGTGCCTGTCACACACGTAACAGTACATGTGTCTGTCACGCGCGTGACAGTTCATGTGTTGACATGAATGGCATGCAGTCGGTGTCTGTGTGCCTGTCACACACGTAACAGTATATGCGCCTGTCCGCGCGTAACAGTTCATGTGTTGACATGAATGGCACGCAGTCGTAGATAAGGAACCACCCCTGCAAGAGTAGATTGGCAAACTCTCACGACAAATTGTAAAGGTGGATTTGAATTAGATGCAGAGAGCTCCTGGTAACCGTTACGCAGCAGCGATTCGGTGCAAAGGGTGCGAACTGTGAACACCACAAAGCCTGCACCGCGTCACTTTTGAAGTACATTTCCTTTCTGCTTTGCTTTGCACAGAGCACAGTTTGCCGTCTGCCACCTACCGGGAAGGTAGCCTCCAACGTCGTGTGTGTCAATGCCCAGCATGTGGCCAAGTCCATGTGGCACTGCACGGACAAAGTTTGTACACACATGCAATAAGTGTGTGTCTGGCAACTTATGTGCAGCTGCAACACAATGGATCCTCTTTGTTCCCTCGTCATTGCAGGTGTGTGCATGTGTTGTGTGTGTGTGCGTTGCGTGTGTCTGTGTGTGCGTATGTATCGTGTGTTGTGTGTGTATGTGTGCATCCATTTTGTGTGTTGCGTGTGTGTATGTGTATGTGTGTGTGTGTGTGCGCATGCGTCTGGATGCTAGCACACGTGTGCACGCAATATAAAATACACAAGAGGCAGAGGGGAATGTACGCAGGATCAGACCGTAAGGAGAGAGAGGGACATGAATCGGGAGTAGGGTTGGCCAGAACCGTATATTAACACCATATATGACCGTATATTTGGTGTTTTCCTTGCCAAATATACCGTACATACACTGTATATATACGCTTCTGGCCAACCCTAATCGGGAGGTCACGAAAAATCGTGCACAGGAGGTGACATTGGAGGCACCTGGACTTTGGATTCAGTTGTATTTGTACACTGCTTTGGAGAGGCAGACTTACGTACTTGGTACTAAAGTGGCTCCCGATCCTTAATTAAAAATCGTGGGGAGCAATTTATCACTGCCTGCACAGTGTTTCCTTTCTGTTTGCGCAATGCAACTGTGATCTGCATGTGATGGTGCATATAGGCTCCCTGAGAAGGTATCAGGAGTAGCCTGTGCCAAAAGCTCTTTGTAGAGTCTAGAGACTCTAGAGAGAGTAAATCACTAGCTCTAGAGAGTAACCCTAGGGAGTGGTCTAGGAGAGAAACACTAATTTTAGAGACAGTAAATCACTAATTCTAGAGACAGTAAATCCCTAGCTCTAAAGAGTAACCCTAGAGAGTAATCTATAGAGTAAGTCACTAGCTCTAGAGAGTAGATCACTAGCTCTAGATAGTAACCCTAGAGAGTGGTCTAGGAGAGCATAACTAATTTTAGAGACAGTAATTCACTAGGTCTAGAGAGCAAATCACTAGCTCTAGAGATTAACCCTAGAGAGTAATCTAGAGAGTAAGTCACTAGGTCTAGAGAGCAATCCCTAGCTCTAGAGAGTAACCCTAGAGCGTAATCTAGAGAGTAAGTCGATAATTCTAGAGACGGTAAATCCCTAGCTCTAAAGAGTAACCCTAGAGCGTAATCTATAGAGTAAGTCGATAATTCTAGAGACAGTAAATCACGAACCTGTGCCTTTATTACACGGTTGCTGAACGCTGCGCCAATGTTCTTTCAGGATAGCTCCTTGGCCGATCAGCCGCTTACGGAGCCGCCTTTACTCACACCTCACCTTACTGATCGTTGCTCATCAACGTCCATGCCAAGCAGCCAGTCCATGATTCGCTGATGCCATATTTTACAGTTTGTTATAAAGTGTACCGATATACCTCTCTGGCATCTCTGCGGTTAGTTAACAGCTCACTGTCGCTGTATTTCATGATTTGCTTGCACACACGTTGCTCCTCTGTAGCTCTGCAGCTTGTCAAGAATGACTCACGACGTTCAAAAAGTCTACAACCCACTGAATGGTGCACCGATGTTCCTCTGTAGTTTATATTCACGCCTGGTCAACGACTCACTGACGCCTTATTTTTTACAACTCACCAAATAGAGGACCATCGGTTTTCCTTTAATATTCTGCGGTCGACCAAGAATGATTCACTGACGCCTTACTTCAGAACTCACTGAACAGTGCACCGACGTCCTTTTCCAGCAGCTCCTCAACAGTGCCTACGAGCAGCCCGTGGGAAAGCAGCTGCTCCAAGATGAGGGAGTACGCCAAGGTTTGCATGTCCTGCATGTGTGTAGGTGGGTGTATGCAAATGTGTGCGCATGTGTGAGGTATGTGTGTGTGCGTGCATGTGAGTGTGCATATGTGTGTGTATGTATATGTATGTGTTTATGTCTTGTGTGTACGTTTGGGTGTAGGTGGGTGTATGCATATGCATATGTGCACGTGTGTGTATGCGCAAGTGTAAGGAAGTTTGAGGTGGTTAGCCAAACAAGCTCTGGAACATCCTGCTTGTGGGTAGGTGTTGACATTTGAACGAGGAGTGTGTGAGTGTGCATGTACGTTGTGGGCAGAGGCGAGCAGTACACACATATTAACCACAGGCAATCGAGCACTGATTGTGTAGGAGGGACGAGATGATTGGGTATGAAGAGGACTCGGAACATCAGATGTTTGAAGTCATTGCACTTTTACATAAAAGCATAGGGAGAGGGGAAATGACGCAAAAACGCATGATGACTAATTGATGCACAATCTGCAATGCACTACCCAAAGTCAAGCCACGGAATCCAACCAAAAGATTAAAATAGTACATTTCCATTCACACACACACACGCACACACACACACATACGCACACACATGCAAACCTACCGGCCACTTCACGCCAGGCTTCATGGCTGCTTTCACTGCTGTGTACGCCTTCAGTACTCCAGTATAGATGGCGGCCTGTTCAGGTTAAAATCAGGTAGATCCAGGGAAAATTAAGTCGAAGAAGAAATGCAATTGAAGTAGCCCCAAGCTTTGAGAACACCACCACATGAATTTACACCAAATGCCTCTTCACATTTCCATTTCTTCTGAACACAACTTTATGCAACAACAGGATGCGGACGCTCTTACAACTGTGCACAGAGTGTGGCATATATGCAGGGTTGGCCAGAATGATACATATGCGGTGTATACACGATATTTTTTGGCAGGGAAATAACCAAATATACGGCCATATACGGCGTGTATATACGGTTGTGGCCAACCCTGCATACACGGGAAATGAGAAGGCGCCGCACCTGCTGTGATGTGAACTTTCCAGAAATGGGCCATGCTGTTGTGATGTCTGACCCATACCGGTAGTACTCACACCCCATATCCATGAGCATCATGTCCCCTGCTTGCGTCTGGCGACCTGTGTGTGTGTTTGTGTGTGTGTGTGTGTGTGTGTGTGTGTTCAACACAAACTAAGACTAAATTGAAGCAGCATGTTTGATGCCTGCGTATCCTCTTGTTTGTGTGACACGCTTGCTCTCTGTTTGTGTGAGATCTGCTTGAAAAGAAGTGTGATGTAGGTGTGATACTAGTTACTTGTTACTGGCTGCATCCCGCTCCAGCTTCAATACGCATTTGGCTAGACAGGCATGTGGGCAAGAAGCAACACCCGGACATTTTCATCGTCCACGTTGAACACACAAGGTTCTGGCCCACCATGCTTGTTTGCAACTGCAAACTGCCACTTGTTTTCACAACACACTGCCCTTGCCTATAGTGTGCGGGACGCAAACCCAGCATGAACACATACACACAAACAAACAAAAACACACACACGCACACACACGCACACACATATACACTTGCTGCGCTACACGGAAGCAATTCTGGAGGGGTAAGATGACTCACTGTTAGGTGCCCCTGCGTGCCCGTAGTGCAGCACAGCACCGTTGGGCCCACTGGCTGATATGGGCGTGTACCCTGTGAGCCTGCAGCCCCCCATACTGTACACGTGGTGCAGGAACAGGCTCTCCAGCTGTGTATGTGCATTGTGTAGGTGCGTGAATGCTAGTTTGTGTGTGTATGCAGGTGTACACAAAGTGCAGGAACAGGCTCTCTAGCTGTGTAGGTGTAAGGTCAGGTGCGTGATTGCTAGTTTGTGTGTGTATACAATGAGACACACACTGCAGGATCAGGCTTTCCAGCTGCGTACGTGCATTGTGTAGGTGCGTGAATGTTAGTTTGTGTGTGTATGTGTATGTGCAGGTGTACACACAGTGCAGGAACAGGCTCTCCAGCTGTGTGGGTGATAATTAGTGAAATTTTGTGGGTGTGGGTGCACGCAAGTGTACACACAGTGCAGAACAGGCTCTCCAGCTGTCTGAGAGAAATGCGTGAAGATCTGATTGTGCTATGTATGTAATGTCTACAATCAAAAATACCGTTTGCAACTTTGAAATAAGGGAAATTAAAGGCGTTTGCAAATAATTGCTGCCATGCAAGACAGTCTTGGTCGCTCTGCGTGATTTTCGCGCATCAAGTCCCCATAGGCGTGCGTTTCTGTGCTTGTGCATTGTGCATATGTGTGTGTGAGTGTGTTTGTGTGTGTGATGTATTTAGTACACTGGGACAATCATTTCCATCCTGCCATTCAGAATTTCGACTGATGGCAGCGGTAGTGATAGCTTAACCCTTCTACGACGAAAATAATGGGAACCCAAACAATTGTTTCGCTCAGCCATACACGCCGATGCAAGGCACAAGCATGCTGGAAATTCCCTACATTAATTTGTTTCATTACGCCCACTTGATCTGAAAAGGAGGACCCTGGTTAAAAAAAAAAGACGCCCACGCAACGTGTCTGCCAAATCCTCACACACACAGTGCATATTGTTGTCACAGTGGACATTGAAAAAAGCTGTTTCAGCGCCCTTGCCAGCTTTCTGGTGCGCATCTCTTGGAACAAATATTAATGGATATGACAGCAATGGTGGTGTGTGTGTTTGTGTGTGTGTGTATGTGTGTGTGTTGGTATGCGTGTGTGTGTGTGTGTGGTATGCGTGTGTGTGTGTGCGGTGGTGGCACCATTCATGAATGGCTTTGGTATTGGTGCTCATGATGCCAGTGGCCCACATCCAGCAGGAAAGAGGCCCTGCATTCACACATGCACAATTTCCAAACTACATCAACATCCACCTGGTATTCCATCATGCCAGGCTTCGCCGCTCGCATCATGGCAACGTGGCCGGCGCTACCAACTTGGTTGGCGTACCTCAAGCACGCTGCCTCCTCAGCAGTCTTTTTCTGAGGTTGCAGCAGAGCAGCAGGAAGATCGGTGACATTTTGAGCAGCAGATCAGCTGTCTTCTATTAAGGCTGCAGCAGAGCAGCAGGATGGTCAGTTACATTTTGAGCAGCAGGTCAGCTGTCTTCTTCTAAGATTGCAGCAGAGAGCAGAACAGTCGGCGTGATTTTGAGCAGCAGATCAGCTGTCTTCTACCAAGGCTGCAGCAGAGCAGCAGGACAGTCAGCGTGATGTTGCGCAGCAGGCCAGCATACAGTCAGCTGTAGTCATTGCTGACTCCGTGTTTCTCACCCACTCATTCCGACTCACTTCACCAGCCGCTGTTTTCACTCCCCAACCACTTTGTGATCACACACAAACACACACATCACTCTGCTTTCACTCATCACTGTACTTCCCAACCACTTTGTTATCACACACACACACACACACATACACACACATCACTCTGCTTTCACTCACCACTGTACTTCCCAACCACTTTGTTATCACACACACACATACACACACACATATCACTCTGCTTTCACTCACCACCCTGCACGCCGTCAGGACATCAAAGAGCGTTGAGCTGTCGTCCAGCTCAAACCCATCTACACCCTTGAAAGATGCCGGCGTTGTTGACCGTCCGCTGTATAGTGTGATCATAGACATGGTATAGTGTGATCATAGACATAGACTGTATAGTGTGACATGCCGGCGTTGTTGACCGTCCGCTGTATAGTGTGATCATAGACATGGTATAGTGTGATCATAGACATAGACTGTATAGTGTGACATGCCGGCGTTGTTGACCGTCCGCTGTATAGTGTGATC
>Ga0307947_1000513_pt1 | contig 27312 bp, 33 predicted proteins | sample OrgLakmetagen232_FD_201840 | JGI IMG/M metagenome (GOLD analysis project Ga0307947, IMG submission 201840) | Saline water microbial communities from Organic Lake, Antarctica - #232 | ecosystem: Environmental > Aquatic > Non-marine Saline and Alkaline > Saline | place: Antarctica: Organic Lake...
ACCCACCCACCACCCGACCCACTAGCAAGACAGGCACTGACAAAAGCCACCTATCCCACTAGCAAGACAGGCACTGGCAAGACCCACCCACCCACATGGGTATGGGTGAGGCCAAGTACATCCCATTTATTCATGCACTAGCAAGATCAGCTACCACCCACCCACATGGGTATGGGTGAGGCTAAGTATATCCCATTTATTCATGCACTGGCAAGACTAGCTACCGACACTAGTGAGGCCAACTTGCTGGCGGTGAGAGGCGATGGTAATGCTTGGTAATGCTAACGAGTAAATTCATTGTGCTAATGGTATGTGCTAGTGGTATATACTATTGGTATGTGCTATGGTCATGCTAATAGGATAAATTCATTGTGCTAATGGTATGTGCTTATGGTATATACTACTAATGGTATGTGCTATGGTCATGCTAATAGGAAGATGCATTGTGCAATGACAAGGCTATAACAAGTTGTAAGCGCTGGCTGGACTAGCAAGATGGGCACTAGCAATGAGAGGCAATGGTAATGAGTACATCCAACATGCAGTAACTAGGCTAACAAGTTGCAAGTGCTGGCTGGACTAGCAAGACAGGCACGAGCAAGGCGTGAGAGAGAATCAGGAAGACCTCAAATCATGTTTACAATTAGCCCTACTTTTGGGAGGAACGTTTCTAGGTGTGTAGAGTGTGTGTTTGTGCGTTCTGCTGCATATTTGGTAGCATCATCCACAATCGCTCCAAACATCGTCACTCACACATATGCCCCAGATAATACAGCCTGCACTTGCAAATTGATTTCGCTGCACACACACCTGCTCTAGTTCGCTGTCACTGGGGGACCAGTTGTAGTTGCCTGAGCTTGCGGCCTCACGCAGCACACGATCCAAAGCCCTGTGTGCGTGCGTGCGTGCGTGAGAGGGTGTGTATGGGCATGTGTGTATTTGCATGTGAATGTATGTGTGTATGCGCATGTGAATATGTGTGTGAGTGTGAGTGTGTGCGCATGCTCCACGATATGCTAAATGTAACAGCAAATGTTCACCTCAGTCTCGGTCTTACATCCCTTTCCTGTTATTATTGGACCCTTACTATTGTTGTTTGTAATAGTGTGGGGCATACGAAGCAGGAACATACAGGGAGGGGGACGGTAGAGATCAATGTACTGTTTGTAGTGAAGAGAAAAGGTTAACAGAGGCGCAGCGACATTTACAAAGTGCACAGGTGCTTGTGCACTAAAAAAAATCACATGCAGCACACAAACACACCCATGCGCGCACACAACCACTTAACCAGACCCGCCCATTCACCCAGGAAACCACACCCACACCTACACCCACACCTACACCCACACCTACACCTACACCCACACTCACACCCACACTTAACACCCACACCCATACAGCCCAGCACACCCACACCCATACAGCCCAGCACACCCAACACAAACAACCCGGCACACACACCTGTAGTGAGCGCTCACAAACAGACGAGCGTCATGCCGCACAGCAGTGCTCTCTGGTAAGGACGCCACAATGGCCAGCACCAAACGCAGTGTGGGAGCCATGAGGTGCTGCAGCCGATACCTGCACGGCAAAATTCAAAGTGACTGAAGTGTGAGAGCATACTTCAATCCTGTGCCCCGTCATTTATCGCCCCTCGTTTAAAGCACACGTACAATGAGTTGAACTCAAATAAAAGTACCCATCCCTGGCTCTCTCCCTGCTTAGCCAGCACCCACACCCACACCCAAAGCACCTCTGCATGTCTATCTGTCCGCCTGTCCGTGCCAACAGGCTCCGTGGAGCTACCAGGGCCTTCTGGCTACACTACACATCCACACCCACACCCGCAATTACACCCACACCCATAAACGCACCTTAACGAGTCCACCTGTCCGCCTGTGCCAACAGGCTCTGAGGAGCTACCAGGGCCTTCTGGCTACACTACACATCCACACCCACAATTACACCCACACCCATAAACACACCTTAACGAGTCCATCTGTCTGCCTGTGCCCACCGGCCCTGCTGAGCTACCAGGGTCTTCTGGCTCCACATCTAATGCTCTACACCCCGCCAGGTGCTGCAGTGGTTGCAGCGCAGACAGCGACTGCGCGGCTAGTTGACGTACACGGGGGGAGGGGCCTGACTGCCCGAGCTGCGAAAAGGGATGGGGATTCTCACAAGTTTAAGTACCAGTTGGAGACTGCAAAGCGATTGTATGGCGGCCGACGCACACAGAGGGGGTGTCCTGATCGTTTAAGCCGCAAGGAGGAAGGGGGCATGGAAGTGTTAGGTCCCATTCGGATAGTGCGAAGTGATTGTATGGCCGGCTGACGCACACAGAGGGGGTGTCCTGACCGTTTAAGCCGCAAGGAGGAACGGGGCATGAAAGTGTTAGGTCCCAGTTGGAGAATAAAGCGATTGTATGGCCGGCTGACGCACACAAAAGGGGTGTCCTGACCGTTTTAGCTGCAGGGAGGAAGGGGGCATGAAAGTGTTAGGTCCCATTCGGATAGTGCAAAGTGATTGTGTGGCCGGCTGACGCACACAGAGGGGGTGTCCTGACCGTTTAAGCCGCAAGGAGGAACGGGGCATGAAAGTGTTAGGTCCCAGTTGGAGAATAAAGCGATTGTATGGCGGCCGACGCACACAGAGGGGGTGTCCTGATCGTTTAAGCCGCAAGGAGGAAGGGGGCATGAAAGTGTTAGGTCCCATTCGGATAGTGCAAAGTGATTGTATGGCCGGCTGACGCACACAGAGGGGGTGTCCTGACCGTTTAAGCCGCAAGGAGGAACGGGGCATGAAAGTGTTAGGTCCCAGTTGGAGAATAAAGCGATTGTGTGGCCAACTGACGCACACAGAAGGGGTGTCCTGACCGTTTAAGCTGCAGGGAGGAAGGGGGCATGGAAGTGTTAGGTCCCATTCGGATAGTGCAAAGCGATTGTATGGCCGGCCGACGCACACAGGAGAAGGAGCCTGACTGCTTGAACGGCATGGTGATGGGAGGAGGGCCTGCAGATTGTAGGCGCACCACTTGGAGGTTGCAAAGGTTAAGCTGCTGTGAGGCCAGCGGACACACACACAGAATGAGTGTCCCAGCAAAACCTATGACGGCAAAGGTGGATGTAGGGGGGTGCAGATTAGGTGTGAGGGCGCAGGATTCAGGAATGCTGGGCTGCAAAGGAGGGAGGGGAGTCGAACACGGGTGGATCACATGACAGACGGTGCTGCAGCAAAGAGCAGTGCGGTGCGCAGCTGTGGTACGACTCTGTAATTGTGTGTGTATATGTGTGTGAGTGTGTGTGTGTGTGTGAGTGTGTTTGTGTGTGTGTGTGTGTACAAAATGGCAAAGCAGCCCAGGCATAGGGCTGGAAGGACGGACTTGCGTCTGTGGCACCTAGCCCCTCCTCCCCCCCCCCAATAAAACTCTGTGCCCACTGGTACACCCATGCACACACCTTGACAACAAACTAACGTGAACCTACTGACACGCAAGCACCTCCTCTCTCCTTTTGAGCTACACCACCACGCTCCTGCCAGCAGCGGCAGCAGCAGTAGCAAACGCGGCACCACCATCCATCCACCCATCACAAACAAACATAGCTATTGTCCTTGAGCTATGAAAGGCACGATGAGCCAAATACCACCAGCAGCAGCAGCAGCAGAAACCACCACAATCAACACACTGAATTTGCTCTTACCTGCAGCAGCAGCGCGAGCTGCGCCTCAATCACAAACACGGCACGCCGCGAGCCACGCGCTTGGGTGGCTAGCAACGCCTGCAGAGGTTTGGACGGTTGTGATGAGAGGGGATGTGTACGTGCACACAAATCACTAATGGTGCGTGCACTGTGTAATGCAGTAGTATGCTTAAAAATGCGTGCACTAGTGTGATACAGTAGTATGCATGCACTAATGTGTAATACAGTAATATGCGTGCACTAGTGTGTAATACAGTAATACAGCCTACGACTACGCAGCACCCTCCCCCGCCTGTTTGGCTACGTTTAAGGACCACGCACACATACACACATGCAGGATACAGAGGCAAGCAGCAATATGTGCACCAAAGTAACACACATGTCCACAAGCAAGCGCACACACACACGTACACATACACACACAAACACACACACACATACGCACACACACACCTGCGGCACTCCTGCTAACCCTGCCAGCAGTGCTTGTGGCACATTGTGGGAGTACAGCGTGGAAGCCAAAGATGCCCCTGCTGAGAGTGATGTTGCGTACGTGTGTGTGTGTGCGTGTGTGCGTTAGCGTGTGTGTGTGTGCACGTGTGTGCGTGTGTGTGTGTGCGCGTGTGTGTGTGCGTGTGTGTGTGCGTGTGTGTGCGCGTGTGTGCGTGTGTGTGTGCGTGTGTAAGTGATTGTGGAAATGCGTGCTTGCATGTGTAAGCATGCGGCATATGACCCAGCCAGCAATCCCTCTGCTATATGTGCCAGTGAGCACTTTCTCACGTGCGTATGCGTGTACGTGCGCAACAGGGAGCACTGTGTATGTATGTGTGCACGGGTGTGCTGCTAGGTGTGTGCACGTGATGTAGCCAGAGAGAACGCGCTCTGGACTCACTCCTTCAATTGTGATGGGTGTGATGAGAAAATTGACGCCTGCGAGTTTGACCACTTCTCCTACACAGCTGCAGTGCGGCCAATTACTTTGATGTGCACCCAGTTCTGCTATGCAAAATCACAGCAGACGCAGCCAGTTCCCCCCCAAAAGCGCCCCCACGCACACCTGGAGCGGAGGTGGTGGTGGCTCCTGCTGAGTAAGGAGCAGCAGTGGCTGAGGCAGCACTAACGGCCACGAGGGCGGACAGCGCGTGGAGTGCGACTGCCTGCTGCAGTTGGGGGGCACTTGAGTCCAAGGCATCACGTGCGATGACGTCCACCTGGGGGAGTTGAAAAAAGAGTGGGGGTTGACAAAGGTGTGGGGTGTGTAAACAGGGCAGGGTTGTGTGTGTATGTGTGTGTGTGTGTGCGCGTGTGTGTGCTGATGGTGGAGGGGGCGGTGCAATGGCACCCACCAGCACAGGCTTTTGTTCAGCGCAATGGCAAACGACACAACGACACACAATGGCACACAAAACGCAACGGCATACAATGCAATGACACACAACGCAATGGCATACACATGCACACACACCCCACCTACCAGCACAGGGCCTTGTTCATTCACGAGCTGCGCGTTGCCTTGCTCGATGGCCTCCTGCGCTGCGTCTAGACGCGCAACCACCACACCTGTGGCAGAAGCTGAAGCTGCGCTAGGGCCCCCTTTACTAGCTGCGTACGTGTGTGTGTTTGTGCATTTGTGTGTTTGCGTATGTATGTGTGCTTGTGCATTTGTGAGTTTGCGTGTGTATGTATGTTCGTGCATTTGTGTGTTTGCGTATGTATGTGTGCTTGTGCATTTGTGAGTTTGCGTGTATATGTGTGTTCGTGCATTTGTGTGTTTGTGTATGTATGTGTGTTTGTGCATTTGTGAGTTTGCTTGTGTGCTTGTGTGAACGTGGACGGTCGTGTGCATGTGTGTGCGCGTGTGTGCGTTTGTGCATGTGGGTGCTCATGCGTGTTGTGCATTGTGTGTATGTGTGGCGACGTTTGTTGATACGCATGTGTACCTAATGAATCGTGCGCCGTGTGACACACTGGTGACCTCACCCACATCTGCGTATGTGAGTGTGTGAGTGTGTGTGCATCTGTGTGTGGGTGTGTGTGTGCATCTATGTGTGTGTGAGTGAGTGTGTGGCGTGTTAACGTGCTGTGCCCATTCAGAGTCTTTGCATACCCGGTCCGCCGTACAAAGCCAACGTGTTGCTGCCATTGAGTCCGTTGGTTAAGGCCGGGGTGGTTCTGTTGCTGGGTTGGGTGGGGCTGGGGCTGGCTCCGAGGCCTTGGAGCACGGCCTCTAGCACAAGAGGGGAGCAAGCGCTGCTTAGCTTGGAGCCTCTGTGTGTTTGTGTGTGTGTGTGTGTGTGTGTGTGTGTGTGTGTGGAAATACATGTGTGAGTGAGCACGTTTATGTCTACATGCGAGGAATTGTGTGCAGATGTGTGTACATTGTTTAAGCAGTCGGTTATTGTCTGACAAGTGTGTGTGTGTGTGTGTGTGTGTGTGTGTGTGTGTGTGTGTGTGTGTGTGTGTGTGTGTGAACGTGCACGTTGGAGTTGTGGAATGGGGGTGGTGTGTGAGTGGGCCTGTGTGGGGGCGTATGGATGGGCGGGTGTGTATGGGCGGGGCAGAGCGCGCATTATGTGGGTGCTGGAGAATCTGCTTGTGATGAACATTGTGGGTTGACACACAAAACAACATTTTTGTAAAAAAGTATGCTATCTCGTGCTACTGAATTGAACACCCCCAGCGACAGCTTCACACATCTGCCATGCTCACCCACCTGCAAAACTGGAGGTACTGCAGCAGCGCGGCGTACAGCTGCACACGCACGGGCTGCACTCGGCGAGAGAGCGCGAGCAGCTCCAGCAGCAGGCGCAGCAGCTCGTGACACCTGCGTGGTGTTGCGCATGTGTGTGTATGCGTGTGTGTATGCGTGTGTGGGCAAACATGTGTGCGTGTGGGTGTGTGCGTGCTTGTGTGTGAGGTGGGGGGGGGGCCAAGGATGTCTGTATGCAGAAAGCTTACACCTGCATTACCAGAAGGGAAATGCAAAAGATGGTAGCGATCAATAACAACAGCAGGGTTTTGGGGGCAATCAGGTTTTACTACAGTACAATGTGTTTTTAGGGATGAATGTGCAGACCCTGGCGTTAAAAAAAAATATATATATATACATGCTAGTACATAGATGTGTACATGTAAATTTAGATCACATATGTATGCATATAGAGTACCAGAGGTGGTCGACGGAGGACTGAAAAGGGGGTGTTTTTGAAATGTTCCCAGAGTATGGGTGCCCCAGCTGGCAACTTCTAAGCTTAGCCCCACCCAGATGCTGATAACACCTGAGCTTGAAAGGGGCCAGTAGGGGCACACGTGCCTAATTGCCTGCGGCGTGAACCCCACTTCTCACCACCAATCTGTCATATGTCACCACCAACTGACCTGATTTGTGTCATTTTTATAAATAGTCTACATTTTAAATTGGGCGAAACGGAGCAGTAGTTGGCCAGGTACCCCATTTTGGCCCATTTCCCTTGAAAAATCAGCAAAAGGGGTGCCAAAAAGGGTGGAAAACTAAGTTCCACCAAATCCGGTTTTCAGCATGTCGAACGATTCTTGAGTACTCCTGTTGTGTTTTGAGGTGAAAACAGGCCCTGGGTAGAGTGTGGTGGCTCAATACATAAACATTCAGTGCCAAAATCTGAACTGGATATTTGCCCAGACCACTGGGATAGTCCATTTGGCCTCAAACTTCATGAAACATCTAGTTATGTTAGTTTAACACGATTTGCATCTAAAAAGGAACATTTTCAGGACTTTTCTCCGTCGACCACCTCTGGTATAGTACATACAATTGTAGACATACATACATACATCATATCATCATGCATACATACATCAATTATGGGTCGTCCCCGTGCAACCCCGCCCCCAAACAGGGCCAATAAGCTTCCCACCCAATTCAAATTCCCCTATACCTCATCTGAATGCAAGATACTTAATGCTATAACTGAACCATTGACATTTGCTGGATATTCAGCATTCTGGGGGGCTGTGTGGGGCCCGGTGCGTATTTTGCACCCACTTTGACAGGGAAAAGGCTCATTTCTGAAGTTGCCCCGATCGACCTCTGCTTCAGGATATAAGCATTATATATGTTGTATAACAATGCTGCAAGGTCGAATTTGGGACAGGGGTACTGGGAAAGCTGGCGAGTGGGAGGCACTCACACAAGGGACACATAAGTGAGGGGGAAAGACATAAAAATCTGTCGCTCCATACCTGCTGCGAATTTTCCCCCCGTTTTTGGGCCTAGAGTTGCGGTCAAAAATTTCAATGGGGCCAATCGGTGGCCTGGTTGAATTTTAGTGCAAGTTTGTGTAGCGTGACATCCCAGCAATTTCCGCCTGTGCTTTTCCGGCACCATGATAAATTCCCAGATTCACACCAGAGTTGCGGGGTGAATTATCAAGCCCTATAGAATGTAAAGGGCGCGGATTAGAGCAATGGTGTCTGTTTTTGTAGCGTGACATATTTTTGAATACTTTTCAGGTCTCAAAACGGTGGAGTGGTTGGGGAGATATGGGGCCATGTGCTCACACCTATGTGGCCATGTGCCCTCACTTATGTGGCCATGTGCTCTCACCTATGTGGCCATGTGCCCTCACTTATGTGGCCATGTGCTCTCACCTATGTGGCCATGTGCCCTCACCAATGTGGCCATGTGCTCTCACCTATGTGGCCATGTGCTCTCACCAACGTGGCCATGTGCTCTCACCTATGTGGCCATGTGCCCTCACTTATGGGGCCATGTGCTCACACCTATGTGGCCATGTGCCCTCACTTATGTGGCCATGTGCTCTCACCTATGTGGCCATGTGCCCTCACTTACGTGGCCATGTGCCCTCACCTATGTGGCCATGTGCTCTCACTTATGTGGCCATGTGCTCTCACCTATGTGGCCATGTGCCCTCACTAATGTGGCCATGTGCCCTCACCTATGTGGCCATGTGCCCTCACTTATGTGGGACCACCTATGGCCACCATGTTCTCACCTATGTGGGGCGCGCACTAAAGCCAAGGGATCTGCAGACTGGCCCATGGAAACATTGAGCACGGCTTGCTCCTGGATTTGGGAGTGTGAAACGTGTGTGGGTGTGTGTGCTTGTGTGTGTGCATGCGTGTGTGCTTGTGTGTGTGCCATTGTGTGTGTGTATGTATGTGTGTGTGCCATTGTGTGTGTGCGCGCGCCATTGTGTGTGTTTGTATGTGTGTGCCATTGTGTGTGTGTGTGTGTGTGTGTGGTGAATGGCCTGTATGCAACTTGACCTTGTGAATGTGTGTGTGTGTGTGCGCGCGCCTCAATCGGACATACTGTGACCATAAGGGGCATGGTCAAATGCCGTTTAGAGGTTCAGATCCTCTTTGACAGCAAGATGGCTATACCTTGACCTCGGTAATACCAGCCTGCGCAACTAAAGGTGCTTTGCTTTAGCATCAACCACCAACTACGACTCGGGGTATGCGCCACCCTGCACTCTGTTCTGGAGCTAAGAGAGTGCAGATCAAATGATTGGCACGCGCTCTTATTAGCCAACTACTTGGTCCTTGTTAACGAACTACTTGGTTTGGAGAGTAAGTTGCGCAGGCACCCTGGGTCACCCTAATTCGAATGTCTGTAACGAATGTGTGTACAGTAATTGTGTGGATGACACAAATTGTGTGAGTACAGTAATTGTGTGGATGACACAAATTGTGTGTGTACAGTAATTGTGTGGATGACACAAATTGTGTGTACAGTAATTGTGTGGATGACGCAAATTGTGAGTACAGTAATTGCGTGGATGACACAAATTGTGTGTACAGTAATTGCGTGGATGACACAAATTGTGTGTACAGTAATTGTGTGGATGACGCAAATTGTGTGTACAGTAATTGTGTGGATGACGCAAATTGTGAGTACAGTAATTGTGTGGATGACGCAAATTGTGTGTACAGTAATTGCGTGGATGACACAAATTGTGTGTACAGTAATTGTGTGGATGACCCAAATTGTGAGTACAGTAATTGTGTGGATGACACAAATTGTGTGTGTACAGTAATTGTGTGGATGACACAAATTGTGTGTACAGTAATTGTGTGGATGACACAAATTGTGTGTACAGTAATTGTGTGGATGACACAAAATGTGTCACTTGGTGCTCCCATCAGCCTGGTGATTGGAGGATCAGGTCATAGGCATTTGTGTCAACACATCAGAAGATTTGAAGCACTTTTCACAATTTGTAAATGTACAGCATTACAGTACGTACACACAGGACATGTACAACACAAATTTTCCACCCACCTGCAGCTTGGAGAGCAAGATGCGTGCCACGTTTACCATCAGAGGCGACAGCTCGCTGTTGGCGCCGGGCAATGTGGTCAGCAGCTGGCGTGTGACCTGCAGGTGTGTGTGTGTGTGCATGTGAGAGTGTGTGTGCAAGTGTGTGTGTGTACGTGTGTGTATGCGCTTGTGCGCACATGTTTGTAAGTTTATGTGTGCATGTATGTGTGTGTGTGTGTTGGGTGAGTTGATGTGGGCAGAGAGGCAGCACGGACATAACCATATAAAGCCATCATGGACTGCTGACGGCTAATAACTCAAACACAACAGGACCCGCAGCACCTGACACCTGCATCTTAAGACAGTTGGTTTAGTAGCCGGCACCAAATGGTAATGCAAGCAGGACAGGATCAACAGATGTTTGAGCACGCTTTAAACGTCTGCAATTGTTAAATGCACTCACTTGGCTAGTTGTAAGCTGTGTTCATACCTACACTCATACACTAGCACACGCACACACACACCTATTTGTGCACCGGCATTTGCACACACACACGCACACACACTCAGAAGCACGTGGCCTCCAGTCCACTAGTAATGAGCACCGCTGGCACCAGTCGCAGAAGGAACATGCACACAGTTGCAAGAAGGCACACCCACGCACACCATGCATTTACACACACACACATACACACACCGGCATGCACCTCTGGTACTCAAAACTAAAGCACTTGAAGTACTGCACACACACAAGCACACACTCACATACACACACGCATGCACGCCCGCACCTCCAAACTGGCCATGAGGACCTCCAGCAGCCGCTCTGCCGGCCCATGGGGCAGAATCGCTGACAACTGATCGTACTGGCGAGTGAACACGATCTGCGCAGTGGTGTTATGCGTACACAGAAATTGCTTGGGTCGAGCATCATTCACGGGGCAGCATGGCTAGCTGGCAATCGTACTGGCGTGTGAACACGATCTGCACAGTGGTGTTGCACTTAAACGTGCACGATGGAGTTGAGCACCAAGCACGTTCATAGGGCAGCATGGCTGGCAATCGATCGTTCTGACGTGTGAACATGTCCTGCACGTAGTGTCATGCGTTTGCTGTTGACATGCCACACAAACACACACTGCCATGCAATTACTATTGACATGCACGCTCAAGTCATGGTTACTTGTGCAGTCGACAGCCAAACACATGCCTGCAAGTTCAAATCACAACACCACACAAACACACACACATACACACACACGCACACATTCGCACACACACACACACCTGTGTGAGCTGCATCCACGCCTCTGCCACCGCAGCTTGTGCGCCTGACAGCAGTGCATGTGCGTTGAAGTGCTGCACGTAACGTAGCGCACCCCGCACTGCAGCTGCCGGTGCCTCCGCTGCTGCTGGGCCTGCCTGGCCTCCACGCGCGATGTACTGCTCGTACCTGCATCAAGGGTGCATGCATATGAGCACACACACACTTAGTGATAAGGGCATGCACAAGCGCACAAATGAGTGTGCCCAGGAAAGTGCTGCTGCTGCTGCTGCTGCTACGGCTGCTACTGCTGGGGCTGCCTGGAATGCGAAACGTACAGGTCATGTACCTGCATCTTAATAGTATACACACGTACACCCCAATTTTAGTGGTCGGGGGTATGGGGGTATGCACATTTTAGTGGAATTAGTGAGTGGAGGGTCATGTGTTTATGTGTGTGTATGCTCCAACGCACGCTTTGATTTGTGTGTAGGGCTGTGTATGTATGTGTGTGTTTAATCCAACGCATGCTTCTATCTGTGAGTGTAGGGCTGTGTATGTATGTGTGTGTTTAATTCAACGCAGGCTTCAATCTGTGAGTGTAGGGCTGTGTGTGTATGTGTGTGTTTAATTCAACACACGCTTCTATCTGTGAGTGAAGGGCTGTGTATGTATGTGTGTGTTTAATCCAACGCACACTTCAATCTGTGAGTGTAGGGCTGTGTATGTATGTGTGTTTAATCCAACGCATGCTTCTATCTGTGAGTGTAGGGTTGTGTGTGTAGGTGTGGGTGCACTCCGTCACACGCTTCAACCCCTGCTGCTGCAGGCACCTGCACGCTGCACACTGCTCACACCTGCGCATGGTATGCGCACGCAAGCAGTGAATGTTACAATACGATAATGAGAGTACATTTCAGCATAGCCATTAAGTACTGCCCACCACAATCACAACAGCTTCCGCATCTCCCTCCCTGCTCACGTATTTCCATTCACCCCATCTCATCTGTCTGTTTTCACCCTTCATTCTCTCATGCATAAGTTCTCATCCATCTATTCGTGCCCCCCCTCTAGCCCCTCAATCCTTACCAACCCCATCTCATCTGTCCGTTTTCACCCTTCATTCTTTCATGCACAAGTTCTCATCCATTGAATCGTGACCCCCTCTAACCCCTCAATCTTTACCAACCCCAAATCTCCATAGACCCATCCTTCACCCCTAACCCCTCTATCCCTTACCAGCCCCTAAACTTCATAGACCAATCCATCACCCCTAACCCCTCTATCCCTTACCAGCCCCTAACCTCCGTATACCAATCCTTACCAATCCCTAAACTTCATAGAAGAGCTCCCCCCTTCCCAAAACCTCCAAAGAGGGCTACATTAATACGACGCTCTCAAGTGTTGGCCAACCCCTCTCATATACCTCACATTTCCCCCTACCCACACACACACCTTTGGATGAGCAAGGGGTACAGCACAGCACACCAGCAGAAAGCTGTTGGTTATCACCCACAACTCCCACCTCAAACACCACTCACTCCCCCCTTCCCACACGCAACTTTGAATAACAAGGGACGCAGCGTAGCATACCAGCACAGCATACCAGCATACAAATACAACGCTCTTAAGCACCCACTTTTTCCCCTTCGAAAACCTCTCACTCCCCCTTTCCCACACGCAACTTTGAATAACAAGTGATGCAGCACAGCATACCAGCGCAGCATACCAGCATACAAATACAACGCTCTTAAGCACCCACTACTCCCCCTTCAAACACCACTCACTCCCCCCTTCCCACGCGCACCTTTGAATGAACAAGGGACGCAGCACAGCATACCAGCAGCACACCAGCAAAACAACGCTCTTAAGCACACACTACTCCCCCTTCAAACACCACTCACTCCCCCCTTCCCACGCGCACCTTTGAATGAACAAGGGACGCAGCACAGCATACCAGCAGCACACCAGCAAAACTACGCGCTTAAGCACACACTACTCCCCCTTCAAACACCACTCACTCCCCCCTTCCCACGCGCACCTTTGGATGAGCAAGGGGTACAGCGCCGCCACGTCGAACAGCACGTCCCCTGTGTCGCTGCGCATGTGCACACCCAACGCCGTCTGCGAGCACATAGGAGCGCACACACACACACAAGGCACTGTCTGTGTGTGAGTGAGCACATGCAGCACCGCCTGCTTCTTACAGAGTGACACCACACGCGGCTATTGTCGGTATCTGCGCACCCGTTGCCCTTTGATGACGCGGAGAGCACAAACAATTCAATGTTAGTGAAGGCAAATGTATCAGAGCTACAACTGCCGTCTGTAAATGACAGACAAAAACGAATACGGTTCTATACGTGAGCACCCAGTGCCGTCTGCAGGCACAGGCAGTCATGTGCCACATATTTAGGGCTGGCCAGAACCATACATACATATAAATACACGGCGTATATACGGTACTGTTTGCAGGGATTTCTTTATATATACGGTCATATACGGCATATATGTATACGGTTGCGGCCAACTCTACACATAATCAATGCTGTCTGCAGGTGCAGGAGAGCACCAACAAAGCATGCCGGTGAGGGCACAAATCTTAGTGCTACAAGCACTGTTTAATGATTACAGGCAAACACCAACAGAGCTCCATACCTGTGCATCCAGTGTCGTTTTTAGACACAAAGAGGAGCACACACAAAAGAGCACACACAACATGTGCACACATACACGGAAGAGCACACAGAGCAAATACAAAGCAATGCTTGTGCGCACATCCAGCGCCGTCAATAAATGCATCATGCATATCCATCCATACATTTTTCTGCAAGGCACACCCTATCAATTAGTTCCTTAATCAGTCGCGACTAGGGTTGGCCAGAACCGTATATATACACCGTATATGACTGTATATTTGGTGATTTCCCTGCCAAAATTACCTGACATAAACCATATATATGTGGTTCTAACCAACCCTAGTCACGACAGACATCACAACCCTACAAGCTCACTCAAACACCACACATGTCATCCTTCGGGAGTAAGCGTATGTGTAGGTGTATGTGCCTAAATGTTTCAAACAGGTGCGCATGCACATACCCCACACCCGCACATACATCCTCCATTCACTGGTGCATGCACACACCACACAATCACGCATTCTCAGGGTTGACCAGAACCATACATGTCATATATTATATACCGTACGGACATGTACCAACCGTTCCTCCTTTTAAAATTAAACATTATACAAACAAAATTGATCACTGCCCCACCCCCAATCCTGTAAAATCCTATAAATTATGGAAGGCTACAAAAATTGCACTTCTACTCTGATCACTCCCCCCCCCCCATACGTTAGTTAGGGGCGGTGATATTCATTGCGTACGGTAAGATATATAACACGTTGCACTTGCGGCATTTTTAGCAGGAAAAGTACTATGGATGCGTGTTTGAATACACGGTCATGTGCGTATTTACAGTCCCGGCCGACCCCACGCGTACTCCCTCCCACACAACCACACACCTGCACGTGGGGGTGCCCCAGCAAGGCCTCCACGCTGACATCATCCACCGACATCTCCGCCTGCAGGTGTCGTTCCTCTGCCGGGATATCCGCCAAGTACGGCTCCTGCAAGCGCACAAAGCAGGGGCATGGGAAGTTTGTTTGTTTGTATGTTTGTGTGTGTGTCTGTATGTGTGTGTAGGGGAAGCCTGTGTGTGTGTGTGTGTAGGGGAAGTCTCTGTGTGTGTGTCAGGGGAAGTTAGCACGTGTGTGTATCAGGGGAAGTCTGTGTGTGTATGTGTATGTATGTGTGTCAGGGGAATTTAGTATATAGATGGCAGGGTAATTAGTGTATGCAATTTGAACCATGACACATACTCCAATGACAAGTGTTGAATAGCGCGCCCTAAACAACCCGCGGCAGCAGGATGCGAGCAAAGGAACAAAGATTACAAAGACACAATAAAGACCACCCAAAACACCCGCAACAAAGACCAACCATAACAGCCATAACAACCATAATAAAAACCACCCATAGCAACCACAAGAAGGTTTACACTCTAAACCACATTTCTGACCTGCACGCATCTGCAGCTTGAGGCTTCTATCACAAGGAGCACACCAGAGCAGCCCTAATTAACCGTCCCAACAACATATTAAATATATTGAGCCATCCAAAGATCATAATAACGACCCGACGCACCATACCGGTCCTTCGGGACATATGTAAAATAATAACACCCACACCCACACCCACACCCACACCCACACCCATACCCACACCCACACCCACACCCATACCCATACCCACACCCACACCCACACCCACACCCAAAGACAATCTGCACGCACCTGTAGCTTGAGGCTGCTGAACACGTGCAGTAGCTGCAGCAGTATGTAACGGCCAATGGGAGTGAGGCTGCTCGCCATACCCCCTCCCTCCTCGTCCGCATCCTCCCCTGGGAGCTTAAGCAGCTCAGACAGCAGCGTGCGCATGGATTCTATGTGCTCTAAACGCAGCAGCAACAGCGCCTGCGTGTTCATTTGTGTGCGTTTGTGTGCGTGTGTATATGTGTGTGTGCGCATGGATGCCACGTGCTACAAAAGCAGCAGCAACAGCGCCTGCATGTTCATTTGTGTGCGTTTTTTGCGTGCGTGCGTGAGTGTATGTGCGTATGTGTCTGTGCGTGCATGCGTGTATACGTGTGTGTGCGTGCACATGCATCTCACATACCCAGACAAATCGGTGCCTGTGTACCTCTGCTGGGTGTGTGTAAATGTGTACCTATGTATGTTTATTAGTGTGTGTATAATACGTACATGTATTCATTACGCATGAAATGCAGCAGGGAGTGAACGTGTGTGCGCGTGGGTCAAGCTGCTCTGTCTTATCTTGGAAATGGAAGCTAACTGCATTGCATCACAGCATAAAGTTCACAGCCACCGGGCATGCAGGTCTATGGCCACATGGTTCAATAACGTTAGGCGTGGCGCACTCACATACAACACAACTGATAACTAGAGGTAGACAACCCAAAACAGAACCGTGGCCGCAATCCATGACAGCTGTACAAAGCCTTCGGACACTGATCCAGCTCGATATGTAAACACATACACATATACGCACAAACACAAACACAAAAACACACAATGATACGCACAGACCCATGCTGACCTGTAGCTGCATGATCCATGACAGCTGTACAAAGCCTTCAGACACTGATCCTGCTCAATATGTACACACAAACACATACACACACAAACACGAACACACACAAACACAAACACAAACACAAACACAAACACAAACACAAACACAAACACAAACACAAACACAAACACACACACACACACAATGACACGCACAGACCCATGCTGACCTGTAGCTTCATGATCCATGACAGCTGTACAAAGCCTTCGGACACTGATCCAGCTCGATATGTAAACACATACACATATACGCACAAACACAAACACAAAAACACACAATGACACGCACAGACCCATGCTGACCTGTAGCTGCATAGTCCATGACAGCTGTACAAAGCCTTCGGACACTGATCCTGCTCAATATGTACACACACACATACACACACAAACACGAACACACACAATGACACGCACAGACCCATGCTGACCTGTAGCCGCATGATCCATGACAGTTGGTGCAGTGCTGCCGCGCACTCGTAGGTCAGCTCAGGGTCAGGCAGCGGCTGCGACAGCACTGCCTTCAAACTCAAAAGTAACGCATTGTTCCTGTATGTGTGTGTGTTGTGTGTGTGTGTGTGTGTGTGTATGAACGTGAGTGCAGTGTGTGTGCACGTGTGTGTTATTGTGTACAAATGGTGCGTGCGTCTGCGTGTGTTTGCATGCGGTGCATGCTGTGCGTGCTGACGCATGCATTTCTGCTGGCATGCCAGTACGAGTTTAAGATTCCTTGTTACATGCTGGTACCTTTTTATTCGAGTTCAATTCAGTGCGTGCACGTAGGCACTCCATCTGCGTACGTAATTGTCAAGATCGGACCAGGACCATGTTACGTGTGGTATTTGCACCCAGTAACCAGAGAATTGACATCCTGTTGACAACCCTTTTCCTGATTCAGTAAACCAAATCTCTTGACTAACCCTTTTCCTGATGTAATAGACCAACCTTACTTTGTGAAGACCTGGCCGGACCAAAAGAAAACACCAGGGTAGGCTCTTCTGTATGCAGTTATGCTGCAGATGCTGAGTTGCTTATTTGCTCCAGGCATGCTACCCAAAGTTACAAGCATCTGTATTCCATGTGCACGTTTGTGTTGTGGGTGTGCTGCGTAGGTGCGATTTGTGCAGCAGGTGGAGGCCATTCGGCTTTTTTGTGCAGCACCTTCCTCTTTGTGCTGAATAGATAAGGCTGGACCAGGAAGGCGGCTGGATAGTCAAGGCGTTCATGGCATGCGGTGCATCAAATTCAGTTGAGAAGATGTGCTCAATCGATAAGGCTGGACCAGGAAGTCAGTTGGATGGTTAAAGGCGTTCATGGCATGCGGCAAAATTTATCCAGCTGAGAAGGGGGCGTTGCCATCGTGCCGGTACAACGTTGTGACAAATTTTTAGGTTATACCCTGGATCTTAAACCCTAAATTATCGGCAATCAAATCACGGCGCGATTCATTCAAATACAAACTCACTTTGGGGACAAGTATTCCAGGATGGGTACTGAGCTGATGGGTGTGGTGGACAGCAGGAATAGCACGTTCAGCATCTGGGAGTACAGCTTGGGCTTGGTGCGCGACAGCCTGCAATGACAAACAGAAGAACACACACAACAAATGAAGCACTTGCGATGCACCACACAGAGCTGATGGGCGTGGTGGGTCCTCAGGAGTAAGAGGCACACACAACAACACACAGGTGTGTGCACACGCAGACATACACACAAAAGCGTATATACACTGCACAACCCACAAACTCACAGGCAGTTCTGATGCAGCAGCGCACACTCAAAAATAGTGAGGCAAGAGTACTCCACGTGCGGTGGCAGCAGGCAGTCTTACACACATAAACACACAAGTATACACACACAGCACAACCCACAAACTCACAGGCAGTTCTGATGCAGCAGCGCACGCTCAAAAATAGTGAGGCAAGAGTACTCCACGCGTGGCAGCAGCAGGCTGTCCTCCAGGCCCGTCATAGAGGGCTCCACATCATAGCCCATGAGAAGATGCGTGAATGAGGGGACCACTGCAAGGTTTGCGTTCTGGAGCAGCAGGCGCAGGATGAGGGCGGGGCGGATGTCAGGAGCGTCAGGGCCTGTGTGACATGTGTGTATGTGTGCGTGTGTGTGTATATGCGTGTGTGTATGTATGCGTGTATGTGTGTTTCATGTCCGTATTGGTGGCATGTGCGTGCGTGTATATGTGTGTGACATGTGTGCACATTTGTGCGAGCGCGCTCACAATTTGGGGTGTGCATTGAGTTTAATTCAGGCAGTAGCATGATCTGATGTTGTGCATGCGCCAGCACCTATACACACACGCAAACACACAGAAACGTTTTTAGCTCACTTTACAACACACGCAAACACACAGAAACGGTACTGGCTCACTTTACAACATACACAAACGTATTGACTCACTTTACAACTTTACATCACACGCACATGCACACACTACAGTTGTTAGCTCACTTTCCAACATGCACGCGCACGCACACAAACACACACACACGCGCACACACACACATACTCACACACATATACACACCTGTGGCTGCCTGCAGCCCTGGTTCGTCCAGATTGTCAGCCGCAGTTGCCTTGAACAAGGACTGCCGTAGCGCAACAGCATAACCACGCCTCAGGGTCTCACAGGTGCTGTCTTCCTCACCTGAGTGCGGTTGCGTTTGTGTTTGCGTGCGTGTGTGCGTGTGTGCGCCCGTGTGTGTGTGTGTGGGGGGGGGGGGGGGAGGGGGCGCGCGTGCGCACAACTGTTAATGCATATATAGTGTGTGCGTGTGTATATATGTGTGCATGCATCCAACCTGTGTGCATGCTAATGCTACTGCGCTCAAGGCCGTGTGAGCCCCACCTCCCCCAAACCGTTAAGTAACAAATGAACAGAAGATCCAAGAAAAATGAAGCCAGTGGCAGACGAATTTCCTGATGTTCTTAATTGGAGGGCCACCAATAAGGCTCCTGCCTGAGCATTAAGCAAGCCGCCGCCCTGCTTCAATCTTGCAGCGCGGCGCCTGCACCAGGCTATCGTGCTGAGCGCGCGGTAAACCTCGCCCCGCATCAATTTTGCAGCGCCGCGTCTGCACCAGGCTATCGTGCCGAGCGCGCGTTTAACTCTCGCCCCACGTCAACCTCACAGCGCGGCGCCTGCACCGGGCTACCGTGATGGGAGTGCATGCCCCCCTCGCCCCACGCTAAGCTCAGCAGGCCGTGCAGCGTCAGCGCAAACCGCGACCTTTGGCAACGTGCATGCTATAGTTGCTAGTGCAGGCGTTGCTGGTGGGTGGGGTACGTCCTAGGTGTTGCTTGTGTGGCTGTGAGCGGAGGTTGTTGGGAGGTGGTTTGTTCACGTGCTTGAGCTGTTTGCGTTACAAGTACCTGAACAAACCACCTACCTTGCAACAACCTCTCTGTTTAATTAGCATAGAAGCAGATCCTAGGACGGACCACCCACGCAAGAGCAGCACTTGTGCAAGCAAGTCCGGCACCCAGCAAAATCATGATCGGCCAGCTACAGTGCATTGCTGTACCAGGATGCCTGTGCTTTCATAGCAGCAGAACGTGACACACGCACGCAAACACCACCTGTGCCGTACCTGTAGAAAGCGTACAATCCTATCACCCCAGACAGCTATTGCAAGCGCAATAATTCATTCGCCAACACCTGTGCCATACTGACTGACATTTAGCACAATCAAGGCACACTATAGTATGTGCACACGCACACACACACACACACACCATACAAACTTGCACTCAAGGTCAAGAAGTAACCATTGAGGTTGCACACACACACACACCATAAATGATTGCACACAAAGTCAAGAAGTGACCATACAATCTGCACACAGGCGTACCAGTGCCACCATGTGTGTTATATTGACATCCAGCACAATCAAGGCACACCATCAATTTTGCACAAGGTCAAGAAGTTACCATCAAGTTTGCACACACACACACACACACCATAACATCTTGCACACAAAGTCAAGAAGAAGTACCATAAAGTGTGCGCACACTACAAAGTTTGCACGCACACACGCACGCGTACCAGTGACACCACTTGCAGGCTGCTGGAGGAGCTCCACAAGGTTTGGCAAACGCAAAGACAGCTCAAGGGTGAGCTTCAGGGTCTCAACCTGAATTTGTGTTTTGTGTGTGTGTGTTGTGTGTGTATATACATGCGTGTGTAGGCGTGTATGTGCACGCGTAGGTTTGTGTACTGTGTGTGCGTGTGTGCGTAATTGTGTGTGTGCATGTGTATGTCCACGTATGTGCACATGTGTGCGTGTGTGCACGTTTGTGTATACGTGTATGTGTGTATGTGTGTGCACGTGCCTGTACCCGCATGTCAGTAAGACAGCACATGTAAGGAAACAGGCCACGCGTCAGGTACGTAGTACGTGTACGTGCCAATGTGTGCATGTGTGTGTACGTATTTGCCGGTGTGTGTGTGTATGTGTGTGTGTGTGTGCACAAGTGCCTGTACACGCATGCCAGTAAGACAGCACGCGTAAGAAAATAGGCCGCGCGTCAGGTGCAAGTAACAGAGACCTTCCATAACTCCTAGCAGGTGTCCTCAAGCACCCCACACCCCACAACCTTATCGCACCCACGACACCATAGCGCACCCACGACAGCACGCATGACAGCACAACTCCTTATCGCACCCACGACAGCACGCATGACAGCACGACACCTTATCGCACCCACGACAGCACGCATGCTAGTTCCAAGCAACACACAACAGTGAGTCAAGGACGAACGGCGAGTAAAGGAGGAACCACACACACACACCCCTCTGATGCCCCAGCAGCAAATGTGTCTCAAACACATCCCTTTAAATGAAGCGCGAGCTGTCTCAACAGCAGAACCAACAGCAAAAATTAAGCCCCGCGCATTTACACACACACACACACACACACACACACACACACACACACACACACAATCACACATCCATGGACACATGCACACACACACCTGCACTTCCTCGTTGTCCTGGTAGCAGATGTACTCCAGCAGTGTGGCCAGCAGCCTGCGTTGGGGACCCCCTGGCCCACTGCCTCCCAGCATTCCACCAGGCACGCCAGCAACTGCACGAGCACCCGCGCGCAAGTGGGCGTGGAGGGGGAGGTACCTGCGCGAGAGCGCATCACGTTGAAAGAAAAGAGGTCACCATGTGCGGATGAGTATGTGCGGGCATGAGACAAACTCGCGCGCAGGTGGGCGTGGAGGGGGAGGTGCCTGCACAAAAGCGCATCACATTGTGAGCAACAAAGGTCACAAAATATGGGAACACACAGGCATTAGAGTATGCTGGCACGCAGGTGCACACACAGGCATAAGACCATATTAATTTTGTTCCTTTTTCCTTGGTGAGGGAGTTTTGTGGTACCCGGTACCAAAGTGGCTCCCTTTCCTTGAATAATGTGGGAAACGGTTTATCACTGCTAGTATCGTTTTTTCTATTGTTCACAATGCGTTGTAGATAAAGAGGGAGGGTCGAACTTAGGGAGCCAGGCATGCTAGCAGCAGCTTTGTGGACACACCCCGCTAGAATCAGCAGATTAAATTGACGTGTTGCACACTAGACTTGTGTTTATGCCAATCATATTCTCCCATTCTCCCATCTTACGTACATAATCTCCACAGACACCACACAAATTCATTCGCATACTGGCACGTAAGTAAATACAATCAATACACACACATGCACACCTTTGTGCCTATCGTGTGTGTTGCGTCGGCCAAGAAACGACCGTCCACACGTATCACGCACAAATCATATCACATGAACTGTGCATCTCACACACACACACACACACGCACGCACACACACACACGCACACACACACAAATATAGACCCTTCATACGCGCACACATGCACATACCTCTCCATGCCCATCGTGCGTGCCGTGTCCGCCAAGAAACGGCCGTCCAAACGCATCAGGCTGTTGATCACACGCAGGGCAGCCACGACTGCCGCCTCACGCGCAGCAAGGGCTTGGGTGCCGTTTGCTTTGAAGGCGGACATGTCTTCGTGTCCAGGGGCCAGCGTGTGAAGCAGAGCCTGTGCGTGTGTGTGTGTGCGTGTGTGTGTTTGTATGTGTTTAATACTATGTTTTCATACGTGGGTGTGATACTATGTGTGTGTGTGTGTTTGTATGTGTGTGTAATGCTGTGTGTTCATACGTGTGTGTGATACTGTGTGTGTTTGTATGTGTGTGTAATGCTATGTGTTCATACGTGTGTGTGATACTGTGTGTGTTTGTATGTGTGTGTAATGCTATGTGTTCATACGTGGGTGTGATACTATGTGTGTGTTCACGTGAGTGTATACAAATGTTAGCTGGTTGGTTGCCGGCGATATAGAGTGACGTCTTTGCACACAGCTGCGCTTTTTCAAAGAACCAGTTGCGCTTAATAGGTGTGTCAAACTTCCCCTGTGCGACGGCCGCCACGGCACGTTGTGTGTGTGTATGTTGACGAGCACATGTGTGCGTAAGTTCACGTGCATATGTGTGCGTATATTAACGTGCACATGTGTGCGTATATTGACGTGCACATGTGTGCGTAAATTCACGTGCATATGTGTGCGTATGTTGACGAGCACATGTGTGCGTAAATTCACGTGCATATGTGTGCGTATATTGACGTGCACATGTGTGTGTATATTGACGTGCTCAAGAGCCGGCTGGTCATTGGGCACGTCAATATCAGCAGCCAAACAACAGGTGTGCACCCAGACAGCCCCCGCCACCAACACCACTGCACACACACACACAGACAGATACTCACAAAGATATGTACAACAGGACACTTGTGCAGCACGTCATGGTGTTTCTTGCTTCTGCCTGTACTGGCAGACATCCCCTACCGCGCATTTCCACAGCTCACCCACTCACTTACTTCCTCCTGCATTCACACACACACACACACACGCACACACACACACATGCACACACGCATGCACCTGCATAACAGGTCCGTTGCTCAACACGTCGTGCATCACCGCCCAGCCTGGCGGTTGCTTTTGACTAGGCTCTGTGGCTGGCATGCTGCTGCGCCCTGCCAGCTCAAGCATGAGCTCCAAGTGCTGGAAGGCCACGCTGGCCACCTCCCACTTCTGAGAAGGGTCCCTGGGGTGTGCGTTTAGTGTGTGTGTGTTGGTGCGTGTGTTGGTGTGTGTGCGTGAATGTGTGGGTGGGTGGGTGGGCGTGTGGGAGGGGGGGGGGCGTGTGTGCGTGGGCGTGTGTTAGCGTGTATGTGTGTCTGTGTGCGTGTGTGTATGTGTGTGTGCATCTGTGCGCATGTGCAGCAAGTTGACAGAAAGTGGTGACAAGCGTTTGCATGCGTTGCTGGTGTGAACAAGCGCAGGCGCAGGAAGATTGGCTGTGTGCCCACAAAACATGCTCGTGTATTAGTGCTTTCGAATTCTTTTCAAAAACACTGGCTTTCTGTAAACTCATTGTGGCAGCAGACACATTTGCATTCACAATGCTTTGGCCAGCCCAGAAACATGACACACATTTGCATTTTCGAGATGGCAAGCATGCACGTACTAGCTTGCCCACACACACACGCACACACACACACACACGTGCACGCATTCACACACGTGCACATGCATGCATACTTCACACACACCGGTAGCCCCTCTGTCACAGGTGCGCCAGCACGTGCTGCAACACAAAGCCCGAAAGAACACACACGTACACACACATGCATACACACTTCACACACACCTGTAGCCCCTCTGTCACAGGTGCGCCAGCACGTGCTGCACCACAAAGCCCGAAAGAACACACACGTACACACACATGCATACACACTTCACACACACCTGTAGCCCCTCTGCCACAGGTGCGCCAGCACGTGCTGCACCACAAAGCTCGAAAGAACACACACGTACACACACATGCATACACACTTCACACACACCTGTAGCCCCTCTGCCACAGGTGCGCCAGCACGTGCTGCACCACAAAGCCCGAAAGAACACACACGTACACACACATGCATACACACTTCACACACACCTGTAGCCCCTCTGCCACAGGTGCGCCAGCACGTGCTGCACCACAAAGCCTGTGAAGTGGCCGAGCTCCAGCCCCCCATCTGCAGGCTCACTTCCACTCACAAGTGCACCTCCCACCCTGCGTGCCGCAGCATTGTGTGTTAATGCGTGTGTGTGTGTGTGTGTGCATGCGTGTGTGCTATTGTGTGTGTTTGTGTCTGTGTGTGCATGCGTGTGCGCTTTTGTGTGTGTATGTGTTTGTGTGTGCATGCGTGTGTGCTTGTGTGTGTGTATGTGTTTGTGTGTGCACGCATGTGTGCTTCTGTGTGCATGCATATTGCAGCATTACTTCAGCATTCCTGCCATGCACGGCAAACGGGATGCAAATGCAAATGCAATGCAGAATGTTTGTATGTGTGTGCACTGCCGGTATGTGTGTGCAAGAGTATGATTATGTGCGAGTGTGAGAGTATGTGTTTGTGTGTGTGTGCGTGTGTGTGTGCGTGCGCGCAAACATGTGTGTGTGTATGCGTGACACGTGCATCCACGCAGAGTGCGCACCGAAAACTGTGCAGGCTTAAGCAAGCCTGGCCCTGTACAAACAGATGTCCTTGATGCATTCTATTGCAGGACGACTGCTTGCTCACAAACAGCCAACACACACCCTGCCGCAGAGCGACGGCTTACGCACGGACAGTTAAAATACACGCCTTCTATTGCAGGACGGCTGCTTGTGCATAGACAGCAAGAACACACCGCTTACTGCAGGACGACTGCTTGAGCATGGACAGCCAACACACACACCTTACTGCAGGACGGCTGCTTAAAATCAGACCGCCAATTTACACACCTTACTGCAAAACGACTGCTTGAGCATGGACAGCCAACACACACACCTTACTGCAGGATGACTGCTTGTGCACAGACCGCCAAAACACACACCTTACTGCAAGACGACTGCTTGTGCACAAACAGCCAAAACACACACCTTATTGCAGGATGACTGCTTGTGCACAGACCGCCAAAACACACACCTTACTGCAAGACGCCTGCTTGTGCACAGACCGCCAAAACACACACACACACTCACACCTGGACAGCGCGCCGTTGCGGAGGAGGGAGGCAGCGATCAAGGAATTGAGGAGGCGCACAAACGCGATGGTCTCAGGGTAATCTTCGTTACGGGCCTCAATCTCGTTCAGCTGGGTCACCAAGTCAAGCCTGCGATTGAGTAGCCAAAAGGAGTGAGTGTGTATTTGTGTTTGCTTGTATGCAGGTGCGTGTGCGTGTGCGTGTGCGTGCTTGTGTGAGTAGAGTGTGAGTGCGCACGGGTGCGCGCATGTGTGTGAAAGTGTGTTTGCATGCACGGTACTTGCCCAGACCCTTGGGGCCATTTTCAGTGCGCAGCTATTGAGTTAGCTGCCAGCCCTCTCTACTCAGCATGATGTTGTAGCACACATGAATCATAAGGGTTGGCCAGAAGTATATATATAGGGCGTATACACGATATTCTTGGCAGGAGATCACCAAATATACGGCCATGTACGGCGTATATATACGGTTCTGGCCAATCCTACACATGATCTACCACACGCATTCTCCTTCTCCTCCATCTTTTCCGATTTGCTCCACCAGATGACTTACAGCTCCTTGCGTGCAGGCCGCACGTTCAAATGATAACCACAGCTGAGGATAGCTTGTCACACAAACACACACACAAACACGCACACTCACTCACATGCACACACACGCACGCACAGCCTGACCTGCGTCCTCCTCAGCAGTGATTTGGCCTACTTACCTGGGCATATGCCTATGACAACATCGACCCCCAACGCAGGCATGACAAACGCTCGCAACTGTCCTTGCACAAAAGCAGTCTTTAACAAAAGTCTAGTCACTTGGGGGTGTGTGCCTGGAAGCATCAACCCCGCAGCAGGAATCACAGTGACATACATTCCAAGTTACAAAAGCACGTGCAGCTCTCTTGAGCCTGACACACACCTGGCTCAGTGGCTCAGTGGCTCTCGAGCCTGGCACACACCTGGCTCAGTGGCTCAGTGGCTCAGTGGCTCTCGAGCCTGATACACACCTGGCTCAGTGGCTCAGTGGCTCAGTGGCTCAGTGGCTCTCGAGCCTGACACACACCTGGGGGCATCTGCTAGGCAGCATCGGCCCCGCACAGAACCCATTACAGCAAACGGAATTCCTGACAACAAATCCAACAAAGCAGCCTCCAAATGGTTCTCACCTGGGCATGCCTGGCAGCATCGGCCCCGCGGCACAGGAGCCACAACAGCACACAAAATTGTTTAACAAAATCAAATAAGAGGGAGAGGGAGGGTTGGTCAGAACCGTACATATACACCGTATATGACCGTATATTGGTGATTTCCCTGTTAAAAATACCGTATATACACCGTATAATTAGGGTTCTGGCCAACCCTAAAATTAAGCAGCCTCCGACTGGTTCTCACCTGGGCATGCCAGGCAGCATCGGCCCCGCAGCAGGGGTCACTGCCGCACACTGCACCAAACGCTCCAGCAGGTGAACCCCACTGGTTTCTTTGAAGCGGTGGGCCAAGGAGGACAGCACTTCGTCCAGGGAGGCCTTTACGGTGTTAGGCACCTGCGTTGGGGAAAAGAGAGCAGGGGGGTGAGTAAGCATAGGGATGAATATAGGGTGTGTGTGTATAGGGGACGGTGTTAGGCACCTGCGTTGGGGAAAAGAGAGCAGGGGGGTGAGGAAGCATAGGGATGAATAAACATAGGGTGTGTGTGTATTGGGGACGGTGTTAGGCACCTGTGTTGAGGAAAAGAGAGCAGGGGGGTGAGGAAGC
>Ga0307947_1000514_pt1 | contig 27311 bp, 25 predicted proteins | sample OrgLakmetagen232_FD_201840 | JGI IMG/M metagenome (GOLD analysis project Ga0307947, IMG submission 201840) | Saline water microbial communities from Organic Lake, Antarctica - #232 | ecosystem: Environmental > Aquatic > Non-marine Saline and Alkaline > Saline | place: Antarctica: Organic Lake...
GCGAGTACGCCTAAGGTGTTTCCATAGTGCATCCCTTGGAATGGTGTCATAGGCTTGTTTAAAATCAATGAAAGCAGCGTGCAACCTAGGCGACCCATTGGGTTTAATTGTTCGTGCAGCATGTTGTTAGTGCCAAAGAATGAATATGGGTTGCAAAGTGTTACGACCTGGGTAAAAACCATATTGGGTGTCCGGGATCTGACCAGTTGCCACACACCACTCAGTAAGCAACGAGCGAATAACATTGGCATACATACGGTACATAGTGCCACTGACAGCCAACATGCAGTAATTGTTGGGGTCCAGAAGGGGGCCTTTCTTATACAGAGGGCTAAGCTTCGCTTGCTTCCAGCACGCAGGGATGCAGGCCTTATGATCATACAGCAGAATGAACAACTGAGCAATCAATGTAAGGCGCTAACGAATCGTTAATACTTGAAATTTCTTAAGAGTAAGACGGCTGCGGCCTGCAGTCTCCCTCGAAATGCGGTTGAATTTGAATTTGTGCAGGTCAGTGTCGCGTAAAACAGCACTTCAGATCTAAAGGGGCAATTTGCCTCAAACGAACATTTAATATAAAAGTGATGGAAGAGGAACCTGACATTGAGATCGTGCAACCTGAGCCCATGGATAGTGAGTGGACTCGCCCCCTCTCCATGATAGGGAAGCACACAGAACGCTAATGCTTGCCCTCTCTTTGTTGCAGCTGACATCCAAATCCAGGAGCTGAACGGTAACGAACAGACGGGGTTGATGAACGTGCAGGACAATGAGCTCAAGGGGGAATACAAAGTGAGTGGTGCACATGCGTGTGAGTGTGTTTGTGTGTCCTTGGAGGGGTGTGGCAACATGTGTGCTTGTGTTGGCAAAGAGTAAGGAATGTCACTAAACGCACTGCATTCTGCTCTCTCCTTCCTTGTGCACACAGTGGCGCATTCCAAACTTTGTGAACTGTTCTGTGGACAAGCTGTACTCTGAAAAGTTCGAGATTGGGACGTACATATGGTGAGTTTCAAGCCAGGGCGTGTGTGGCTTGAACACCCAGCGCGCGTGTGTTTGTGCGCGTGTTTTTTTCTCATGTCTGCCTCTCGCTCCTCCCCTCTTTCCACCAATCACTGGCTCTCTCTATCTGCTTGATTCTGTCCCCCAGGCGTCTGCTGGTGTTTCCCAGGAAGGACAACTTCTTCTCTGTGTTTCTGGACTCCCCTGAGGCTCCATACACCCCTCAGTGGATGACCCCGTCTGCTGAGTTTAAGCTCACCCTCTTGAACCATGAGGATCCCAGCAAGTCTTTTGCCAAAGGTAGGTCTCTCTCTGTGTGTTTGCTCTCTTTGTGTGTATGGAGGGCTTGGTCTCATGCAGCTTAATGCCCACTTACCACAACCACCTGGCACGCGTGAACACAATACAGATACCACCCACAAGTTTACGGCAAAAGAAACCGACTGGGGCTTCAACAGCTTCATCAGTTCTGCCGAGCTGATGAACAGCCCCTTTATTGGCCCCGACGGGTCGATAGAGCTACGCGTCGAGCTCAAAGTGCATCCGGACTTGCGCGTCTCGTACGACGCACGCAAGGAAACGGGCTTCGTGGGCCTCAAAAACCAGGGTGCTACCTGCTACATGAACTCCCTGATGCAATACCTGTTCATGCTGCCCTACTTTCGCAAGGTGTGTGTGTGTGTGTGTGTGTGTGTGTGTGTGTGTGTGTGTGTGTGTGTGTGTGTGTGTGAATGTGTGTGTGTGTGTGTGTGAGTGAGTGAGTGAGAGAGTGAGTGTGTGTGTGTGTGTGTGTGTGTGTGTGTGAATGTGTGTGTGTGTGTGTGTGCGTGCGTGCGTGCATGCGTGCGTGTGTGTGTGTGTGTGTGTGTGTATATATGTGCACATGTAAGCGTGCGTGTGTGCGCGTGCGTGCGTATGTTTGTGCTTTCATACGTGTGCGCGTGCATGTACGTTCAGTGCGCGTGCGTTGCATGCGTGTGTGCGCATGTGTGTGAGTGTATGTGCGCGCGCGTGTATGTGTTTGTGCATGTGTCGAGCATATTAACTGTGCGTGCATGCTCTAATGCTCTAAATTGCATGTGAGAACAGAATGACAGTTATTCTTCTTTGCATTTCACTCTTCTCTACGCAGGCTGTGTTTCACATGCCCACAGTGGATTCTGATGAGCCTCGCAAGAACATGCCCCTCGCTCTCCAGAGCTTGTTTTTCAAGGTGCGTCCTTTCAATGTAGACCTGTTTCTTTTTCTTTCTGGCTCGTTGCCACACATTAAAAATATGTGCCTTGTCAATGCTTTCCCTCCCCGCAGCTCCAATTCAGCAAGATCAGCGTTTCCACCAAAGACCTGACATCATCTTTTGGCTGGGGCACGTACGATGCCTTCATGCAGCATGATGCACACGAGCTAAATCGCGTGCTGTGTGAAAAGCTGGAGGACAAGATGAAGGTCGGTTTTGCCCTCAGCTCAGACATGCTATGTGCTGAAGTCTGTAATGATACAAGGAATGCTTGGAGCTGCATGACAGTGTCGTCAACTCCATTGTGTTTTTGGTGCAGGGTACCAAGGTGGAGCGCACCAACCAAGAGCTGTTTGAGGGCCAGATATTGAACTATCTCAAATGCCTAAACGTGGATTACACATCAGAGCGCAAGGAGTCGTTCATGGACCTGCAGGTGTGACCAGACTCTTTTTATTTGTGCAGAATGCAGCTTCTTCCTTCCCTGTTCGAACCTCTGGGCTACATTGTTCTTGTTTTGCATCTGTGTTCCTCTTAGCATTTCATTAAGTTCATGCATGTTCCACTGTACTGCTCCCACTGTCCTCGTTTTGCAGCTCAATGTGCGGGGCTGCAACAATGTTTATGACAGCTTCATCAAGTACACGGAGGAAGAGATGATGGATGGAGCCAACCAATACAACGCAGAAGGCCATGGTCTGCAGGTGGGTGGGCAGAACTTAGGGGTCTGTGCAAATCCAAGGGGATAAGCTGGTTTTCTACAGAGGCGTGCGGCTTTTAAAAGTTGGATGCTACGCAAGAGCCCGCGTCCTTGAACCAGAACAATAAACCCAGGTTGTTCACTGACGCACGCCTCACCACCTGTGTTCCTCACCACCTGTGTTCCTCACACCACCTGTGTTCCTCACACCACCTGTGTTTCTCACCTCCTGTGTTCCTCACCACCTGTGTTCCTCGCCAATGTAGGATGCCAAGAAGGGAGTCCTGTTTGACAGCTTCCCCCCTGTGCTGCAGCTCCACCTGAAGCGCTTTGAGTACGACTTCCAGCGAGATGTTAGCACCAAGGTAACATTCCCCTTTGCTTTCAACAGCTGCAATGATGCCTGACGAACACCGTACATTATGGGCACTTTCTTGCCCTGAGATTGTTTGCTTTCTATAAGCTTTCCCAAGTCAGGGTTCTAGGTTTGGTCACTCATATACCCTCTTTCACTGCACTTTAAAATCCTGGCAGTTAAAGCCATGCCACAGTGCATGCACACAAAGGCTGGAAGCTCCCAGCTGCTACATTTCATAAATTCAAGACTGTTTTGTATGTGGCTTTACATGTTGCGAGAGACTCACTCCAGCCTGCTTCGTTGTCGAAAATGCTTTTAGGTGAATGACCGCTACGAGTTCTACGAAGAGCTGGACCTTGACATCGAGGATGGCCGCTTGCTGAGCCCCAAGGCCGACCGCTCTGTGCGCAACATGTACAAGCTGTTTGCTGTCCTGGTGCGTGTGCTGTGGTCCTTGGAGTTTGTAGATTTGTACAATACCTTATTTAAGGGAGCGCGCAAGACTGCTCTCCTTGTTAAACTGCCTCTGTGAGGAGGTCAAATGAGGTTTTAATCTAAGTGTCCTTTTTGGGATATGTACGTGACTTCCTGAAGTGTTGCGTTTTTCAAAAGTGCAGATTTACTGCGGTATAATGGTTGTCAAGACATAGATATGTGGAAAGAGCAAATGATCACACGGTCCTCTGCACGCATTGCTCGAGCACACATTTTCTCCGGATACTTGCAGCCAGCAAACATGAAGGACTTGAGAATTGCAAAATAGAAGGTTTCCATCTTCATTGCACGCTTGTAGCACTTCAGGCATTTGATACGTGTGCACTTTGTCTTAGCTTGAACAGACAATTGTTTGACAGCAATTGTTTTACTTGAGCACATGCAGGTGCATCAAGGCAACTCTGGGGGTGGGCATTACTATGCATACATGCGGCCTGATGGCAAAACGTGGTGCAAGTTTGACGATGAGCGTGTGACCGTTGAGGATGTCAAGGCAGCGACGGAAGGGCAATATGGTAGGCTGAGAAAGCTGCTGGAGCTTGCAGGTAGCCTGTTAGCTCCTTTTTTCCTCTGATACTTGTATGCCAGACTAAATGAAGTCGAAACAAGTGCAGGAGTGGGTGTTTGCTAGCGCCTGCTGTTGCAACTGTCATCAGGGCTGCTTGTGCTAGTGCCTTGCTCCTCTCCTCGCACCCACGTACCCACGTACACACAAAGCACAGCACAGCACAACTTGCACGCTCCTTTTTACAGGAGGGGAGGATGATGTACCGACCCCAGGCTACCAGCAACCGCACATGCGACGTGCCGCTCCCAGCAACGCCTACATGCTTGTCTACGTGCGCATCAGTGATTGGGACCACGTGTTCTGCCCTGTGACCAAAGAGGACCTAAATGTACACCTGCTCCGACGCTTGGAGGTGTGCATGCATACAATCTAGTTCAAATATGCCTGCCCGCTAAAACCTGCTTTGAAGGATTTCTACAACCTTGAAAATGAGACTCGGCTACTCAGCCCCTCTGCTGCTGCACCTACATGTGTCCCTGTGTACAACTTGCCTTCTGCAGCAAGAGCTGGCAGAAAAGGAGAAGAAGCATAAGGAGAAGATGGAAGCTCACCAGTACGTCACAATCAAGGTGAGGGCAGCAAAACAGGTTTTAGGCAGGTCCCCTTGCTTATGTCAGAACAGACTGCCAGCGTTCCTCTTTCCAATCTGGCCCAATAAGGTGTAGCCCGTCCCCGCGTTGCTCAAGCCCTCTGAGGGAATGCTTTGGAATGTTTGCCTGCCAGTTCTGCATAGTATTACCATCTATGCCAGTTCTGCGTAGTATTACCATCAGGGCCGTGCAATGACGGTGGACAGTACGGTCCGTCATAATACAGTTTGACGGTTGACGCCGTAAATGACGGTGTCAGACCGTCATTTTGGAATTTGGGGACCGTCACGACGGTGCATAACGGTACGGTTGACGGTACGGTCCGAAAATCGCAAAAAGGCCATAAAATTGACCTCAAAATGGAAATTTCTGCTAATTTCTTCTCACTTCTTATTGTTGCATGTGTGTTATTTACAAAAACAAACGATTGGTGTAATAATGAAAGGAACAAGAAGGGTTTGTCTGACCAGGATTTGAACCCTAATCTCAACTTTTCACAGCAAAAAAGCACTTGATGGTGGGTTTACAGTAATTGCGGTGAACGGTTCTCTCGACCGTTCTCTCGACCGTCTGGACGGCCAACACCGTCATTTCTGAGACCCCTTCATTTTGACATTCTGACGGTACGGACTGTCAACCGTACCTTATTTACGGTGCAAAATCACGATGACGGTGTCATTGCACAGACCTGATTACCATTATAAGTGTGCCAGCCTCTAGTCGAGCCTCGTCGAGCCTCGACGTCACTACTGTCAAAGCCTAGATAGATGACAACTAGGATGTCCTTTTTGGGGGGGGAATTAGGGGAAATTCCATGAAAACTCCTAAAAATCGGAAAAAATCGACCGCATTTTTTTGTATATTTCTGTGTTGTGCAAACGCGGAAAATGGAACATCGTAATCTTGTTCATGGAAGCATCAAACTTTCATTTCTCGATGCCCAAAAAAGGGCATTTTTTCATATTATTATCAATATTATGTTCTGAATAATATATCGAGTCATTTCCGGCCAGTCTGCAGTGCGCATGCCTTCCAGGCAACGCACCATGAGACATTTTCCAAACATTTCCTACATTTCTTTTCAGTCCGGTCTCATCAAAAACTAGTTATTTATTAATAACCGGAGGGCTACTGGTGGTATAGCGATTAAATAGTAATTATTTGGGTACCTCGCAATGTTCAGTATACAAAAAAATGTAAAAAATTTGGGACTCGCAATACTTTGACTTTAGATTGCCGATTTCTGGCTGCAGCCTGCAGGTCCTGGGTTCGAATCCCTGCCAAAACACTTTTTGCTTTTTACTTGAGGCTTCATGCCGTCTCAAATGAGGTGATCCAAGGAATTGCAAATCCCCCCACAGATGAAGGTTACAACAGAGAGCCCGTACTCAAAAGCCCGCAAACAATCGTCAATTGTGAATTAATTTGGCTGGCCTCGATGCCCAAATATTCGGAAATTAATCATGCAAATTATTTGGGCACCTCGCAATAAATAGGAGTCGCAATACTCTAGTAGCCCTACGATATTAAAGAACTCCAAAAATACTTAGGCTCTATCCGCTCAAGTTTTAGACAGTGGATTTCTAACCGTAATGCACCAACTAGGGTCTATATTGCCCTCGACAAGGCTCGTCGAGCCTCGCTGGCAAAATCATACACCCTCGTTACCCATGCTTAATTACCATCTATTCTTGTGTTAAACACACATCAAGCTTAAAAGGTTGCTACTCAAGTGCAGTTACTGACGTCTCATGTCAGTTTGCTCTGTTTCTTGATGGGTGGAGCAAGTTTAGAATGAGCCTGTTGGCTTGAACCGCTCTTTTTTTGCTAGCTTCCTCTCTTGCATTTCCCCAGAGAAGGGATAGAGTGCCGGTTCCAAGGCACCCTTTTCATGATTCACACTCCTTTTGATGGTGTATTGCAAGTTGTCTCAAAACGGTCGCAACATAAAAGAAGTGGATGGATTTGCTCGTGTCAGCACTGGAAGCGTGTCACCTGATACTGAACACATTTTGTGCTGAACCCCATCAGGTGGCCACCGACGAGGACATCCGGCACCAGGTGGACTCAGGCATCAAGGCCTTTGATCTTGTGGACCATGACCTCCTTCCCGAGGCTAGCCATTTCAGGCTGCGCAAGCACACGCGTTTCACAGAGGTCAAACTCAAGGTGACGTGTAATATTGTGGTTTGTTAGCGTCACGTGCTCCTGTTGTGTCATGATATTTGGAAGATGCACAGTCTGTACAGTGCAACGGCAACCATTAAATCAGCTCTGTTGATGCCCTTCCTTGTGTTCAGTCACTTCTTTCATTGGGAATGAATATGTTTTCTTACATGATGCCTCACTTGTTTTTGGGGAAATGGGTCTAAACCAGTTGAAGTATGTCCGTCAGGGCTCCGTTGTGTGGCCGCTTTACACTCAAGCGCTGCATTCACTCAGAAACGCCATATATTTCAGCCTGACACCTCATCATCTTGTGCCGTCGGTAATCTGCAGATGGCAGAGCGGTTTGGTGTCCACCCTGACCAGCAGCGCTACTGGACTTGGGCACAACGACCCAACAGCACAATGCGCGCCTGCCGTCCACTGGAGCCGGAAGAAGAGCAGGCGCAGCTCTTGGACTTGCGGGACCTTCGAGAGCAGGTGCAGGCGCCACAGGCAAAGAAATTTCATTCCTGATTTTCTCACTGCAGCCGCCCTCTGTGTGACAGTCCTGTACACCTTTGGCAATAGATAGTGGCTACTTTGGGCAAGGGCCTGGCACGCAAGTGACGTCATGTATAGGGTTGGCCAGGACCGTTCATGGGATTTTTGTATAATTATATATACGTCGTATAAACCGTATAAACCGTATATGGGGAAAAGCGACCTTTTCAAAATTATTTTTAGAAGGGTCATTTGTGTAGCTCTTGGAGAGCTCTGATCGTGTCACCCATTTATACAACTAAAAATAAAAGGTTGGGGAGCTGTGCTTGCCTAAAGAGGCCAATACACACAGGCACACACGATCACTGTCACGAGTCACTGTCACCCTCTTCTTCCCTCACCCCATCAAATTACCCCGTTTGTGTATGCACGTGTGTGTAGGTGTGGGTGGGTGTGGGTGTGGGTGTGTGGGTGTGCGTGCGTGCGTGCTCGCAAAAAAAGGTACATGCATGCATGTAGTGCGTGCGTGTGTATTTGCACGCGTGCTGGAATTTATGCATGCTCGCGTGTACGTGTGTGTGTGAATGCAGGTGTGTGTGTGCATGCTTATGTGTTTTATGCATGCATGTGTGTAGTGCGTGCATGTGCGTGTGCATTTGCGCGTATGCATGCACACGTGTGCATGCGCATACATTACATATGCGTGTGCATGCTTTGCAAACATGCGTGTGCGCAGGCTTGCTTATGGTTGTATGCATGCGTGCTGAGGTTCGTACATGCATGTGCGTATGCATTTGCATGCGTGCTGAGGTTCATACATGCATGCGTGTATGTGTGCGTGTGCATGCACGTATGTGCGTAAATGTGTGCGCGTGCATGTACCTTTGCGCACGTACTTGTGTGTTTGCGTGTGCATCTGTGCACACAGGTTTGCGTGCATGCACATATGCGTAAGTGAAGAGTGCGTGTACCGTCTCTGTTCCTGCATCATCTCCGCCCTGGAAGCTTTCAGTTGGGTTGGCTTGCATGCCCTGCTCATACTCAAATTCTGGTGCTCCTGGTGCTGCTGCTTGTGAATCCCTTGCTGTCGAACCACTGGCTGCTGTTAAACCATGTGAGGGATTCCCTTCGACGCGGGACAAAGCTGCTAAATGGCGCAAAAACGATTGTTAAAATTGCCCTGATACTGAGGCTAAAGATTTTTGTGGTCTCAAAGGCCAGTGGAAGGTCGCTTTTGACCACTCATCTAGATCGTATATATACGCAATTATATGAAAAAACCTTATACCGTACGAACAATATATCACGCCGCAAAAATATTGTTTTTGGGGGGTGCGGCGAGCTCATACCCCCTGAAATATATAAATAGTCGAGGGGGTGCGGATTATTGCGGATTGAATTTAAATAATTACTTTTGAGTTTTTGACGGGTCATGAGTGGGAAAGAGCCCCCGAGAGCCCCTGTGGGCCTGCAAGGTGCACATCGCTGCTGAGTTCCGAGACTGGCTGAAGAAGCGGTTCCCATTTGTGCACATCATCTTGGTGCCGGCTGGCTGCACAGGTGTTGCTCAGAGAGGAGTGAGGAGGGGGGCTATGAGGAGAGGGATGGGGAAGCAGATGGTGGTGATACTTGAGTTAAGACAAGAAAGAAGAGAGAAAAACAATGTACAATGGATGACAGAGTTCAGCAGTTCAGCAGAACCAGACTCAGTTTGATATTTCTCAGTGCACTTTAACAAAAACTCACATTAACATGTGTTATGGAAAGCACCCCTTGGTGCGGTTCTGAGGGCATTTTGCCCCTGCGGATTGGGATTGGTGCGGCAAGCACTAAATTATATATTGAGAGGGGTGCGGATTGGTGCGGACAGGGTAAAAATAACTCTTTTTTTTAGGGGTGCGGAACGAGTACATGTCCCTACGGTATATGTATAATACGGCGTATATATACGCCGGCTAAAATTCACATACGGTCATACAAATATGGATACGGAGAAAAATTATGTATACTTCCGTATATATACGGTACGTACATATACGGCGTATATTTACTTACATGGTTCTGGCCAATTCTAGTCATGTAAGATTGCAAAAGTAGCAGACCTCAAGTTTGATGTGAGAAGATGAGTGGAGTCTCTCCCTGACTTCATGGCTCCCATCTCTCTGATGCCAAGACCTTCATTTGATTGGCATCTGTGATTTGGCTGATTGCAAAGAAATACGATGCGCTTCTTATCGGCTCAGTGTAGTCTACTGAGGCCCAGGCCACCGGCCTGCTCGTTATGCCACCTTGATACGGTTTTTGCGCTCGGCTGCAGGGCCCCTCCAGTGCAAAGCACGCAATGATGGACATCCGCTTGTACCTGGAAATGCCCGGAGGTTTTGGCAAGCTGGACCCTGCTAAGTCGCTGTACCAGGTGCGTGCGTGGCAAAGCTTTATTTGCAGTTGACAAAGTTAATAGAGAGTCCATACCAAGAAATCTCTCTAGAAAGAGATGTCAGGCAACCACTTACTGATGGGTTTTTAAGCAGTATTTCCTTTGTACCTGCTCCCTTTCTCTTGCTTGATAATCTCAACACCTTGCTTGCTGCTACTTCAACTTCCAGAGACGAGGAAAGGAGGTGCTGGTCTTCATCAAGTCCTACATTCCAGAGACTGAGAAGCTGAAGTACCTGGGCAGGATGTTTTTCCCATCGGATACGCCGATCCAGGTGGGCACGCTAAAGCGTGTGTAGGTCAGAGCCTCCTTGTTTGAGGAGGAGTACCCTGCTCCCTCTCTAACGCAAGAGTCTACTGAAAGCACACCTCATTCTGCTTGTTACCACTCGTCCTCTTTGCAGTACCTTATGCTACCTGATTGCTACTTGTGTCTTGTCATGATGTGGCGGTGCTCTGATCTTCGTGCTCAGTCAAGTCAGCTTTATCACAAATTGCACAAGCACTTTTTCTTTACAGTATTTGAGTAACTTACTGATGTGAGCATGCCATAATTTGCAGTCAATCCTGGATTTCCTTGGGAAAAAGAGCAGGGAGAGCGACACAGGGCTGCCAGCGAAGGGACCCTTACAGTTGTGGGAAGAGATCAAGCGTGAGCCAACGATGGTAGCTGACCTCCTCAACCCTATGTGAGTGGATCTGCCTGCTGTTGTAAACGGCATGGAATTCGCTCAATTTCCCTACCATGTGATCTTTTCACTCCATTCCTTCTGCGATGATACTTTCCTTTGTTGTAAAAACTCCAAAACTCCAAACTTCAGTCAATGGTGCACTAAGTAAACTGATAGATTCATTGTGGCAGCAAGGAGTGGGGTTTGCACTGCAGTGCATCATCATCAGACCTGTGCTCTTACCCAGTTGCTTTTAAGCTCGACTGCCTGAGTACCTGCTACACAGCACTGCCGAATTTGAAAACTGCACCAGGGGGCCCTGTTATTCTGGGAAGACTTTCAATACATACCGCCATCCTGGGCCTCACGCAGCCCCTCTGCTGCTATTCCTCCCGTCCAAAGTACTGGTTTCTTCCTCATGTGGTTGCAGGGAGTTAATCGGCAAGCTGGGCAATGATGTGTCACTGAACGGTGACATCTTCATTGCGCAGCGTGTCGTCAGTGAGCAAGAAGCCTCTCAATTGCAGCACCCAAACGTGGCGTCGTTTCTGGCCTACATCAAAAACAGGTGTGTTGAAAGTGTAGTGGTGGGAAAGGGGCGCTGATTTCTCCTGCACACAGACACTTGAGCACAAACGAGCATACATGCATCACGTGCACTCTATCACACAACAGTTTAGCGAACGACCACTGGCAAAGTCAGATGACTTTCATACACATGCAAGACCCACACCTGCTTCTCTGTCAGAGATTTTCCTTGGGCTAACCTTAAATCTGTTGCTCTCAGGCGCCTAGTCAACTTCCGTCAAATGTCAGACCCTCAGGAGGAGGGCTTTACACTTGAGCTCTGGCAAAATCTCTCCTATGATGAGGTTGGTGTGAGCTTGCTTTGGCTGGCCGGTTAAGCAAGCAAACTCAAGTGCTGCTCATACATGCATGTATATTGGTTACTGGCCGGTGCAGCAATCTCTGCCAAATATCGCAAACAATCCCTAGCAACAAGGTGGGTCAAGCCTGTTTTCTTGCCATAACAAACATATGGTGCATCTGTTGTGGTTGATGCAGGTTGCGGTTGCAGTTGCACAGCACCTTCGCTTAGAGCCTCCAGAAGATGAGGCAGCGAAGCTTTGTTTCACCGTCTACAACATGAACGTGCAAGGCCCGCAGGTGGGTGGAATAAAAGTCTCTTGCTCCACGCAATGCCCGTCTTTTTCTTACAGATATTTGTGTCAATTCGACAATAATAGAAAGGCGCTGTCCTGCTGTTCCATATTCCAACCCCTTCACAACAGACACGAATGTAACGCGTTTTCTTCTCCTGTGTGCAGCGTCTACCCCTGAAATTCAGGGAGAAATCCTGCCTCCAAGGGATGCTCATGCCGCCAAGCTTCCAGTCGCAGAGACAGCCCTTGCCAGGTACAGCAGAGCTCATGAGCATTGAACAGTGCCATGCAGATTACCGGTGCTCAAGGCTGCAAAAGGTTGAGTTTGCAGGGTAAACAGGGATGGAGGACAGTTGTCAGTGGAGACAGAAGTCGCCAGCTTGGCCCTGCAATGGCTCTTTCTGGGTTTTCTGTTGCTATTGTAGCACGACAACATCTCTGCCTGCTCCTACTCTGCGTCACCTCTCCCCTTCCGACACCTTGCAATGCACTCACTGCCTGCTTAACCACACATAAAACCTGCATACCACGAAATATGACGGTGACCTTTCTTTCCTCACAACCTTCTTGTACGTCCAAGGGGGCGCTGCAGCTACTGACATCCTGTACTACGAAGTCCTGGACATGCCCCTTGAGCAGCTTGAGCGCTTAAAAACCCTGAAGGTAAGAAGGCAGCTCACTTGCATCCTTGACAACATAGGGCAACGTGTTCTTGCCATGTCCAGCTTGGTAGAAGTTCGAACACCACACCACAGCTGATTGAATCCGCTGCATGTTTGTGTTTAGGTCTTTTTCCACAAGGAGAGCACCGAGCAGGGCAGTGAGCACACCGTACGAGTGCCACGTGAGGGCAAAGTGGATGACGTGCTGCAAGAGCTCGCGCAGCAGCTGGGGCCTGCAGCCAAGCAGCGTGTTCTTCGTTTGATGGAAGTGCATAGCAGCAGATTGTACAAAGTAAGTATGTGTATGTGAATACGTGATTGTGTGCGTTTACGCGTGTGTGTGAGCAATTAACTTCAAGGTCGCTCGGATCGACATGTTTTTTGCCTTGTAAGTTTTGTCAGATTATGAATCGTTGAACACCTGATAGTGTGTTCCTTTGCCAGGCAAGAGTTGCCTCTGAGCTGCAGACACATGTCTGTTTTGCTGCAGATCATGGAGCCCACAGAGCCCATTGCAAACCTGGACGATGCCTACTGGCGATTGCGAGCTGAGTTTGTGCCAGAGGAGGAGCTTCAGCTACAAGAGGGGGAGCGCTTGTTGCATTGCTACCACATCAGCAGGGTGCGCAGGAGATGGTCTTGGTGTTTGGAAATATGTTCGGCTGTATGATCTGTGGGGGAAATTGTGCCTGCAAATGTAGTCTCTGTCAAGGAAAAAAAGGCGTGTGCTTACCGTACTGCACTTATATCCACCGCGCACTGCAATTGTTCTGGACCGCACAATGCGAGAAGGCAAGAGACGATAAACCACCGTGGTTTATCGTCCTGTATGGTATGTACTGTTGCTTAAAGTACACCTGTGATCTTACTGCAGATGACTGCAAACTTTATTTTTATGCCTTGTCCAAATGTTCTGCAGAAGGTTGTGCGCAAAAGCGCAGACGGTGCTACACACATGCAACCTGCTGGCCAGGTGGACCAGCAACAGCAGGAGGAGGGCGAGCAGGGTGGCCACTTGGTGGGTTAAATGGATGAATTCCAGGATAAGCCATGCTCTAATCTTGCTGAGAGGTGCAGTCAGACCAAATCATAATGTACTGCTTGTGCATGCAGGTGGTAAATTTTTTTGGTGACCCGTTCCTCCTGAAAGTTGGGCTGGGCGAGACCCTCGGATCTTTGAAGCAACGTGTGAAGGTGAGAAAAATTTGTGTTGTAAGCAAGCATAACCATTGGTCACGTCTTCCTGTTGCAACACGCCGTTTTTTCCCATGCTTTCCTCAAAAGTCGTCCCAGCCCTATACTAGAAATTGTACTGCCTGTGCTCAATCCCTTATGATGCTTTCCCATGAGCTTTTGCTGATTGCCTGTCAACCTGTACAATGCTCCTGCTGCAGGCCAAACTACACTTAAATGACGAAGAATTTGGGTCGTGGCGTTTTTGGTTCTGGTCTCCACGCACCAACTACGAGCCCCTGGCTGACGATGATGTGGACCTGGGGGCTAAATTACCAATCGATGATGGAGCAAGCTTCACGGGTGTACCTTTTCTGGGACTAGAGGTAAGGTGCCTGCAAAGACCAAAGTAGAAGTTGCAGGTAATGAGGGGTAAAGGGTAAGCATCCTGTCAGGGTATCCTTCCTGGTGTGAGTGGTTGATTATGTGCAATGGAATTTGATCAACTCTCCCTTTGTTCCTGCAAGGGAATGCATCGCACAGGATAGCACAGGCAAGGCTACGCTGGTTGTGATAACCAGAAAAGGTGGGAGAAAAAGGGCAACAAGCCTCCGCTGCCAGACTTTTAGCAGGGGCCAGTTGATGAGGATCAAGAGGATCATATGTAGCATGCAACCCACCCTTGGCTGCTGTCATCGTGTAATGCAAAGCTTGTCTAAGGTTTCTTCACTGTCTTCTTTGTCAAATAGTTGCCGGTGGTCCAAGTTACCTGGATGGTTAGAACATATCTTCTGTGTGCGGTGTGGAGATTTGCTAATGCTTGTCAGCAACTTTGCCTTCCCATATGTTTTTAAGCTGAATCGATTTAAAGCATTTTATTCAATTGATCCTTCTATTCCCAGCCAACTTTCCCAGTTCTAGTTATTGAGGTTATTCGACTTTGCCTCTTCCTGCTGCACTAGGGTAAGGTAAGGGTTACACAGCTATATCCTTCCTGCTGCACTAGGTCGTCCTCTCTACCTTGCCAACACCATCTCAACTATTTTCTTGCACCTACATTTCGCAGCATCGTGATGACAAGCCCTTCAAGCGCCAAAGTCAATATCCCAGTTACCAACGACCAATACAAATAAGAGGTGCTTAGATCCGTTGCGACGGCTGTAGCTACACCACGACTTGAAATCGCTGTCGCAGGAATTTGAAGGTCTTTTAGATAGTTTTTTCGGCCAAAGCAGGATGGCTTGATCTACACAGATATGTGCAGGAGATCTGTATTTAATAGCATGCAGCTAATATGCTTAAAAGGCACACCATTTTTCATGCATTTGCTTTTATAGTTAAAACTATTCCTTTGTGGTGAAGCTGCCAGCTACATGTTATAGATTAAGCCGTCAGTCGAAAAGTGTAACCGCATAGGCTGCGTAGCTATGTAATCACTGTTGAGTTGTGAGGTGTGGACAAGTTAGTTCTATTCCGGCTCGGCTCCACCAAATGTAGGAAAGGAATCTACACAAGGCCAACCATCCAGGACAACCACCAGTTGCAGAGTGGTCAGCCGCGGCCCGAGGTCTGCGCCGTGAGGGCAAAACGAAAGCCATGGCATCATTTGTAGCAGCATGAAGAGGCAAGGAAGGGAAAGGAGTGAAAATTGCGGCTGCAGGACCTTGGGAAGAAGGCATAAGCAGGGGCAAAGGTTAAAGCATAGGGAGAACACTCTCGAGCATCTGGGCAGCCTCTGGCACACAAGGCACGGAGCGCTTCCATCATCTGCACATTACCCTGCAGCAGGCAGAGCTCATGCCTCTGCATTACAGCTAAAGCTAGGAGGAATTGCAGTGCTGCGCAACGTCCTCTGCAACAGGCCAGAAGACATTTGCAACTAAGCTGATGAACGAAGGGAATTTACACAAGGTCAACCATCCAGGCAGTATAACAATGCTTAAAAATCTGAGCAGAGGAATTGCTTAAAAAACTGAAACACTGACCTGGCTAACAAGAAACTCAGCAGACTGGGCCGTTGACACCCATACCTGCCAACAAAGCCAGAAAGAAGCGAAAGTCGAGCGGAAGAGGGGAGAACTAAGCCTAAACGCTGACTACAGACCAGGTGTAGAAAGGATGGTTCCTATAGCGCAAGCTGTGGCAAGAGTTGCCAACTGACATTCGGATGCACTCGCCTCCAAGAACGTGAGTACTTCTGCAGCAGGCTGCAGAGGACTGTAGTTTTAGCACCACAGACTTGTAGCACCTGCAAAAAAAAACTTAGAAAGGGAAAAAGGCACAACGTTGTTTGTGACAAAGCAGTACTGATAAACCAAATAATGTATAAAATAAACTTTTTGATATACAAGGTTAACAAATGGCCTTCAGTCAAGAAGTGTGACTGCTAGCAATAGACTTTTTGACCGATGGCTTTATCTGTAACTTCTGTAACATTATAGACTCTCAAGTAGGAAGTAAAGAAGTAAATGCGAAATAATGCCTCCTCTTTCGGCAAGGATAAATAGGAAAGGTTTATGAAAAGGCCTTCAGTCAAGAAGTGCGACTGCCAGCCAGCCTGCTGGTAACATGCAATTAGTTCATGGAAAAAGAAAGATAAACTGTTCTGGCTTAAAATTTGACACATCATGAGCTCGTACTCGGGGAAACAAAGAAGCATAATTTCTGCAGAGAGAAATTACGTGGGGATTGACGCAATTGAAAGAGATTATGCTGCTCACCTTGGATATCATCTGTATCACACAGGTAAAAGGATTTACAGATTTACAGGATTTACAGGATTTACAGGATTTACAGATAAAGCTATCAGTCAAAACGTGCGACTGCTAGGATGCGTAAATGAAACGTGTAAAAGCTGTGATGATTGTTGTTGTAGCTCCAGACTTGTAGCACCTACAAAAATACCCTGGAAAGGGAAAAAAGGCACAACGTTGTTTGTGACATTGCAGCACTGAATAAAATCAGTTAACAATTAAGCAAAGGTGGGAAAGTAAAATGTTTTAGGTTTTCACGCCGAATTGTTGCTTGGCAGCGAGGTACTGGTTGGTGAGCTGAGTCTATTACTTTGCAGTGACAGTGATTCACTGCACGACAGGGTTAGTAGGAGATAAGTTGATTCAAATAACAACACTGTTATGGGTTGGGCTATGCAGCAGCATCCCACCGTGTACAAAGGAGAAAAAAACACTCCCAGGCCGTAAGTCAGCAAAAAGCAAAAAGTAAAAAGCGTTGAGAGACCGGTTTACACACTACTGCGCACACTGCTGTCGGACAACCGCACAAGGTCTCTTGCAAGACATCTTTTGATGAACGTAAGCAAGTACTTTTGTGGCCACACCTGCAGCACTCCTTACATCATGACCACCACAAAGAGAGAAGCATTGCCCAATCCTGGGTTGTTTATCCTTGAAAGACATGCCATGTGGACTATTATTACAAGAGAAGAAAAGCAAGACCTAGGCCAGGTGCACCCCTTTGTGCTTGTTAGGCCAAACGGCTCCTTGGCTGTTTTATTGCAGCTTCCATCCTATCGTGTTTGCCTTCTTGACCTAGGTCTAGTAGTTTTTGGCCTGTCCTCGGCTTTTAAAAGAGGAGCCCTGGGGAGGAGAGGCGCGGCAACCGACTAGAGTGTGTGTGGTATAGTATATGTCAGTGTGTTAAGCAAGTTGGATTTGAGAACCAGCAGAGTAAGAGAGAGAGAGAGAGAATTAGGAGAATTGCCAGCCTGAAGAGCAGTTCCCAGCCTTTGCTCGAGAGAGACTCGACCCTGGCTTTATTTCATTTATTGAAGATAGGATTGGTTGTTGTGCTGAGTCTTATACTTTGCAGTGACGGTGATTTGCTACGACACTGTAGGGGGATTTGTGTTGGAGCCTGTTTAGGCGCACCAGTCATTGCTATGGCTTCGTTTGCTCTTATCCTGGCTGGCTCCTCGCTTCTCTTGCCTTAGTGTCTGGGTGGGTATTCAGGCCTCAGTTTTTTTCAGTCAAGCAACCCTCTGTTTTGTTCTGCCACTCTAGTATTCTCACACAGCTTCCTATGGGTTCCTTGGATCCAACTTTTTCCGCCTGAACCTTTTTCCCCTAAAATTTCTCCCCATGCCTCCTTTTTTCTCCGTCCAACCAGCCCCTCTTGCTGCCGTTTTTACTTTCAATTTTCCTTATTTTTCAGCGTAGTAGGGAGTCTCCCCTTGATCTATGTAATACCCTCAAAAGAAAAAGAAAGGGATAAAGAAAAAGAGCGCAGATAGTGTAAACACTACCAGCATGGATAAGGAAAAAATGTTTTGCACCACCCATGCACGCAGAGACACGCAACATCCCACCTGGAAAATAAAACAGAAGCTATTCAGTGGAGATCAGGTGGTTGGGAGGAAGAAGCCTGCACACCGCCAGATCATTGATCAGATATTTTGGGGAGTTGTATTCAACGTCTCGTCTCATCTGTTTGGTGTTTGTTGCGGATCTGAGTGCATACAGGCTTGATTTTTTCATGAGTGCTGTGGCATGTAGACCAGTAACTCCGAGACTGTGGAGTGGGTTCCTTGTGTGGCTGCTGTAAATTGTGCCTGTTGCTCCTAGCAGGATGGTGTGGCGGGTTTTGCAGTGTCTGAGTAAGCAAAGCATTAGCAGGCAGCTTATGCTGTTCTCGTGACTTTTCTGCTTGTTGGGTAGGGGAAGTGTCTACACAGTACTTTATTTTGATCAAATGTATATGGCGTTTGTTTGGTTGCATGACTCTTGGTTTCATAGCTAGGGGGTATGGATTGGCAGGGCCATCTGCGACCTCACGGTAGCAGGTCATCACGGGCAGCTCTTCTTGCATTGGCAGACCTTGTTTTGGCAGATCTAGCTTTTATCAATACATCAAGAGCCCATCCTCATCTGATCCAGCTCTATCAGTGCATGGACCGTTCGTGCTGCACAATAATTACTGCTGCTGGTCCAAAGAAAGAGAAGAAACAGAAAAGAACAGATAGTGTTAACACCACCAACAAAAATTAGGAGAGGATGCTGTTTTGTGTCCTGCACCACTCAATGGATGCAAAGCCGCACAACACATCCCACCTGGAGAATAAAAAGAGGAAGGTTTTTCAGTGGGGATCAGGTGGTAGGGAGGCAGAGGCCTGCACACAACCAGAAACGGTCCAGATATTTCGAAGGGTTGCTATCAGCATCATGTATAGTTTAAATGACTTTGTTGGAAATCTGATGGCATGTAAGCTACGTTTTTTCACGAGTGCTGTGTTATGTAGACCTTTCAATATAAGGCTGTGCAATGGGTTAGCTGTATAGCTCCTGTAAATGGTGCCAGTCGCTCCAAGCAGCATGATGTGGAGGGATTTTGTAGTGCCCTAGTAAGCGAGGCATCAGCAGGCAGCCTATAATATCCTCGTGGCTTTTTTGCTTGTCGGATGGAAGAAGTGCCTGTAATGTAATTGACTTCAATTAGGTGAACACGTAGGTACTGCGTTTGTTGGTTGGTGCCTTTTGGTTGCATAGCCAGGGTTTACGGATTGGCAGGCTCATCTGATTGGGAAGAGGCAGCTCTCCTTGCAAAGAAAATAAAGAATTAACTTCGCAAACAGCAAAACACTCCCTGCATCAATTTAGGAAAAGGAGACACATTGGCCCGAAGTGCCGTGAGTCTTCCCCACCATATTTATGGCAAGTGTTTGGAACGTATTGGCTGGATTTCTTTTGAGGTGTGGTTACTGGGTTGGAGTTACCATGATTGCACTGGCTTGGTAAGTTCTTTTCCCTTTGGATTGCGTTTAAAATTATCTGGCCTGTAACGTTGTTCCTTCAAATTCTCATTTGAGTTGTATAACTGCAGCCTGAAATCATGAGGTGCCATCCAGCATTGGCATGTGGGGCAGAAGAACAAAATATATTTTTTTCTCAACAACTCCTTATTCAGTTTGGTGTTTTGCATGGTCTTTTGCAATTTGATGGTCTAAAACCTGTTTTAATTTAGAACATAGTATTTGTTAAACGTGCATGCTTGCTTTTACAGCATTGATATCTGAGAAAATGGAGAGCCTTTCTGCTAGAGGTAATAATTGGCAGGTATAAGGAGCATCTATCTAATATAGGTGGGTTGCAGGGGGTTTTATACCCTTTCTGGCCAGTGGATGGACAAATGAGAATGGGCATCAGTGTTGATGTAAATGTCATGACCGGTCTTTCAAACCCTTTTTGCTGACAACTGGTTTTAGTCTTTTCTCTGAGTTTTCTCTCTCCTTTGTCTGACACAGTGGATGCTGTATGGCTCAACCCATACAAGTGTTCTTGTCCTAATCCGGAAGTGTACTCTATCTCGCTTTGCTGTAAGTTGACCACTTTCAGTCCAGAGCATTTGCTTTGGCATCAGCACACTCATTCCCAGAGCTGCCGGAAACTAGATCAGACCAGACTCCCAGCAGGTTTGCATCCTTGCCTGCTAGGTTCAGAGTCCTACTCTGGGCATTTAAGACCAGAACCAAAAGCAGAAAACCATACTAAATAAATAAGACCACTCGGACGCCAGACAGACTGTCGCACAGAAGACTCTGCAGGCCAAGTTGTCCACAGATAAGTAGAGGGGCATGTATGGAAGGTAAAAGATTGTAGCATATAATCATATACCGGTACTCTTCGAATGTTCCAAGTAGATTGTACCTCAGACATGGACATTAATCTCCTTTACCTGTACAGACTTCCGCAGGGGGAGCTCATAATGTCTGGACATCTGTCTGGCCATGGAAATAATGGGTAATTCTCTCGTTTTGGGATGGAAGTGTTCCAGGTGATCCTCGAATTGCTATGCAAGACAGGTCGTGCTTTGTTTTTCAGGTTTATAGGGTTTCTCGTGTGTTAATGTTTTAGCGCGCTCTCAGAGGCTCTTCTGGCAAGATCTGGTCTTAGTGTCCGGCTATGCAATAGTCGCAACTTGTTTAGATGACAGCTGCCACAGAAGTCGCTTAAAGTAAGGGTAGACCTGCATCCATCTCTCTGCACCTGAAGGCAAGCTTGCAATTGCACACCTCCCCATAAATGCAAGTGCATCTTTCCAGAACTCACCACTTGCCTGCCTGCCTATTGCAACGTCTGGCATGGGTTGCAGTTAGAGTATTTGAGTTGATGGTTTTTCGTCCTTGCCTCATGAACACTAAATTTGCCGGGTTCTAGGCTTATTATATTATAATGAGTAATCTGTAATATCAGCACGCGAATGGCTGGGGCTGAGGGGCCCTGAACTGCCAGCTGTGTTGTTGGTTTCCCTGCCCCAGCGAACTCGCTCGCTCGGTGTGCTCTTAGGTGAGAGACCACCTATAACATTGCACACCTTTAGTCTACAATATGTATGTTCACGCACATGCAGATAGTTATTATTTCAACCTCTCAAGATACTGGTCGACAACAAGAGATGCGCCACCAGTGCCCACGATTTGACGCATGAAGATATCAATCCACCCTATTCCCCAGCCTACATACCGTTGCCACACAAACCCAATTTTTACGAAGTTGACGTTGAAAATAACATTAAATAAATAAATAAACAACCTTTCTACCCGCAAGTAGGCTACTCAAGACGTCGATAGTACGTCTAATTAGCCGGTGTAACCACGGTATGCAGGGTTCCCCGGGGGAGGACGGTGTTGCAGGTAAGCATTTATTTCCATGCGTTTGTTTGTGTCCAGTAGGGGTGCGTATTTTGTTGTTCGAAGTTGGGTCTAAGTCTCTCCTATGAAATTGAAGTCTCTGCATCTTATAGCATGTTTATTCCTGACACACAAGTGTTTACAAAAACGCGTTTGTGTTCTTAGGTGTGTAGGGGCAGATCAGCATTCCCCGGCCCGTTTATAACACGTACACTATACAAGTACAAGTACACACACGCGCACACACACGCACACACTCACACACACTCTCACACACACACACACACACACACACACGCACACACACACACACATACGTGCATACACACATACACACACACTCACACATGACACGTTCAAAAGCACACTCGCAACTCACATACACGTGCACATATACATGTATACACACAAGCACTCACTCACTCTCTTACAAACACACACACACACACAAACACACTCATGCTGCTGCTGCTGCTGCTGCTGAAGTAGGTCTTGACGAAGCATCCACGTCAGAGCAAATGTTTGGGAAATTGGGCACCGAATACGTAGGGAAGGAGGAGGGAGAAGGAGGAGAAGAGAAGATCGGAGCAGCTGATGAGCCAGTTGGCCTGAAAGCAGAAGAGGATGGGGTACAGGGTAGAGTAGAGGAGGTGGCTGTTGAGGGAGCAGGCACCTCCTCCAGAGGACCGGGCAAATCAGAACCAGGGCAAGCTGCAGATGAGGACAACAGCGCAGCACTGGCAAAGGATGAGGAGGAGGGATTGGGTTACAGGCAAGGGGGGGGAGAGCAAACAATTGGTGTGGGTGGTAGTGCAGAGGTTCAGAAGGGAGGAGGAGAGCAGGAGGAGGCTGAAGAGGATGCAAGAGAGGGAGGGGAGCAAGGAGAAAGGGAGTTGCATGTAGAAAAAATGGAGGAAGAAGGGGAATCAGACGGGGACACAGGGGGGGAAAGGAAGGGAGGAGGGGAGTTGAATGGAGAGAATGGAGAGATGCAGGACAACATCCTGGAGCAACGGGAGGATCCTTCTGCATTACAGCAAGAAGAAGAAACAAAAGAAGAAGAAAGAGGAGAAGAAGGAATTGAGCAGTGTGCTAGAGAGTATTCTAAAGAAATGCAGCATCAAGGGCTAGAAGCAGAAGCAGACAATGCACCTGGGGCAAAGGTGGAGGTGGCGGAGCCAGATGCAGCAGTGCCCTCAACAGCAGAAGCATCGAAACCAGGATTGGCTACAGGACCAGCAGCAGGGCTTGCTGCCAAAGAATCAACTCTACCTCCAGCAGCTGCAGTTTCACCAGTGCCACCCAGCACTAGGTCAGCAGCAGCAGCAGTCCCAGGCACAAATCAGCAAGCTGCGATGACATCTCCCAATAGCAGGGAGCAACGTGACAGGTAGGCACCTGACATGGTTAAAGGTATCCCTTGACTAGATTTTAAACAACCTCCTGCTTTCGGTTAAACAAACAAGCAACCAGAGGGCGATGCTTTGTTGTTCTGCACTGCTCCAGCTTGTTAAAATCCAGAACTCCCCCACCCCCCACACACATTTCTAATGTTCCTACATGCAGGAGCCAAAAACGCAGCTCTAGCATACCTCGTGCTCCTGTCAAGCCCTCCTCCTCCTCCTCCTACCTTGTGCCACGCTCTGTAAGTCCCTCGCACATACCCCACGTGCTGCCTCCTACCAGCGCTTTTGCAAACGGGGAGGGGGTAATGCCAAGTGCAAGCATGCGCAGCAGGAACAGACCCCGGCCTGATCTGGTGGCATCTCCATCAAGTGCAAGCCGTGCTCATGTGAATGTCAGCAGCCCTTCACGGGAGGAGCGTGCACAGCGCAGAAGATGGGCAGAGGTGGGTCGTGGTAGCCATCATATTTCATTTGTGTCTTTGCACACGTAGCAACCTAGTGCTTTTCTCGTATCAACACATTTCATTCGATTGTTCGTGCCATTTCCCATTTTGGCTGGAGGCAATCTCAGACAAATAGCAAGTGATAGACAACGTTGACTACCATGGACTGCTGTAATTGTCCAACTCACAAATTTGTTATAACGCCACACCTACTTCCCGCATCTATGTAGGTGCAACAGCGTCGAAAGGCTGAGGTTGCGCAAAGGCTGCAGAAAGATCAAGTTCAAGTGCAGCAAGAAATCGTTCAACGGATGGAGGTAATTTAATCTTAACCCTAACCTTTATCATAGAGAATGAGATAGGAAGCCGAACCAAAAGCAATGTGTCTAATTATTTACCCTCAATCTAGCAAGCAATTCCGTAAATGCCCAAATGTTTGTCGTACAGAGCGTGCAAACACATAGTTGATTTCTCTCCCTTAATTCGGCTCGTTCATGCAACCTCTGTTCTGCTAATCCATTTCTTAAAGCCAATTGGTGAACTCTTGTGCTCATTTGCTTGACACCTAGGTTTTCACTAACCCCACGCAGGAACGGCGTGCAGCAGTGCGTGCCCGTATTGAGAACGAGAAGCTGACTCAGAAAATTATGGCAGAGGAACGGGCCACTAAGCTGGCTGGTTTGGACCAGCCGCCTGCTCCACTACGTGGGAAACGGGTAAGAGTTGGTCAGGTATCGGGTGGGCAACATAAACACACTATTGATGCAATGGACTGTTTTTAATAAGCACGGTACCTTGTTATTGAGGCACCAATTGGCAGAGTCTTTCATGAGGCAGCTGTGCACTATATGGTGATGCTTGCTGCCTTGCGACAAACCCAACAAGTCTTGTGCTGACTGTTTGTGTCCATGCCTCAACAGAACCAGAGCCCTCGACCGCTATATCTGAGGCTTCAGGATGATTTTGAGGCCCGCAAAGCTGCCGAAGAGGAGGAGACACGGAAGAGGCTGGAACTCATCACTGCTAGGAAAAGGGTAGGTTACTCTTGGAGGACTGCTGCCGTTTTGAGGTGCATTCAAGCACTTAAAGCTTTCCATATATGGAGGCAGCTATCACATGATGAGAAGACCTCCCATGCATGTCACGAACAAGTTCTGCACAGGCACAAAAGGTACAAGCTTCACAATAGCAGGAAACTAGCATCAATTGTAAGAGCTGAGACTAACTGTGGTTGGTAAAGGGCATAAGAAACTCTTACGAGTAGAGCTGGCTTGATCTATAGGGATGACATACAATTAGAAACGTGCAGAAACCACAAAGCCGTAAATCTGATACATGCAGACACGTGTGGCTTCACTAGTGTCGGGAGAAGTCGTCATCAAGCCACTTCCAGGCATAATTCGACCACACAAGGACCATCAAGCTGGTCCTCGATGGCAGTGTGCCATAAAGTCCAGCATTGGGAAGGACCACCTGTCACCTTCCAGTTCGATGGCTCCATCCAACTCTCTCTACAAGGTAAACACGTAATCCTTTGCAGCTTGCTTTATATTGACCAATAAAATATTTTGTTTGCACTTCTCTGTTTAAACTTTTATTGAAGGTGGTCGCCCCCGTGAAAAACTCACCCCCCGCCAGCCAAATAGTTTCACTTAACTTTGCGCAAGCATAACTCTGCACCCACTCCACCATTCTGTGACCTGAGACATGTATTGGATAGCTGATTTTTTGTTCTCTCAGTAAATGTGTGTTAAAGTTGGGAAGAGGTGCAAAGGGGAAAAACCTGGAAGATCGACTCCCGTTTCACAACCCGTGTGTCAATCCACAACCTGTCCGTCCCCAAAAATCAAGCACACTGCCCAGCATATTCGGTGTGAGTTTGGGGACAAGAGCAGCTGTGGTCGCGAGTGCAACACAGAAATTGTGCTGCGACACTCAGGAAAAAACACACTGCTTTTTGCACAGGCCATCAATTGGCCCCACTTGAATTTAATTTGACACGTTTAAACTGGCAGCAACGCTGAGAGCAAAAACCAGGCTGAAACTCGCAGTAGGTAAGGATCGACAGATTTTTCTGTCTTCTTCCCTGTGTCCCTTGTGTGAGTGCCTTCCACTTGCCGGTATTCCCAGTACCCCAGCCCCAATTTCGACAAAGCAGCGTTGTTATATGTTGTATGACATTTATAATGCATATATCCTGAAGTAGAGGCCGATCGGGGCAACCTCAGAAATCCACCTTTTCCCTGCCAAAGTGGGTGCAAAATATGCACCGGGCCCCACAGAACCCCCCAGAATGCAAAATTTTCAGCAAATGTCAATGAATTAGATATAACACCAAGTATCTTGCATTCAGATGAGGTATAAGGTGCTTTAAATTGGGTGGAGAGTTAAGTGAGACTGGTAGGGTGGGGTTTTCACGGGGGCGACCAGGTTTTCTTTTGCAAGATGTGGGTTAAGATGCAATAAGCAAGCAAAAAATGCAGACCAACATCTAGGCATCCAGCAACTTCTGCATTAGAATGCTTAAAATTCAACCTGTGCTTTGGGAGCATGCACAGTTGTTACAACCATCAACTGCCCCAGGGCGTAAATGCACAGATACTTCTGATTTGCTCCGCAGGACATCCCTGAACAAAGCACCGGCCTTGCAAAAGTCCCTGGGAGCCCAAACTACACGCAGCATGACAATGGCATGGTGCTGTACAGTTTAAATGAGATCCAGCGGGCAGAAGACGGAGAAGCAGCAGGCGATGATCCTAGACACGCAGACCACATCCGTGATACCTTCTTGCCCGGTAGGGTGACCTGGGGCCTGCAACTGCGCTTAGCAAAATGTGGCCTTCCACGCTATAAGAGAGATATGATAACTTGCAATTTGTTTGGTCAGCTTGAGACCTTGAGCCACAGCAATCTTCTGTCGAGTTAAGGTAACACATGTGTCTTTATTTGTCTAAACATGCGTGCCTTATGTCTTATGTACATGTACTCCCCCCCCCGAAATTGATCTTAGAGAAAGAAACAGCAACCAGCCCCCCTAAAATCTCTTATTTTACAGCAACACACAGCAACCCCCCCACACAAAGGGGCCTTTGGAGCCCTGGGGGGTTGTGTGTGGCCACCTTCACCTCCCACAAACTTAAGGAGGAAATGGAAGCTAAAAAGGTTAAAAATGACCAAAGTTCAGGGTCGCAAGATTCCTAATAATTGGTGTGTTTACATTCCTCTATTCTATATCAAGCCCCGCTACGTATCTGTTACCCTTCTCCCTCCTGCTGCTCCACCCTTTATTCTATCACTGCCGCTGTCAATCTTGCCGTTGCTGTCACTGCTGCTGCTGCACGCCTTGCTTGTGCTTGCTTGGGCGCGGTGCTGCTCGGTTGCTAGACCTGGTCTTGCGCACTTTCTGCACACCTGCTCCTCTATCAGCCTTTCATCTGCCTAAGCTTGCCGCACAGATGCCAACACTGCAGCCTGTGATTGCACAACATCCATGCCATTATCCCCCAACTCCTCCCCCTCATCCTCTACACGCTGTGCTGGTAGATGCCCTTTTGGCACCTCGGCCTGTAATAATACTTCACTGCTTAAAATGAATGTTTTTCACTACCGTCCCACCGCTCCCCCTAGAAATAAATATATAGTTTCCCACTGTTTCACAGGTAATCTGTCACCGCCCTCACCAAAAAACAATATGGGGGCGGTGATATGCTTTATGTACGGGTAGGGTATATGCATGCCCAACTCAATTCAGCATGCTGATAACTTCATTTTTTGGAAATCCCATAGAGTCTGGCATGCTACACAAAGTACGTCATAGATGCCACTGTTGTCACTCAGGACCCTTGCCTTCTTGACTTTTACATAAAGTGCGTACTTTGTTTTGGTCATTTTAAACTGTAATTGACATTTTTGACTCAGTATCCGCCTCCGCCTCCCTTTGCATCTTACCTTGTGTAGACATTTTGATTACGGTAGTGACTATATCACGCCAGAGGCAGGAGGGTGTAGGAAACATAGCTTTTGGACGGCACGTGTCAAATTGATTAATAATTATATAGTTGGAATTCTGACGTCTAGAGCTATCAATTGGTATATATAAGAGTCGAATCCGGGAGG
>Ga0307947_1000516_pt1 | contig 27296 bp, 29 predicted proteins | sample OrgLakmetagen232_FD_201840 | JGI IMG/M metagenome (GOLD analysis project Ga0307947, IMG submission 201840) | Saline water microbial communities from Organic Lake, Antarctica - #232 | ecosystem: Environmental > Aquatic > Non-marine Saline and Alkaline > Saline | place: Antarctica: Organic Lake...
CACACACTCGCGCTCACACACACACACGCGCACACACACACACACACACACACACACACACACACACACACACACGTACATACATACACACACGCGCACACACACACACAAACACACACATACACATACACACACACACAAACGCACACATACACACACATACAAATACACACACACACACATACACACACACACATGCACACACACACAGTGCACACATGCACATGCACACAAAGCACACGCTCGTGCAAAGTTTACTTATGGGTAATATTTCACACAGGATGACCAAGATGAAGATGCTTTGCGCCCACGGGAGCAGGCAAGATAGTGAGATCTTTCGACAGCGCACCAAAGGTAAGATCATGCATGCACGTACACGCACACAGATGTTTTTGCTGGATCACTCACGCTTGAGCGCACACACACGCACACACACGCACACACACATACACACACATATACACACGCACGCACACACGCACACATAGACACACACACGCACAAACACAAAACATGCATGCACAGCACCTACACCCGCTCACGCACCCGTTCACGCACAACGCATGCACACACACACACGCACGCACACGCACGCATACGCACACACGCACATGCACACTCACAAATATACATTCACGCACGCACATAAACCTCACACACACACACAAACTCAACACCTGTACACACACATGCAGCGCTGGCGCGCAAGCTAGAAATGGTGAGTGGTATCTACAATGGGGCATTCTGCTTCCTTACATACCGGCTTGCGCACAAATTAGGGTTGGCCAAAATGTGCACACAGGTGTATGTACAGAATACGTGTTTGTCCAGATCTGTCAGCTTCTGACCTTCGCACCCTTCTTTTAATACTGATCTTCGTTAGAATCTCGCAACCGTTTATATGGGGTTCGAGTGAGAGGCGCCCTTTCCTCTCCAACATATCCGCTGAGCCCATAATTATATGCACTTTGCACTTAAAAATAGTGAGACATGGATCTGTGAAAGGTAGCACACGTTCAAGCAAGTCATACACCTACTCACGCACGCACCCTGCTTGCAGGCTGTCTGACTAGTTTACGTCCATGTACACAACCTTGCAGTTCATTCGCCTATGTTTCTGTTTTACTCTGACAAGGGTGCCCTTATTTTTTTATATCACCTTGCACGTGCAAATTGACGCATGTGTGCATGTATGTGTGTGTGTATGTGTGTGTGTGTATGTGTGTGTTTGTGTGTGTGTGTGTGCACGTGTGTGTGTGTCTGCTACAATTGGACCCTGGTCACGTGTGATGCAGGAGCTGCACTATGCAGAGGCGCCGCACGAGCTGCCTCTGCTAGATGGTCAGTCCGTGGCTATGCGCACTTGGTGGAGGAGTCCAGCGCTGCTCGAAAGCTACGATGAGGACGCATACACCCCCGGTTTGCCCACGCACCCTCCCATTGGAACCGAGGCACCCCCCACCTTCACTCCATCAGCCTCCCTCCATGCACGTTATGACCCCTTGCTGGATCTGGAGGCTGCGCTGGGAGTGCAGAAGCAGGTGGGGCAAATGGGCAGGTGTTTTGTACCGGTATTATGTATGGCGCCCCTTGTACCGCCGCCCACTGGTTATGTCGCACAGTGGTAGTGCATGTCAGGAATAGGAGGCCCACGTGTTCCTCTGCTTGTAGTGTGTAGTACAATGATTAGGATTAGCCGGAACCCTATATATATACGGTATTTTTGGCAGGGGACTCACCAAATGTTATCATATACAATGTATGTATACGGTTCTGGCCAACCCTAGTAATGACTCTTTACTGATCTCAGCAGCAGCAGCAACACCAGCAGCAGCAGCTGTACGCAATAGCGTACGATGGAGTTCAGAGTGGTTTACGCAGTGTGCACCTGATAGAGGTCAGGGTGATCTCTGCAATGTGCCTTGTTCCAGGGCGCGTCCTGCTCTCTAGCAGGCACGGCTGTGCTGCAACCTGTAGCTGGGGAGAGGGGTACAAAGCAAGAAATGATTTGCATTGGCGGATAGCTTTGAGTGTATACCCATTACTGGCCGTTTTTTATCCAAAATCCCCCAATTAACATCATATATACACTGCAATGTTTGGTTTTAATGATGTCAATTATGTAAAGAGGCCGCTAAGATGCAATGCAAGCATCTAGGATTGGCCAGAACCATATATATGCGGTGTATATACGATATTTTGGCAGGGGAATCACCAAATATACGGTCATATACAATGTATATATACATACGGTTCTGGCCAAGCCTACAAGTATCCCCTTGCGAACATAAATCGGGAGATGCCAGAGTGGCGGCCAGCCACTGAAAGTTGCCTGTGGTCCTCTGGCCTTGGCAACTTAAGTAATACCCCATGGTCGTGTTTGATCACGCCTTTGGTTGAACAGCCCTGCCCTACTTTGCGCTACCTTGATTGCTGCAGCGAGGATGCGTGCACGTTGCAATCGCATTTTTCATTCTCGTGGATTGACACCTGTGTGTGTGCATGTGTGTGTGTGTATGTGTGTGTGTGTGTGTGCGTGTGTGTGTGTGTGTTTGCGTGTGTGTGTGTGTGTGTGTGTGTGTGTGTGTGTGTGTGATGGCCGGCCCTGCGGGTGACCATGGACTTTTACAGAAGGGTTATGATGTTACAGGACAGCATCGCTCATGATGCTTTTCGACACGGGACACAATTTTATGTGGGAAGAACGCAAGCCTTGTAATTGTTCAAACGGACATTGGTTTGCTGCACCGCAATGAATCTGCTTGGCTGAGGCTTGCGTTCGATTCTTAATTACAGCACACACCTTGTGATTGTTCAAACGGACATTGGTTTGCTGCACCACAATGAATCTGCTCGGCTGAGGCTTGCGTTCAATTCTTTATTACAGAACAACAGCTGCGAGCCTGGGACACAGCTCTCTGTTGGACAGCGAGCTTTGTGATGGCTCAGACAGACGTTGGTTTCGCTGCACCACAACCACAGCGGATCTATTCACCGTGCCCTTCCATTCTTTGCACTTTGTGTTATGACATGCCTGGCACCTTGTGCACCTTAGCACCCAATCTTGTCAAAATCTCTCTGAGGTTGAGATTCCCACTACGACACTGTCGCCCTTTTGCACCATTGTAGGTTGGCAAACAAATCCAGCCACCACAAAAGCCACAGTCACAGCAGCAGCCACCACAGCAGCAGCAGCCTGGACACTGCCAAGTGTGCCAGGACTCTCCCTCAGGAAGTGCCTCAGCACGCACATCAGGATCAGACCATCCCAACAATCACAGCGCCAGCGCTGGCACTAGGGGAATTGACAATAGAAATGCCGGTACTTTGAATGGTGGTGGTGGTGGTGGTGGTGATGGCGGTGCTGGTAGTAATGTGGAGTGGGAGGCACGCATTATCTCAGACTGGCAGGCATCTCTGGGGGTGCTGCAAAAGATCTGGCAAGATTCAGGCGGCTTTGATGCAATACTGGGCTTCTCAAACGGCGCGGCTGCAAGGTACTGTGTGTTGATACGAAGGGGGGGGGAGGGGGGGGTGTGTCTAAGACTTCTTCGTGTTTGATCAAAGTGTGCGTGACATAAATTTAGTTTTAATGTTTTAATTTAGTGACGCGAGTGATCTTGGCCACACTTGATGCCTTAACACAGCACAGCTGCAAGGTAAGATCGTTGTTCTAGGGGGTGAGGGGCCTGTGGGGCTTGTTTTAGATCCCTATGGATTGCAGCCCACAGCGGTAGTGTGGCGTGCACAGAAACAGCACGCTGTGTAAGTAGTGTATGGCAAGCGACAAGGGGTCGGCCAGATCTGCCATGCTGCGGTGAATTTTTGGTCGGGAAAGGCTTAGTGCTGCGCCCTGTAAGTATGTAAACCCATTAGCTAGAACTCGGCAACAATGTTGAGATTTCTACCAGGATCCACTTCTGCACAAGCTCCCATTGCACACACCAGCACAGCTGCGGCAAGATTGCACGTCTGCGGGCTGTCACTGTTTGCACTTTTTGTAGCGTAGCCCTGCAGACAAATTGAAGTGAAATCTACTTAGGCAGGCAGCAAAACACCGGCTTGGTAGCTTGGTCGATGATTTTCGAGCCTGCAGCATATACCACTTGTGTTTTTGCGGCAAACCTGTTTTGTTGACACAGCAAGATTTCAAATATGGAACAGAACTACACTGAAGAGCTAAATTTACGCATGGCACTAGCAAAATATCAATGTGGAACAGAACTAGACTGCAGAGCTAATTGAACGCATGCCACTTGTAGTATCTTTGTTTTAAATCTGAGCGGCAGGCATCCTCCTCCTTTGAAGTGTCTTCCATCCATTTAAGTCAATAGTAGATTGATCCATCAGGGGCAAATAAGTTTAGTTTGGATTACAAAGGCCTCCAGCCTGGCATGGCTGCTTAACCTACCAGGGGCAAGTAAGATATTTCAACAGCACGCACTCTCTCTATTCTTGTGCATGGCAACTTGCAGACAACGCACAAGTTGAGTGATTGCACAAACACACAGACATGCATATGCATGCACACACACGCTCTCGCACTCACGCACACACACACATACTCCAGTGCTTGAATAATGCTTACATAAACCCATGTACGCGTACGCAGCTTTCTATTGGCGGCCCATGTGCTAGCACGGCCAGCTCACTTTCCTGGCAGGAGGTTACGCTGCGTCATTCTAGCAGGTAGTGCCACTGTCACTGTCAGTTGTAATTAACTGACAGTCGTATTGAACGCTGCGTCATTCTAGCAGGTAGTGCCCCTGTCACTGTCAGTTGTATTGAACGCTGCGTCCTTGTAGCAAATAGTGCACACTGTCACTGTCAGTTAAATTGAACTGTCAGTTGTATTGAACGCTGCGTCATTGTAGCAAGTAGTGCCACTGTCACTGTCAGTTGTATTGACAGTTGTATTGAGACCTGAGTTGCAGCGCCACTACCACCATTGAATGTTTGTTTTGCATGGCTTTGTTTGCTCGATTGTTTGGAGTGCAAGATGGTAACGCTCTCACGTACTGTGAGGGATGGATCCCGGAAGACGTCATCAGGGATTCCTGGTCGACCCCAAGTGTCTTTATGGTCTGACTTAGAATGTCCACATGTCCGTGCAAGTCCAGGGCATTCTCTAGATGTATGATTAGTACAAAACAAGCACGTAGACTGAACTGGTGGCCGCATTTGCACCTTTATTATCTAGAAAATTGGATCTAGAATTTAGAATCGAGAATCTAGAAAAGCAATTGCACCCCTGTTATCTAGAAGAACAACCTTGCCGCTGAAACTTATGTAGTGTATGTTAATTGAAGGAGGAGCGGTGCGCACACACACACACACACACACACACACACTCACACACACACACAAACACACACTCACACACATGCGTGCGTGCACACTTACAGGCATACCGATGGCACACTTTGCCACGTCATGTATATTATTACCCACGCACGCATATCGACACGCCACGGATATGAGTAAGCAGCTATGTGTAGCTTGTGGCAGTGTGAACCATTAATAACGACAAAGACATTCCCCCTCGCAACACATTACAGGGGGGTACCTACCTCAGCCTCTGGACCGCTTGCTGCCCGAAGATTCTGAGCTCACACGCACACAAGTGGTGCCAATGAACGAGAGGGGGCGAGGTAGTTAGACTGCCTCCCTTCTTTTGCCCTCTGCCTTTTTGTACCCCCTTACCCCTGCTTTTGCCTTCTGCCGAAGTGAATCCCAGACTGCACAAGTGCTTTCGCACGCAAGCAATTTTGCACAAGCAGCACACATACACATCACCAATAGAGGTAGACAGAAATACATATGTCGTTAAAACGTGGACAACTTAGAAGTCCAGACCGCTCGTTGTGAGGAACGCGAAAGGGTTGGTTATGATTGTATTTGTGATCAAGAGTGATCAAGAGAAAGCGCCTGCTCCAACGTCCGTACGTGCACTGTATGAATAAGGTTCCGGACTAACCTATATGCAGTCTTATGGTTGTTTGGTCGATTCCAGTATAACCATCTGGCACGCATGTTCGAAAAAATAATGTCTGATTTGCTCAAGCTTTGCACTGACCTTACACAAGTTCAGGCAGAAAATAATAAACACAGTTGATGCACTTTTTCCCTTTCCTTCAATTGTTGCCTTTCTGCAAATTTAAGGATCCTAAATGATCAGTTTCTTTGCCTCGGCTGTCCTGCATTTGTTCACCTTAACATTGTCTTCTCCTTCCTGCAAAGCTATGGCACTACATTATAGCTCTTCTAACTCATAACACACACGCACAAAGCACACACAAAACACACTCCGAAGCTGCTGTTCCATCACACAGTTTTCCGACCACTCCACACTCTCAAACGACGCACAGGTGCAGAAAAAATACCCCTTCACTCCCCTCCAAAGCAGCTTGTCCAGCCTCTACGCCTGCCCAGCCTCCACATCATGAGCCCTCAGGACAAGGCCGTCAATATAGACCAGGTGGGGTCTGTTTCACACCAGCCGTGAACTTCCCTTTACTTGGCCAGTTCTGTGCATGTGTGTGTGAGTGTGTATTGCGTATGTGTGTGCTGCGTGCGTGCGTGTGTGTGTGTGTGTGTGTGTGTGTGCGCGCGCGCATGCGTGTGTGTGTGCTTTGCATGACTTCCGTGAAATGTGCTAGGAGTACCTTGCTCTCTCCACACTGCCTGCCCTCTTATATCCTGTGACTTTGCATTTGCAAGTTGTGCGTAACCACTAATCACTAGCCAAATATACCAGCCTTCTTGGATTGGAGTGGCCTACCTTACGGATGTTAAGCTGCTGGGGAGAGAAGCTGCAGCGGCGTTATCTTGTAACCTCACAAAGCTGCTTGTTCCATTGATTGTCTCTGGGGTTGGCGCTGCCTGCATGGCTGCTTCCCTCAGTCAGGACACACAGAGCCCATACCACTGTTGCAAACACCACCGCAGTCTCGTCAGCTCGGGGCGCAGTTTGACCCGTCCAGAAGCCAAAAGATGGAGCACGATTTGGGACAGTGAGTGTGACAGGCAGGAAGTAGTAGGAAAAGTTGTGACAGTGAGTGTGACAGGCATTTAATAGGAAAAGTTGTGACAGTGAGTGTGACAGGCAGGAAGTAAATAAGAAAAGTCGGGAAAGTGAGTGTGACAGGCAGAAAGTAAATAGGAAAATTTAAGACAGTGAGTGTGACAGGCAGGAAGTAAATAAGAAAAGTCGGGACAGTGAGTGTGACAGGCAGGAAGTAAATAGGAAAATTTAAGACAGTGAGTGTGACAGGCAGGAAGTAAATGAGAAAATTTGGGACAGTGAGTGTGACAGGCAGGAAGTAAATAGGAAAATTTAAGACAGTGAGTGTGACAGGCAGGAAGTAAATGAGAAATTTTGGGACAGTGAGTGTGACAGGCAGGAAGTAAATAGGAAAAGTTAAGACAGTGAGTGTGACAGGCAGGAAGTAAATGGGAAAATTTGGGACAGTGAGTGTGATAGGCAGGAAGTAAATGAGAAAATTTGGGACAGTGAGTGTGACAGGCAGGAAGTAAATAGGAAAATTTAAGACAGTGAGTGTGACAGGCAGGAAGTAAATGAGAAAAATTGGGACAGTGAGTGTGACAGGCAGGAAGTAAATAGGAAAAATTAAGACAGTGAGTGTGACAGGCAGGAAGTAAATGAGAAAAGTCGGGACAGTGAGTGTGACAGGCAGGAAGTAAATAGGGAAAGTTGTTACATACCCCCCAAAGCAGGAGTACAACAGGCAGGAGTTTAATAGGAATGGTCATTTCACTACCCCAAAGCAGCTCATCCGTCAAGGAATATTAAAGGAACGGAGCATGACCTATAGAGTTCTATCTACCCTCTATCTGTCGTGGGTTGGTTATACAGTTACTAGCTTGCAGAGAAGACTGTCAGTCACCACGTCAAAGTGCCGCAAGGTTGAAGGCTAAGGGCTGTTAGAGTGAAGGCTAATAATTGGATGACCTTGCAGAAGAATCAGAAGGTGGAGTTCCAGATGCAACGGGCTTTTTAAGTATGCCGGTTGACACAGCATCTGGGATATAAACAGGTCCCGGATTGGAACAAAAGAAGCTCACGTGATGAGATTGCTGAAGTCTTGTAGTCAAATGTGTGAGGAATGATCAGATAGAGGAAAGCAGTTTGGTTAATTAGTTTTGGCCTGACTGTAGAAGTGCAAATTTAGGAGTACGACCAGTGGCGACGCACTGAGTGGTTGTCGGACTGTCGAAAGAGGGGTAGATGTGTGTATGTGTGTGTGTGTGTGAGTGTGTGTGTATGTGTGCGTGTGTGCGTGTGTGTGTGTGAGTGTGTGTGTATGTGTGCGTGTGCGTGTGTGTGTGTGAGTGTGTGTGTGTGAACATTGTATGCAGGGCGACATTGTGTGGCATGTCTGGTTGATCGGATGTGTGAGTTGTTTTTGTATGGGTGTGCAGTGCACATGCGCACAAACATGCATGTTCACAGTTCACAGGTGATGGCACAAACGTATGTGTGAGGTGATCACACAAAGTGCAATATGCACACACCATGCGCACGAATACAATACGCACACACTATGCGCACAAAATGCAATATGCACACACTATGCGCACAAAATGCAGTACGCACACACTATGCGCACAAAATGCAATATGCACACACTATGCGCACAAGTACAATACGCACACATTATGCACACAAAATGCAGTACGCACACACTATGGGCACAAATTGCAATGCGCACACTATGACTTCAATGTGGACATTGTGTGCCGTTTTGACAGCATTCGGATGTTGCAGCTGGCAATGCAGCCGTCTTTGCAGTGAAAGGGTCAGCACTGATCTGTCTCTGCCCACCGCCAATTATGTGTAGGGTTGGTCAGAACCATATATATACATATATATACACCGTAAATTTGGTGATTTCCAAGCCAAAAATACCGTATGTACACCGTATATGTATGGATGGTTCTGGCCAACCCTAATTATGTGGAAGATACCCTTGGATACCTAGCCACAAACCGACATAACGGCGAGGCCTGCTGCTTTATACACACTTACACAATCTCCTCACTTGACCACACTCAGCTCCAGTTGCCAACTTGCCACTTACTTTTGCTGCATGCGCTCTTACAATTCTGCTGCTGTAACATTCCACAAAGACACTCGCCAACTACTCTTGCTGCATGCGCTCTCACGGATTTGCTGCTCTCACAATTTTGCTGCTGCAATGATCTACAAAGGCACATACTACACACGCATAGCCAAATTCATGCTCTGCTCCTTGTGCAACTGTTACCTTGCTACATACACACCTGCAATCGCACCCACCCACACCTCACACCCACACCCGCGCTCACACCCACACTCACACCTGCACTCACGCCCTTTCCTATCACCCGCACACCCACACCCACACCCACACTAAAGCATGAGCACTCACCTAATAACCATTCGCAGCTGTGTGCCCCAAAAAGCAAACCACGTCGGCGTCATTTTGGAGTTCCTCAGCTGGTTTGAGCCTGCGCCTGATGAAGAGCTGCCGCTCCTGGATGGTGCCCAACCGCAGGATACGGAGCATGCCAGCTGTACGTTGCCTGTGAGTAGTTAGGACTAACGTTTGTAATAAGACAGAGGTTAGAGGTTTTGCAACTGCTCCAAAGGATAAGTTCTGCAACTTCTTTAAAGGTTAAGTTTTGTAACTGTATTTCGCAACTGCTCCGAATGACAAGTTCTGTAATTTCTCCAAGGGTTAAGTTCTGCAACTGTATTTTGTAACAGTAAAGGATGAGTTCTCCAAAGGTTAAGTTCTGTAACTGTAGTTTTGCAACTGTAAAGGATAAGTTTTGCAACTGTGGTTTTGCAACTGTAGTTATGCAACTGTAAAGGATGAGTTCTGTAACTGTAGTTTTGCAACTGTAAAGGATAAGTTTTGCAACTGCTCCAAAGGATAAGTTATGCTTCCAGTCACAGTAATCGGGGGGAAAATGGGAAAATGGAGAAACTATGCAGGCAGTGAAAATTAGAACACCAAAGCACGCGTCTCATCACATCTGTTACTACAAGTGCCGGTGGTCTTTTTAAACAGATACCAATCAAGGTGCTCTTTGTTGTTGTTGGTTTGCTCTCCTTTGGCCCTCACATAGGGTTGGCCAGAACCATACATTTGTAGGTATATACGGTGTATGTACGGTATTTTGGCAGGGAAATCACCATACATACGGTCATACACGGTGTGTATATACGGTTCTGGCAAACCCTATCCTCACACCAAGCAGGAGCAAAGGGGAGCCGTTGCAGGGACCAGCACCAGCACCGGCGGAGTGTGGCTAATGAACAAAAAATAAATTATACGCAAGGGGTGATAACACCACAAGCATGGATTAAGGAAAGGGCGACGGAGCTGTCGGACAGCGAAGTACTCACGCTACCAGGCGGATTCGAACCCGCGACCCCGAAGTGTCTGGCCTGACCACGGGCCATTAGGCTTTCAGGGCAGCTACCCAAATGTGGCTAATGCTAATGGCAACACATCATGGCTATCCTGTATCTTGCATACACTCCTCTACCCTTTCAACCACATCCTGCAAGAACACCACATCATGGCTTCCTGCATACACATCCACATCACACATCCACATCACACACACATCACACATCCACATCACACATCCTGCATACACATCCACATCCACATCATGGCTATCCTGCATACACACCTCTACCCTTAAACCACGTCATGGCTATCCTGCATACATTCTATCCTGCATACATGACTATCCTGCATACATTCTATCCTGCATACACTCCTCTACCCTTAAAACCACACAGGAGCACCTACAAGAACCTTCCCAGGCAGCACGCGTAGCCAGTGAGCAGGGGTTAGAGGAAGGGCAGGAGCACTGTGTCCAGCCTCCAGCACAGCAGCAGGAAGAAGTTGAGGCGTTGCAGGTTGGTACTTGTGCTGCTGCAGTTCTCTAGTGCATGCCCATGTCCTTGCATGTAGTTGGTGGGTCGTGAGGTGAAAAGGAATGCAGGAGCACTGTGTCCAGCCTCCAGCACTGCAGCTGGAAATGGTTGAGGCGTCGCAGGCTGGTACTTGTGCTGCTGCAGTTCGCTAGTGAACGCCCATGTCCTTGCATGAAGTCGGTGGGTCGTGAGGTGAAAAGGAATGCAGAGGTATTGTGTCCAGCCTCCAGCACTGCAGCTGGAAAAGGTTTGAGGCGTCGCAGGCTGGTACTTGTGCTGCTGCAGTTCGCTAGTGAACGCCCATGTCCTTGCATGAAGTCGGTGGGTCGTGAGGTAAAGAGGAATGCAAGGGCAGCCTCCAGCACTGCAGCAGGGAAATGTTGATGCGTTGGTGCGTTGTGTTATTTACTTTGTAGTGTAGAGTTCCTCTGTGCGTGACGCGCATCTGATACACATTCTACGTTGTGTCCCTCACAGCGGCCTCCGTGCTGTTTGTTGTAGTACGAGGTGCGGTAGCCAACTCGTCATTGCTCATCATGAGAAGCTGTTGAATCCGATTGTATCCAGGTAATGCAGATTGGTGGTCATGGCTACGCAGCTTCCAGTCACGCGTGCCAGTTTTCCATTTCCATTCAGGTGCATGTGTTCAAGCTACCTCCCTCGATGATTGAACTTCCCCTCCTTTACCCACAGGCCATTTACGACCGTTGCTTCAGTTTGCTTCCGCACCCATCGTTAGTGCGTATGCGTGTGCGTTTACGAGACCCCTTGGATATGGGCTCAGCACAAGGTTCAGGAGGGGAAGATGATGTGCTGGAGTCTTTGGGGCGTGCCAACCCATCCTGCCTGTTTGCACTGGAGTGCATCCTTCCTGAGGTGAACATAGAATGGTGCTGTAGAGTCTTTGGGGTGGGCTAACCCATCCTGCCTGTTTGCACTGGAGTGCATCCTTCCTGAGGTGAACATAGAATGGTGCTGTAGAGTCTGTGGGGTGGGAAAACCCATCCTGCTTGTTTGCACTTGAGTGCACCCTTCCTGAGGTGAACATAGAATGGTGCTCTAGAGTGTGTAGGGTGGGCCAACCCATCCTGCCTAGTTGCACGTTACATTTTGTATGTGCGGCGTGAACTGGAGAGAAATATCCCATGTACAGCATTCTTGGCTTCAATGTGTCGCGGAATTCCTACAACCCTTCTGATCCCCAATGATGTTATTTACTTCCTCTCTGGTGTGAAGTTTCACAGTGCGCGGTACCTAAGTGGCTCCTTTCCTTAGTGAATGTGGGATATGGCTTTCACTGCCTGCGCAGTTTTCTTTTTCTCCTTACAGTGCAACTACGATAGGGGATCTGCAATTCAGAGGATCTGCAATAGAGGATCTGCAATGAAGGACCTGCAGTAGAGGATATGCAGTAGAGGATCTGCAATGTAGCTGCATCAAGGAAAGTCCTCACTGAGTAGCTGTAAGGAGGTTTGAGGAGCTTCGAGGAGCTCTGGCTTATATTTCAGGGGTCAATGCAGCCGGGCCTAAATCCTGCCGTGCAGGAAATAGGAAAAGGGGAATTAAAAAAAAGGAAATAGAAAAAAATCCTGCCATGCAGGAGTATCCAAGTTCAGCAGGCCTTCCTCAGTTCCGCGTGCCAGGGCCTTCCTTGACATCCGACCAACAAAGTAAACTCCTGTCTTGCCTTGAGGCTGTGGCAAAAGAGAGCATGGACGAGTTTTCGGGCTTGGGCTGTGTGTATCAGGTGTGTTTGTGTATCAGGTGTGTGTGTGTCAGGTGTGTGTGTATCAGGTGTGCGTGTATCAGGTAAGTGTGTGTATTAGGTGTGTGTGTATCAGGTGTATGTATCAGGTGTGTGTGTGTGTGTCAAGTGTGTGTGTGTGTATCAGGTGTGTGTGTATCAGGTGTATGTATCAGGTGTGTGTGTGTGTGTTTGTGTGTCAAGTGTGTGTGTTTCAGGTGTGTGTGTGTGTTTCAGGTGTGTGTGTGTATCAGGTGTGTGTGTATCAATTTTGTGTATTAGGTGTGTGTGTGTGTGCGTGTGTGTGTGTGTGTTTCAGGTGTGTGTGTTTCAGGTGTGTGTGTATCAGGTGTGTGTATCAATTGTGTGTATTAGGTGTGTGTGTGTGTGTGTCAAGTGTGTGTGTTTCAGGTGTGTGTGTGTTTCGGGTGTGTGTGTATCAGGTGTGTGTATATCAGGTATGTGTATCCGGTGTGGTTTGTGCCCGGCATGTTGTCTGCAGTCATTGTGTTTCAGCTGGACAAATGAAGTGCCGCTGTGTGTATCAGGTGTGGTTTGTGCTCGGCATGTTGTCTGCAGTCGTTGTGTGTCAGCTGGAAAAACGAAGTGCCGCTGTGTGTATCAGGTGTGGTTTGTGCTCGGCATGTTGTCTGCAGTCCTTTCGTGTCAGCTGGAAATATGAAGTGGTAGTGGCAAGCGGTGTGCAGACCTTGAGTACCGAATTTAGCTGGATTCTTGAATCAACGCGACTGATGGCTGATGCGTTATAAGTTATAAGGGACATCAAAGTTCATTCACGGCTCCTTTATAGGTTATAGTTATATAATATTATTGGGTTATATATAACCCAGCGCTATTTTGGTGCAATAATCACACAGAATTCTGGACAGAACAACCCAGCGCTATTTTGTCAGAACTGCATCACGCGGTGTAGGCATACTCAAAGCCTAAGCAGGGGAGTTTTTGTTCTCATGGTCATGCACGGTGCTCAGTCTGTTTCAGCTGAACCCTATTCATGCAATTAGTTTACATCTGGTAGGGAAGCCTCCGTGTAAAAAAAACGTGTATTCAGCTCTGGCCGGCCCTTATTACACCTTTCAGTGGCGTCCTTGATGCAGGATTACCTTATTGTTAGGGTTGGCCAGAACCATATATATACGGTGTACATACGTTACATCTGGCAAGGAAATCACCAAATATACGGTCATATACGGTGTGTATAAACGGTTCTGGCCAACCCTACTTATTGTATCACACCAATCTCGTGGCCCGGAACCAATTTGTGCTCAGGTTGTTGAGGCCGCAAAAGAGTGGCTGGACACTCATCTGCCTCCTGACTTTGCTCCTGACTACACTGCCAAGAACAACCCCACTCTGAGCCAGCAGCAGGTAGAGTAAAATTCTTGGCATTATCTTTTAAAAACCGCACAGGCATTCTTGAATCCTCTTAAGCATGAAGGACAAGCAGCCACTTTGGATCAATACATAGATACCAAAACAAAATTCTTGGCATCATCTATTAAAAACCGCACAGGCATTCTTGAATCCTCTTAAGCATGAAGGACAAGCAGCCACTTTGGATCAATACGTAAGTACTAAAACAAAATTATTAGCATCATCTATTAAAAACCGCACAGGCATTTTTGAATCCTCTTAAGCATGAAGGACAAGCAGCCACTTTGGATCAATACGTAAGTACTAAAACAAAATTCTTGGCGTCATCTATTAAAAACCGCACAGGCATTCTTGAATCCTCTTATGCATGAAGGACAAGCAGCCACTCTGGATCAATACACAAGTACCAAAACAAATCATACCTAGCCTAGACTAATATAGTTAGAAATGTCAAAACACTTTACTGTTTTTGAGCAGATAAACCTGGTTGTGACTCAAATTCCATTCTAATAAGCTATCAAGTTTGCAATTGCTAGTTACCGCAACATAAGTATACACACACACTCACACATAATATTACCGTGGCACACACATAGTGGTAACACACATACACAAGTGTTACCGCGACTTTGGTCTTGCAAGATGGCATTGCTTTGAGTTTGCGTGTGTGGTCATGAGGAGTCACAAAGTCTAGCATTGCAACTGAAATGGCGTTTGTTTTAATATATGTTTATGCTTATGCATGGTGGAGTAGAACGAATCAGAATGTTCCCACGCTCGTCGCAGGGCCGTGATGGAGGGGCGACAGAGGAGGAGGAGAGGCAGCATCGTCAGCCGCCTTGGTGGGAGAACGAAGAAGCTGATGCTGAGGTGTGTGGGTTAACTGACGCAGTAGCATGCCGGGGGCATTCATGCTGATGATTGGATGTGTTTGATGCTGATCGATGGGTGGATTTGATGGATTGATGTTGCAGCTCGTCAGGGGGATTGATAGAGCCGCCTGGCAGCTTGTGTCTTGTTTGGAATTAGGTTTTGATGCAATTGACTTTGGACGCAGTGGCAGTGCAAAATAAAGGAGCTGATGCTGAGGTGTGAAGAAGTTGTTGGTTGGGGGAAACTGTCAGCATCTACAGGAACAAGAAAGTGGACTTGAAGAAAAGGTGCTGTTGTGCTCAACGGGTAGCGTGCAGGTAGCAGTCTTAGTGTGTGTGGTTTGTGTTGTGTGTGTGTGTGTGTTGTGCGTGTGTGTGTGTGTTTTGTGTGTGCAGTGACAGCCAATAGGCAATCAATGCTTTTGTGCCCCCTACCAACACACACACTTTCAGTCCGCATGGTGCCAAATCTTGAGTTGTAAATTCCTTCCCCCGGACATTGTGCCTCTTTCTTCCCACCTTTTTTCCATGCCCTTCTTCCAGTGACACGGCTTACTGAAATCCTGATTTCTAAATGCATCCTTTTTCATTATCATTATTGGAATTGGTCTTCAACCCCTGCAGTTGTCTTCTTCTGCCCAAATGTTTCCCCCTACCTCTACTCTACCTGTTCCGTTTTCCCCTGCCCTGCCTTTTGCCAACCCCTCCCTAGCCATAGGCATCATTGGGGCCTGCTTTCAGGATGCCTTGCGGTAGCTCTGGGTGATTTTTCACTATGTCCTCACCCTCTCTTCCCCCTACCTTCTCTGTCCTTTACTCTACTCTACCTTATAATTGCACGTACTCATCCAGATGGTTTCTACAGCCATTGCAGAGGCGTCCGCTTCAGCACAATGGGTTGCACATGCCCAAAACGCCTTAGGCGACATTGGCAATGCACCCAATAATGGGGGAAGCCATGCCGTTAGCACAGCTGCTGCGTCCGGAATGGGTGCGGCGGAGGCAGCTGACAGCACGCAGCATGGTAGATGGTGAGTTTTGTCTGTTGTTTTTGTAGTGCCAATGATTTTTGTTGTCTTGCCACAGTGTGTGTGTGTGTGTGAGTGCTACATAGTGTGTGTGTGTGCGTGTGTGTGTGTGTGAGTGTTACTTGTACCTGGTTTGGTTCAGTGCCAAAGGACTGCATTCTCCTTGTTGTTTCAAAAGCGCTGCAGCTTGGTCTTCCAGAAAGCGCTGCAAGCAAGAGCAGGCATAAATTAGATGCAGGCTACACGAGAGATCATTCTTCTCAATCCTGATCATTCTTCTTACTCCTGGTAACGTGGTGTCCATATCGTAATAAAGAGAATCACCCCCCCCCCCTCGAGGACCAGTAGTACCCAATTAGATAACTACAAACTCACCAGGGCCTTGGCTTCAAATATCTATCACCAAGGCCTAGCTCCTAGCTGAAATGACAAGGGGTTCGACTTAGATGTTATGAAGAAAAGCCCAGGCCTCTTAAGCTCATTTTTCCCCAAACCATCGAGCATGGTGCCAATCTAACACTATGTATACGACTGTTGAAATATAATATTTAATGATGCGGTGCCTTCTGATTCGGCGCAGGGATTATGTGGTCGGTCTGGTTGGCAAGCCCTCTGCCGGAAAGGTGTGTGTGTGCGTTTGTGTGTGTGTGTGTGTGTGTGTGAGTGTGCGTGTGTGTGTGTGTGTGTGCGTGTGCGTGTGCGTGTGCGTGTGCGTGTGCGTGTGTGTGTGTGTGTGTGTCGGTGTGTGTGTGTGTGTGTGTGTGTGTGTGTGTGTGCGTGTGTGTGTGCGTGTGTGTGTGTGTGTGTGTGAGCTGTCCTCTCTCTGAAGGGATTCCTGCTGCGCATCTGTTTCATGTGGAACATATTGCTTTACGAATAGCAGTAAGGTCTGTCTGTTCAACAGCAAGCAGTGAGATAAAAGGTTGAAAAACGCATTAATTTTTAACAAGCTCATAATCTGTCCATTCGGCAGTAGCCGCAGTATCAAAGAAGGAGCAGTAGGGTGATGTCAATAATTCAAATAGAAGCCTTTTACCTGCGGTTTTGTCTCATCAATTTCCATCGTTTCTTATTTTTCTCACTTGCTGTTCCCGGTCGGCTGCACCTATGCATGTTTGCAAAAGTTGTTACGCTGCTTGAGGCCCTTGTGTGGCGAGCGGTGTTAAGGAAGCTGCTTATGTGTGAGGCACGAAAAAGAGGTAACTCAAGGCAGCCTAGAAAGAACGCAATCAAACGTACGTGTCTTCCACGCGTGGAGGGAGTGGTTTGCATGTTTTGTTTTGCTTGAGCCTGTTTTGCATCAAATGGTGCAAATAACGTGGATGATTGTAATACACAGTAAGATACACGAAAGGGTCCGGACGACAAAACCCTCAACAACTTCTGTCTTGTGTTCATTCTGTTCAGTCGTCCTTCTACATTGCGGTGACCCAGCCTATATATGAGGATGAGGGTTTGAACGACTAAACTCTCAAAAACTTCTGTCATGTGTTCACTCTATTCAGTCGTCTTCTACAATGCGGTGACCCAGCCTATAGATGAGGATGAGGGTTTTGGACGACAAAACTCTCAATTACTTCTTTGTTTTTACCCTTTTCAGTCGTCTTCGACAATGCGGTGACCCAGCCTATAGATGAGGATGAGGGTTTAAAAGACAAAGCTCTCAATCACTTCTATCTTTGTTTTCACCCTTTTCAGTCGTCCTTCTTTAATGCGGTAACCCAGCCTATAGATGAGGATGAGGGTGCCCGAGTGGCTGCTTTTCCTTTCACAACCCTGGACCCTCAAACGGGACGCGGGTTTGCTGTCGTCCCTGACCCATGCGCTCTCCTCTCTCCAGAGGTGGCTTCCAGGTGAGTGGGGTCAATGGTCAGTAACGTAGGTGTGCTGTCTCAGGTGGCCTGCCCAGATATGAACGGCTTAAAAAGTGTCATGTGCTTGAAGCCCTTTCCATAAGGTTGATTTGACAGAGAGGTGTGCTTGATCTGAAGTTGTGCCTCTCAGCGTTTTCCGTAAATGTGCGCTTTCTCATAGAAGCACTGGGCTGGTAAATAAAACACAATGCGCTCGGAGCTGTCACCTTTAGAACTTGTCACTCAAATTCCTTGGAATCACTTTTCCTCGTGATGGAAGTATGCACACAGCTGCTGAGAAAATGGCAGACAACTTTAGGTTTGTGATAGTCAGAATGCTGTACTCAGTGAGAGAGAGAGAGAGAGAGAGAGAGAGAGAGAGAGAGAGAGAGAGAGTCCTCTTTATTACCCTGCTTCCATGTAACTTGGGGCAGAGATTCAGTTGCCGTGTGATTTGGAACGTCATGTATGGGGCAGCAAACTTCTGTCAGCAAACTAGTCCACTATTATTTCAAAACGTGATCACCGACATGGTACGGTTTTGAGAAATCACACAGACAACAGTAAACAAACTCTTACTGTTAACCCTTGCTTTGGTTAAGGGTTATCTGCAAGCGCCGCGTACAAACACCTGCACCCACACATACACAACCCCTCCCCCCTCCCAAACAAACACACACACACATAAACCCACACACACACAAACACACACACCCATACACACATACACACATAGATGTAAGCCCCTACACGGCCTCGCACCTGCGTTTTCCTTAAATCGTGCGCCCCCTGAACTGAACAATATCCAGCCTTTGGAGCGATGGGTGGAGGCAACCCTGGGGGACCGTGCTTCTGAGGTGTTATGGCGCAGGTATGGTTGTGGCGCAGGTGTGCTTTCAGAGTAAAGTGGTATGCTTTCAGAGTAGTGCGGCGCAAGTGTGCTGACGAGGTGTGTAGCGCTGTTACGCTTCTCAGCAAGTGCAGCGTGTTACTGCGCCTTCTCAGCAAGGGCAGCGTGTGTTCTCAGCAAGTGCAGCGTGTATTCTCAGCAAGTGCAGCGTGTGTTCTCAGCAAACAGCAGCAGCAAGTGCAGCTAGAGCAGCAAGTGCAGCAAGCAGCAGCAAGCAGCAGCAAACAGCAGCAGCAGCAAGTGTTCTCAGCAAGTGCAGCGTGTCAGTGCGCCTTGGTTCAACACAGCGCTTTCCAGGTTGTGATTTGGTGCAGCAATTGGGCCTGTCGACGCAGCCAGAGGCGTACATGAAATATGTGGAAATTTTTTGTTAAAAGATAATTGTGCACTGTGCTGTGAACTGTGAAGGGTTCTGATCGACACATTTAGCTATTGATGCTGATGCTATTGATGCTGATCACAAACTGCAGTCCTCATTAGCATCAAGGTATGCCTGGGGTCACTGCTTGCGTGTTTTTGTGTGTGTGTGTCTTTGCGCTCAGGGTTCCTGTTGCAGTCAAAGACGTGGCAGGCCTGGTGCCGGGAGCATACCAGGTGAGTGTTCTATGCTTTTCTTTTTCTAATTGTTGTGTTTGCGAAAGAAAAGAGACAGATTGTGACTATGCAGCGAAGTAGTGATTATAAACTAGTCTGCTTTTTCATGATGTGCATGCATACACAAGACGTACAGCACAAACAAGAATGAGTTACATCATGGTGCACAGGCATGCACAAGGCTACAGCACATACAAAAATGAGTATTTATCATAATGCACAGGCATGCACAAGGTGTACAGCACAAAAAACCTCACACATGTGTGCGTGTGTGTCCTTTGCTCTCAGGGTCGTGGCCGAGGCAATTCCTTTCTCAACGATTTGTGTGAGGCTTCCGTACTCATACATGTTGTGGATGCGAGGTGCGCATTGGGATGTGTGTGTGTGTGAGTGTGTATCTGTGTGTGTGTGAGTATGTGTGTGTGAGTGTATGTCTGTGTGTGTGTCTGTGTGTGTGTCTGTGTGTGCGTGTGCGTGTGTGTGTGTGTGTGTGTGTGTGTGTGTGAAGGTGTGTGAAGGTGTGAAATGGTAAGTATAAGCACATGCCATTTTTGTAGGTTTGTGGGAATTTTCGCGTGTGTGGGTGCTTACGTGTGCGTGCATTTGTGCATGCAGCTAATTTTGTGCCCTCAAATTGTCCAAAAGGCTTGCGAAATACAAGCACATCCATACTTCCATATACCCATGAGCGTGCGTCATTGATTTATATCATGACTCACTGTCATGATTACAGCGGATGCACAGACAAAGAGGGGAGGTCGGTGGTGGGCTGTGCGACCAAGACGGAAGGTGTGCTCCTTGACGTGGCTGTGTATGTCTTTTAATTCCATTTGATCAAGATCTGTGCTGGAGTGAGCAGTGTCATGTCAAGGGGGGTTTCGTACCAGATCTCTGATTGGTTAGCTACAGCAACAAGTAGCTGATGCTTAGGAATCGCCATGTGCTCCAAACCAGGGCTCTGATTGGTTAGCTACAACAACAAGTAGCTGATGTTCAGGAATCGCCATGTGCTCCAAACCAGGGCTCTGATTGGTTAGCTACAGCAACAAGTATCCTGTGTAGAGCTGATGCTTAGGAATTGTCATGTGCTAGCACAGTTTCTATGCTCTTGGCTGTTCGTGCCTGCTTGTCAAATTGCTCCGTAGCAGAGAAAACGTACCGCAACTAATTCAGCTAGATGCTTGTCAAATTGCTCCGTAGCCGAGAAAACGTAGCGCAATTAAATTCAGCTAAGATGCTTGTCAAATTGCTCCGTAGCCGAGAAAACGTAGCGCAATTAATTCAGCTAAGATGCTTGTCAAATTGCTCCGCAGCCGAGAAAACGTAGCGCAACTAAATTTAGCTAAGATGGTTGTATATCAGCAGCCATCTCTACCGCTTGTTGCGCGCGTCAAACACTGCACAGGCGTATGGCAATAGCACTTTACATGCACACAAATGAACAGGTGGTGTGGAGCAAGGTGTACCAGACGAAGAAGGAGGTGACCCACTGGCAGATATAGGGTGGGTGCGCGCATCCTGGCGCTAGGGTATAGCACACAATGCATCTAGTTAGTGCTCAATGCATCCAGTTGGTGCTCAATGCATCCAGTTGGTGCTCAATGCACCCAGTCAGTGCTCAGTGCACCCAGTTAGTGCTCAATACACCCAGTTAGTGTTCAATGCACCCAGTTAGTGCTCAATGCACGCAGCGTACCTGCCTTGTAGTAGCAGTGATGCAGTCAAGCAGATATAGGGTGAGTGCAGTAAGCTAGGAATACAGTGCGCAGCGCACTTAGGTAGTGCTGTGTAAAAAAAATTAAAGGTATGAAATTGTAATCGTTTGATAATAAAACAAATGATCAATGCGTGTGCAGCAAAGCTGCCCTGTGGTCGCATTGATGCAGTTAGGTGGATACGGGGTGTGTACGCCAAACTGGTAGGTGTGTGCTTGCAGTGTATACTTGAACAAACACGTGCATGCGGTGTATGCTTGAACGAGCACGTGCATGCAGTGTATGCTTGAACGAGCACGTGCAGCATTTTGCACTCAGTTACGCAGTGACTAAGTGGTCTGCACTCCCTGTGGAAACAGCGTACACACAGGTGAGTGCATTACAATCAGTTTGTGTTTAAATGTTTAAATTATTGCAACAAGCAGTAATCACATCCAAATGCTCGAGGACGCTGGACATTGGCAAAGCTGTACTGCGAGCTATGAGATAGTCACAAAAAAGACGCGTAATTAAACAGGTGTACCTCGTGATCTTTTATCCATTCAATGTTCTGCCGCCTAGCATTTCTGCCCTGACTGCTTTTCCCCACAGCAGCAACACCTGCTGTTTCTCGTTAGTGCAGGGCCATAACTCCTGCTTCACACATTGCTACCTGCATTCATCACGCCGCTACTAATTACCTCTCAACCTGACCGTTTCCCCCCTGTAGAGACACCGTTAACAGGGTCATATTTGAATACAAATTGACCCCGCTTAACCACCTTTTCCACTTTCACTGCTATGCAGGTGGGTTCGGGAAGAGATCCATCGCTGTAAGTGGTGTAACTCAGTGGTGTAACTTGTGATTCCTGTGAAGTTGCCTGTTTTTTGAACGTTGAAAAGTGCAGGCTTTGCTCGTGTTTACGAAAGGCACTTGCATAGCAAACTGAGTTTTTGGGTCTTTCTTACAGCAAGTACGTGTAATGGACAACGTACAGGCTGGCATCAAGAGAATGAGCGCAGCGACTTGCAGATCAATCACACGTGTGTTGTGCTTGCTTCGCACAGCTTTTGCGGCCATTGTTGTCCGTTGTGGCATATCCCAGAGTGATCTTGTCCTTTGTGACAGATCCCAGAGTGATTTTGTCCTTTGTGACAGTGATCTTGTCCTTTGTGACAGATCCCAGAGTGATCTTTTCCTTTGTGACAGATCCCAGATTGATCTTGTCCTTTGTGACAGTGATCTTGTCCTTTGTGACAGATCCCAGAGTACCCAGCCGCTCTTTTTATTCACAGGAATTGTCGGTTTCATGCACTTCAAATGGTTTGCCTTGCGCTTTACGTCTGTGAAGCTGGCACGCTCACCTGCTGCTTGCTTGCAGGGGTGTTCAACAACGTGCGCACCAAATGGTCTGCTGTGCGGCGTCGGCCATGCAAGCTATGTAAGTGGTGTGCTTATATTGATGTGTGTGTGTGAGTGTGTGTGTGTGTGCGGGGTCAGCCCTGCAAGCTATGTAAGTGGAGTGCTTATATTGATGTGGAGAGCAAGCTGCTGCCTGTGTAGTGTTTCCATTTATTTAATGGGTGTAGTAAACTTATTAGTGACCAGGATACCCTTCATCCGCACAGTGAACGTGGCACAGCGGTGCCATGGATGCTTTTTCAAACTGTATATACGCACAGCATGTGAAATGCTGCTTGAACACCATTGCAACTTGTGCTTTTTCAAACTGTACATACGCACAGTACGTGAAATGCTGCTTGAGCACCATTGCAACTTGTGCTTTTCCAAACTGTATATACGCACAGTACGTGAAATGCTGCTTGAGCACCATTGCAACTTGTGCTTTTTCAAACTGTATATACGCACAGTACGTGAAATGCTGCTTGAGCACCATTGCAACTTGTGCTTTTTTAAACTGTATATACGCACAGTACGTGAAATGCTGCTTGAGCACCATTGCAACTTGTGCTTTTTCAAACTGTATATACGCACAGTACGTGAAATGCTGCTTGAGCACCATTGCAACTTGTGCTTTTTCAAACTGTATATACGCACAGTACGTGAAATGCTGCTTGAACACCATTGCAACTTGTGCTTTTTCAAACGGTATATAGGCACAGCACGTGAAATGCTGCTTGAACATTATTGCATTGCCTCCATCCTTGAACATGCCACCCTCTCACTTTGCCCCTCACCTCCTCTAGTGCCCCCATTCCAGATTGCACTTGCTCATCAAAGCTGCTTTTTACTTACCTGCTACTCCTTTTTACTCAACTGCATACTTTTGATGCGCTCCATCCTCTCACTCCATTCTTCACTTTCGTAGGTGAGCTGTTTGGAGGGTATAGAGCGTCCCAGCAACTGGTATATGAGGTGTGTGTGCCACTGGTGTGTGTGCCACTGGTGTGTGTGCCACTGGTATGTGTGCCACTGGTGTGTGTGCCACTGGTATGTGTGTCACTGGTGTGTGTGCCACTGGTGTGTGTGCCACTGGTATGTGTGCCACTGGTAGGTGTGCCACTGGTATGTGTGCCACTGGTGTGAGTGCCACTGGTAGGTGTGCCACTGGTATGTGTGCCACTGGTGTGTGTGCCACTGGTAGGTGTGCCACTGGTATGTGTGTCACTGGTGTGTGTGCCACTGGTAGGTGTGCCACTGGTATGTGTGCCACTGGTGTGTGTGCCACTGGTGTGTGTGCCACTGGTAGGTGTGCCACTGGTATGTGTGCCACTGGTGTGTGTGCCACTGGTAGGTGTGCCACTGGTAGGTGTGCCACTGGTGTGTGTGCCATTAATTTATGAGGTGTGTGTCTCCTCATAAGTTCCGTACTACATGCATCCGCTTGTTTGAGTGTGTATGTCATGGAGCAGACAGGTAATATGATGTGATAGCAGTAGCTTCTTTTCCATGATCAATATGGGGGATTGCTCCATTGCCTGAGATGCTTTCACCGTGTCCGCTGCTTGCATTGTCTTCGTTCTGATGATGTGAGGTAGCAGCATGCACGCCGTTGCATGCTGTTTAGGGAGAAACAAGGACAAGCATGGATCCATTCCCTCGATTCTGAATCATGAAGAAATAATCCGTCACCTGTAAATGGTCTGTCATGACAATCGAATTACTTCTCTGCGCTTTGGGTACTAAAGTTGTTGGGTGTTACGTTTGTGTGTTGTGTGTGGTGTGTGTGTGTGTAAGTGTGTGTGTGTATGTGTGTATGTACCCAGAAATACAGCGACTTGACTTCCAATCGACAATCTTTTTATTCCATTGTGGCAGTGGTCTCTTTCATTGTTGTTCATAACTTCACGGCTACACTGCCCGCAATCCCACGTGCAGCTGCTGTAACGAGGTGGCCTGTCGGTGCCTTCCGTATTTGTTTAAGTTTTCATCATCTCGCACAGGCACTGTACTGCCCCTACTAAAGCTTTACAAGTAGCTGCCAGCACTCCCACGTGTAAGTGCTGGAATGAGGTGGCCTGTCGAGGCCTTCCCTATGAGTAGAAGTGTTCAGTCACACTTTGTCTTTGTACCCTCCCCACTTTCGGACGTTCAAAATCCCACTATCAAACATGTAAAACATTTCTTGCTCTTTTATGTGCAGGTGCTGGAGCGGGTGGGCTTGTCAGTGCATTCCTTGCTCCTTAACGGAGGCACCCCAGAAGCAGCAGCTGCGCTGTGTGCATGGGGTGAGGCTGCCTTGCACAAGCTAGTTGCCACGTTCCTGGCCGCACGTTTCCCAATATTGCTGGCACTGAACAAGGTGCGTGGTCTGCCTTTTGTATTTGTCCCTGTGTTTTGCTTAGCTGTTTTGTGGTCAACCTTTAATGCTCTTTCTCCTACCTTTTTTCAAATGTTCTGTGGTCAGCCTTCAGCGTTCTTCCTTCCTCACTCACTCAGAGTCAGTGCCGCCTTTTGTATGTCCCCCATGATGCAACAAATCGATTTATTTCTCGTCGTGCATCCTTCACATATATTGCTGGTACTGAACACACATGCAATATTTGGTGGCAGCGCACAAGCTTGCAGCCTGGGCGGTAGTTAGAATTGCTGTGGTATACCTTTTGCCAGATTCTTGTGTCCAGGCATGGAGTTCAGAATATTGTGTCTAGGCATGGATTGTGTGTTGATTATTGTGTAGATTATTGTATTGTGTAGATTATTGTGTGTAGATTATTGTGTATAGTATTGTATTGTGTAAATTGTTGAGTTTAGATTATTGTTTATAGTAGTGTATTGTGTATAGTATTGTGTGTAGATTATTGTGCATGAAGTTCACGCTTGTGTTTGTCCCTTTAAACACAGGCACGTTGTTAGTCCCTTTAAGCACAAGCAGGTTGTTTGTCCCTTTAAGCACAAGCACGTTGTTTGTCCCTTTAAACACAAGCACGTTGTTTGTCCCTTTGAACACAAGCACGTTGTTCATTCCTTTAAACACAAGCACGTTGTTTGTTCCTTTAAACACAAGCACGTTGTTCGTCCCTTTGAACACAAGCACGTTTCTCGTCCCTTTAAACACAAGCACATTGTGTGTCCCTTTAAACACAAGCACGTTGTTTTTCTGTGCATCCAGCCCTATCAAAAAGTATCTCTCATAGTAGAACCGCAGTATGGTTGGTAACCAGTAAATCAGCATGCAAATTAAAGATAAGCAAGTATCCTTACGCATTGAATTTGATAAAAAGCCCCGCAGTAGTTTAGGAAACTATTTTCAATTTCCACTGTCCCGAAATTTGTACACAAGTGCTGCATTCTCTCACTGGGCCAAAAGCAGTGGCCATGTGCCGTACGCTGCACTACCCTGCATACAAACTTGTCCATCTTTGTCTTGGCATAGTCCCCCTGTATGTATGTGTGTTTGTGTGGTAGTGTGTGTGTGTGTGAGAGCGTGAGCGTGTATGTGTATGTGTGTGGTAGTGTGTGCGTGTGAGAGCGTGTGTGTATGTGTGTTTGATGAAATTTGCACCCCGTTGATCACCAGTCTGCCTAAATCAAATTATGAGTTCACCACCTTTGCGTTAAAACTGAACACACACACACCACAGTGTGGCACTCCCTCTGCTCCCCGCCATATTCGATCCATACACCACCTTTGCTTTAAAACGAAACACACACACACACGAACACACAAACACACACACACACACAGTGTGACACTCCCTCTGCTCCCCGCCATATTCGATCCATACGTGAGAGCCTTCCTGGAGAGCCGGCGGTGGCTTTGAGTGCGGCAAGTGAGCGCTGGATCGCCAGCAGCAGGCAGCAAGGTCTTGTGCTGTACGAGGTGCGCACTGTTTTGCTGAGGCCTGTTTGTGCTCAATGGATGGTGCTCAATAGATAGATACAAGGTGGAGCTCGAGCGCGCTAGAAGTTCAGCGGGCAATAGAAGATAAGAGGGTTGTACAAGGTAGTAGAAGATAGGAGGGTTGTACGAGGTAATAGAAGATAGGAGTGTTGTGCGAGGTGATAGAAGATGGGTGTGTTGTGCAAGGTAATAGAAGATGGGTGTGTTGTGCGAGGTAATAGAATATGGGTGTGTTGTGCGAGGTAACAGAAGATAGGAGGGTTGTGCGAGGTAATTGAGGATAGGAGTGTTGTGCGAGGTGATAGAAGATGGGTGTGTTGTACAAGGTAATAGAAGATGGGTGTGTTGTGCGAGGTGATAGAAGATGGGTGTGTTGTGCAAGGTAATAGAGATGGGTGTGTTGTGCGAGGTAATAGAATATGGGTGTGTTGTGCGAGGTAATAGAAGATAGGAGGGTTGTGCAAGAAAATAGAAGATGGGTGTGTTGTGCGAGGTAATAGAAGATGGGTGTGTTGTGCGAGGTGATAGAAGATGGGTGTGTTGTGCGAGGTGATAGAAGATGGGTGTGTTGTACGAGGTGATAGAAGGTAGGAGGGTTGTACGAGGTAATAGAAGATAGCAGGGTTGTACGAGGTAATAGAAGATAGGAGGGTTGTACAGTGTCACCAGTGAGTGGTGGCTGTGGGAATTTGTATCATAATGGTTTTTTAAGCAGGTATCCAAGTCTCTGGTCTTGTTGCAGACAAAGACTTCCACTTGGCCAGGCATGCACAATTCGTTGAGGTGCTTGTTTGAGGTGCAATTCCATGTACACAGACCACCCCTTTTCCCCTCTTCCCCCCTTCCCCTTTTTAGTGCCACTGATTTCCCTCTTAATGCCAAGGGGAAGAGGGGAAGAGGGGAATTGTCACACACAATGACATGCAACAAACCACACGCAATT
>Ga0307947_1000517_pt1:0-17500 | contig 27269 bp, 25 predicted proteins | sample OrgLakmetagen232_FD_201840 | JGI IMG/M metagenome (GOLD analysis project Ga0307947, IMG submission 201840) | Saline water microbial communities from Organic Lake, Antarctica - #232 | ecosystem: Environmental > Aquatic > Non-marine Saline and Alkaline > Saline | place: Antarctica: Organic...
CATAAACACACACACAAACACACTCTCACACACACACACACACACACACACACACACACACACACACACACACACACACACACACACACACACCCGCGCGCACACACACACACACACACACACACACACACACACACACACACACACACACACACACACACACACACACACACATGCGCATGCACACAAGCACATACGCACCCGCAAATGCACGTGCACACGGACACGCACAAACATAAAAAATATGTATGCACCAGCTGTCATGATGCAAGCATGTGTACGCATGTTTATGCTGTACGTTGCATTTATCCATATTGCACTCATACAAATTAATATCTGTTGCTAAAATTTGATAACGCTTTTTGGGTCACTGGTGCCGCACATGGCATTTTTTTATTTAATTGGCATATAGCTACTGAACGCAGCCCTTATAGCACCCTTAATTCTTAAATCACTGTTCAGGTCTCAGTGCAGAGGACGGTGTACGATATGAGTAGTGGCGCAACCTTTTACGGGCCAGGTGAATTTGTTGGGTGCTGGGCACAAAGAGTCGCCAAGGAGCACATGTTATTTTACTACTGTTTTTCAATTCATTTTTTTACTCTGTGGTAATATTCAATCTTATGTCGTGCCTCTCAGATCAGCCCACTTTTTGTAATAACTGTGCCACGCGTTGAACATAGCCAGAATGCTGAAGATCAAACAAACCACTTGCAAATTCAGGTGGGCCGTATTCAATATTTGCCGGCCACGAGTGTGCACGAGCCTTGGCCAAGATGAAGGTACGTTTGAGCACTTATCAGTTGGTAATTTTTTAGTCAACCTCATCCGCTCTCTCCTCCGCCGTATGTGCCAAGCCGTACCATCAACTTATTGGCTACTAGATGCCGGTACTTGAAATGAAACAAAGAATAACTTCAGCGTATGCGGGGAGTAAAAAACAATCCCCACACTTATTAAGGAGGGATTCAGGAGGCGCCAGGATGCATAAATTTTGGACGTCATGTCCAAATCCCATTGAAAATTAGATATTCGGAATCCTATTGTCGAGAGCTGTCAATCGATATATGTATGGGTCCAATCGGACCCCAGCAGCACCGCCAGCCAACAGCAGAGCCACCAACCCCAGACAGCACCGACCCAAAGACCTCAGCAACACTCGGCGTAACATCCACCTCGTCGAGATCGAGTATTGTGAGGACACCAGACCTCAGAACCAGCTGAACGACACAAAGGAACAGCACAAAGACCTTTGCGATATTCTCCAAGGAGCCTCCTTTACTCTCCACATCATCCTTTTGGGTGAGGGTGGCACCATCTACAACAATCACACTCTGAAGCCTTTCAAGGAATGGGTCTTGATTCTCAAAAAGTAAAGAAGCTTGCCTCCAAGCTCCATGTGCATTATGTGAATTTTGCTGCTAAACTTGTCCATACCAGACGTGCCCTTTCCAGTACTGTCATCAACATTCGTTAGGAGCCGGTTTCAGGCCAAGCCTGCAACCCTCTTGATCCCCATTGATTTTTCCTTTCCTTCTCGCGGTGGAGGAGCTTTACGGTATTCGGTAACAAAGTGGCTCCTTTTCCTTAATTAATGTGGGGAGTGGCTTTCACTGCCTGTGTAGTTTTTTCTTTTTCTTTTTTTCTTTTCCAACCGGAGGGGGGGGGCTGGGGGAGGTCCGAGTTTTTTGGCCCCCCCCTCCAAAAATCTACTCGGCCACTCATACAAAATTTTAGATGTATCAGCGGAATCAGCTCAGGCCCAGTTAATTGGCACCTTTTTCGAGCAAATTGGGTTTAGGGGGGGGGTCTGTGGACATGTCCAAAAGTCAGGGGCACACACGTTCAAGTGCAGGCCGCGGGGTGAGTCAAGCCAATGAAGCAGCAATTTGCCCCAAACTTACAACATTGTGCCAGCATGAGATAGTAGGTGGAATTTTGAAAAAATGGAAGCAATGTTGGACTGTGCACGCCAGTTATGGGTGCCTGGTAGGTCATGTGTGCACGGGCGTCCGTATCTCAGTTTTTGCCCCATAACTCTGCGACACTTCAGTTTTAGGTCTTGATGAGTATGCAGATGGATGCCTATTTGAAAAAAGAGCAGATTGGTACCCTTTTTGTCCGGGTGGGGGCACCGGAAGGGGGTTTTGGGGGGGGGGGGGGGTTAGGGGGGTCTACCCCAAAAATAGGGCATGACGTCCAGAATTGTTTTTTGGCGCCTCCTGAGGGATTCATGGATAATGGCCCTAGTGGATTAAATTTTGCTTTAAAAGGGGTAAAGTTAGAGGCAAAAAAAGTACGTAGCACAGGTCGTCAGATTTGGGGCCTTTAGGGAAGGATGCTTCCCTTAATGTTAAATCCCCACCTACAATATAAAACTGAGGTGTCTGGTGTTTATATCGTATGTTCAATTTTGAGGGCCAGACCCATCAGACGAAGCACTTTTAAAGTCAAAATGTGTAACACAAAACAACAACCATCCAGTTCTATGTCAGTAGTGTTCACACTATGTGCATTCTTTTCGATTTTGCTTGGGTTTAGGCCCCTATTTAAGCCCCTTAATGCCAAAGCCCAGGTATTTGACTTGAGCGAAATGTTTGTGCTAAGATCTGGTTAGCTGTAAAACTCCCTTGCCATTTAAGACAATTCGCCCGACACCTTCATGGCTTGCAATTTGTTGAGCAAATGTCGATCTGGGTTCTGTTTGCTTATGTTTTGAAATAGACGGCATGCAATGACAAATCGCTGGTGAGCATGATCATCAAGTCAACCTGAAAGATGAGGGGGGTGATTTCCACTGCCTGCGCAATGGTGCTACCGCTGATGAGCCGAGCAAGAAGAACCAGCACCTGAAAGCTCCTCAACGCCAAAACTTCAAAAAAGCCATTTGATGCGGATCAGGGGGGCTGTAAGAAAATGCACCCATACCCACACCTTGGCTGCCAGTGTCGTGTTTAGATGAAGGAAGAAGCAGTTTGGCTAATTACAACGTTCAAGCCAGGATGTCTTGCTCAATAAAAGCGAGGTAACATATCATAACGCTCCTCTTTCTCTTTCTTTACTCACGCACGGGCCGTACCGTAAAAAAGAAAATGGCTCCGCTGTAAGCAGAGCTAGGAACCATTGTCAGTGCCCTTAGACATATGCCCAGATGCTGGCCTTTTCCTGGGCATTCCCAGCGGTTTTGATCACCTTTCTTGCTGCAAAAATTATACAGCCGTAAATAAGACTTAGTATACATGCATCCTGTCGAATTTTTAAGTGTTTAGGAACACTTGACTTCACTTCTTCGGCGCCAAACGCAATAGCGATTACTCAGAGCAATAGAAGACTAATTATAATGTTAATCTGCCAAGTTACTATGTGCGCAGGAACTGGTGAACTCTCTTCTCCGGGCACTTCACCAGCGCCAAACGCAACAGCGATTACACAGACCAATAGAAGACTAATTATACTTTCATTCTGCCAGAACCAAAATCGCAGAAACGCAACTCAAACCGCAATCGGGCTCCGTTGGTACTCCAAAGTCTCTTATACTTTCTCGCAATTAACTCTGCTTTTGTTTACTTTGATATTTACACTTTGGGGTGAAGTACGACACCAGATTCGACATCAACTTCCGAATTCCACAATTTTTATTCGACCATTAATTCAGAAACTAGCTCGAACCCTTAAGTGCTCCTTGTAGCCCGTTTCCAACCCCTGTCCAAAACCCAAACAGATGGGAACCTGAATCCTTCGGACAATAATTCCAATATACTGCAAATCGTCCTGCACTTATCGTTACATCGTTACATTGCAGATTGATGCCAACGAGCTCAGTGACGACTTGGAAGACTGCTCAGACAAAGACCGGAAGACTTTAGCAGACTGGGTGAGTTAGCAGAGCGAGTGAGGTAGCAGGCTGTGTGAGTTCAACGGATTGGGATTCACATTTGCCTTTTTCGCTGCGTCATATGGAAAATGATTCAAGTGCTGCCATTTCAGGGTTACCCTAAGAAACATAAATGTATTGTTGTGGGGTCTGCATCATCCATGGAGGCATTTAGGTGCAGTGTGCAGAAGCTACAATACACACTTTTCCTGTGTACACTTTCAGGTAAAAAAATTTGCTGCGAAATACCCCATCGTCGGGACGCTTGGTAACTAGTGGGTACACGTCGCTCAGTATGTGTTATTATACAAACTTTGTGTGTTCATGGGCTAGAGCAGGACTCACGATTGCTACGTAGAAATAAAACCCTTGAATTTGTAATTTTGTTTTCTTTTCTCGGGCTGGTGCGAGCATTTTTTTTTGTAAATGCTGCTTCGTCCTTGCTGCCTGGAGCGTTACCAAGTAAGTGGCATTGTTTTGCTTTGATTAACTGATGATTTTTAAATTGTATCGTCTTCAGACGTAAGCCCATCACAACTGACTTGATGCACAAATGGGAGAGCTACTACACACCTGATTAAAATTGAAAACTGTGTAATCACTTTTCCTCTTCTTCAAGCAGAAAAGGCACGAAAACAGCACAAGCTGCTAATGCCTCACTTTCTTGGACACCGCAAAACCCTCCACACCATCCTACAAGGAGCAACAGGCACCTATTACAGCAGCCACACACGGAACCAACTCACAGCCTTGCAGTTACTGGTCTACATGCCACAGCACTCATGAAATAATTAAGCCTGCACGCATCAAATCCGCAACAAAACTATACAGATAAGAGGAGACTTGGACACAACCTCCAAATATATCTGAGCAATACTCCTGGTGGTGTGCAGGCTTCTGCCTCTCAACCAACTGAAATCTAGCCACTGAAAATTCTCCCCTTTTTTTATTATCTAGGTGGGAAGTTGTGTGGCTCTGCACCCACTGGGTGGTGCAGGACAAACAACAAAAACATCTTTCCCTAATCCACGTCCGTGGTGTTAACACTACCTGCGTTCCTTTTTCTTTTCTAGTTTCACCTCAGATTGCCCCCTCTGATATTTTATTCTGGCTGGCAGTGTCCAGCAAATCATTGATCTCAGTGGTCTAACTTAAGGTCGAGCCCCATTGTCCGACATTCACCAATGCATAGTGTTATTCCCATGCCTTTCGTTGCGAGACTCTCGCAATATCTACATAACTTATATGCTGTAAGACTTTTCGTCAGATATTTTTGTCTGACGAGTCCTGAATTGTCTTGCTTTCACCTCGTCGGACGCTCGGAGCAGATTAAGCTAGCTGTAGATTAAATAAGATGGAGCATGCGCGCGAGCTTGTAACGGTTGAGAGTGCTGCTGGAACTCATAGAGTAGCCATGGTGGGTGGATATGTTTAATCAAGGACATGCAACTCCAAACTGACTTGGAGCGCCTAGCCAATATCATTAGTAACGGAGCCTTTCCTCCCCTGCCTCTGCACTAAATTAACAGATCTCCGTGCACAAGCAGAACAGCTCTCCCTCTACTCACAAACTTGTTCAGGGGGGTTTGCGTGCAGAAGCAACCATAGCCAGCAGAAATTATAGAGAAGCAAAATAGTCATTCGTAATGTGTTTTGCATCGTCCTAATCTGAGAGAGGCTTCTCGGTCAGTGTGTTTTCTGTAATGGGTGCTCGTTACTCTGACCAACACCACAGGTGTTTCACCTTGTCAGATCAAATTTCGGTCACTGCAAAGTATAAGACTCAGCACATCTACTGATTGATAAATGGTGCGCCTTCGGACCAAGAAAGGCCTCCAAGGTGGAAAAACCATCCAGCAGAGAAGTGAGTTCTTTGCATCGCTGGTCCCTAATGCTTCTACCAGTTCTCTGGCTCATGCCCTTGCGCTCTTTGCACACATGCATGTATGTGTCTACTACTCTGAGTCTACTCAGCTTTGCGTGGCTGCCACACTGCTGCTCCTTTCCGGAGCTGGGACCCATGACTCAGACGGACCTCTCGGCCTCAGTGTGGTTACACATTAACATCGCGAACGAACAAATAGAATCGGAGACCTTACACAGCACAGGGTCTCTTGAGGATCCCCTCCAATGGTACTTCTTAGAGTTCACATGTTGTCAATTGATTACCAAAACTATCAAATCCAGAAGATTAAGGTTATCAATAAGACTGGCCATCCAGCTTAATGAACAAGACATAAAGAAACTCTCAACTGTCAACCAATTTAACTGCTCCGTCACACGATTCGTAGCTGCCAACGATTGGGCGTGACAACCTGCTTGTCCTTTCAGATTGGCCAATGAAAACTTTCCTTTATTTATAAAAGAAAAGGAGGCACTTGAAACCGAGTGCTGTAAGTCCCTTCATTATCAAACAAAATTGTCATTTTCTGCGCTCGACAGCTGATTACAAACCAACATCCCCATCCATCATATAGTTGTGGTGATACACGTAGTAGTGCAGGCAGCTTCGAGCTTCACTTAATTATTACAAGCAGTAGACAATGGCGCAATACTTGCTTGCTTGTCCGCCCCCCCTCTACCCTGCCAAACATTGCTCAGCAGTACCTGCATACTGCAGTTTATTGTACAGCTTAACTTGCTGGCTAGCCCTGCGCCCCCCCGCCCCCCCCCTTCACCCCACCAAAAATGCAATTGCTCAGCGCGCACATTTTGCCCCCACAGCAAGGCTTGTCAACTACCGATTTATTGCTGTGAATTGTCGATCAACTTACCTTGCAAATTGTTGCCATTTCGGAGCCGAGAAATTACCTTTGCACGAAAATACAAACATGCGTATAATTGTCAAGAACAAAACGGACATGCGGACGCGCGAGACGACGCCATATACCTACTTTATTCCCACTTTTGCTTTAATCCTTACCTTAAAAATAATTACCTTCTAATCCGCCTACATCAATCAAGCAACAACCATGGGTGAGTTTGGCATTTGCCGCATGGCGCCTCTCCCGCCTTCAATTTTCCCAGCTCTCTCATTCGCTCCTTTTCTGTTACTCCTTGTACTGCAGCCTCCGAACGGTCCTATATCATGAGTGAGTCCCAATGTGTTTCAATGAACGCCCTTCCACTTTGTTTTTGGCTTCTTCTGCACACTTACTGACACCCAGACATCCTCCTCCTGCCTCCCCAGTCAAGCCCGATGGTGTCCAGGTGAGGGTGGCTCATGCATGGTGTCAGTGGAGGCCATCACTGCATAGCACACAGCTGCGGCTGCACCTCATCCCCATGCATGCGTGACTGTTTTCTTATCCTGCTCTACCTACAGAGGAACCTGGTGGGTGAGATCATCAGCCGTTTTGAGAAGAAGGGCTTCAAGGTGGTGGGCCTCAGAATGGTGAGTGGCACATTCAGAAGCTGCATTACCAGTGCGAAGCACCCACACGCTTTAAACAACTGCCCTCCTTTTCCTGTTAATTCTCTGCAGGTCACCGTTGATAAGGGCTTGGCAGGTGAGCAGGAGTTGATGGAGCAAGCCGCGTTGACACGCTCAGCACAATTATTCCGTCCTTGCTCCCCTCATGCATGTTTTTTTTTACAAAACATACGTAGCACATACGTAGCACACACACACTTTTACACAATCACATACACACAAACACACACACATACAGACAAACGCACACACAAACACACAAACACAAACACACACTCGTGCTTATGTGTACACAGAGAGGCATTACGCTGACTTGAGCGCCAAGCCCTTCTTCGGCAGCCTTGTGGAGTACATCTGCAGCGGCCCAGTCGTCGCCATGGTATGCATAATTGTTTTGGCAGGAAACCCTCAAAACCACCAGTGACTGTGGTGCATGACCACTGCTATTTGACTAAGAACTATCACAGGGGACATTTGGCAATGACCTGGCGCAACATCTGAAAGTGTTACAAAGTTTGACTACCATGTACACACCCACATGCACACACGCATACACACACACATACGCACAGGTCTGGGAGGGCCGTGGTGTGGTAGCCACCGGCCGCAAGATCATCGGTGCCACCAACCCTGCTGCTTCTGAGCCAGGCACCATCCGTGGCGACTTTGCCATTGAGATCGGACGCAACATCATCCACGGATCTGACGCAACTGAGAGCGCTGCCAAGGAGATTGCCTTGTGGTGCGTGTTCTGCGTGCTTGTGGGTGGCCCACAGTTGTTGAATTTTGAAGGGGGATGCAGTGAAAAGTTATTGCACCCTCTTATACCCAGCAACAGAGATGATAGCACGGTCGTACATCGCATAAGCGTACACCCGCACATGGGATCTCTCTCTCCCTCTCTCTCCCTCTCTCTCTCTCTCTCTCTCTCTCTCTCACTCACTCTCTCTCTCTCTCTCTCTCTCACTCTCACTCTCACTCTCACTCTCACTCTCTCACTCTCTCTCTCTCTCTCTCTCTCTCTCTCACTCTCTCACTCTCTCACTCACACACACACATACATGTACACAATCATACGCACAAGTGCATTGTGCGCTCTCTCTTCATGTAAATAAAAGCTCCGCTTCCTTGCTCGTGTTGCCTAAGCTTTTTAGCAAGCTGCCTAATTTCCCTTCCCACAAAACACTTTTTTGGTGCAACCGCCAAGGCTGCCTCCGCTTTGATGGAGCTTGTTGCTGCCGCAGCCCACTAACTGTAGCTGCCTGCATTTTATCATCACTACAGAAGGCATTTCCTCTGAAGCTCAACCATGACACTTAGCTTGTGCTTGTGCTGCAGGTTCCCTGATGGTGTGAACGAGTGGATGCCCGCCATGCGCCCCTGGCTGTACGAGTAAACTGCTCAAGAGCATTCTTGGCAGTGTAGCAGTGACACCTTGTAGTTATGCAGTGTAACACAGCCTCCCTAAACAGTAGAACTCCTGCACAACACCCCTTTAAAGGGTAAATCAGCATCGAACTAACACGGTTGCAGTTGTAAGCCATTTTCAGACAGGGCGATATATCCGCTTCAAATGCATTTCAATTGAGCCAGGGTTTTTCTTACAGGTAAGGTAAGGTTACATTGCTATATATGCCTTAGGGGCATCTGAGCGGATGATTGGAAAAAGCCTGTAACCACACCTAGCTAAACAAAAGGGGAAGCTAGAGAAAGAGACGGAAAAAAAAGTCTAGTTTTCTGACAGGGGACATGCTGTACGTACATATTGAAGAAGACACGAACCAGGTACATACAGATTGCAAGAGGAAAAGAAAGCACAGATAGCCCAGGAGCAGGAAGCTGCCTGGCTGAAGTGCTTGAAACATAGGTCAACAACCAACCAAGGATTTATCTGTGGCTGGCCAAGACCAGTCAGCAGCCGATCAGCCAAACAAACTGGCTGAAGCTCACCCCCCATTGTAACCATTGTAACATAGCAGGGGAACAAATTATTACGGAAGGCAAGGTTACAGAATGTTTACAGATAAAGCCATCAGTCAAAATGTGTGACTGCTAGGTAAGGTTACTATTGTTATTAACGCCTCTTGGTCATCTGAGCGGAAACTAACAAAAAGTCCACATAAAAGAAAATGAGAAAGGTGAACAAATCATTACAGAAGCTAAGCCAGAAAACAGACAACACCGGCTGCAATTCACTTGGCACCAAAAATGTGGAATCAGGATAATTTATCTGTACATTGTACAGCTAGGGCCTTTCATGTTTGATTGCCGCAAGCGCTTACTGGCTGGATACACACACGGCAGGTCCAAGAACTGGAAATGATTAGGTAGCAAAACCCTTGACAACAATTGAATACGCGCACCTACTTACAAAAGAACAACCTCATTTTGGCAAAAACGACTAGATACAAAACTACTCTGTTGATACTCCAACCCCTTTAAAAATCAATCCTGCTAGATACTCTCTGGCCAAGGTCACGAGCATATGGCATAGTCATACCATTGTGTGAGGAAAAACCATCAGCTCTTCCAGGAATCATTCTTCCAAACCACCCTGCAAAGCACGTTCATGTCAATTAGAGTTTAGGTAACGAGCTTTTCGCCGTGGAGATGTTGCGTTCTTAATAACAGGTGAAGAATGTCATGCATCCAGCTGTCGATCAGCCAAACAACCTGGCTGAAGGTCACTCCGTATTGTAACCATTTTGAGGAGTGACGGCGAGAGCAAAGCTGCGAACCTATAGAGAGTGAAGTGTAGCAACTTTACTGGATAATAGACTACTAAGCGGGCAGTGAGAAGCACTTCCCATATCATTCAAGGAAAAAGGAGCCTAGTTGTTTTTCCATTTTTCTTTGGCGAGGCTCTGGCTGGTGCAAGCACTAGCTAGCTGTGAATCCTTCCTTAGCGCTTGGCAGGTCTTCATTTGCAATATTCACTGACCTCTGCAGACAGCTTGAATTTGCCAACGATGACGTCAACCATTTCCTTAAAGTGTCCGTCCGTCTCATCCAGAACCTGAGAAGGTTGAGGGACAGTGCGTGCTGCAGTCTCTTTTGGCGCTTGTTTTTGCAAAGTGAGCGCATTTGTGCAGTGGTCAATGCCTAGAGCAGTGATCCCTTAATATGCCACACAAGTAAGAAAGTTTTCCTTTTTGAAAGAAAAAAGAACGCAGGTAGGGAAGAAGCCAAGTGTAAACGACTCACCGCAAATTGGATCTCTCCTCGCATTGACCCTGTCTTGCAGTTCAAAGGACAGCCACTGCAACAAGGCAAGGTGGCATGCATGACCTTTGGTTTAATCATTAAGCTGGTGATAGTCATGTGTGGACTGATCCATGAGAGACACACGTTTTCCATACAAGAATGATTACAGAGATGTAAGTCTGGGAGTTCCTTAATTTATAATGGCTAACAACTGAATGTTGGGGGTGAGGGGCTTTTAGGTGCTGGCATTGAAGGTCTCCTTATCCACACAATGTATTAGCAATTAGCACATTTTCTTTTCTTCTTTTCTTTTTTATGTGCAAATCAGGGGGCGACGGAAAATGAAGCGCCGGTATTTCCCTCTCTTATAGCAGGAGTTGATACCACCATCCCATCCCAGCGTCTGAGTGCACGGTCTGAGCTCATATTGCCAGGTAAACTCACACTGGTGTGCTTCATTGAAGCAGCCGGACATTCACCATGAACACCCGAACCCCACGCGTGTGAGAGCATTTGCTTAGGCCAAAGATCTGCCAAGCTATCCCTGGCGTTTGGACATGAGCAGTGCCAAGCTGAAATGCCTTGGTGCTGCAGTTTTAGAGAGCCTGGAACACCCCGCTACTCGTTTCTGGACCGCGCTATGCTTTCCCATTTTTTGCTTTTTTGCTTGGACCTAATTAGTTTTTGGTCACGCCAAAAGTATCAGAGTGGCTCTGCATTTTCCCTTGTGCAGGCCATTTCCATTTAAACCCTCTAATTCAAGCCCCATCCAGTTTAGTCCTGTCTTGCTTTCTATGAGTATCTAAACAAGCACTTATCACTTGCATGACATATATTATATATCATATATTCAACAATTGCGACTGCGGTCAACTACCTGCAGCCCCTTTCAAGCATTGATGACACACACAATTGGTCAAAACTGTGTGTGTGTCACCTACACATCTTAACCAACTACACCATCCACAAATGTGTGTGTTGAGGTTCCCTGCCAATAATACGGTATGCAAACTGGCAAACCCGATTTCACAGCCAATCTTTGTCCCTGTAGAGGTGAAGCAGAGCAGCATATAAACAGGTGGAGGACAGGTTCAAGTATCTCTGGCAACATTTGACGCACCTTTGGTACTCAAAGCTGTTGCCGGGGACGAGCACTGGTTGCTGACCCACACAGCCAGGTCCTCGCACCTCCTCTTGCTTGCCCTCTCCGTCCACTATCACCCTGCACGGTTGTAGGGTCGACCAGAACCAAATAGGCAGTGTGTGCACGGTATCTGTTGGCAGGGAAAACATTAACTTGCAATCAAAATGGCGTACATGTGCAAGGCCGTGGCCGGTGTGTGTCCCCTTCCCCGGAAAACGGCGGATATAAAAACCCACACAGTCAGCGTTACAATTGAGCGGGAGGACACACAAGGACAGTTAGAGAGGGGAAGGGTAGATCTCGGATTGAAAGTCTACAGGCTACAGTTACGGACAGCACAAAGCGAGAACGGGTGGAGAGAAAAAAGGTAGACCTCAGCTTGGGAGTCTACAGGTAGGGCACAAAGCAAAGACACGTGAAAGGAAATGTACGGCATTGAGCAGGGGAGGAATCACAAGGATGCTTGTGGGACACAAGTAAGGACGTGCAAGGAGAGAGCTTATTCAGGGCAATCAGAAGAATGCACAACAAGAGGTCTGGAGGTTGAATATAATGAGAGGAGGCCTTTTTTGTCAAACTGCTGAAGAGGGAATGGGGACACACAGAAGATGTGTAGGAGAGAGTACACAATAAGGGGGGGGGGGAGGATGAGTTAACAAAGCCGCCTTCTTGCAACTGTTTCTCTGTGGTATTGACAGCCCCACATCACACGTCTGCACATCTGATGTGTATAAGTGCCACACAAAATCCAAACATCGTGTATCAAGTTTCTAGGCAGACCTCAGCAATATCACAACTCACACATACATACATGATTCTGGGCAGTATCTCAGCCAGACCTTTCGGCTGTCTCAAATACAACTTGATCCATAGCAACATCACCAATAGTATGTAGGCATCATAGCATATGTATGTCACATGCAACATCAGTGACTAGTGTACATCATAACGGTCTTGAAAACAAACTAAACTCGGGGCCCCCACGTACCAGTGTCTATTCCGCAGCATCACCACTTTGTCACTTTCATTGCTGATCTGCATGTGGTACCTGGCAATTGCAAGGCAACACAATTTGTGAAAAAAGAGCAAAATCGAATAAGAAAAACTGCCGGCGGAAAGTGACCTAGCTTAAAATATACACTATTACACGTACCTATATGATGTGGCAGCATGGCAAAGCAGGTGCAGCAGCAGTTCAGACTGGAAAGAAAAAGGTGATTTTTTAAAGGGACACTAGGCTCACACTTTAACATTCCCACACTCCACGCACAAACCAAACCACGCCCAAAATTCAAATAGCGATCCATCACACAAGTCGACAACTCAGATTTTACACTCCACGCACAGCACGACGTGCAATGTCAACCGGAAACTCGCAAGCGCTTAAACCTGCCATACCACGCAGTGTACACAATCTAGGTAGTAGTGTTTAATGCGTTGTGATATTGGCACGCATTCAGTAACACGCTCCACGCACAGCCATGCAGGCAACTGAGCAGGGTTTCACATAAGCTCACGTGACGACTGCATCAGTCCAACCATGCGTACACTGTCGCAGCAACAGAAGCCATAACTGCGTGCAAGTAAACTTGTTGACCTACCCAAAGAAGTAGTAACTGCGGGAGGGCATTGATTGACCAGGCTGGTAGAAGGCTCTGACCCTGATGCGCACGCCTGCATGCAAAAAAACAGCAGGGTTGGCCATTTCACAAGCACAATGAGGGGCATGCCAGAAATAAAAGCATTCGTTTTCAGAGGAAGACGTTCCTCTGCTCTCAAGCTGAAGGCCTCAGTCCGAAACAAGTCAACAAGTTCGCAAAAGTGCAGCCTTTCTCACACAGCACACTTTTGTGCACTCAAGTATACATAGGGATGACATACGCGGGCAGTGGAAAAAGCTCGCCACATTAAATAAGGAAAAGGATCCAATTTCGCATTGAGTACTGCACACATGTGTTAAGGATTGGCTGGGGAAGTTAACTAAAATGCAAACTACCACACATGACATACCTACTATTTGTAGGGTTGGCCAAAAACGTATATATACGGTGTATGTCCGGTACTTTTGGCAGGGAAATCACCAAATATACGGTCATGTACGGCGTATATATACGGTTCTGGCCTACCCTAACTATTTGTGTGGTCAGTTTTGGCATAGAGATCTGCAAGTACACTGTATTTGCATGCAATCTTGGCCAACCAAGTAACCAAGACCTGCCAATGGGCCAGTGGAAAGTAATAGCACCAGTCACCCACAACGGGTATCTACACGATCTTCTCACTCCTCACATGCCACGCGTTTTTGGCACCTGCAACACTTGCCATCGAGGACATTAAAATTGCAACGCACCATGGGTCACCGTATCTGACATAGTCGATATCTGTGCAGTAGAATCCGGAGCCGCCACGGTCCCTGCCTCCTGCTCCAACGTTTGCACCTGAGCTTTGATCCCCGCTGCATCCTGCAACCCACAAAGGAATGGTGAGGGGTTGAAATCAGACGAGCCGCACGTAGACAAACCCCACAATTGGGGGACGACGATGACGCGGCTTGTCAGGTATAGTGAGGGGTTGATTTACTAGACACGGATTTTCAGGTGTGGCAAGGGTTTTAAGTTACTACAAGTTGTGCTAGGACACGCGCAGGGGAGGTGACGCAGCTTGTCCTTGATCTTGCTTTGCTCGTTCCTGCCAAGGGCTGGCCAAGATTGTCAGTGCAAGAGGTCGTCCCCATGCACCCCCCCCGCCCCGGCCAAACAGTGCCAACAAGAGTACATCAGCCATTTCTCCCCATCTACTTCGACATTTTGGGACCTGAAAGTTGCGTTGGACAGCTTGATTCTTTTGCTTTGCATGAGGAGGGTCTAGGAAGCATAACTTTCAGACGACACGTGTCAAATCGATTATAAATTATATATTCGGAATCCTGACGTCAACAGCTATCGATTAGTATATTTATGAGCTGAATCCGGGAGGGGAGGTGGGGTGGGGTGGTCCCACGACTTGGTTTTAATTTGGGGGGGGGGGGGCTCCAGTTTTTTTCTGGGCCACTTCCACAGAATTTTATACACATCATCGATATTCTCAGCTCAAGCCCAGTCGTTCACCCCCTTTTTGAGCAGTTTGGGTAAAAGGGGGGTCTGTGGACATGTCCAAAAATCAGAGGCACATGCGCTCGGGTGCAGGCCACCGGGTGAGTCAAGCCAATGGAGCAGTGGTTCACTCCAAACTTCCAGGATTGTGCCAGCATGAGATAGTCAGTGAATTTCTGAAGAAATGGAAGCAATGTGGGGCTGTGCAAGCCAGTTATGGGTGCCTGGTAGGTCACATGTGCATGGGCGTCCGTATCTCAGTTTTTGCCCCATAACTCTGCAATAATTCAGTTCCAGGTCTTGGTGAGTATGCAGATGGATGCAGAATTCAAAGAGGAACAAATTGGTACCCCTTTTGTCTGGGTGGGTGCACTAGAAGGGGGTTTTGGGGGGGTCCCTCAGGGGCGTCCACCCCAGAAAGTAAACGTGCCTTCCCCCCCCATACAAACCTCCTGACACGTCTATAAAAAAAGCAGGCAAAAAGACCCAGTGGGTGGCCTGCAAAAAATTTTGTAAAAGTACATTGCTCACAAACTGCCCTCTAAATTTAAAATAATTGACAATTTACCCTGCAGCTCTGGTGCGAAATGGAGGATGTGAAATGGAGCCGATACAACTCCAGCCAAAATCGCTTGCATGTAACGCTACACAAATTTGAATCAAAATCCAGCCAGGCCGTCAAATGCCCCCACTTTTATTTCATACTAACATGTTTTGACATTCACCCTGCAACTCTGGGAGCAAAAACTGGGCTGAAACTCGCAGCAGGTATGGAGCGACAGATTTGTCTTTTTCCCCTGTGTCCCTGTGTAAGTGCCTCCCACCCGCCGGCATTCCCAGTACCCCTGCCCCAAACTCGACATTGCAGCATTGTTATATTGTTATATAACATTTACAATGCTTGTATCCTAAAGCAGAGTTCGATCGGGGCAAATTCAGAATAGCACCTTCTCCCTGCCAAAGTAAGTGCCAAATACGCACCGGGCCCCACACAGCCCCCCAGAATGCCAAATTTCCAATAATTGTCAAAATATAAAATCAAGTATCTTGCATTCTAATGAGGTAGAAGGGGCTTTGAATTGAGTGGAAAGCTTATTGGCCCTGTTTGGGGTGACTTTTGGCACGGGGACGACCAGGAGAAAAACGTGTCCCAAACACAGCCATCTCCATGGGCTAAGTAGCCCTTTCTATTCCTGCTTCCTTTGAAGTTCGGTTTATGTTGGATGTGCATAATTTGCAAGGCCTCTGTTTTGTCCATCAGTGCCGCTATATTTCGGTCCGGAGCCTTCCTCACTCATTGATTCATTTCAAAGGCAGACTGTCTGCTTCACTTTGTAAACCAAGATAGTGTATACCAAGTTTAAAGATTTCAAGACAGACCCTCTGCTTCACTTCATAAACCACAGAAATTGTACACGGGATTAAAAGTGGTCAAGGATGATAATTGGAAGGTTGATGAGGATAGGCGCTTCTCTTAGAGTAGTATTTCAGCTCTTGTCTGGTAGTACCCTGTACCTCTTCCCCTTAATTTTTGTGCTTCCGCGTTGCAGGGGCAGCTCGTAAAACAGTTTACTTGCAATACGACGCAGGTATCTACAATTGAAAAGCGTGATCTAAAACTCCTTACCTGATATCGCTCCTCTTTAATTGCCGCCTCTAATTGCCGCTTTAGAAACAGCAGGGGATCACTGTGAGCACATAAATTGAAGCAACAGAAGGCAGGTGAGAAGAGAAGGCTAGCTGGAAGGTATTATACGGTACCGTACTGCTCCTTAGTATTGCAAGTCCAAATTATTGCGAGGTGCACATAAATGTTTTGTGAATATTTGGGCTTTGCGAGGTCAGCCAAATTATTACAGTACCGTATGAGACATGTACTCATTCTGCACCCTTCCAAAAAAGTGTTATTTTTACTCTGTCCGCACCAATCCGCACCCCTCTCAATATATATTGCAGTGCTTGCCGCACAAATTTGCAGGGGCAAAATGCCCTCAGAACTGCACCAAGAGACTAGAAAGGCAACAAGAGACTCAGAGGTGCATTCCATGCAGGCTTGTTGAGTGGTACAGTACGGTACAATTACAGTTTGTACGGTACGGACCGTACTTGCTGTAATACGGCGTACTACCGTAATTGTCACACCGTATTTTACTGTGATTATGGTAAAATACGGTACAGTGTACGGTACGATACCAAGCTGGCACTGCCAGTGCAAAAATGGCTTCAGAAAGGCCTCTCCGCCCCAACACCTCCCATTTTTACCTACAGCATGCTCCTCTTATGTGCTGACACCACACAATGTCTCCCTGAACGACCCTGAGGCTGGGATGGGGCTGCATCAGCTCGGAGGAAGGGCCCAGCTGTGGCTTGCATGGAAACTCAAGTCGGAAGCAGTACGTAATTCCTGGTTAGTAATTTGTGTTTTATCAATTGTTGCAAAAGGAAAAGTAATGTTTTGGGGAGCCAAACGGCCGAATTTCGGTCAAAATTATGCTGTACGTGGCACCGTACTGTACGGTCGGACACCGTATTTTCAAACAGACGTACTTGCACCGTATTGTACGGCGTATTACGGTACAATATCGTAATTAGGGTCAAGAAAGCTGAAGTACGGTGTATTTCAACAAGCCTGATTCCATAACGCATTGTTTAAGCTGGCAACTGATTTTGCCTTCTAGTCCTTCCTAACTCATAATCATCTTCCCCTGCTTAAACTTCTGCCCATCCTCTCGCTGTTGCTGCTCAAGCTGCTC
>Ga0307947_1000517_pt1:22500-27269 | contig 27269 bp, 25 predicted proteins | sample OrgLakmetagen232_FD_201840 | JGI IMG/M metagenome (GOLD analysis project Ga0307947, IMG submission 201840) | Saline water microbial communities from Organic Lake, Antarctica - #232 | ecosystem: Environmental > Aquatic > Non-marine Saline and Alkaline > Saline | place: Antarctica...
TTAACGAAGACGTGCAGGTTGTTCTGTGCTTTTTAATCACGGATACCCGCGGTTTCCTCCTGATGAGAACTGGACTGGAAGCAGTGGCATTTGTCATATTGCTCATTTGCAATCTGCTTGCATGGTGCTGCAGGGACTGCATGGTGCAAAACAGATACCAACTAGTATTCAATCAATTAATTGAAAATGCCAGCTTTAAAGGACAGAGCTAATCCTGGGTCGATTCACCATCCGAGGATTGATCATGGATTGTTTGAGCACGTCGTGCACGTTCAGGCCAATGAAAAGGTAAGGCTTGGGCACTCGTGCTAGCTCCAAAGACAGGCTTGCACTCGTGGGTTGCACTCTGTGCTAGCTCCAAAGACAGCCTTGCACCAGGTGGTTTCAAGGCTCTGGTTGAGTTGCAGGCACGGGAGTCTAAGCAGCAAATATTGGATGAGAGAGAAAGGGACACACAAACACAGAAGGTAAGCGGACGCTTTCTTAGAGTGCTGAATGTAAAATGTGACACAACGTGCTCATGTCCTTAGAGTAGCGGAACTTACACGTGTCGCAACATTTAAAACAGACGTTCTAAAGCATATGCTTGGCGCACACACACACACACACACACACACACACACACACACACACACACACACACACACACACACACACACACACACACGCACACACACGCACACACACGCACACACACATACACACACACACACACAAACACACACAGTGGAACAGCAGTGTGTTCATCCACCCGTGCAAGCACAGCCACACTGCTAGTGACATGACGCTGTCAAATACTATTCGCCCTAATGACATTAACCCGAATGATTTGCGGCAGCCCCGTCGGACCATGCATTCTACTAGCCAGGTGCGTTTGAATCCTTTCTCGCTTGACAGGGTGGCTGGCATATAAAATACTTGGTCCCGTTCTAGAAAGAATAGGGAGGGCAGGCAACGCAATACGCTGGGAGAGAAGCCCTAGGCAGGCAGAGTTACTGTACTCATCAATCATTGTTGAAGAGCTGAAAAAGTGTCAATGGGTCGCCCCTAGTGGTAGGCTTAACGTCATCTTTTCTGTATTGCTGTGCTGCTGATTGACAGATTATATTCCCTTCAACCATCATGCCTTGCAATAATTTATTTGCTTCTTTGCCTCATCTGCTCATCTGGCTGGCTGCAGACTGGTATCTGGGAAAGTTAAATGCACGCCCCTTTTTTATTACCTTTACCAAGTCAAATCGATATTGACAAATGAAGGAGAAGGGGAAGAAGGAGAAGGAACAAGCAACGCAGCATTTACGTTGCACAGCACTGTCCTCATAATATAAACTCGCAAATGCCCCAGGAAATATCAAGTCCACCGGGGACCACAGGGGTCAGCATGATGAGTGGCCCATGGAATGCCAGCACTGCCTATAGCAGCAAACAGTTAGCAGACAGGTGGGTGATGCACACAAGGATCTTCTTAACAGCATGAATGGCCATTAAAAAGCATAGAGCATCGGTGTTCCATGAGGTTTGTGCTTGCTAGAATGCTTGCTTCTGCCTTCAATTGAGAATTTTAATTGAGCGAGGTGCTTGCCGGACATGTTATTGTAGCTTAAAGTCTTCACGTGAAATTTTAATTTTTCACAAAGCCACATGTGCCTACATCTGTTGGTGTTGTTTAACAAGTTAGTCGTGTTGGTTTTTAATAGCTTGGCAGTTACCTTAGTTATAGCGGCATATAACCCTCTTGCACTCAAATGGTAAGTCCTACTCCTACTTTGTGCATTTAAATTATGGGGAATTGCCATTTTTTGCCAAGTCCTAAGCATTAAGTTGCCCAAGGAGGCCATGATATGGTTAACTCTCTATAGAGCATCACTGTGCAAACTAAGTCCATTATGCACGTCCTCATTTTTGTGGTGCCTCAATCCAGCGTTTTTGTGGTGCCTCAATCCAGTAACAAATGAAGTGCATTACAATTGTGCCACTGTGGCAACATGAAAATCAATCAGCTTTATTAATGCACTTTATTTGTGCATGTTTGTTCCGGTATAAGGTATAAGGGTGCTCATCAGCAGCATTTTGCGCTGCGTGCAACCCGGCCCGCAACATAACCACTAACATTGACCGCTTGTACAAGTTGCCGCATGCAATCATTGTAAAAGGCTCTTCCTGAATGTGTGTGTCATGCTCTCAGGTCTAGAGAGCTTTTAGGCAGCAGCTTAAGTGCCACGCGGTCCCGAGCTACAGCACTTTTAAAAGCGACTGGGGTGAACCACCCCTCCCTTGTAGAACAGCAGGTATGTGGCTGCCTATTTCTAACAAGTTTCAGTATCCGTTGATTGCATGTGGGTATTAGTTTTTGTGTGACCAAGTACGTGCTTCTTCAATTTATTGTGCCTCCTCTTTGATCTTCAAGAGAAGTCTCAGCAGTATCAACTTCAGCAGCCGTTTGGCCTTCAGCCATCAGGGCTCTGTAAATTGGTTGTACACTGATCTAATGACTGCCTGTTCCCGTGAAGCCATTAGGTTACTGTACCTCTTTATATCATTTCACATCATCTGCAGACGTCAATAGTGGAGGCAATGCGGCAGCAAAAGGCTCACATGGGTGTTGACCAAGCCGGCCTTGTACAGATGTATGGAGAAGATGGGGCAGCAGCAATGCAGGCAAGTGTGGGCGAGCAGTCTTGTGCAAAAAAGTGTGTACGCTCGAGATAACTGGCACTGGTTCAAACGCAAACTGCCGCGTCATGGCTCCAATTGAAATGATCTGGCTGGTGGCTGGTTTCAGATGAAAAACCACTAACTCATTCCGTGGTTTATGTCCTTCATTGTACACGATTGAAGCTGTGTGCCCTGCCATAGTCTGAGCGATGAGGCATGTACTTGTGCATTTCAATTGTGTACCAAATCTGTGCTTGCAATCCAATCTTTAGCAGCAGTGATTGCAATGCAAAGCTTTCTGGCAATTTGCACAGCATCATTGTAGAGAACAAAAAGGCATACAAGCAAAGGGTAGTGGGAAAAGTCACGTCTATTCACGGGCAAGGACTTGCACTGGCACTGGATTTTGTAAAACACTCCTCTTTTGTGGCCCACGTGCAAAAGGTGAAACATAGATGATGGACATTTACACGCATGCACACAAACATTTGTTAATCTGAACCGCAGGACATTTTAGCAATGCCGCGTCGAGAGCAGCAACCTCCCAGAAGATCTAGGCCAGCCTCCAAAGAAGACCTGAAGGCTGTTCAAAATCTACCAGATACCTTGGAAAATGCACTACCACCACAGCCGAGCAGCAAGAGCATTCAGGATGAAGATGAATAATGTATCAATTGTACACTACACACTATATGCACCGAATATTTGAGGTAAATTTAATTACATTGCAATCAGTGGTTTTGAATTTAGGGTAGGATTGGCACAAGAAAGTGCAGGAGAGACATGAAAGTCAAGCACCCCGGTACCAACCCAAGACCTCAGCATTCACTTTCTTCCTCAGTATGATCAAGCGACAGGTCCTAAACCATACAAGGAACCCTGGGCTCCCCACAGCGTCGAGTTATTCATCCATGTGCCATGGCAAATACGAAAACCGGAGCTCACACGCCATCAGGTTCACACACAAATTATACAGAGGAGCTCAACCAGCCAGACGCCTCACGGGTAGTGGTGATCTAATTCCCATTGAAACGCCCTCTCTTTTAATAAATTCCACATGGGTTCTTGTTGTGGGGCTCCTCATTTGCACCCATTGGGTGAAAAGATGGTCTGGCTGGTGAAAAGAGGGGGCAACCAGAAGAAGTTAGTTCAGAAGGATATATATATAGGATAGGATATATCTCTATATAGGACCCATAAAGGACCCAACAAAAGAATACTTGGAAGCTGCGTTGCTGAAAGGAGGCCAAACAGATAGGGGCAAACAGGGGACCGTCTGAAAACCATGGGCGCCTATGCTACTTAAGGTAAGGTAAGGTTACATCGCTATATATGCCTTTGGTGGGAATCTGAGCGGAAGCTTGGAAAATAGCCTGTAACCAAACCAAAAAACGCTAGAAAAATGCATCAAGGGAACAGGGCTAGGCACTTAGCTACAAAAGAGGCAACACCAAAAATATCAGGCTGGTTCATAAAGGTCCTTAAACGAGCTGGGCCATCCTCAAACTGAGGTGGGAAGATAAGCTGTTGCTGTGTGTGAAGTCTGGCCAGATGTTCATGCGGACAGTCCAACAAAATGTGTTCCATCCTGATTAGTGTGCCAGTCACATCTGTCACATATCCTGAGCTCATAAGGCCTTCTATTCCTGTCATGACGCATTCTTTGGACCAGAAAGTTGTGGCCAGAAAGGCGAAGGCAAGAAAGTTCGCGGCTGAGGTTGCTGGGAATGTCCAAGCGAAGGTAGAGAGGCAACATAGGCTTTTGATTTCTTTTTCTGTCATCTCACCATTTAGGAGTATTCCCCAAAGGTACACCAAAATGTGTGTGATATGTCCTCATAATTCTGCTGGAATGGTGAGCTTCATGTGGTGTCAAGATCTTTCCAGCCCCCAATGATATGTTCACGTAGAGTGAGTTCAAACTGTCGTTAATTGATAGTCTGACGAGATCGTATGGCATCCAAAAGCTGTTGAGATGTAGGTAAACCTTGGAGCGCATGCAGAACCTGGTAAGTCCATGTATCACTTCTGTTTGCAAGAAGTAAATCAGCCCGCACAATTTTCTCAAGAAGAGGGTTGTTTGAAGAGAGTAAACTGTTCCAGAATCTTATGGT
>Ga0307947_1000518_pt1 | contig 27255 bp, 31 predicted proteins | sample OrgLakmetagen232_FD_201840 | JGI IMG/M metagenome (GOLD analysis project Ga0307947, IMG submission 201840) | Saline water microbial communities from Organic Lake, Antarctica - #232 | ecosystem: Environmental > Aquatic > Non-marine Saline and Alkaline > Saline | place: Antarctica: Organic Lake...
CACAGCAATAAGGCACACACAGCAATGGTGTGCACACAGCATTAAGGTGCACATAGCATTAAGGTGCACACAGCAATAAAGCACACACAGCAATGGTGTGCACACAGCATTAAGGTGCACATAGCATTAAGGTGCACACAGCAATAAAGCACACACAGCAATGGTGTGCACACAGCATTAAAGCGCACACAGCAATAAAGCACACATAGCAATGGTGTGCACACAGCATTAAGGTGCACACAGCAATAAGGCACACACAGCATTCAGGTGCACACAGCATTAAGGCACACACAGCAATAAGGCACACACAGCATCCAGGTGCACACAGCATTAAGGTGCACACAGCAATAAGGTGCACACAGCAATAAGGCACACACAGCATTCAGGTGCACACAGCATTGGGGTGCACACAGCAATAAGGCACACACAGCATTCAGGTGCACACAGCATTAAGGTGCACACAGCAATAAGGTGCACACAGCATTCAGGTGCACACAGCATTAAGGCACACACAGCATTCAGGTGCACACAGCAATAAAGCACACACAGCAATGGTGTGCACACAGCATTAAGGTGCATACAAAAAGGCACTTTGCAGATGTAGTAGCTACCTGCTGCTTCCACAAAGCAAACACACACACACACATGTAGCGGGGTCTAAATGTGTACATATAGCACACACACATGGGCACACAAACACACACACGTAACGGGACCTGGGACGAGCACATACAGCATACAGTAAATTCACACACACATACATACACGTACACACACGTACACAAACGTACACACACACGTACACACACGTACACACACGTACACACCGCTTCGATGAGAGCATCAAAAGGTCGGTTTTGTTTTGTGCTAATTCCTTGTTCAGGATCGGGATGCAAAGGCAAAAACAGCCTTTGCCTGCACTTACGTTCATAGATACACACATATACATACGATCCCCACTTGACTGGACAGTACACACAGGCACACAAATTTGCGAATACTTGTGATGCAATACAGACACGCACACCCACACACGCACGCACACACACATGCATGTGCACACACACATGCATGCGCAAACACACGCACACGCACACGCACACACACACACTCACACACACACACGCACACACGCACAAACATATGCATGCGGACACACACACACGCGCACCTGCTGTGTCTGCTATCATCCGCTGCACCCGGCTTGCAAACTCATCTGAGCTCTCGTTTTCTCCTTTGTGCTGCACACGTCCATTTACGAACAACAGGACTGAAAACGTATGAGCTTAGAGCAACACAGATACAGTTGCATGCACGCCTCTTCCTCTTGCCGTGCCAAAAAGATACCCACACACATATACAGGCACACACATATAGGCATACCCACAAACACAAACACATTCGCATACACACACAAACACATATACATGTACACACACAAAACACACACACACACACACCTGTGGCCCCAGAACCCCACATCATACACAGTGACCCACACCGTGTGCGTGCACTCATACACACTCGCGTGCACACACATAAAAATGTACACACACACAAACACACACCTGAGGCTCCAGAAACCACACATCACACACGGTGGCCCAGCTGTTCATGAGCTTCAGCATGTGCTGGCTGAACGGTTGGCGGCGGGAGTTCCAGAAGGCATCCACAAAAATCTTGTTGTACCTGCAGCGTGTGTGTGCGTGTGTGCGTGCGTGTGTGTGTGTGTGTGTGCGTGCGTGCGTGTGTGTGTGTGCGTGTGTGCGTGCGTGCGTGTGTGTGCGTGCGTGTGTGTGTGTGTGTGTGTGGTATCTTACGTGCTAGTGAGCGTGTAATGAACTCACGTACAACACAAAAGAAAACAACATGCAATGTACGCTGCCCATTCCATTGTGCGTGCGCACTTGACGGCCAACACACACACAGCACCTCATTTGCTAGTGAATTCAGGTCCAACACAACAAAACAGCTTTGCTGCACGTTCAATAACACGAGCTCACATGAAGGCAAACGCACATAGAGCAACACAACAGAAGCGAAAACTGCTGCACACTAATCGTCATGTGCTCACTTGATGGCAATGGGGCACACAGCGGCACCCAGCTCAAATGCCCCCCTCTTGAACAGCACGGTGTATTCATTGTTAACACACGTGCCCTCAGGAAAAATGAGAAGCGGCACACTGTCGGCCGAAGACACGTGCAGCTTCATGCGCTCCGCCACCTTCAAGCGGTCCTGTGAGTTTGCGTGTGTGTGTGTGTATGTGTGAGCCAGTGTGTGTGCGAGCGTGCTTTTGTTTGTGTGTGTGCATGTGCCTGCAGGTGCTATTGCATGTGGACGCGTGTGCATGTGTGTGTGTGTGCGTGCGTGTGTGTACCTTTATAACCCAAAAGCATAGCATACAGCACAAATCACACGGCCGTGATGTTCCCGTCCAGGCTCGCTTGCTGTCACACACACACTTGTGACATTACCCGTCCAGGGCTTGCTTGCCGCACACAATTTCTAATTGCAGCAGGGAAAAGCCAACATCTGAAGTAAGGCTCTTGCCAATCTAGGGCTCCTGCTTGATATAGGAACAGAGATCAGGCACGCGCTCATTCAAACAGCAGCCTTGAGGTGTGCGTGATCATGCGCTCATACACACAACAGCCATGAGGTGTGCCTAATCATGCGCTCATACACACAGCAGCCATGAAATTCGTGTGACTAGTGCTCATACACACAGCAGCCTTGAGGTGTGCGTGATCATGCGCTCATACACACAGCAGCTTTGAGGTGTGCGTAATCATGCGCTCATACACACAGCAGCCATGAAATTCGTGTGACTAGCGCTCATACACACAGCAGCCTTGAGGTGTGCGTGATCACGCGCTCATACACACAGCAGCTTTGAGGTGTGCGTAATCATGCGCTCACACACGCACACACGCACATGCGCACGCACGCACACACGCACGCACGCACGCATTCATGCACGCACGCAAACACACACGCTCTTGCATGCACGCGCACACAGGCACGCACGCACACGCACATTGGCATGCACGCACGCAAAGCTCAGCTTGGTCCAACACTTTGTCCAGGGGGCCATGCTGTTCCAAAGGCTTGCCTCCACATAAGGCACATGTGTGTGGCACAGACCACAGGTATAGCGCTATATTTGGGACCTAAATCCCGCCAGAGCTCAACAGATCCAATTTTTCGAATTATAATTTGCCAGGGAGCATTGTGCATGGTGCCCTGCATGCCTTCCAATCCGATGCCGAGGGGGAGTTCTGGTAGATATAGCGGCTGAAATATAGCACAATATAGCGCTATAGAAATACCTCATATAGCGCCATATGCCGATCCCTAATCCTTAGATGTGCTGTTGAACAAACATAAGCAGCTCAAAGAACATTGGCACATGATATATTATAATATATCATATAGATAGGACACAGGACACAGTGTCCGTGGGATCAACGTACAGGCAGACCCTGGACAGCGCAACAATACACAGCTCTGGTAACAAGTGCACCAACAATAAAAAAGAAAAAGTGCATGCGAGACGAGACGCACACCTTGATGTCTGTGCGGTGTCTGGTAACAAGTGCACCAAAAAAAACAAGGAAAAAAGTGCATGCGAGACGAGACGCACACCTTGATGTCTGTGCGGTTTCTGGTAACAAGTGCACCAAAAATAGCAAGGAAAAAGGGCATGCGAGACGAGACGCACACCTTGATGTCTGTGCGGTTTCTGGTAACAAGTGCACCAAAAATAAAAAGGGAAAAGTGCATGCGAGACGAGACGCACACCTTGATGTCTGTGCGGTTTCTGGTAACAAGTGCACCAGCAATAAAAAGGAAAAAGTGCATGCGAGACGCATACCTTGATGTCTGTGCGGTTGAACCACAAGCAGCCCAGGCAGTTCAAGACGCGTGTTTGGAGGAAGCGCACCCAGCCAAAATGCAGCTGCAAAAAGAATGTTGCAAAAGGGTAGCTTATAGACTGATTAGGCTTTTGGACGTGTGCATGTGGTTGGTGCACCCAGCCAAAATGGAGCTGCAAAAGGGCGTTGCACAAAGGGTTGTCGTAAATGATCAAGGTAGGCATTAGGGTAGCTTGGCAAGTTAATAAGGCTTCAGGGAGTGTTTGTGTGTGTGTGTGTGTGCACTAGCACACCCAGATACATAGAAAGTAATAGTTCATCTCTTGCAGGTCAATACACATGTACGCACATGTGCACGCGCACGCAAAACAAAAATGTACATTGTACACATTGTTCACACACAATTATACACTTATTATACACTCACGTAAGCACTCATTATAACAACACTTATGGTGAGCAGTTAAAATACACTCACGTAAGCACTCACTATAACAACACTTATTATACACTCACGTAAGCACTCATTATAACAACACTTATGGTGAGCAGTTAAAATACACTCACGTAAGCACTCACTATAACAACACTTATTATACACTCACGTAAGCACTCATTATAACAACTTATTATAAGCACCCATAATACACTCACGTAAGCACGCATTATAACAACACTTATTATAAGCACTCATCATACACTCACGTGATCACGCACAGACACTCCCCCCCCTCTCAACACAAACAAACACGCGCTCATTTCTCCCCAAAATACGCACACACACGAACACATCCTCCGCCGCCCCCACTTCCCCCCCCACCCCAACACATAAGAACAGACACCCACTCACCTGCATGATGACGGCAAAAGGGCTGTGAGAGCACAGTATGGCATAATCGATCATGCTGGTATGGTTTGACACCCAGACTTTGTTTGCGCCTGCGGTGGGCTTGGGGCCATGGTACTTCACCACCGCACACCACGCCATCATCCACGCCCCGCACAGCCACTGCAGAAACGAACAAACAGGAGCAGATCACAACTAGCTTGAACATGCCGTGCGCGACACAGCCGATGCAGAAACGTGCAAAAAGGTGTAGGTTATAGTTACTGTCTGCTGCAGAGAATTGTTGCCCCTAGAGACCAAAGGTACGTCAAATCAACTCAACAAAGCCGCTGAAATGAGCCATGGCTTCAGCCTGCTACATAGAATGTCGGGTTGGCCCAAACTGTATACGCACACCGTATATGACTGGGGTCGGCCAGAACCATACATATACGGTGTATATACAGACTTTTTGGCAGGGAAATCACCAAACATACGGTCATATACCGCGTATATACACGGTTCTGGCCAACCCTATATATGACCGTACATAACAAAATTCACCCTGCTGAAGACGCCGGGTGGAAAGAACAGACTGAGCTCAAAGAACAACATTGACATTAACTCAACACCATCATCAACAACTCATTGAAATGAGCCGCTGCTCCACCCTGCTGCGACGCAAGCCTGGTCGAAGGAACAGACTGAGCTCAAAGAACAACATCGACATCAACTCAGCACCGTCATCAACAACTCACTGAAATGAGCCGCTGCTCCAGCCTGCTGCGACGCAGGCCTGGTCGAAGGAACAGACCGAGCCCGAAGAACAACATCGACATCAACTCAGCACCGTCATCAACAACTCACTGAAATGAGCCGCTGCTCCAGCCTGCTGCGACGCAGGCCTGGTCGAAGGAACAGACTGAGCCCGAAGAATGCAGTGAAGAACAGCAGGTTGGCAAGCAGCAGGAGGGTGATGCGGATGGGGAACAAGATGCAATGGCGAAGGACCACTCCCAGCACCCAAGCGGGGAAGAGGTAAGCATTCCAGTTCCAAGGGTCTGCGTGCGTGTGCGTGTGTGTGTGCGTGTGTGTACATGTGTATGTGTGTGCGGTTTGTGTGAGGGTGCACGTGCATGCGGAGGTAGGCAGTTAAGAGATGTTGTGCCCTTGCAGGTCATTAAAATACTTTGTGTTGGAAATATGTGTGTATGTGTGTGCGTGTATGTGTGTGTGTCCGAACACACATATGTGTGTTGCCGCTTGTGCCATGAGTCATGAGGGTGGAACACACTAAATAAGCTGACGTTGAACATAAGAGGGCACACGCAAACGTCACACAGAAAAGTGCATACACGCACACACACACATCCACACGTACACACACAAGCACACACACGTACACGTACACACGCACACGCACACACACACACACCAGCGGGCATGCTCGTAAAGCATTTGAGGAAGGAGTCATCCACAATGGCTGCAGCACCATCTGAAAGCACGTGGCTTGTGTTGAGGGCATCACGTAAGATGGAGGGCTTGGGGCCGGCACTGCAGACAGAAGAGAGGAATAGATACAGTATTTGCTTGACGTTGGGGCACCACGCAATAAGGAGGCTTGGAACCAGCACTGCAGACAGAGGATAAGGTAAAGCATTTGTTTGAAAATAACAGCGTCGAGGGCACCTTGTAAAAGAAGGGCTTGGGGTCTGCTCTGCAAAACAAAGATGATTGAGCAGGCAGCGTTTAAAGGGAGCATGCGGTATGCCCATCCATAAAGGGCTTGCACCTGCTGGCACTGCATTACAGAGAAAACATTTGCTTGTATTGTGTCGTCCAATATTTGCTTGTATTGTATTGATTCCTGGGACAGTCAGCGTTGAAAGTGTACGGAGGGCTTGCAGCAGCTGGTCAGAAACACGTTGAAAGTGCACGTGCAGCATGGAGGGCTTGCAGGGGCCAGCACCAACGCGGTTCTTGCAGTTGTGGTACAAAGAAAACAGTCGCTGGTTCTGGAAACATTGCACATCTGGCTGCAACTCCAGCAACCAACAACAAGTAGCCAAACATCATGAGATTTTACCAGACAGCGCTCTCATCCTCACACTACTCCATGCAACATTCCTTTGGTCAGAAAATTCCCTGCTCCGTTGATATGCGGTTGGAGCACGGTTGGAAAATTTTCAACCGCACTTCAAGATGCCAAAATACCTGCCAAACGCAGAGTTGTTCAGGCGCTGTGCTTCTGCCTTTGCGTAGATGTCCTCCATGTTAGCCACCACCCTTGCCTGCACACAGTGAGATATGTGTGTATGCGTGTGCTTTTATGCATGCATGCGTGCGTGCGTGCGTGCATGTGTATGTGTGTATGTGTGTGTACGTGCGTGTCTGTGTGTGAGTTTGTGCGTTGCTGTGTGCGTGTGTGTGTGTGTGTGTCTGTATGTGTGTGCGTGAGTGTGTGTGTGTGTGTGTGCATTTATGTGTGTCTGTATGTAACTGTGTGCGTGCGTGCGTGTGTGTGTGTGCGCGTGCATGCACATGCGTGTATGTGTGTATGTGTGTGTGCGCGTGTGTGTATCTGTATGTGTGTGCGTGAGTGTGTGTGTGCATTTATGTGTATCTGTGTGTAACTGTGTGAATGCGTGTGTGCGTGCGTGCGTGCGTGCGTGTGTGTGTGTATGTGTGTGTGTGTGTGTGCGTGTGTCTTCTCAACAAAGCAGTGCTGGCATTCACCTCATTAGCCCTATCCTCGGCCCTGGACCCCTGGCCTGGACCGAAGCTCCCTATGTCATTGTGATCATCCTGATGATTGCCTGCATCTTTGGCATTGTTCCCCCGCAACCCTGGAAGTGCCGTTGGAAACTTCTTCAGGCTAGACATATGATGTTCTATATCTCCATTGCTTATCCCAAATTTCAAAAATATCCCCGCTCATGGAGGAAGATAACCGAAACCCAACCGATTGCGGGCATTAATATTGCGGGCAATAACGAGTAGCATTAGAGCTTTTTACATTTTAACCGTTTATGTAGGTGCATTTAGAATGGAATTTGAAGATGGCGTGGCACGGAGGATGTGTTATGTTGTTATGCTTGGCTTAGGGTGGTGCATGTCAATGGCAGGTGCGCGTGGGTTGGTTTTGCCCATCTTGCACAGGGGGGTAATTGATTGGGGGTAATTGGTAATAAGGTATGGGTAATAAAGCAGACGAATTGGCACGCACACAACACACACACACACACACACACACACACATTCACACACGCACACACGCGCACACACATATTTGCACATACAAACACAAACACACACACGCACACACGCGCACACACATATATACACGCACAAACACACACACGTGCACACACACACACACACACACACACATACGTGCACACACACACACACACACACACACACACACACAGACACACAGACACACACACACGTGTGCACACACACATACACACACAAACACACAAACATACACGCACATGTGCGCACGCACACGCACACACACACACACACATACGCACACACACGCGCACACAAACACATGCACGCATGTTAACTGGTCATACCCATAGGGCTTTTTCTCAACATCAGCATGACGTCGGCAGCTGTGACCAAATTTGCTAGCCCGGAGCAATCTACCGTGCCAGTCGGTTTGCACAACATATCTAGCGCCATCTCACTCGGTCAGTCGCCCTCCATGCCTGTCCCATGTTGCATGTCATTCAGATCTGTGCGGCTGTGTCAATTATTACTCTATGTGATTGCGCATAACCGCGAATGATTATTCCAGTGTATCACGCGCTGTGCTGTACAAACGCATTCCAGTGTATCACGCGCTGTGCTGTACAAACGCATTCCAGTCATCAAATACAGACACACTGAGGCAATTGGTGTGAACATGGCACTGATCACATTGGCTGTGTCCGGGTCCAAATAAATAGACTGACACGTCTGAGTGCACTATAAATAGTGCCCTGCACTGTATGTGTGTATATGTCTTGGGCCAATCATATTTGAACGCGTAAGGCCGCACAGGAAACGGGCTTTGTTTGAGGTACCAGTTTGCAGCCTCTATCATCTTATATACGTGGTGTGTGGTATGATGGCGCCATAAGGCGCCACAAGCAGCAGCTACATTTTAAATATAATAACCAGCAAGGCGATTCTACCTAAGGTACCGAGTAACTTCATGTGCCTCCAGGGCCGCTTTGTGTCTGCATATTTGCGTCCGACATATTGTTGCTGCCCGTGTGTTTATTTTAGGGTTTGGTGTACCTTTGCTCCTGAACTAGTGCTTCTTGGGGTGTGTGTGTGTCTGTGCGTGTACACAAATACCTTAATACCTAAACCATTTCTGCTTGCGTTTGTATGTGTATATGTCTGTACTACCAGGTGTGTTATCCTACTACATCATACCTCGATTCGGACGGCGGATCGTCTACATATTGGCAGGCCTGTTAGGTGAGTTGATGCTGAGACGTCAATTTCTTATTTCAATTGCTTTCCCTCCCAAATGGGTTCAAGGCCAGAAGGCAGCAACAAACACACTCCCTTGGATGTCCTCCAGAGCCACCAGCATTGCATTATAGGGATACAAAATAAACCCTTGATCTACTGATTACGTGATCTACTGATTACGTGATGATCTACTGATTAATACGTAGATTCTCACGGTCTGGGAGCTGTTATGACGTTGCTAAACTAATAATTCATTAAGTGTCACATTTTTGTATCTCGGACCCTGATGCACGTCGAAACTGTAATACATAAAACATAATTCTACAAAAATACATCAAACATATACAATATTTGAATATTTGACTTGGAGTACGTAGCGTCAGACTTGCACCAATACTGACAAGTCATTCATAACTAGAAAGAAGTTGCACTTGGAGTACGTAGCGTCAGACTTGCACCAATACTGACAAGTCATTCATAACTAGAAAGAAGTGGCACTTCCCACATGCAAAATTCCTGCGCGGTCCACCCTCACTCCATTCTTTTGCAAAGAGCTAAAAGAAGGACTCGCAAAGCAATAACACACTGGACAAACATCAAGCTGGAGGGAAGTGCAACTGTACAAGTTGCTGCTTTCTTGCTCGCTCAGGTAGTACACGTTAGTCCATACACGAGATGCGAGACCACACAAATTACTTATCAAGTCCTATCGTACAATTCTAGAATATAAGTCCCGAAATAAAACAATAACGTAACAACTCCCGCATTTATGTTAAGGTACTCAGTAGTTAAGTGTGTTATAAAGTGGGGTAGTGTATCGTGATGTAGGGTGTAGGGTTGTGCTATGAATTAATACACACTCACACACCCATTCCCTCTGTAGGTTTGTCCCTAAGCAAAAAAATGCCCTGCCAAGCATCACGTCTGCACCGGTCAAATGATGTTTTGGCCAACCACTGCCTATCGCCTGTTCTGTGTTTGTTTGCTAGCAAAACCTCAATTTGTAACGTCTGTTCACAGTACTTAAATGATCTTTGCATTGCCTGGCTGTTGTGACTGTTCAAAACACGTTTGAAGGGTCTATGCATAATCTGGCTGTTGTGTCTGATCAAACACGCAGGTGCGGTTGGGTCTGCGCTGATGATTGTGGGCAGCAGGCTTGAGCTGTACGGGCTGCTTCTTGCAGGCACCGTGCTTCAGGTGATAGGATTTCAAACTAATGAATGGTTGAAGCTGCTATATGGAGATTTCAAAGCTGATAACAACATGTTAAGCCTAATTATATTATTATCAGGGTTGTTCAGTTCGGGGTTCAGTCAATAGTTCAGGCTCACGAACTTTCACGCATTTTAACCTGAAAATGCCGTTTGCGAGCTTGTAAAAGCTTGTCGAACTTCATGCCCTTTTTTTGAATTTCTGGGTCAAAAATTATAGTCAAAAATGCAGGAAAGAGCCTTAGATGGCCGTCAAACGATCTGATTTTTGTGAATTGATTAATTATAATTATTATTTATATTCTCACACAACTCAAGCATGTTTTGGACGAGTAAGACCACATAAATTGGCAAAATCCTCCCTCTTTGAAATCGCACATCAAACTGCTCAAACAGTTCGATGATTCTAGAGCTTTCACGAATTATATCGAACCCATTGCTCCCAAAAAATCGAACTGGACAATCCTGATTAATATATTATTAAGCCTACACTTATAGGCTGCTCCTTGCAGGCATTGTGCAACAGGTGATCAAAAATGACAAGAACCAGAGCTGAAAGTGGTGCAAGGTAAATTAAAGATAAAATCTGGATTAAGATCCAGGTTACGAATAAAATCTAGTGATGGAAGTGTCGGAAAGGTGAGGGTTTAAGCAAAAGCAGTGAGAGCAGAGAGGAGTGTTGCAGATGCGCTGGAAACCAAGAACTGTAGACACATGGGTAGGGTTGGCCAGAATTGTATATATATACACCGTATATGACCGTGTGTTTGATGATTTCCCTGCCAAAAAATACTGTATTTACACCGTTTATATGTGGTCCTGGCCAAGCTGCAAAGGCTCGTGTGGGTCTTGGGTCTTATCATATTGGTTTAATTTAGTTTGGATTATTGTTGAGTCTTATCATAATCTCATTCCCCGGGGTTGGTTTGTCTTCCGTTGCGTTGCTGGGGTTGCAATATTGTTAAAACAAATTCACCTCCAAACTGCAAGGTCTGCTCTCCACTGTTTGTCAAGTGTACACAACCTGCTGGCAATTGAGGGTTTGCATAACTGTACGGAACGAGCTGCATCCTGACAGAAAGTATTACACCATCTCTAAACTACAAACCTTGTTCTTCAACATTATTGGAGTGTGCACAATCTGCTGACCATAAAAGCCTCAGTGACTGTACAGCTTGAATTGCGACCTTTATGACGAGGCCCTGGAAATCTTGAATCTGCAAGGTCTGTTCTCCTATTCCAACGCTTATAAGGTGCACATGATCCGCTGGTCATCAAAGGGGAGCCGGTCAGCTCACACAAGAATCTGAACTGTTTGTACTATGTAATTTCAGGGGCCAGCCTTTGGTGTTGCCATCGCTTTCCGGTTTGATTCTGCAGCATTCTTTCCGGGTGAGGCCTTTTATAATGACTTTGGTAGGGCCTTTTGTATTGACTTTGGTGAGGCCATTTGTCATGTCTTTGGTGCGGTCTATGTACTGACTTTGGTGAGGCCTTCGTGATATCTTTGGTGGAGCAAGGGTTTAGGGTTAGGGTTTAGGGTTGCCTAAACCCTAAGTGGCTTGGCTAAGCACTGCCTTGGCATTACCTTGGAGCACGCTGATCATTACAAGCATGGACATTCGTGTGGATATGTGAGTGAGTCAGCGTTTTCAATTTTGGTGGAGCCTCTTTCCTTTCTTAAAGCATATTGTTCAGCAGTGTGTCAGCAAATGTCTTCACTTTGCTTGTGTTCCCATCCTTCACTTTGCCTGTGTTCCCATAATGGCCCATTAACATTAACAATTTGCTCGTGTTCCCATCCTTATCATTACTTGTGTTCCCATCCTTCACTTTGCATGTGTTCCATAATGGCCCATTACCAATTGGCAATACATTCTGTCCAGTAAATTCTGCCGAGGTGGCAGGCAGGGTTGCTTATTGGCTGTACGTTTCCAATTTTGCATCACGTGGTCGTTTTCCAGATGAAGTGCAAGTCCTGATGCCCACTTTCCCCCTTTTTGCATGATGAGCAAAGTTCGGCACACTCACCTGCTTGCATTGTATACAATCACGGTTTGGCGTAATGGGCATTTTCTGGTAGCCATTCCGGCACAATGATTTCTAGGCGTATGGTAGGCGCCTGTATCCCTGATATCCCGTCAACCATTTCCCTAGAGAAAAGCTTGCATCCCAAACCACAATTCATGATTTCTACCCTAGTACCTTCCCTGCTTCCTGCTTGGGCCATTGCTTTGCAGGGCAACGACACTGTCTCTCAGAACGTCCAAATCAGTTTCCCTGCTTGAAATGTCTCTTTTTGCACGCAGCCCCTCACTTCTCTCAGGAGTGGCGCACCCGCTCCATCAGCATCACTGTGGGGTGCGCTGTCCTTGCGGTAGGAATAGGCATTGAGCCGGCACGTGTTGTGCGTGACAACCTGGGCAAGGATTTCACAGGCAAGTGGTGTGAGAGATTGTCTGGGAAAGGATTTCACAGGCAAGTGGTGTGAGGGATCGTCTGGGCAAGGATCTCACCGGCAAAGGGTTTTTACAGGGATGTGGTGCAGATCGCCTGAGCAAGGCTCATAGGCTCATAGGTAGGTTTTAAAGGTTGGACACTTCATCTACGTTACTTTTTGCAATACTCACCAAAGACGTTGGACGTGTTCATGGCAATAAGGTGCCTTGTGAAACCTCCTGACTGCTGTACACTTCCCAGAAAAATGTCCGAGCTGCACATTAAATGCTGTGCACCTTCCAGCAAATGTTTAAGCTGCACATTGAATACACGCCTCCCAGCAAATGTTAAAAGCTGCAGGTTGCCTGCTGCACACCTCCAGCCAGCCAAAAATAGGACTGCACGTAGAACTGCACGTTGCCTGCTGCACACCCCCAGCCAGCCAAAAAAGAACTGCACATAGAACTGTTGCACACCCCCAGCCAGCCAAAAATAGAACTGCACGTTGCCTGCTGCACATTCCCAGCCAGCCAAAAATAGAACTGCACGTTGCCTGCTGTACACCCCCATCCAGCCAAAAATAGGACTGCACATTAACTGCTGTACACCCCCAGCCATCCAAAAATAGGACTGCACAATAACTGCTGCACACCCCCAGCCAGCCAAAAATAGAACTGCACATTAACTGCTGTGCACCCCCAGCCAGCCAAAAAAGAATTGCACATAGAACTGCATGTTGCCTGCTGCACACCCCCAGCCAGCCAAAATTAGAACTGCACAATAACTGCTGCACATTCCCAGCCAGCCAAAAATAGAACTGCACGTTGCCTGCTGCACACCCCCAGCCAGCCAAAAATAGAACTGCATGTTGCCTGCTGTACACCCCCATCCAGCCAACAATAGAAATGCATATTGCCTGCTGTACACCCCCATCCAGCCAACAATAGAAATGCATATTGCCTGCTGTACACCCCCATCCAGCCAGCAATAGAACTGCATGTTGCCTGCTGTACACCCCCATCCAGCCAACAATAGAACTGCATGTTGCCTGCTGTACATGGCCACAGGTGGCTACACACTCCTCACGGGTCTTTACTGTGCCCAAGCCCTCCTTACGGGCCTGGTCGACTACACACTCATCGAGCAGCCGCAGCAGCAGCGCCAGCAGCAGCAGCCACCTCCTCCTCATCATCAGCAGCAGCAAGATCTGACACAGATGTGCAGCAAAGGGCTCCAGGAAGCGCAGCAGCCCTCATCCCAACAAACCGCAAACCATTTGCTGCCACCCAACCCGCTGTTCCAAAGTTCTAGCCAGTGCTCCCCGTTTGGTGCAGTAACACAGTCACCTTTAACGCCACCACCTTCGGGCCACGATGAGGCCCCAACGCACCCACCATTGATGTATGCAAGGGACGCAGTGCCTTCACAACAACAGCCCCCTTTTGATAACAGAGAGCTCTGTGACAGCGGCCAGCCCCATGTCATAAACATGGAGCTGCGTGACAGCAAGCAGCCCCTTGGCGCTTTGATGACACCTGTGCTTGATGACGCAAAGGAGAGAGTGGGGACTAGCGTGCATGCCGCACCTGCTGCGCACTCTGCAGCTGCACACTCTGCACCTGCTGCGCACTCTGCAGCGGCACACTCCGCACCTGCTGCACACTATGCAGCGGCACACTCCGCACCTGCTGCACACTCTGCAGCTGCCTTGTATGTGCACCGGAGGGGCAGCCACAGCGCAAAGCCCTCCTCGTCTTTGCAGTTGGTGCCCCCTGTGTGGAAGGGCCTTGGGAGGGGGTGGAGCGGTAGTTTAGGGGTTGGGTTGGACCAGAGCAGCAGTTGGAGTGGCAGTGACGGGGTTCAGCCACTGGTGGGGCGTGAAGGTTTGTGGGCTACGTCCCCTGACGACAGAGTCCTTTTGCCTAATGACGAAGCTACCTTATCGAGAGAGGGAGCTTCCCTGCCTATGGCTGAGAGCAGCAAACAAGGACATCTAGGCGTCAGTCTGCGACAAGCCCTGCTTCGGGTGCGTGTTCAGAGTGTCAGGGTTTAGGTACAAGTATCAGGTTTGGGTTTAGGGTGTAAGCCCTTGGTGGTTAGGGTGTAGGCTCTTGTTGGGGTTTTATTCAGGTTTAGGGTGTAGGCTGGGGTTTTATGCATTAGGGTGTAGACTCTTGTTGGGGTCTTGTTGGGATCAGGGTGTAGACTCTTGTTGGGGTCTTGTTGGGTTCAGGGTGTAGGCTCTTGTTGGGGTCTTTTTGGGGTCTTTTTGGGGTTTAGGGAGTAGGCACAAACATGGAAGGAATTTCTAAGCCTCGGGCAGCCTCCTGCTTGTGGCATAAACTTCCTTACCCAATTTAGGACTTACCTAAGCTATCTGGAAAGCTGAACTTACATGATCTACTTCATGTTCAAAGCAGTATGTCAAGTTCAGTGTCAAGGTTTAGTCCGGAGGGTCTTCTTGTGATCGTATGAAATTTAGGGTTAAATGTGAGGGTTTCAACCTATGTGTTCAGAGCAGTGTCTCAATCTAATGTAAGGGTTCAATCCAGAGGGTCTTCCTTGTGTTACGTGTGATTTAAAAGGTAAGAGTCAAACCCAAAGGGCTTGTTTGTATTCAGTGAAAAACGCGCACCTCCACATCATTTATAGTTTATGTTTCATAAGCAAAAAGCTACAAGCTGCATGCTTTATATTTTGGTAGGGGAAAAGCTGGAATTTGAGCTACGTGTATGGCTGTTAATTTAAAAAAAGGTTGCCGTCTTTCTCTATACTTCATGCACACACAGAATGACTGAGCATGTGCCCATTTGAGTGGCAGCTTACGTACAGATGAAGACAGCTACCATGCTCAAATTGCAATACAGAGTGGCAGGCCCTTGTATAATTCCGCGCCTAGTGCTTCTCACAACGCAAACTAGTATGAATAATCTGGGACATGAGCCTTCGGGTTTCACTGTACTGTCCCTGGTACTGATAATAAGAAGGCATTGGGGCTCATAAAAAGGCACTGGGGCTAATAAAAAGGCATTGGGGCTAATGAGAAGGCATTGGGGCTAATGAGAAGGCATTGGGGCTAATGATAAGGCACTGGGGCCAAACTTGCACGTGTCCTGTACTTCTACACCTGCCTGGGGCTAACCCTTAACCCTTAACTTCTACACCTGTCTGGGGCTAACCCTTAACCCTTAACTTCTACACCTGCCTGGGGCTAACCCTTAACTTCTACTGCCGCCTTCTACACCTGCCTTTGGCTAACTCTTAACCCTAAACGTCTACACCTGCCTGGGGCTAAACCTTAACTTCTACTGCCGGCCTTCTACACCTGCCTGGGGATAAACCTGCACCCTAAACGTCTACAGCTCCCTGGGGCTAAACCTGCACGTGTCCTGTACTTCTACAGGTTGAGTTCCTTGTGCCTGCCATCAGCGGAGCCACGTCATTCTTTACGGTGAGCTTTTTTGTTGGTAGCAGTGGTAGTAGTGGTAGTGGTGGTAGTAGTGGTGAGCCTTTATGGTGGTAGTAGTGGTAGTAGTGGTAGTGGTGGTAGAAGTGGTGAGCCTTTATGGTGGTAGTAGTGGTAGTAGTGGTAGTGGTGGCAGTAGTGGTGAGCCTTTATGGTGGTAGTAGTGGTGTGGTGGCACTAAATATTGTGGTGGTTGCACTAAATATAACTAATGGTGGTTGCACTAAATATAACTAATGGTGGTTGCACTAAATATTGTGGTGGTTGCACTAGATATAACTAAAAAAATCTAGCCTATCTGCCATTGGTATCTCTCTACAGTTGTGCCAACAAAATGCGAGGCCTACGATATCTCTGTACCAGCAACTGCGGCATTTCCAATATTGACCTCTTTCTACTGTTGTGCCAGCAACACGGCCTTCTTCCTGTTGCTTTTGTTCACTAGTCTCTCAATGCCGTTGTTCAACCAAACAAAACCATCTTACTCCATCACCAACCAAACAAAACCATCTTATTCCATCACCAACCAAACAAAACCATATTCCATCACCACTTGTCTCTCCATGTCATGTTCCCACGGGCGGTCAACCAAACAAAACCATCTTATTCCATCACCAACCAAACAAAACCATTTCCCATCACCACTTGTCTCTCCATGTCATGTTTTCACGGGCGGTCAACCAAACAAAACCATCTTACTCCATCACCAACCAAACAAAACCATCTTATTCCATCACCAACCAAACATAACCATATCCCATCACAACTTGTCTCTCCATGTCATGTTTCCACGGGCGGTCATCTCGCCAGGCCTCATTGCAGTGTGCACATCACTTCACATCATTTTGCCATTATGGCACTGTGTGTGTGTATGTCTGTGTGTTGTGTGTGTATATGTGAGCATTGTGTGTGTACGTATGTGCATTGTGTGTGTATGTCTGTGTGTTGTGTGTGTATGTGTGCATTGTGTGTGTACGTATGTGCATTGTGTGTGCATTGTGTGTGTCCATGCTCTAAGTCTCATTGTGTGTGTATGTGTGTGCACTGTGTGTATGTGTGTGTGTGACTTCTTCACTCTTGTGCCTTCTGCAAGCAGGTCACTATGCGTGTGTCAGCCGCACATTTGTTCAATTTGTCTGCATGGTTCATGCATGTCCTAACAATACCACTCCTCAGACCGGCTCTTGGATAGCCAAGCCCATCCTTTCCCCTGTGTGTGTGTTGCTTGTCTGCCGTGCCTGTTAAAAAGGCGCACGAGTGCATCAGCACACACAAAGCACTGACGCTTGTAGAGCACAAGTGCGTCAGCACACACTTTGCATTCGCACATGTGCTTCTGTGCCTCAGTACAGACAAGAAGAAGAACAGCGACGAGCTTGCAGAGCGTGCTCTCTGGTACCCCGGCAAACGCATGTGGACGCTGGGATTGTAGTGTGTCAGCACACAATTTGCATTCGCACGTCCACCACACATCAGCTTGTTGTGTCCAGAGTGTCCAGTGTGTCCAGTGTGTCCAGTGTGTCCAGATACAGTGTGTCCAGTGTGTCCTATGTGTCCAGATACGGTGTGTCCAGTGTGTCCAGTGTCCAGATATAGTGTGTCCAGTGTGTCCAGTGTGTCCAATGTGTCCAGTGTGTCCAGTTACAGTTTGTCCAGATACAGTGTGTCCAGTGTGTCCAGTGTGTCCAGATACGGTGTGTCCAGTTTGTCCAGTGTCCAGATATAATGTGTCCAGTGTGTTTAGATATAGTGTGTCCAGTGTGTCCAGATACAGTCTGTCCAGTGTGTCCAGTGTGTCCAATGCATCCAGTGTGTCCAGATACAATGTTTCCAGTGTGTCCAGTGTGTCCAGACACAGACACAGTGTGCTAAAATTTGCCCACTCATGCACAGGCAGTGGTCACGTCATGCACAGGCAGTAGCCACCGCTCATGCACAGGCAGTAGCCACCACTCATGCACAGGCAGTAGCCACCACTCATGCATAGACAGTGATCACGTTACGTACAGGCAGTAGCCACCACTCATGCGCAGGCAGTAGCCACCACTCATGCACAGGCAGCAGTCACCACTCATGCACAGGCAGTAGCCACCACTCATGCACAGGCAGTAGCCACCACTCATGCGCAGGCAGTGATCACGTTACGCACAGGCAGTAGCCACCACTCATGCACAGGCAGTGGTTACCACTCATGCATAGGCAGTAGCCACCACTCATGCACAGGCAGTAGTCACGTCATATGCCTACCACGCCCTTGGGCCTACACACAAGCTCCCTGGCAAACGCACCTGGACCCTCATCACGCATTGCACCCAGTATTGTGTCTCAGTACTCAGTATATGTATTATATATATACATACAAAGCGTTGGAATCTGCCCACGTGTTGCAAAACGCAGATGGCAGCCATCATGTCCAGCACCCCCCTGGCTATGCAATTGGTAAGTGGTACGCCCTGGTTTTGATTCACAAGAATGGGATTGTTTACTTTAGTTTTGTTTGAATTACAAAGGCCTCCAGCCTGGCATGGCGGCTCAACCTATGCACCTGGTAAGTGGTACGCCCTGGTTTTGATTCACAAGAACGGGACTGTTTAGTTTTGTTTTGTTTGATTTACAAAGGCCTCCAGTCTGGCATGGCTGCTCAACCTATGCACCTGGTAAGTGGTACGCCCTGGTTTTGATTCACAATTATGGAATAGGGTTGGCCAGAGCTGTATATCTACACCGTGCATGACCTTATACTTGGTGATTTCCCTGCCAAAAACATCGTATATGCACCACATACATATGGTTCTGGCCAACCCTACATGTATGGAAGAGGGTTTGGCCACAGTAAACCTGTATAGAAATGGGGGTTTGGCTGAGGTGGTATGCATACTCATAAGAAATGGATTCCTGTGACTGGATCACAACACTGGGCCTTTATAATTAAGAAGAGAAAGGAAACAGGAGTCTGGTTCAAGTAGTTACATCATTAACCTAGGACCGGTGGGTGAAGCGGTCCCTCCTTTTTCACACACACAGTTGCTCATGATGCATTCCTTTAAAAAACGTTTGCATAATTATGTTGCTATACACACGCTAATGGACAAAGCAACAGCAATGGAAAGGATGGTTGTATGCAGCAGGTAATGCAAAAATGACTCATGATATTGGTAAGAGAGAAGCTAAGATGGCTTCTAGTGACATAACCAAATTTGCATCTTTGATCATTTGGGGAGTGCTGTTAGCACTGCCTGTACGACACATCCTCTCATATCTTCTGATTAATCCACATGACTTGTAAATCTGTTGACTAACATTGCAGACACATGTATCAATACAATAGTACACGAGTGTGGGTTGGCCAGAACCGTATATATGCACCGTGTATGAACGTATATTTGGTGATTCCTTTGCCAAAAATATCGTATATACACCGTTCATCAGGGTTGTTCAGTTCAATTTTTTGGGAGCAAGTGTTCATTGAAGTTCGTGAAAGTTCTAGAACCCTTAAATTGTTCGAGCAGTTTGATGTGCAATTTCGAAAATGGAAGATTTTGCTAATCCCTGTGGTCATACTCGTCCAAAACATGCTTGGTAGTTCTAAATACATATAAACTATCCTATTTAATCAGTACACAAAAAATCCAGAACGTTTGACGGCCATCTAAGGCTTTTCCCTGCATATTTGACGACAATTTTTGGGCCCAAAAATTCGAAAAAGAGGCATGAAGTTCGACGAACTTTTAATAGCTCTCGAACGGCATTTTTGGGTTCGTTAAAATGCGTGAAAGTTCGCAAACTTGAACTTTTGACTGGACCCCGAACTGAACAAGCCTGCCGTACATATATGGTTCTGGCCAACCCTATACATGTGTGGGTGTGGGTGTTGAGGCGGAGCATGTGTGCTTGCAGGAATCTGTGTTCCAGAGGCGTGAACTCAAGCACCAGCGCTCAGCATTTGTATCAAGTGCACATTGTGCAGATGAAATGCGGTGTTTGCAAAATATTCATGTATGAACCTAACGTAGCTTATGTACCTGATGCTTGAGTAGGTCCTGCCGTAAATGCTATGGTCAGAAAAGGTTGCTCAGGAGGGCAAATACAAAAAAGGGGTGCACGTACCGTGTAAATTTTGGTGTGGACCCCCTTGGGGGACCACCCACCCCCCAGACCTCCACCCATTGCCCCCACCCAGACAAAAAGGGTACTAATCTGATCCTTTTGCAAATAGGCACCCATCTGCATACTCATCAAGACTTGAAACTAAAGTGTGCAGAGCTATGGGGCAAAAACTGAGATGCGGACGCCCATATGCACACATGACGTACCAGGCATTCACAACTGGCTTAAACAGCCCCACGTTGCTTCCATTTCTTCAGAATTCAACTGACTATCTTTTGTTGGCACAATTCTGGAAGTTAGGAGTGAATTGCAGCTCCATTAGCTTGATGCACCACATGGCCCGGACCCAAGCGCGTGTGCCTCTGACTTGTGAACACGTCCACAGCCCCCCCCTTTTACCCAATTTGCTCAAAAAAGGTGCCAATCGACTGGGCTTGAGCTAAGGATTCTGACGATGTCTCTAAAAACTCGAAAAAGGGTTTCTCAGAAAAATCCTGGAGACCCCCCCCAAAACAAGTAGGGTGTGATCCTGCAGATCATAAAAAAAGGGGCGGAGCCTGCGCTGCATTGAAGTTGTACCTATTGTAGTGAGAGCGATTCAGGGGGGGCACTCCCTCTGCACCCCACTGCTCCTGTTCAACCATTTCTGAGATGGCAGCCTGGTCTTTGCAATGAGGAGCGGCATTCAAATGAGTTAGACAATTCAGGGGGGGCTGCGCCCCCCCTGCACCCCCCCTGCTCTTGCATTTGCACAGTCCCTGTCATACCATACCCTGTCTGTAGCTGTTTGCTTGCCAATGGCGTGTCAGACCTCCAATATACACCTCAACAGCTGTGTGTCATGTGAGCGAGCAATTCAGGGGGGCTGCAATCCTTCTGAACTGCTCCATACGGTTGTTCAGAGCCACCACCTCTGACTGGGCTGCTGCTTCCTGTGCCTGCTGAGTGGCATTGCCAGGCTGAGACTGTTGTTCCAAGTGCTGTGCCAAGTTCTGGACGCAAGTCCTCTCCCGGGCCCTCGCTCGCCTGTCCTCCCGTGTGCTGTGAAGCTGCTGCCGTCTCTGCTCTGCTGCTGCAAGCGCTGCTAGCGGGATCGGTCGGCCTTCTACCACACTCAACAAACACCACTGAAGAAGGGCTAAGAATATGATGGTAAACATTCTTAAATATGATAAAAAACGCCCAATTGAATCCCGGGGGGAACAGTGACACGCGACCCTTAGAGTCACGAGTGGAGGGGGGTTTGACCGGGGTGTTCCGGAATCAGCGCAAAATTAGCTTATATTTCATACAGTTTTTACACTCTGAGGTGGCCTGGGAGGCTCAAAGCTCCATTCTTTCAGTGTTGACTGCAGTGAACATAAGGGGGACATCTCCCCAGGGGGCTCCGCCCCAAAAACTTGGGCTCCCTTAGGGGCCCCCCCCTCCCCGATTCGACCCATATATATACCAATCAACGTCAAAATTTTTTTATATTATTTTTATTGAGATTGACACGTTACGTCCAAAAGTTACACGGACTGACGTCTCCTGACTCCATCCAATGTGTGTGTGTATGTGTCTGTGTGTGTGCACAGGTGTTCATTACTACTTTGTGACTTTGCACACAGGCAGGACACTCTTCAAACAATGCCACGTTCACGATTGAAGCACATGCTGGTACTATGTACGTGCCCTCATTATTGGTGAGTGGCGGTCACATAAACAGCTTATGCATCCTATATATACCTATCCCATCCTATGTGGTTGTTCCTATGTAATTGTTCCAATGTGTACCTACCCCATCCTATGTGGTTGTTCCTATGTGTACCTACCCCATCCTATGTGGTTGATAGCTACAGCCAGTTGCACAAACAGCGTACGCATCCTGTGAACCTGCCCTCGTAATGACTGGTGGGTGAAGGTCACAGATACCGCGTGTGCATTGATTGGTTCCTGCTGCGTAGTTGGCCAGGACCATGTTTTTGTGGTGGTAATATACGGTATTTTTGGCAGGGTTATAAACAAGGGTTGTAAACTGTATGATTACAGTCATATCTAAGGGTTGTGACAAAAGCCCCAGTCATATACAATGTATAAATACAGACCTGACCAACCAAATTCCTGTAGCGTAGTTGGTTCGCAGACTGGAATCAGGTCACATGCCAGAGCCTCACAAGAAGGAGGACGGAAATGCAGATTAGACAGCTGCAAGAAACGGTTTGTGTGCATACAACGTGAACGTTTACTCTATCCGTATATACTTCATATGATTCTACTTTATATTTATATACTTTAGCGTGATTTTTGCACGTACGCGCGCTGCATCCATTGATCTGGTTAGTTGCTCGTGTGATTGTGACCACCTTCACACTCTCTCATTGCGACCCCTGTGATGTGGTCGCGGGCCGGTCAGTGGTGTGCAGTGTGTAATGTTTGTTATGTATTATGTATTGTATGTGATTGTGTATGTAATGTAGTAGGATCAGAGACTAAAAAACTGACTGGCATTTTAACTTTGAACGTAGTACATGGTATAAGGTATAAGCAGCGGGAGAATAATGTGAGTCCGAGAAAAATAATTAATGCTTTCCCGACCAAGTGGCTTTCGACCAAAGTTTGTTTGGCTTGAAAGTTTAGGCCGTTTTTGCAGTTCCTTCTCAGATCCAGTCTGACTATTGCATGTGTCAATTCTATTTATTTCTTGTATGCCTCACTTCATACCTGCTGTATCAATGACCTACCAAACAGCCCTCTGTATAGACCCACCCTCTTCTCTGTTTGTGTTTGCGTGCATGTGTTTTTGCGTGTGTGTGTGTGTGTGTGCTCTCGCACACTCCCACACATATGCACACACACACACACAAACAAGCAAACGCGCTTTCACAAACACACACACGCACAAACTGGGCATGCGCAGGTTGCTGACTTGGTGAAATTAGTGCGCATCATCATCACAGCCACCACAACCTCCAAATTCATGGCAGTGCGCTTGGCAGCCTGCGTTGTGTTTTTGATACCTAGGCTCCCAGCACGCCCACAGCCTCAAGCCCAGCACCGGCACCTCTCCCAACACCCTCCGCCCCCTTGTGCCACCCTTGCATTGCAGCAGCAGCAGCAGCAGCCAACAGGGGCCATTACATCCACTCACGGTGCCCGTGCAGATCACAATCAGCCAGTAGGGGTCTCAAAACTCATTCACAGTGCTCAAGCAGGATCTGCTCATGGTCTGCCAGGAGGAGTTGTGACACACACTCACGGTGCTCGTGCAGATCCCGATCAGGTGGACTGTGAGTGTCCCCAAGGCACCCATCTTGGGGGGCACGCAGCGGGGAGCACGCAGCAAGGCAGCACACCTTTTCCTGAGAACCTGCCTCACAACGCCCCCATCACCTTTGTCATGATGCTGGGTTCAGCCATCTTGGCGGCTTCGCCGGGCATGCTCTTAGCAGGTGTGGTCTTGCTTTTCCCTTCCTCACTAATTCTCTGTGTGTGTTTGGTTGTGTTTGTGCGCCTGTGTGCAGTGTTTGTGTGTGTTTGTGCGCCTGTGTGCAGTGTTTGTGTTTGTGCGCCTGTGTGCATGCGTTTGTGTGAGTGTGCGACGTCTGAGAGAGGCACACCTTAGTGAGATCGTGCCAAGTTGTGATGCCCGTATGAAAGTCAAACCACGTGACAAAAGTCAAACCACTTGACAAGGTGATTTCACGATCGGGCATTTTGAAACTGTGTGCTGCGCCACCTTGGGCAAACAATCAGGAAGTGTCTTTGTGTTTGTGCAGTGCCTTTGTGTTTGTGCAGTGTCTTTGTGTTTGTGTTTGGGCAGTGTCTTTGTGTTTGGGCAGTGCCTTTGTGTTTGTGATAGCCAGTGTGCACAGGAATTATAACTCCTACCCGTGGTTTCCTCTGTCTCAGTCAATCAAAGCCGAGAAAGCAAATAAACCACGTAACGCTTTGATAACCATTATTGGCATGCACAATGCCTGCTCCTAAGCCGTTGACAAATCAGTGACAGGCACCACTCCCGATGTCCATGCTTAATCCTAATCCTAACTAAACAACGCCCGCTCCAAAGCCATCGTCCAATCTTTTTATGACAGGCACCAGTTTCAACATGTTCATGGGCGGTCTGGCATTAGCCGGAATTGGGTGGGCTCTGGGTTATATCACCGCGTCGTCTCTGGTCACGGCGGCATTTTCGAGGCCTGAGTTCACTCGTCAGCAGCTACAGATTGCACAGATGATCATGGACATTTGCGTGTTGACGTCATTGGCTGCAGGTTGGTGTGAAGCTGCGATTGTGTGCATGTGTGTTAATAGAGTTGGCCGGAACCATATACACCTGCACGGTGCATGTACGGTGATCATGCACGGAAATGTCCACATATCCGGTACTAAACGGTCTATATATACGGCCCTGGCCAACCCTATGCGTTAATGTTATAAAAGTGGGAATGTGACGCAGAAACACATGCGCAAGTTCAACATGCAAGCACACACACGCAGTGAAACGCATCTGCACATGCAAGCAAACCCACACGCATCACAAACACATGCATACTCACATACACACACACATGCACACACACTCTCACTCACAGGCAATGCCACTCACACACACACACACACTCACACACACACACACACATACACACACTCGCTCACAGGCAATGCCACAGCCGGAGTGATCGTCAGGCTTTGGGGTTGGGACCAATTTTTGACTCTGTACTTGGCCATCCTGCTGGCCTTGTTTGTATGCAACTGTGTGTACCATGCCTACGTAGTAATATCTTATCGCTGTGTAGCTCCTCCAAGCCTGGAGTGCTCCAAACTGTTAATCACTAGGAGTAGGTGATCTAGAGTCCTGGAATATTCTGGAAAAGTGGTGCGACTCAGTGTGGACGGACTAACGGTAGATTTGGAGCTTAAAAGACTTGTACGTGGTGTGCATTAAAAACGTTACACTGAATAGAAGGACTTTATTAGAAAATCGCTGCTACCGCGTGATTACTAGTGTTTCTTTTTTTTAATTGCAGGGGCGCACGGGAAAGATTGCCCACTGAATTTGATCTTGAAAACCTGTCCTATACTATCGGTGATTTCCTTGTTCCAGGCGGAATTCATTAACCCATTTTTTTTGTTTGTAGCACGCCTTTCTTCCAAGGTCAAGGTAAATCCCTCTGCTTCGTTCAGCTAATCATGCTGGCTGTGTCATCACTACCAGCGGAGTCTTTTCTTTTCTTTTCAGGTAACGGATGCTCAGCCTGTTTCTTCGTATTGCTCTGTTAGTTTTGGTTGGCTAAGCACCTTAGTGCTCTGGATGGAGTTTACTTTTGCTTTTAAGTCCAGCATGATATCAGATGTCATCTTAGGTACTTCGTGAAAAAAAGCATTGATGGGCATAGAAAAGGGGGTCTAGAGGGAAATGAGGTGGAAGATTTTTGCCGGGCAGAGACCCTAATGTACATAAGGTAAGGTAGGTAGGGTAAGGTTACATCGCTATATATGCCTCAAGGGGGCATCTGAGCGGAAGCTTGGAAAAAAGCCTGTAAACGAACCAAAAATAGGCTTAATGTAATATAGCTTATGATACAGTAGATCACAAAAGTTGTCAGATCAAATTACCGTCACTGCAAAGTGTAAGATTCAGCACAACATCTGCTGATTTGGTTGCGCCTTCGGACCAAGAAAGGCCTCCTAGGTAGAAAAACTATCCAGCAGCTAAAGGAGTGAGTTAACACACACCTATACACACACTTACACACACACACACACGCACACACACACACACACACGCGTAAAGTAAGGTAAGGTAAGGTTACATCACTATATATGCCTCAAAGGGCATCTCAGCGAAATTTGGCATAAGTCTGAAACCGCACCTGGCTAAACAAAAGAAACAGTAGCTAGAGGAAACATGAAACAGATGTATAAAGCTTGGCAAAAGTCTGAAACCACACCTGGCTAAACAAAAGAAACAGTAGCTAAAGGAAACGTGAAACAGATGTATGTAGAAGAGAAAGTGTATGGAGAAAGATAACGTTTGTTTTGAAGAAGCGCGAAGAAGAGAAGGCATCAATATTGAGACGTATGAGAAGCTAATTCTCGCAATATTGATGCCTTCTCTTCTTCGCGCAAGACTGTGTTGGTAGAGTAGCACGGCAGGTTCAGTGCTATAGGGCTGACTATGAGACTCGGTAATTTTTGTGGATTGGCAGTGGCCGAGATGGGTGGTAATCCCTGTAGACCCTTAACTTAGCTCTGCAATGTCTATGCCTGGTGCTCTTGCTTGTTTGAGGCTGGTACTCCGATCTCTTTGTGACTTCTTTCCTCCTTCTGGTACTCTGTTGGACCTCTCTGACTGGGCCTTTATTGTCTGCCGGTAAAGGAGTTTTATGATACTAGGTACCAAAGTGGCTTGGGGTTTTCCAAGGGGCACCACACGGAGGTGCTCATACATCGCCCCCCACGTAAAGTAAGAAATAATAAGAACGCAGATAGTGTAAACGCTACCGGCATGAATTACTAGAAAAGGATGTGTTGTGTTCTGCATCACCCAATGGAGAGGAAAAAGAAAAGAATGCAGATAGTGTAAGCACTACCGGCTTGGATTAGAAAAGGACGTTGTTTTGTGATCTGCACCACCCAAAGGATGCAGAGGCACATAACATCCCACCTGAAAAATAAAAACAACTCCCTTGGACAGCAAAGCCACACCCTCAGCAGCCTGATTTTGAAGAAAAATTTCTGCACGTCCCACAACGGAGGTATTGCTTATGCCTCGTGGAAAGGATCTGCATCGCGATCGGACGAGTTGTTCTTTATTTTGTCCGGCGAGATCAGAGTACGGCGGGCTACAACATTATTTGAAGC
>Ga0307947_1000520_pt1 | contig 27237 bp, 28 predicted proteins | sample OrgLakmetagen232_FD_201840 | JGI IMG/M metagenome (GOLD analysis project Ga0307947, IMG submission 201840) | Saline water microbial communities from Organic Lake, Antarctica - #232 | ecosystem: Environmental > Aquatic > Non-marine Saline and Alkaline > Saline | place: Antarctica: Organic Lake...
GGTTTTTCAAGGAGGGTTTTTCTGTTTAGGCAGGAGTTTTCCTTTTCCCAGTCTTATAGGTTTTTTTTCCTTCATTCTGTTAGGCCCTTGCTGAGGACCGTGTAACAACCCCCACCAAAAAAAAAAAGTTAGTGTGGGGAGTGGTTTTCACTGCCTGCGTAGTTTTTTTCCCACAATGTCCCTCTAATAGCATCTGTCGGCTGTATTAGCTCAATCTTTGTACTGCCCCACCAAACGTATAGTGCCCAGCTTAGGGATTCTGGAGAGCATGGCAATGTGCCCCTCAGGAAAATGATCAGTTACAATGTCAAAATGTGCATTGAAGTCCCCCACCAGGATCATTTGTTGAGAAACTCATTTGGCTCTCTCTACTTTGTGCCTCAGAAACACGATGTTGCATGTGTAAGAGCATCTGGGAAACCTCAGCATCAGAACGCGTAGAAGAATGAAGATTAATGTACACAGCCCCCAAAAGCACTTTGTAACTCTGAATCTCAAAAACCCTCAATGTGACAGTCCAAGTTTTTTACGTGCCCAAAAAACACGATGATTCCCCCTCTTTCATTGGTTGGTCATGGCAGATGCTTGATTGTTTATACTGGTTTTATTCAGTGCTGCAATCATGTTGTGCCTTTTTCCCCTTTAAAGGTATTTTTTGTAGGTGTTACAAGAACAATTATCACACTTTTTGCATACCCAGCCTAGCAGCCGCACGCTTTTACTAATGACTTACTCTGAAACTCTGTAGACTCTAAATCCCAAAAAGTGATTCGTTATTACACGGGTAAAACCAGGAGACATGGGTGGAAATATATTGAAAGTATTTGCAAAAATGGCTGTGTCTCCTATTAACACAAGATTTCATATACAATCAGGATAGCGCCATGGCGTAAACACTTCCGGCATGAATACACACTAAGGATAGCACTAGAGTTTTATGTCAGGTGCTGGTGATGCTGTTCATCCTCTTGAAGGAGCGTGGCTATAGTGGGAATCACTTGAGCTCGTGGACCAGACAGATCCAGTCCTGGGTTCCGAACCTGGAGTATTTTAGTGAAGTGAATTGACTGACTTTGCTCAGGACAATATTTGCATGTTTCAAAACAAAGCGAGAAGCATTTTACTGATAGGAAATAGCCAGCAAACAATCAATATCACACTGCCGACCACAACTACTCGAACTAGAAGGGAAAGAAGGGTTGGTAACCGATTTAGCCGGCTGCAAAATGCACATAATGCTATAACAAGGCAACATCAGACATAGCATTGTCTGGTCCCAAACTTTTCTGTCATCCTCAAACCGTTTATGAATTTTGATGGTTGCATTCATTTCTTGGACATCCACGAATCCAGTCTTTCAAATTGGCCATTAAACCGCACAAAATCTGCTGCACGAGTTAATGATCCTTGCTTCTCTTACCGCTGTCACCACAATTGCTTGAACAGTCCATCAGGAATGTACAGTTCCAACTGTGATAATCATATAACTTCCATTACTCTGACTGAAACCAGTACAACAAAACCATCATTGCTGTCTGAGCAGCTGCTCCTTCGCAACTCAGAAACCAAACGAAACACTGAGAAGTCAGCTCACCTTCTCTTGTAACAGTCGGTCCAGGGCTTCTCTCAGCGCCTTCACCACCACTGCCGTCTGAGCAGCTGCACGAACCCTACATAAGCAAAGCAGCAAAACTTATTTATTACCACCATCCTATGCGAGTCTAGCAAGCTCACCTCATGCACTCCCTGAAGTGAACCCTAAAACACTCAATATCTGTGACACGAGTCCTGTGTTACACCCAAGCTTACTAAATGATAGTGGCATGAGCCCTGAGTTCATCGAATCCAGATAAACGTATCAGCGCAGTTAACACCGGTTTCACCAAGCAGGAGGATCAGAACGACCATGAGCCCACACCTTGATGGGGTAGAAAACGTGTGATGTACGAGGTGCTGCTAGATAGTTTGAGTTGGAACACAGCAAAATAAGTACTGGCAGCTGCAGATGGGTACTGGCAGAAGCCATGCCCCACCTGATCCAGCCATCTACGAGGACGATGCCTTCCTGGTGGATCACAGTGAGGGGGCCCCCAAACAGCATGAGCGAAATGGGGGACACTGGGGTGACGTCGCGGAGGAAAGTGCGGGAGGTCTTGACCTACAAAGGAGGAGAGGGGGCTGCTAATGAATATAAGACCACGGTCCAGCATGGATGTGTGCGAGATCTTAAGTATAGATCTGCAAAGGCAGAAGGAGGACACTTTAGTTTCAATGTTGTAGCGCAAGAGGGGTTGGGTGAGCGTGAATACTTCACACTACCGTCACGGCCAACAAGATCAAGCGTGAATACTTTATACATACAAGATCAAGCATGAATACTTCACAACCATCACGGCCAACAAGATCAAAGGATGGACAAGCGTAAGATTTCCATCTGACATTTGATGAAACCAAGCCAGGACGAGAACACAGCAAACCCTCCCTCGTAAATTGGCTGAACCAAAAGTTTTCCAGCCAATGAACGGTCGGCAGTCAGCTCAGCTTGCAGAGGTGCTTGTGGCAAGCTCTCCATGGCAAACACAGCACAAGAGTTGGCTGTGTAGAACCTCAAATATGCAAGCTTTGGTGATGGAGCGCCTGCGCACCTTCTCCATGTACACCAAAAACGGCTGGCCCATGTGGCTGGTCGATACATTATGGCACACAGAGGAGGGGTGCACAAACACTTCTTCCAGCTGTCCGCCTCCCCCTGTCCCCCCAGCAGCACTTCCGATGCTCCTGTTGACTGCGTGTGCATGGTGCGGTGCATGCTTGTGCCATTGTGCACGTGTACCTGTGTCTGGATGCCCGTATGCAACTTTATACCATGAGTATTCTTATAATGCACATATCTGCGTTGTGTCAGTGTGATGTACACGTACCTCGTTTTTGAGAGGTGTGATCTATCAAACAGTTCCAAAATTGACGATTCACTACAGGGTCACTGTGCATGCACTTATTGGTTTTGTGTTTGTGTGCTGCGCTGCGCTGCGCTGTGCACCTGGCGTGAGCCACAAGGGAGGAGAGCTAGGAGAGGAGGTGTCACCCATGGAGGCCACGTTGGGCACCAGGGCTGCTGCCAGCAGTGCCTTGACCTGTGGTGCAACAGTCAGCACAAAACATCAGCAACGCGCGTACATTGCAAGGCTTGGATGACTGTGGGGCAGGCATGGATCATGAAGCAATGCACTCACAAGAAAGCTGGGGAGCTTGCAAGTGTTTTTATTAATATGGAGAAGCACGGGCTTGGAATGGCAGGATGAAGTACAAGCAAGGGTCCTTACTCTCAAAGGACCCTGCGTTCTTAACAACATTAAGCAAGCACACACCCCCAAAGTGCCAAACTTAAGCTGCCCTAGCATGGCACGTACGCATACACATGCATCATAAAAGGGAGCATTTGTGATGCTATGCACGGACCTAACACAGCAGAGCTGCGCGCGTGGCAATGTTTTTCTGATGCATCCATTGCTTTTGTGGCTAGGGGGACTTCTACACTTACCAAAAAATCACCTACACCAAGCAATAATACACACGAACAGAATACACAAGCAATTATACACAAAAAACCGGACCCACCACGGCTGGGTTGCGTGCGTGGCGGTTCCAAGGCGCTGCAATGTTGTCTAGCCAGTGTTGGTGTGGTGGCCCTCCATCTCGTGGGCTTGAATGAGCGCGTGAGCTGACCAAGCATGCGTCCTCTAGCATGGAGGCAAACTGGACCCTCATCTCCTGTGGAAACGATGTGCATGTGGTCTAATCTAACACCTGAAAGGATTTTAAGGGTGGCATGCACACATCCATTGTGTGAACACCTAAATACGAGTTTGTGTGTGCATAAACCAAGCACCAAGCAGCACACAAACAGGCACCTTGACAAATGCACAGACCGACCGACGCGTCCAACACACACTCACACACTCTTTGTGCATTGTGTGTGTATATGTGGGTAAGTGGTAACTTACATTTGTATTGCTATACTCCTGCCAAAGACTGTATTGCAGCCCCTGCCTCACCTGCAGCTCTTTCAGGGTTTGCTCGTGCAGACAGAACTTCTTAAGGTAGGCACGCAGTTGAGCCTGGTGGGCTTGAGGCTTATGGCTGTCCGCACCAAGAGCAAGCCAACCATTTACGGCTGCTACCAGCAGCAAGTGGTCGGACTGCTGGCCAGAGGCAATGTTGCCGCTGCCTGCAAAAAAATGGTAGCAAGCCATGTGCATGAGTATAAACAAATGGCTAGGCCAAGCTACTGCCCTAAGAGTGGATGCTCACCCCTGCAGAGTCCCAAATTGCAAACAGGCATTGTGTCATTAAAACAAGGTGGCACCATTAAGGTAGCAACAAGGATGAAATTCTTGAGTAGGTAAAAATGTCTACAATGCTACTACAGCTGTATCTGAGCTACAACTGTACCGCTGCCTCTGTTACTTTCCCTGATTTAAGCAAGTGAATACTTTTTCTAACCTGTTTGCCCTCAAAGCACACGAGTTTTTTTCATTGCGTGCCGTGCTCCCATCCCTTTCTGTACCTCTTGTGCCACATCGGGGTGTGTGCACATTTTTGTGTGTATTGGTGCACTCACCAGCCCCACGACACAACTTACCTTTATCTGCCATGCTCCTGCGCGCCTTCTCTGCTTCATCTCTTTTGTCCATGGGGGCCACAAAGGGTTGCTTGTGGCTCATGGCCGCTGCCATGCTGGCGGCAGGGCCCAGGCATCCCAACACGCAGCCCAGCACAAGCAGCTTGCCCAGCCTAAACAAGCAGCCGACGTTTCAAAGCATGATGGAGTTTGGATACCTGAAACAATGGCACATTGGATGCACGAAACAAGGAGCAGCCAGATTTCCCCCCTGCACTAGCTACTGCCGCAGCAGACCAAGAGACGCTAGAACACAGAAAATCAGGTCATGCACTGTATGCTGAACACTGAGTAAGTGGAGTGCACAAGCGTAGCCCCATTATAATCATCGGTTGCTCCCCCCGGTAGCAAATGCTTATTACCGCAATGTAGTGCAATGCAACTGGACGTGCCTACTGCTGTCGTCAATTATCGTAACACTCAATTATTCAACAATTTTTGCTGTGAGCGAGCGAGAGAGAGAAAGAGAGAGAGAGAGAGAGAGAGAGAGAGAGAGGGGAATAGAGTGCAATGCAGTCAACACAACAGCCCCAACAGCCAGCACAAGCGCGAGGCACGAAGCACGAGCACGACGCACGAAGCATGAAGCACAAAGCACGAAGAGTAGGCAACAAAGTACGACGCAATAAATTTACAGACTACATTTATAATCCTGTGTTCATGACTCTTATGACACATAAAGACAAAATAGCGACAAAGTGTACACAGGTGCAAGAAAAGCCATTACCTAGGATCCACAGGAAGCTGTGCTAGATGGTGGCCAAGAGGAGTGAGCACCTCTGGCCCCTCACTGGGGAATGCCCCGACCTGAATGCAGCAGTGACACGCGCAAGTGGCTGTGTAGGTACAAGTGGCTGTGCGAGTGGTTGTGCAAGTGGCTGTGTAGGTACAGTGGATGCACTTGAAAACAGGTGCTCATCAATCAAGCTAGCAGGCAACACATTCCTTCTCGACAGAGGTCTGGTAGACGCCTTCCTAATGGGTACCTGGAAGGTGAAAAAATACAGCAGTTCCTGCTGGAGGACCGCCTGGCCGCATATACTGCAACCTCATTATCACAACGGCCTCTGTTTGTATGACCAATTCCATTTGTTATGGGGCTCCACCAAAGAACAGCAAAAGTGTTGAAGACGGAAGGGGAGGCATACAGGAAGGAGCGTGAATGAAGATCAGTGACTTGCAGTGAACAATCACAACTTTTCTGTTTCAACACAAAGCATTCCACATCATGAAGAAACTTCCCTGTCTGGACTTCAGATCTTCACGGTAATTTAACAGATGCTTCCCACAGGCTTGAGCTTTTGATATTTAGACAAAGGGCACACCTCTCGCAATGTTGCCACTGCTGCTGCTACTGATTTCTGTGGGGGCGGCTGAAGAACGCGGGCTAGAAAAGATGAAGCAGTGCCCAATCCCATGAGGTGGATCTGCAAACGTGATAACGTGAGTTTGTGTTTGTTTCTGCATGTGTGTGTTTCAGCGTAAAGAAATGCGTATCTGCATGCTGAATGTAGCATCATATAAAGAGCAACACAAAAGCACCCCCCCACGCGCTGACTCGCCGGAGTAGCACAAGCAAGACAACTTGAAATATAAACACATGCTGCATTGTCATCACCAGTAGCTGTTGACCAAAGCACAACAAACATGACGCGAAGACCAGCGCCCCATTAGATTCACCAGAAGAATAAATACCCCCACGCTTATGTGTCAGGAACAAACATAGGAATACTCAGGAATACGCAGGTAACGAGAGGTAAGTTTAATAGCAGGGGTGGTGCTAAGCTCACCTGCAGCACCAACTCCTCTAAAGGCACTCGCACAATCTCTGGGGCCCCAAACGGCCGCATTAACGTCTCAAACCTGTCAAGTTGCGTGCATACTTTTGACGTGGTGTGTGTGCTCATGGGATAAAAGGTTCTCGGCGCAGCAGGTCGCAAGATGGTCATCAGGCAAGGCACGTTGCCATGCTCATGACATTTTTGCTGAATGGAAGGAGTACAACGTAATGGGTCATAATTGTCACAACCGCTATCATGCACAGAATACCATGACTTTTTGACGGGATGCCTTGTGGAGCTCGTGGCAGCAATGACACATTGGCACACAAGAATAGAGCGCAGGCAAACAGATGTCTCTTTTAAATTGAAATATCTTGCCACAGCCGGACACTTTGTGTAAACAGGATGGGACAAAATATATTGGAGCTTTGAACAAGGTGGACTAGGCAGAGAGGCTTGTCGCCTCACGTCATGCATACGTGCAATGAAAGACACTGAAACGACACTGAACAAGGCAAAGCTGCCAGCCTGCCTCACCTGTACTTTGTGTACAGGCAGAAGCAGGTGCCTGGCCTCACGCGCCCTGCACGACCCTTGCGCTGCTTTGCACTCGCACAGGACACCCAGTCAGTGGCCAGCAGGGACATGCGCCGCGCAGGGTCGTACCTGCGTGTGTGGGTAGTTATGCAAAAGAAATGGAATGGGCGCAAGGTGTGAGATGGGGTGAGCTTGGCAGCTTCGTGAATTGCACAATCAATGGGCTTCAGGGGCATGCAAAAAGCAGGGTCGTATATGTGGGTGTGGACAAAGGAGAGGGTGTGACTCAAAGTTGGTCACGAATGCAGGATTTCTGTGTCGGAACAGCATGATGCCTTACCCGTCATCCCTTCCAATGATACCATACCACCACTTACACCCACACCCACACCCACACCCACACCCACACCCACACCCACACCCACACCCACACCCACACCCACACACCCCCCCACACACACCCACGCCCACACCCACACCCACACTCACACTCAAACCCACACCCCCACCCCCACCCACACACACACCGGGGAGCGGGAGGTGCACAGGCTGTCCTTTTCAAAGCAGCCAGTTGCTATCAAGACACAACATTCTTGCAACCTCTGTGCGCAAGGCTTCCTACACGAGTGCCTGCATTTTTACCACAATTATACCGTTTGTGGACGCACTGCCGAACTTTTCCATGCTACATTCACTCCTCTCCCTGAATTCAGAAGCTGGCTTCTGTCCATCCTAGACACCAGATCCGCCTTGTCACTGCACGCTTGCCACTACTTTCCATTGCCCTGCAACTCCTCCTCAAGTTCCCCTGCCACTGCCTCGAAACCACCTTTCCTCTACGTACCTGCCTCTATCACCCCTCACACCCAACCCCATTTCAATTCTTCACCATTGCCACCAACTACATCCCACGGAATTCCTTTTCTGGTGCTCTTTTCACTGCCCCACAAGTCGCCTTTCAAATCTCAATGTTTCTGTTTTGTGCCTGCCTTGGTGTAGGTGGCACCCAATTCATACACCATCCATCTGGTAGTGAAACCACCGTTTGCAAATTTATGTGGCTTGCACCCCACATTATCGTAACGTCTGCTGATGTAGTCACCCCACCTCCTCTCTTTGTGCTTGCCCGTGTCCACCACAGCCACCACATCTTCTATGGTCAACGAGGTCTCCGCGATGTTGGTGGCCACCACCACTTTGCGCACCCCTGCACACACGTGCGTGCCGGTTAAATGGTGCTCTCAACATACAGGTGCGCAATGAAAGGGTGGAGCAGCATACATTAGCACGTTAGGCTTGCCCGCCACGATCCAGCTGTGCGATGCATTGAGGGTTAAGAGTCATTCGACAGGAGAAGAGGGTGACATTTGGACCAATTGTACCACCTTATGCTCAGTTGCATGTACATCAAACCAATACTATGGCAGTGTGTGAACTCCTCTTTGCTTGAGCCAGAGCTTGTAATTGAGCATGACCACATATATCATAACATCACCCTGCGCGCTAGCACGCACACAACATGCAGGCACACACCCTCTCTCACACATTGATGACAAAATACCTCTGGGAGGAACCTTGAATGCCTGCCGCTGCTCCGAAGGTGACACAGAGCTGCATGTGTTGTTGTTGTGTGTGTGTGTGTGTGTGTGTGTGTGTGTGTGTGTGTGTGTGTGTGCATATACGTGTGCATATACATACGTGTGCATAGTGTACGTCTGTGTAAGAGTGTGTGTGTGTGTGTGCATGTGCATGCGCGTATGCTTGAGAAAAGTCTGGACTTTCTTTAGGGTACACCTGTTCTTCGATACCTGTGGAGGGGGAGCAGCCAATGACTGCCTCTGCTGAACTTCCGGGTGCTGGAAAGGCGGGACAGAAGCTGAGAAATCTCGCCCATGCCTGCACATGCGGATGTTTTGCTCACCCCTTGTGTCTTAGCTTGTTGGTAGATGTGGTGCAGAACACGTGGCATGTGACATAAAGCTCCAGGTCAGGTGCAGGTCACTAATTCATTGCCGCGGAAGGTTTTGGTTTTTATCTCTTTTCCTCTCCTCCCTATTTACACTGATGATGGTAGAGATAAACGCAAACTCACCCGGGAGAAAAACCAGGATTGCACCGCTGTCCTGCCCCAAGCTGTCATCGATGAAAGCAATGAGCTCCTCTAGGAGTTCAAAGTCGATGGCATCCTCATTCACACGCGCAAGATTGCGACATGTGAACTGTGTGGGTATGTGCACGTATATGAAATACGTGAGGCATGTGTGTACGTGGATGATTCACTTGGGGAGTGTGTGCGGGAGTGCAAGAAGGCAAACAAGTTTACTGCGTCAAATATACTTTTTTTGAGGCACACTCAAGCTATACAGGCTTCCCAAACATATGCCTGCGACCTTGCGCGTGTGTGTATGTGTGTATGTGTGTGCGAGGGTGTGAGGGTGTATGCGTAGGTGTGTGGATTTGTATGTGTGTTTGCCTCATCATCGCCCATGCTATTCACCTCGTCATAGCCCAAGTACAAGTCTGGATCATAGTGTGGATTTAAAGCTCCTTGCCCCTTCTCCTCATCTCCCCAGCCCCCTGCAAAAAGCTTCTGCATGTCCCTGCAAACAAAGGGATCCTTGCTGAAGTTTGTTCATAGGGCAGGCAAGGTTTGACATTGTGCACAAGAGCTTATAGTGCCTAAGATATCCTGGAATTTTAATAATGCGATCCTCATGCACACATGCACATAACTACAAGCACAAATTACACACCTGTTTCCTCCACCCGCCTGCTTACGCATAGCGTTGGCATTAGCACGTGCACCCCCAGTGCGCATGGCTGCAGGCGCATCTCGCGCAAGCCTGTACCCTATTGTGCGATACACGTCCTCAAGAAAAACGGCATCGACCGGGAACGTGTGGCCCTCAGCCTCCAGCACTGTGCACATGGGTGTGACCAAAACTTTATTTCATACACACAGCAATGAAGTAATGTGAGCAACATTGTGATGGCGAGTGCAATATTGCTTTTATTTTTCTAGTTCTTTTTAGTTCGCTGTTAGGTTGGCGTTTATGCTATAGTTTCTGCTGCATGCATGCAGGGAGGTGCAAAGTCTGGTGCAAAGCTGGAAGTTGCAAAGGTACAATTGGTGCTTTATACGCTATTTGGAGCGGAGCCCCCCAGGGTGTAGTCCCCTATAGTTCATTTCGGTTGCCCGTCACCACGCTGAAAGAACAGAGCTTTGAGCCACCCAGGCCACTTCACGCCATAAGAATGGCACAGTTAAAAAGCCGATTTTGCGCTGATTCTAGCCATGCCCTCAGGTGCGCGGTCAAACACACTCGCATGAGGAGAATGCGAGGTCTCAGGAAAAAGTGCGCAATTGCACATTTTGTTTCAATTAAATTAGTGAATAGAAGTTGAAGTTGTGACTTTGTGGGGCAACTCGTGCGGTTACTCAGGCTGCAGCTTCTGGCACACCACTTCCATGGGGACCGGAAATCCTTAGGGTAAGAGATGGCGCTGCACAGGTCACACAGCTTCAAACACGGTATGGTATGACAGGGACTGTGCAAACGCAAGAGAGGGAGGGTGCAGGGGGGGCGCAGCTCCCCCTGAATTGTTTAACTCATTTGAATACTGCTCTTCATTGCAAAGACCAGGCTGCCATCTCAGAAATGGTTGAACAGGAGCAGCGAGGTGCAGAGGGAGTGCAGCTCCCTCTGAATTGCTCTCACTACATTGGGTACAACTTCAATGCAGGTTGCAGCGCAGGCTCCGCCCCATTTTTGTGATCCGTAGGATCACACCCACTTGTCATGTGCTTGCTTTGCTTCCACAAGAATCAAACAATTCTAATCGTCTTGTGCATTGACGTATTACCCCTGCATGCATGCACACGCACACACACACACGCGCACACACACACACACACACACACGCACACTAAGCTGGAGATGAAGCGAAGACCTAGGAGGATTTCTGTAAGTAAGGCAAATATGCTCATACCTGGACATCCCCCAAAGTAGTCCCCAAAGGCCTTTGCATCAAGCGTAGCACTCATAAGTATGACCTTCAGGGGGGCACGGCCCGACCCCCTGCGCCGCAGCACTAGCTCCTGAAATGCACGTTTGAGATTATGTGCGCGTATCAGGTTTGAATGCCTGTTACAAACGAACAGCTGCAAGCTACTGCTCGTGGATTTGAAGGCCGCCCACTAAAGCAAATGCAGCAGGATCATAGAATTGCAATGGAAAGTACACATGCTCAAATTTTCAAATTATACGCCCGAACAGTCCCGGGCAGTTAGTCACAAGCTCTCTCCGCACCTTAAGCAAAGCCATCAAAAAATCACTTTGCAGCGACCGCTCGTGGACCTGCAAGGACATAAAAGTAAAAACGGATTAGGTACAAGATGTAGAAAGGCAGAATAGAACATGCCTTGCACCCTTGCTCAACCGCATAAGGAACGATCTGAGATCTTAACACATTACAGCACCCTAATAGAGACATGGATCAATAAAAACCTCTGCAAGTTTACCCATGTATATGCGCATCCACATAAACTCACACACACACACGAGCGCATTTACACAAGCAAAACATTCACACATGCTCACACATACACACGCACGCTCACGCACACGCGTGCACACACACACATACACACACAACACACACACGCACACACACACATGCGCACCTCATCCACCACTATGTGCGATATTGAGGACAGCAGGGGGTCAGCAGCAAGGCGTCGCAGCAGAATACCCGTGGTACAGAACGTGAGGCGCGTGTTTCGGTTCACGGCAGCATCCAGACGCACGTGGTAGCCAACTGTTGAAGCAGGGCCTGAAGCAGGAGGGGGCTCACCACGTTCTGCAGCCACCCTGCATGGAAGGACGAGACGAAATTTTACTGCACACGCAGTCACAATAATTCTATGTGTGTGTTGCATTGTAGCGTGGTTATCAGGTTGCGACGAGTTGTTTACGTACAAAAATCAGTATAATTTTAATAAATTCAGCCATAGTTGTGCATGTGCTGAGTGTTACAATCTCAGCAGATAATCAGGCAGGCGAGGCGTGCATTGTTAACTCACCTCTCTGCCACGGAGATGGCAGCGATTCTCCTCGGTTGAGTGCAGATTACATTGCAGCGTGCGCCTTGACCAGACAGGCTGGCTTCTTCCATGAGGTACTGGGGTACCTGTGATAAATTGGAAGAGGAAGTCGATGAGGCGCGTGGTGTTTATATAACCTGCAACTTTATTTTCCGTAATTTTAAGCACACATCACAGAAAAGGAGGTTCAGGTTCTTGCAAAAGCACCCGATTTATGTTGTTATGTAAACCTTAATTTACAGCAATTTTAATCGATGATGCATGGCGGCCCCGGAAGTTTGTGATTTGGGCATCCACCTGTTTGAACCCCCAAAACCGCTGCTGCGCATTCCTGCTCAGATAGATGGCAAGGACTGTCTGGTAGGTTACGTGCTCGGTTGAAAAGCATGCATGCGAGGACACATACATGCGCCAACACGCGCGCGCGCACACACACACACACACACACACACACACACACACACACACACACACACACACACACACGCACGCACGCACGCACGCACGCACGCACGCACGCACACACACACACACACACACACACACACACACATGCGCACACACACGCGTGCACACGCTTGCGCACATGCACTCACACATATACACACAACACGCACACGCGCATGTGCACTTGCACAAGCACACATAAAACACAAACGTGCATTCACACGCACATGCACACGAACGTGTGTACGCATAAATTTACACACAAATACATAAGATGCCAATACAAGTTTGTGGAAACTCATACTGCAACACCCTCACCTGAACACACGCAAATGCATGCACAGGTATTTCGCAGTGAACAAGAGCGGCAGTGCACACTGAATGATTGCAAAGCTGAGGTTGAGCGGCGCTGCGGTTTAGGTTCAAGGTACAAAGACAGACCCTTTTTCATGTCATGACCACCAAGTGTATAACCACGGCGACCAGTCTGTCATAAACAAGCCTGTCACGCGCACACGTCAACAGACTCGTCATCATGCTTCCCTCGTGCAGTGCTACATGCTCTTTGCGAGCCATGGACAGATGCAGGGGGCCTCCTATGTTGCGCTGGCTAGGATTGGGAAAGAGTGAGTGGCCAATCACAAATCAGCACACGCCAACGCATTACCATTCTCCAATGCTCACAAAACTTTAGAGGCTGCAGATTATGAATCTAACTCTTCCTTCGTGCTGCATGTAATGCAGAAGACCCCCAGGCCGTGGATAAGTGTGAGGCGCAGTTCATGGAGGTGTGTTTAAGCTGGCTTTAATATTAAGTGAGTTAATTGCTCTCGTGTCCAATGCCCTTCCAGCTTGTGGACAAGAGATGCAGGTGCCTTTCTGCCTACCCTTCGACCACTTAAGTACAGCGTGCGCACGCGCACGCACGCACACACACACACATACACACATGCACGCTCACGCACATATATACACATACACAAATTTGTGCCTGCTTGTGCAGGCGTGCACGGCAGAGGCTAGCACGGCCTGCAAAAGTCATGCCCATACATTTTGTGAAGGATCTATGCCCATGGCCTGGTGTGAGTGATGATGGCACGCAGCATTGCCAGAGGAAACGCTTGGCACGCTTCGACAAGTTAGAAGGAGTAGATGTTGGCCTAACATCGGGAGACACAAGGCGTTAGCCCAAAATTCAAGCAGTGTTTCATTAGGACAATCTTTTAGATACTTCCGGCCATCTTCAGCGGCAGTCGTGGGCCGTTTGTGGTTTATATCAGGCAAAAAGCGTTTCAGGTCGCTTTTCTAATAAAGAAAGCAGCAGATTTACATGATTTTGATATATGGGGTAGCTGAGTGGCAAGCTGCAACTACGACCATCATAAGGGAGTGAAGACCTAAACTATTCAGATAGCGGAGCTTGTAAAATGTACTATTAGACACCATAACCTTGGTGTGTGTATATGATGCCATTTAATGGGAGGAGACAAGTGCCTGCCATTTTCTAATTTTGCTGTTATGCTTGAGATGAATTATCTTCGCTTTCCATAGATATGTAACATTGCCAGTTCTGTGTTCTGCATATAATCTCATCAATTTCTCTTTGCCCGAATCTTTCATGATGCCACTTAAATTTACTTAAACGCTTTGTAAGATTTAGAGCTCATGTCCTTTGAAAGAGCAATTCATCGTCATACGAAGTGCAGAGCACTGCTTTATACAGCTGTTTCCTCACCTTATTCCCCCCTTGTCTTGAGAATCTTCTTACAGGCGCCTTTAAAAATTTAACAAGCACCAATTCAGTTTAGACACCCCTCCTTGTTGATATTGTACCCCTCCTTGTTGATATTGTCTCAGGACATGAGGAGATTGCAGGATATCTCTGCCTGCGTCGCATTTCTAGTATGCAACATGCTCCCCTTCTTCCGCCTTGTCTGAGCTATCATTGTCGTTCAACACAACTCCCACGGGACCTCCTCCTCACCTGCGTCGTCTTGCCGCAGCCTGTGTCTCCGCTGACGACCACCACGTCATGCTGCTGCAACGCTGCAATCACGCCTCCTCGTACCTCACAGATTGGCAGCTTTTGCCTGTGGGTACATGTGACGCGTGCACGAAGCAAGTCAAGGGTTTAGGTAGATTTGAACTATAAGGAGGAAAGAAAAATTATGTTGGCCAGTCATTATTCAGGAAGGAGGTTTGTGTAACATGCAATGTGTATATTTGGGCCATCTGCGTTGAGACGCCTCAAAGATAAGGATAGGCGGAATCAGCATTGGCTGAAATGTCTATTGTGAGTTGTGAGCCAGGAAAGAAATAAAAATTATGCAGGCAGTGAAATCCGACCCCCGCATAAATTCAAGAAAAGGAACCCATTATGTACCAAGCTCCTCTACCATACCAGGTAGCAGGTAAACAAATTTCAACAAAGAAGTCGTGAGCCAATACACTCAAGGTCCATGCGTCTCTTTACCAGAATTCCTTGAGTTCAAGATGCGACACCTCAATAATTACGAGCTGGCATCTTTGGACAGCAGGCTGATCCATGAGTGTAGGTCCTTTGCTTTCTTGGTAAACCTTTTGTTTCTATCATCACTACTACCACAATCACCTGCTGGCTTGCATGGCTGAGCCAGGGGGGCTGGCCCACCATTGCTGCAGAGCAGCTTGCAGCGCCTGAGATGTGCGGTGCTCAGCTGGACTCTGTAGTGTGCGCAAGTGTGTATGTGTGCGCATGCGTGTGTGTGTGGGAGGGGTAAGTGTGTGCTTGATCACGTATGTGTGGATATGTGCTTGAGCAAGTGTGTAAAAGCACCCAAGAGTGCGTACATATCCATTTAAAAAAGTTGTACCAGATGTCTAGTTCATAGAAGGTGACAAGGTGCTTTACCTTACCTTACCTTACCAAGGTGCTTTAGCCTTGAGCACAAAAGAGCTTGTTTAGGGTTATGGAACCTTGATGGTAATGGGCTGCTAGGAAGCAGGCAGTGTATGCATTAGCAGTCTTTTTGTTCACATAAATGTGAAAATTGGTTAAGCAAACGACACAGTATATATATGAGGATTAGTGGTCCAAGTACAGGACTTTCGCACTTGTGTTCACATAAATGTGATAATTGGTTAAGCGAATGACACAGTATATGAGAATTAGTGGTCCAAGTACAGGACTTTTGCATTTGCGGTCTACATAGAATTCTGAAGAAGCCTTTTACCGTGCCGTCTATGTGACTTCTGACTGTACCTATAAGGCCTGAGCATGTTTAAGTGCACAGCCGGCCTTGCTCAAATGCACACAGGTGCTTTTGCAGCCCACTGTGATAATGAGCTGCCCGCCATGGCAACAGTTGGACACACACACACATACACACACACCTGTGGTATATCAGGGCTGTAGCTGCACAAGTCAGTGTTGTGTTCTTGCCCCGCTTGCTGTCCCTCAAGCTGGTCAGCAGCACTGAGCCCACCTTCTTCTAGGAGCTCCCGCCACTCCTCCTGCATACACGACACACATTATACTTAATACACGATACACCAGGCAGCAGTGTGACCAACACACCATAGCATCAACTGATGATCACGGAATTGCATGTGTGCATGTGTGGCATAGGTGCACACACACCAGGCGTGTGGTCCATCTGGAGCTCTCGCCATCCTCTTGCACTGACCATGTAAAACAGTGGCAAGGGAGGAGCTGCGGTTTTGTTTAGGAATGTGCTTCTCCTTCTGGCCCCAATACGACTCTTTCGCACACAGTTGCACACAAGGCCCTCTTTCTTACAGACGCCAACAAGGAGCGAGGACCTCACTTTCACGATTACGGAAAACAGGTGCAGGACAGTTATGGGTGCTACAGACAGTACTAACGTTATGCAGCACCCAAGCTTTGTGCGCATGTGCACTTGTGATCCACGTGCGGTACTCTTTTGTTTACATGCCTGTGATAGACCTTGCACTGACATCCTTTTGTGTACCTGTGCCTGTGAAAGGTTGATTTTTTCGTGTACCTTGGCCTGTGATATACCTTGCATGTAAGTATCTTGTGTACATGCCCCCTCTACATCCGGTCATTCCAACAAGAATCCTCCTGGCTAACTACCCTCATTCTACCCCACACTACTTAACCACTTACTACCTACATAAGTTTGACTACATGGGTTTTTGTCAGTGTCCAAAAATACCTGCTCCACAGTGTCCACAGCTTCGATGCTGTGTAAATTGGGCGCTTCCTGATGTGACGCCTCCGCTGCAGATGCAGCGCCTGCCTGTGTACTGCCTTCTTGTGTACTGCCTGCTCGTGTACTGCCTTCGTTAGAGTTGCTTGCCACTGATGCCGCTGACCTGCTGCCCTTTGCTGACTGCTGCTCCTCCACCTTCTCAGCAAGGAGCTGCTGCATAAATGCATCCTGCAGCCCAACAAAGGTTCAAAGGCACTTTTATTTAAAGTAAATCGGCAAAGCTGGCATTTTAATTGGCACTGAGCACACTCAATTGTCAAGCTTCATCCCATTCTGATGTGCATTTTTCTAGAGGTGAGTAAAATGCATGAGGGCGGGTGCAAGAAACTGAAAATTATTAGCCCTCTTGCAATTAAGGTCTGCAAGGGAATTAAAAAAATCACAAAGCACGCCCACCTTGGCTTGCTGTGCTTCCGCCACATCTGCGTTCTGGACCTGAGCACCTTTGGTCTCCCACCTGATCAACAATTGATTGAACGTGGCACGGTGTAAATAGTAGTAACTAAGGCTGGACAATTTTGGCTGGCATCGGCGCCTGGGGCCTGTCCCTACACCGTGTGTTGGTTAAAGTGGTAAGAAAGCTTTGAGTAAACCTTGCGCTTGGTCTAAATGATACAGATCCACTTATGTGACGCATTTTTGATGCCTTTTGCTCCTGGCACATGTGTGTCTGTGTGTCTGTGTGTGTTATTATGCATACTCATGCTTACATGCCAAAATACATTTACGTATACGCACACACCTGAGCCATAGGTCTTTGAAGGGTGAAGCCATGGAGTGGTGCAATGCCTGCTCCTCCCCAAACAGCTCAAACAAGACACGCGTTGCAACCGCATTCTGAGCATCCTGCATAACACAGCCACGCGGATTGCGACATACTATGATTGCACGCACAAACCAAAACAATTACGCCTGCATGGCCTCAAGATGGTGGCATGGCACTGCATTGTTACGAATTCATAAATTACACCTTCCTAAGATGCCCTCTCTATGAACAGAAGCCTCAAACAGATAAGCTCTGTAAATGTACATACGACATACACCAGCTATGTTCAGGATTGGCCAGAGCCATAGTCATGTCCAATAAGTACATGTATGTATAATTTGGCAGGGGCATTTCCCCCTATTACATTGTCAAACACGATATCGGCTAACCGTCCTCTTTGCTCCTACCTGTGCATTGGCCCACACCAACGGCTCCTCTTCCCCCTCAGCTTCAGGCATTGTGAAGCTGCGCACCCCCACCAAGCCCTTCCTCCTAGCAGCACTGCCCTTGGGCGCGCGGAGGCCCATATCTAGGTTGACCTGCATTGGCAATAAGCAAGAGAAAGGGTACAAGCTCGTGCTTAAGAGAGGTGCTGCGTCAAACCATGTGCATGTGTGAACGCCTGTGAGTCATTTTTTAACAGCGCTTCGGGCAGCAAGACTAAGGCAATGAGGCGTGAAGACACGCATGAATTGATAAGTGACCTCACGGTCACCAACGGACATGGCCCGTTTTGACACTAGTGCTCGCAATAGGTTCACTTGCATGTGCAGCACTCACGCAGTACTGCATTCCCCCTCCTGGCAGCTTCTCATAGCGCGGCTGTGCCCAGCGTGCCCTCTGACACTGTTGGAACAGCAGCGCCCGCGGCTGCACTGCAGCAGAGATCTGCACGTGTGTGTATTTGCAGCATGTGTATGGTGTGTATATGATCTGACATTGATGCACGTGCATTTATCAGTGCAATGCTAGAAGGATCTGAAGTTTATAATATTCTGTGCAGTGCTGCTCTGTGACTGTAATAAGTTTTAATCTGCTGTGATACGTGTGCTGTAAGGCACCCAAAATCGCAATAACGGTTTCTGGATTGGTTTTTATCACAGGCAAATCTATATGCTCTCACAATAATAGATGACAGACACACACTTCTGAGTGCTTCAACAGCTCCAACTTGACTGCAACCCACCTTCTGCTGCTGCTGCTGCTGCTTGCTCAACTGAGTGGAAGCAGGTGCTCCTCCTGCTGCGCTGCGTGCAGCTTTGCCCTTTACCCTCCCCCCTCCTGCAGCTGGTGCCCCGAGCTCTTCAGGGGCAGCATCATCAACCCCAGCTGCTCCCCCCACAGGCACCCCTAGAGCATCAACTGCAGCAGTGTCATGCCCCACTGCAGCATCTGTGCCCTCTTCTCCACCAACCGATTCAAACAGGTCAAATGCCATCTCCCAGTCGTCACCCCCTGGACCCTCCACACTCTCCACTGCAGCAGCAGCAGCAGCAGCAGCAGCATAACCTGTGCCTAAATCAGATGCACGATCGCCCTCACTGCTCATGCATGCTGGATTGGAGATTCTTGGGGCTTGGCTATGTTCAGCAAAAACGTCGGGAATGAAGTCAGCAGCTTCCTGCAGCTGCTGTTGCTGCTGCGTCTGCGTCTGCGTCTGCTGCTGCTGCTGCTGCTGCTGCTGCTGCTGCTGAGGTACGCCTGCAGCACCTCCAGCTGTCAGCCTGTCCTCCTCAACAATGGCCGCTGCTGCTGTCTCACTCAAGTTCAAACGACCCATCTCTGACCGGAGATCTCTGATGATGTTGCCTGCCTCCTTTTGCTTGCCTTTGTCTCCTGGGTGAGAGCAGTGCGGATATTTGTATAATGACCACAAGTGGTGATTTAACGATGCGGCTCACAAAGATGATAGAGTGAACAGGAGCAAGTGTCTTTAGGAAGCGTAGCTGCTACGTACAACGCAAAACCTTTTTGCCTGATCTGCACTGAAGCGTGTCCAGCTTGTGAAGCAGCTGGAATTTTGATGTGCCGTCAACAACCAAGGCAGGCCAAGCAACAAGAAACAGCATCATCAATAGAATTGGCCAGAACCATACATATACGGTGTATATATGGTATTTCCGGCAGGGAAGTCGCCAAATATACGGTCATATACGGTGCATCTATACGGTTCTGGCCAACCCTAATCATCACCCCTTTTTCGACATAAAATGTGCGCTCTTCATTCCAGCAACCCGGACACAACAAAAGTGATCCTACTGCCAACTTCCCTTTTCTCTCCTTGTGTCAAGCACGCTCCTGCTATCCTGCTACTGTCCGCAAGCACAAATACTACGCAGTTGCATGCGCATGATCAAACCGTGACCACACGGTTGCACAAAATGCTCAGCAGGTTGCCAAGTTCTTGACGTACTTGATGCTTTGGCATCTGCAGCATACTGCTTGGCTGCGTGCATGTCGTGTGCTACCTGGCGGCGTCTGACCTCAGGGTTGAGTTTGCCTTTTGCACGCTCCTGCGTGTGCATGTGGCCAAAAAAGCTGGTAAAATTTTGTTGTTTGTCACTGCAAGAGACAGGCATGACACCCAAATCGCTGAACCAAGAGTGTCTTGACTTGTATGATACAACGTAATTGCGACATCTGCATAACATCCTGGATATTTCAGGTTACCAGGTTAGGGTTATGTTTCTGTTGCATGCACCCATTCACAGCTCAGCACACTTTTACCTGGTTGGCTCTGGCAAAAAGGTGAGGCGTACTATCAGAGAGGATTCCTGACACAAGCCGTATTTGTACTGAAACTAATGGTTAAATTGGCCGTCATTTACATCGTCGAGCTACCTCGCTTCTTTTCTTTCTTCCCCTTCTCATCAAAATGTTTGCTAGTCAACATACTACTTCACTTGCATGCTCGTGCCACAGTTTAAGGGCATCCAAGGAAATTGACGCCGCTTGCAGGGCACGTGTGGATGTCAGAGAAGGCACTCAGCATTTAAATTATACTCACTGTCCCAGCTTCAGCTGCCCACATCTATCTTGATAGACCACAAACCTGTTTCAATTACTCTTTGCCTGTCTAATTAAGTGTGACTCGGTTATTGGTATACAAAACAAACACAGAAATAATAAGGCTCTATTACAATAGGGAAATCCTTATCTGTAGCATGTCCAACTATTTAGCTTTCTTTTGCACCCTACCTCCTTTGGAACGCTTCAGCCTCTTACTTAGCTCCTCTTTTCGTAAAATCCTCCCGCCTCACTTTCTAGGCTCCACCTAATTCTAATTTTCTTCCGTTTTTTAACTTGGCCTTCCCCACCTGTTTCCTGCGCTCCACTTCCCTTGGGTCTGCCCAAAGCTCCATGTCGTCAAACTCACTCTCTGATGAGGAAGCAGAGGCCTACGCACCGCACAGAGACATGACCAAAAACACAGCGTCAGTCAGATTTAACAATGGAGTGCTCAAAACCTGAAATTCTTTTCCAAAAGCACGTTATATACTTGGCCTTCATAATCAATGTGCAGGGTCCTAATACTGTGAACATCACAGGAACACTGGGGGGACATGCTTCACACACTTACGGGAACATCTTACACACACTTATGGGAACATCTTTCACACACTTATGGGAACATCTTGCACACTTAAGGGAACATCACAAGAACACTGGGACAACTTTCACACACTTATTGCTGATGTAGACCAAATTGAAATTCCTGGAAATCTATTGTAGGAAATGCAAACACAATAGGCTTTTGGGCTTAAATCAATGGCCTAGGAACTGCATATTTTTTTAAGCTGACAAAACACCACCATACTCTCATTCTCACCTCCTCACCGCCGCTCTCTTCCATGTACTGCTGTCTGATCCACGCTTTGGCAGCCTCCCGCTCGTCTTCCACCTTTTCCCCCTCTTCCTTTCTCTGAGCCTCTCCTATCTCCTTACCCTCCCTGCCTGCCGTGTCCTCTTCTTCTTCTTCTTCTTTTTCTTCCTCCTCCTCTTCCTCCTCTTCCTCCTCTTCCTTTTTGTCCTCTCCATTATTTCTATCTGCATCTGTGCTGCTGCCTGAGTAAGCATCGCACGCCATTCCACATTCTTCTCCTGCTTCCTGCTGTTTATGTTGCTGCTGCTGCTGCTGCTGCTGAGTCACAGAGACGACTCGTACCTATAACACACACAAACAGTGGAGGCTGGTGATCTGCACAGCCACATCACAAACAAGACATGCACACACTTTTGTGCAAAAGTGCAGCAGAAGGCATCACATGCGTGAAACAGCAAATGTGCGTTACACAGGTACATGGAAAAGGACTAGCAACTAGCAAGGTGGCCGGCGGTAGTACCTAGCATGGCTTTGTACACTTGTAGTTGTGTGCGCTTGTGGGCAGCAAGCAGTGTGTAGGCAGTAGCGATGAACTTTAAAGCCACACCTTTCCAGGCTTGCATTTGCGGCATGCGTGCACCCACGTGAGCGCGCACCCACGCACTAACGCACGCACGCACGTAAGCACGCACATACGCACACACATACACGCACGATCACGCATGTTCACAAGCACAGGCACATGCTCGCTTGCGTTGGTAATACCAACTTGATATGAGGGCGTGTGTATCCATTTGCATTTTATAACTGTGCTAGTGCATCACCTGAGCCCCAGTCCCTCCCGCTCGCACGCCTCCTGCAAACAGTTTGGGAAGCTCCCCCTGAGGGAGATGCAGGCATAGCCAGTCCAAGGCTGCCTCCAGGCTTGCACTGCCCTGCGCATGCGGTGATGGAGTGCAAGTCATCAGCGTTGCCTTACCCACCCTGCCAGTTTTAGCATAAACAGTAGAGGTCGATGATAAGAATTAAGAATCAGCATGCACCACGGAATGACTCCCAACCAGTGCTCAAATTAGCCAGAGCCACGACAGAGACAAAATATTTTACACGGCGGAAGACCTAAGCTGTGCCCTTCATTTGACACACCCAACACTCAAGCATTAGGGTTGGCAGAAACCACATGCACGTGGTGTGTGTGCATGGCGTTTTTGTCAGGGGTTTTCCGGCTGTATGGCCTTAATACGCACGATTCTGACCACCCTACAATTATAACATGCTAGCTTCAATTCCCACGAGGCCCACAGGCAGCAGGACCGCATCAAAACTCACACCCGGACTGTGACGGGCCTTTCTGACTTAGAGGTAAGAGCGAAAGCCACAGTCTGCGCCATTTCAGGAGTCGCTAGGTAGATGTTGGTTGGATAACAGAGAAACAATACATAGAATTGTTCAAGAACAACGTGGTGAAAGATCTCGGCAACCATTTCTGACTTACCCAGGGCAGTTCCCTCAGCACCTGCTCCACATGCTGCTGCTGGAAACCGTGAGACCTGAGCTGGTCATAGACAGCTGAATACTGCGTAATAAGGAACAAAGGCCAACAAAAAAACTTAAAAGAGTTGCCTGCTCTTGCGCTTTGTGCACTTTGTCTTGGATCACGACCACTATCTGAGCGGGAAAACACAGGGTTTCAAAAGAAAAGTGTCACACGAGCTGTTAAGTACACGCAACATAAGACGTGCCTGCATGGAAGTTTTAAGTGCCATGCCTTGTGCAGAAAGCAGTTTACCTGCTTGGCGGTTTTTTGCATGTCAGACCCAGCATGCCCGCCAGGAACGGTAACCCTCCCATCACTTTGCACGCTATGGTCCTGTACGTGTGAAATAAGAGAAGGAAAGGCTTTTCATACTCAAGAGTATGAAAGAGGGAAACTAGAGTGCGAGCCACCTCTCCTTGTTCACAGGCCACATGCAAAGTTGCGCATTTGTTGATGGCCCACGTCCTGAAATGTTGTATGAAAGCAATTTTTCACCTTTAAGGAGGCCAGCAGGCTCTTCACTTGGCTCTCTATGCCCTGAGAGATGTGAACGCTCTTCTTGTTTAAAACTTGCGTGCTTTGCCCGAGGCCTGTTGCTGGAGGCCTATTGCTGGAGGCCTGTTGCTGGAGGTGGCTGCCATGCTTGTGCCCCCCCCCTCTAGATTTTGGTGGCATTCTGGCTAGAGATAAAGTTGTGATTTTTCAACTGCACGGCAGTTGGAAATATTGTTAATTGAAAAGCATGCCCTCCCATGCATCGCGTTCAATGGCAACGTTCATTAGCATATAACATGATTGAGAGGCAGCTCCTAGCTCAACTGTGTAGTTTGCTAACGTTCTTCACGACACACTTGTGCCAAACGGCTCTGTGGGCACCCTTCCTCTTCCTCAGGAACTTGCTGCTGCCTTTAAGAAGCACAGAGCACCAAGAAAGTTGTGTGTTCTACGAGGGTGTGGTCACACACCAGCGCACAAAGCCCCTAAAGCACGGCTTCAGGTGCGCGGGGGGCACCTGTTGTAACGTTTTAAGTCTGTGTCATCAGAATTGATCAGAGGTGTCTACTTCAGTGCCATCAGAAGTGAGAGCTGCTCCTTTCAAGACAGGATGCAGTGTCTACACCTGTTCGCTGTAGGTACGATGTCCGTGCAGCCTGCATGTCCCTGGATGACCCACCAACGTGGTTTGCCAAGCAGCAGCAGGACCATATGACAGCCCAGCAAGCCAGGGAGTTTGCTGGCACTGACGGTACGACGCTTGCACGAGTATCACTGCGCAAGATAGCAGCGATTATCGCATTATGCTCATATATGGATGCATGGCAACGCTGCAGACACTTTCTTACACGCACACCACATGTAAACATCACACAGAAAACAATACACATTAAACACAACACAAACATTCACACACAGACACACAATCCCGCGCGCGCGACTGTGATACCTGCTGTACAAGTGTGCATAACCCAACTCATACAAAAGGCGAGCTCTTTTGCACCTGAAAAGAAAGTTAAGGCCTTTAACAGGTATGACTGGAGACAACGTGCCTCGCTGACTGCCACACAGGCCCTGTGCACCTGCTCACGAACCCTGCGGCCGCTGGCTACACCATCAACCCCATTTCCGTATATTACTGCTCCCGTGGGGGCGCAAACAATGCGGCCTGCCCCCAGCAGAAGGTGGCAAAGTGTATCGTGGAGGTAACAAATACCCCTTGGGGCGAGCGAGTGACCTTCGTGCTGCCAGGGGATGGGGCGCGTCACAGCGTACGCAAGGCACTGCACGTGTCTCCCCTCATGGATATGGAGGCCACGTGGTGAGTGCCCCAGTGGGAGAACGAGGTTGTGTGTGGTGGGGAGAGGTCGTGGGGGCGGGGTGTAGGTGAAGGGGAAGAGGAAGAGGGGGGGGCAGCAAAGCAAGCAGAGAAGTTTGTTGCTCTGCGTATGAAAGGAGGTTCATACGTCCCTTTCCATTTCATTCCACTGGAATGAACTGAGGTGATGTAGATAAGAGATAATGAGACACGGGGGGTGATGAATTGGCTGTAGGTTCCGACTTGCCAGCCACGTACACAAAGAGGTTCAGTGTGCACGAGTATTAGGCTTGGAGCTAAAATGGACAGCACGGTCAAGGTAAGGTTAAGGAGTGCCCCTATTGCGGTCCTGTGCCTCCAAAGAGAGTTCGATACAGCACTCGTATAAAAGTGTGTGTGAGCTTAAAATGCACAGATTACACCATGAAAGCTTACCAGAGGGAGTTGTCTGAGGCTCAAAATGAAAATGTTTTTGGCATGCTTCTAAGGTACAGGCCCCCAATTGAAACTTTTCTAGCTCGGCCCTGATATGCATTTTTTTCAATGCACCTGAGCTTGAAACTAGCCAGTTAGGGGGCCCATTCCTAATCGGCTGCGCCGTGAACCCTACTTTTTGAGCAGCCATATGCTGTTTCTGACCAGCCAGAGCACCAAACTGAGTGATTTTTGGTGTTTTGGGGTCCTTATAATAAGTAAAGATCATTGCAGAAACCATGGAGCAAAAACACTAGCCAAGTGGTTGGCGAGATATGCAGATGAAAGCCATTCCCTAAACAAAGCATCTATTCCCTAAACAAAGCATCCATCTAGGGTACAGGTACACGACGTGTGTATTTAGTCCTGTCATTTCTTACGCAGGGCGACTGAACTAAATCTGAGCACATGCTCTGGTAGCTTATAAAGTCAGCATCAGTGTGAAGCTACATTGGGTCCAAATTGATGAGTTCATGTGTAAGTAGCTGCCCCTTTTATGCAGAAATGTGCATGTTTGGACTAATGCTTAGATAACCCCTCTGAAAGCTTACTCATGAAAGGGGGAAAGGGAATGCTGTCATCCATACAACTGTCACACTTGCATTTTTTGTCTGCTTGATGTGATCACAAATGTTTGCACTACTCAATTTGGCAATGCTGCTGCGTCACTTCCTTCTTTCTTTTGGGGAATCACTCAGGCCTCCATGTAAATCCTCAGCACTCGATCCATTCACATTTTACCATTTCCCCTCTTCTGTCTTCACAGGCACCTTTGGCTCCCCCCTCCGGACATGACCCTTAAGCTTGTGGTACGCTGCGAGCACCCACAGCTGGGTCACTTCTTCCATGCCGACATGATGGGTGTCCGCTGCCAAGGTAGCAATGCAGGGGCACGCAACGAGGAGGCGGGCCTGCGCATCTTTTTTAGGTGATGAAGGTTGCTGCACACGCCGCACGCATACACACCCAGACACACGCACACGGTACAAAGCATGTCCATTCTGCCGCGTGCGTTTGTTGTTTGTAGTCCTAAACGTTCTTGTAATCTTGACAGAGAGCATGTGGCCTTTGTTGAGCCTCTCTGCAAATTTCAGTGTACCATCATATTTTGTGGGGCAAAGACGTGCAATTACAAACTGTTCTGTCTCCTCCGTTTTCCCCCCCTTCATTGTTGTAGTCAGGACAGCAATCTGCTCTCTTTCTGTGGGACTTGGTGGCATAGGTCTTTTGTGCTAAGAAACAGCTATTGCAATCCTCTCATCACCATGTGCAACCTCTCCTTAAAAACAAACTGTACTTACCCGCCAAATAAGGAAGAGGAAGCTTATCTTTCTTCCCTCTTGATAAGAATCCACACAGCCTTGCACCGTGAAAAAGGTGTGCAATCAGGAATAAAGCTCGGTACAGAATTTCATTCTGCACATGCATTAGTACCGCCCCAAGTAATGAGGGAAGGGAACAGAGGCACATAAGCGTTACTGCGGGTATAAAAGTCACATTACGGGATGGAATTTAACCAGCGACCCCTGCGTGTCCGGCCTGAACATTACTACCGTAGGGACATGTACTCATTCCGCACCCCTCAAAAAGAGAGTTATTTTTACCCTGTCCGCACCAATTCGCACCCCTCTCAATATATAATTTAGTGCTTGCCGCACCAATCCGCAGGGGCAAAATGCCCTCAGAACCGCACCAAGGGACTCAGAGGTGCATTCCCTAACACATTAACATAGTTTTTGTCCAAGTGCACTGAGAAAAATCAAACTGAGTCTGGTTCTGCTGAACTCTGTCATCCATTGTACATTGTACATCAACTGGCACTAGTTTTTTCTTCTAATCTTTCCTAACTCATCAAGTATCATCACCATCATCTTCCCATCCCTCTCCTCACTGCCGTCCTCTTCACTGCCCCCCTCCTCACTCCCCTCTGCGTCACTCCCCTCCTCCTCACTCCCCTCCTCGCTGTCCTCACTGCTGCTGCCCTCACTGCTGCTGTCCTTGCGCTGCCTTTTCAATGTCTTTTTCTTTTTTGGGCATTC
>Ga0307947_1000521_pt1:0-20000 | contig 27230 bp, 26 predicted proteins | sample OrgLakmetagen232_FD_201840 | JGI IMG/M metagenome (GOLD analysis project Ga0307947, IMG submission 201840) | Saline water microbial communities from Organic Lake, Antarctica - #232 | ecosystem: Environmental > Aquatic > Non-marine Saline and Alkaline > Saline | place: Antarctica: Organic...
GGGAGCGCCCGGACACCCAAGGGAATGCCTCTGCCACCTGTGCGTGCGTCAGGGAAAAGACACACAACCCTTAGCTTGCATGCCTGAGACACTGTTGTGACGCTGGCCTAGGTAGGCAAACTGGGAGCGCCCGGACACCCAAGGGAATGCCTCTGCCACCTGTGCGTGCGTCAGGGAAAAGACACACAACCCTTAGCTCGCATGCCTAAGACACTGTTGTGACTCTGGTCTAGGTAGGCAAACTGGGAGCGCCCGGACACCCAAGGGAATGCCTCTGCCACCTGTGCGTGCGTCAGGGAAAAGACAAAAAGACACACAACCCTTAGCTTGCATGCCTGAGACACTGTTGTGACGCTGGTCTAGGTAGGCAAACTGGGAGCGCCCGGACACCCAAAGGAATGCCTCTGCCACCTGTGCGTGCGTCAGGGAAAAGACAAAAAGACACACAACCCTTAGCTTGCATGCCTGAGACATTGTTGTGACTCTGGGTCTATGTGGGCGGGATAAACTGGACCGTTACACGATTAGTGAGCAGCTGCAATTGCTTGCTGCACTGCCTGCTCAAAATTGTAGAGGCACCTGACCACAACCCCTGCGGCACGTCTCTGCCCTAATCTAATCACACACAAGGCAGAGCACTGCGGATCTGGACAGAACACCCCTGCCACACACTCACTATCCACGTACACACACAAACCAAAAACCTAACATTCACTAAATTACACACACACACACACACACACACACACACCACTACAACAGTGACAGTAGGAATTAGGACACTGGCACACCTCACCCACACCTCGCTCACCTAGCGCAGCACTGCAGAGGATCCCCGAAAAGCACCACCCGTATGCATAACTAGTGCTCGCTACCCTACTTGAAAGATCTAAGACTCTAGGCATCTCAAGTCAACACCACACTGTTACTTTTTGGAACACCTAGCAAAATATGGCATCAAAATTTGACACCACACTGTTACTCTTTTGAACACCTAGCAAAATAAGTAGAGTTGGCCAGAGCCGTATGTATACACCGTATATGACAGTATATTAGGGGATTTCCCTGCCAGAAATACCTTACACACACCGTATATAGATGATTCTGGCCAGCCCTAAAAGTAAGACACCATAAGTTTTCGCTTGCTAGGCCCAATCTCCTCATGATGAGGAGTTAGCGTAGCAGCTCTGCGCTGCCTCTCAACACACCAACACAACCACGCCTCACACCCACCCACGCACACCCACACACGGCACAGCGCTGCAGAGACTGACTTGAAATCCACCCATCAATAATTTGAGCATCAAACAGTCACTACGGCATTCCTCTCCTTCCCACCCACCAGACGCAACGCTGCAGTGGCTCCTGACGTAAACACAACCTCGTACTCCCGGCCAGATGCATTGCACAGCTCCAGGGTCAAGCGCCGTAGCGCCTCCTCTGCCTCTAAAGCTGCACTGCTGCTGCTGCTGCTGCCCAGACTAACAATGACAGGGTATGTAGGGAAGGTGGGTCAATACTAATGATGATGTTCAAGAGACTCGTTGTTTTTGTTGTTTCATAATTGTAGTCCCAGACTTGCAAGTAGGGGATGATTTCAGTAACACATGCTGTGCTTGTGTGTAGGGTTGGCCAGACCCATATATACACACCTTACATCACCGTATATTTGGTGATTTCCCTGCCAAAAATATCGTATATACACCATGTACATATGGCTCTGGACAACCCTGCTTGAGTGGTGTGCAATTCAGGCGTACGTGTGTTTTTGCCTGGCTAAGAACAATGCAACACCGTCATGCGTGAGGTGAGGTGAAGGAACGCGAGGATCCTTATTTAAACAAGGAAGGCAGACACAACTACATAGCAGATGAACAGCCTTTTTCCTGCGCACAACAATAGATGATTAACAGCCTTCCCACAGCGATTCACACACCTGTGCGGGTTGCTAAACAACACGCTACGCAACTCCTGGAACACCTCCTCAAGCTGCCTCTCTGAGTACAAGGCGCTGCCTGCGTGGTCGAGGTAGACCGTGTGCTGCTGTCGCTCTGGCCCTCCTGGTTTTGCACCACTGCCTTTATTACTAAGGCCAGGAGCAGAAGTACTATGGTGCTGCTCCAGCCTGCTGAACTCCTCCTGACGAATGCGGTCCAGCTTGCACGTGAAATGGGGAGGGCATGCTGTGGTGTGCGGCAATCCAAGAAGCAACTGGGATTCACAGCCATAGCCGTAGCAGGGGAACTGGAGGCAGTGGTATGCGAGTTGCCTCTCCATTAAGCACACTGCTCCATCCATGGATCTCGAATTGAAATCGCAGATAATAAAGTGATTTAAAATGAATTATTTTGTTGTTCTGGGTTTTATGTTATTGTGCTTCGTCCAGATTTCATCAATTTTCCAGATTTCATCAATTTTCCAGATTTCCAGATTTCATCAATTTTATAAAAACTAAATATACGGCAGGCAATTTCGTGGCGTTTGGTCTCCTTTCATTTTGTGACTTGTCATTAGCAGCGAATGGCGAATTCGACCAATGCTCCTTTTTCCCCAGTGAACGTGCCTCCTGGTAAGCAGGCTTGCAGACCACACGATATAAGTAGTGCAAGGTTCTCTTGCCTTGCCATGGCTACTACGTCTGACCAGCGTATATGTAGCACTACAATTAATTGAGACACACTTCTTCAAGTGCCAAGTGGGCAGGGGCGATCTGTGTGGTGTTTGAGTAGTTCTAGGAAGGAGTAGTTCTAGGAAGGATTGGCGGATGCTAGACACTAAATCTGGATCCGCCAAATTGGATTTACAACGATTAGCAGCTACCTGTTGTATACGCTGGCGTTTCTTTAAATCACGAGCAGGATCAGAAGCTGAGAGGGCGGAGGGGGCAAAGCTTCTCACAGGGAAGAAGTGCCTTGTGACGGGGTGCGTGTACAATTGTAAACGTAGCGGGACCTTTGTCTATTTATGTACAGAGAGACGTTACATGTAAGCACCTGCACAATTAACTGGGCGCCTCATCAGAATGGGGCAAAAGAAGAAAAAGCGCGAGCTAGACCATTTGACCAATTTCAATCCATTTTGCTTTGCTGTGCCTTAATTCAGACAGGCTTTCCCTATGCATCCTTTAAATCACAATGATCTGGTTCTAATCTGCTGCAGCATCATGGCTTAAATTTAATATGAAACTAAATTTGCAGTCAGCAGATAGATTCAATTTCTCTTTGTCAACCGTAGCTGCCTCGTCTTTCCTTCTGTGACACCTGTAGTCTGCCCAATACAGAAGATGGCAGACGGTACTACTAATTTTTCTGCCCTTGCTCTTATTATACTGCATGCCCATGTCCGCCCAATCTCAGCACAGCCCTTTCTCTGCACCATCCAATTCAATGGTGATGCCCAAACTACTACATTCAGAGCAGAACAAAATGATTGTGCAGAACGATGGGCGCAACAGCTGTTCTGGCACACGCAGCAGTATGGCAGAGCTACTGATTATTGCTTTAAATAATGAAATTGGCATATGTAAATGCAACATACTGACAATTTACATATGTTGAGCGTGCAGGGCTTCAAGAGGCATCGGCAGAGCAATCGCTATTGCCCTTGCTTCTGAAAATGCTGAAATCATTCTGTCAGCCCGCACCATACCAGATCTTGAGGAGGTAAACATTTGCAATATATTTGTAAATTCGCCCTCTTCTGAGCACTTCTTCCAGCTGCTGTAGAACACAAAAGCGAGAGGCCTAGAATAGAACAAGAACAGCTTGATGAAATTATGAACGCGCAATGCTGAAGTGTTGTAAGACACTGCCTGCCAAATGTGCAATTTCTGCATTCTTTCCTTCTGTTTCCCGTGCCTCACAGACAGCAAAGGCCTGCACCAGCCGTGGCGCACACGCAGTGCACATCGCTCCTGCTGACTGCTGCACTATGGCACAGATTGATTTGCTGACCAAAACTGTGCTTGACCAGTACGGGCCCATTGACATACTGGTATGGACTTGATCAATTGACAGGTGTCCTGATATTTAGGTAAAATTTAATAAGGCGCGTGACGCTGTGTGCCCATACGACGCTTCTATGATATACCTAGGCAGCTTATATTAGGAGTATTGAGGAGAGAAAGTGTGACTTATAAGTAAAGCCATGCACTTGCATTGACAAGTTTCATTCCAAAATTTATCACTGCCCTGCCATCCTCTTGCTGCTTCTCAAACAGGTAAATAATGCAGGCATCTCCACAGGGAGTGTTCAGCCAGAACATGGAATATTGGGGAACCCACTCTTAAACGAGTCTCCACTCGAGGGTAATGCTGTCTGGACTGTTTTTTCCGAGCATCTTCTCTTGATTTCGCAGCATATATTCATTTGTGGTAGCCGCATTTCTGCTGTGCTTTTTACAATGAGCAATAAAACAAAGGTGCTGACAGCTTCGCTTCTCTGTATTCAATTAGCACGTCCGTTTGACGCAGGTGATCCAAACACCTGGAGCAAGGTGATAGCTCTGAACCTTGAGGTACTAAGAACGAGAGATGTGCAATTATCAATGCTCCCTACGCAAACTTTAATAGCTTTTCTATATATGTTGGCTACCAAGCGTTGTTGCTTAGGCAATGAAAAACCTTACACTTGGTCCTGCATGCTGACCAACAGGCCCCAATGCGTCTTACACGCGCCTTTTCTCCATCCATGGCCAAGAAGAAGCAAGGCACCATCATCAATATTGCAAGCATTTCTGGTGAGGATATTGAGCGTGTTGTAACAAAAGAAGAGACTGTGTATACTCAACGGCATGGAATAGTCAAGGGTGTTGTTCGACAAGGGTGAGGAAGTGTTGCGTTGCACGTTGGACTCGACCAGAAATACATAGAAGATTCTTACAACAATGCTGTAAATCGAACACCCCCTCACTGGTTTAGATCTGAATGCCTTTCCTTAATTACATGTTACATGCTCGTAGCGGCATCACTGCAGTGCATGTCTTAATTATCCATGTAGGTCACTGCACTTAACGTAGCCTTTCTTATTTTACTGTAGGTATTGATCGAAGTGGACACATCCCCGTGTACAGGTATAAAAGGGCTCTTTTACAAAGCAGTTCTAGCTTGTGATTGGGAACATCCTATTCGCATTCCTGTGAGGACGGGAAGAAGCTGTCCATAAACCCCTGCCTAGCTTTTCTCTGTTACGTACACTCCATGTGGTTTAGCACAATTGTGTTTGTGTGTTTCTGTGTATCACAGCGCCACCAAGTGGGGCTTGCGCGGGTGGTCAAAGTGCTGTTATGAGGCATTACGTCCACACGGCATAAAGGTGTCCTGCATTTGCCCAGGTATGTGTGAAAGTGACTCACAGTGGAAGTTGCTTTTTGCGGAACGTGAAGATTGTAACTGTTTCTGATCTGGTGAAGTTTGTAAAGAATGGCCTACGATGAAGTTGCTTCGCTTGCACATTCTTTATTGTGTGCTTGCACATTCTTTATTGTGTGCTTGCAACCCACAAAAAGCTCAAATATGTGGATGAAAGTCCCAGGCAAAGAGGCACTTAGTGCATCATCTCCATTTGGGCCTCAATTTCCTGAAGTCTGATGATCTTGAAACGTAAAACAGGGCTGGTTGACACCTCCATGACTGCGTGGCTTCCAGTAAAACGTGAAATGATCCAGCCAGAGGTAGGTGCAACCTAAAACAAAGTTTGCCTTTTTTTGTGCTCGTCCAATTCACATGCCAAGACCCTAGCCTATGTTGGATTTTTAGCATGGTTGTTTGCTTGATGTGCTTCACTGACATCAGTATGGATAAGATACCTGTCACCTCAGGAAAAAGACAGAGCAAAACAAGGTTACATAACAGTTTCAAATTATAGAAAGAGTTGCAGCAAAACAAGGTTTGCAAACCGTTGAGATTTTCTCTCTATGTCCCATATAAAGGAATCGAACATAAGTTGGATAAAGAATAAAAAAGAGAAGAAAAAATAACGCAGATAGTGCAAACGCTACCGGCACGGGTTTGGACAGGATGTTGTTTAGTGTTCTGCACCACCCAATGGATGCAGAGACACACAACATCCCACCTGGAGAATAAAAAACGTAGAGCTTTTCAGTGGGGATCAGGCAAAATCCTGCACACCACCAGGGGTATTGCTAAAATATTTTTGGGGGTTGTGTTCAATGTATTGTCTCATCTATGTGATTTTCGTTGCGGATCTGATTGCATGTAGGCTTTTTAATAAATGTTGTGGCATGTAGACCAGTAACTCCGAGGCTGTGGAGTGGGTTCCTTATGTGGCTGCTCTAAATGGTGCCTGTTGCTCCTAGCAGGATGGTGTGGAGAGTTTTGCGGTGTCCGAATATGCTTAGCGTTATTCGTAAACATTGGATAATGACGGTAAATGATTTCTGTTCTTATCAGGTCTGTGTCTGAGCTCACTGCCCACTAGCTCACTTTTTGTTACAACAGTGACCTGAACCGTTGCACACGTTGCAAGCAAAGCGCCGGAAGAGCAATGGTCATTGCTCCTGACTAGTTATTTATTATTTATCACATGCAGGACATTGCTGAGGCTGTAATGTTTGTTTGCCGCACGTCTGCGTACGCAGGTACGGGGATAAACACGCATGTGCTTTGCTCTACATCTGTGCATCATCATGCTCCCCCTTAACCTGTTGTCCTGCATCTTTGGATCTGTGCACCTGTGCATTATCACACTCCCATTCTACCCCACACTGCGCCCCTCCCCAACGCATATAGGCATAAGCCTGTGCAATCAAAACATGATTCATTCAGCACATGTGGCAATTTGTTACGTTGCCAGCCAATTACACCTAGCATATGTGCATGTGTCCATGTTTGCAGGGCCATATCTCTGTTTGCATTACACCTCCCATCCTTGTTCCTGAATGCAACCTGACAGATTAAATGCGGCATGACTGTTGAAATGTGCAATTCATGCATGTGCAGTGCCCGAGGAGATCGTTGTCCGCACGACCGTCCCAATTCATGTCGAAGGAGTAGGGGAAATTTGATTTAAGGTCAATTCTTCCGAGCTACAAATACAGCTAAAGCGTTTTTTTACTATCGTGTGCATTTTTATGTCTTAGCTTAAACTGCACCACAAAGCAGAATGCTCTTCCTATTACCCTGAAATGTAGTGCTCATATACATTAATGGTACTGAGTGACTGTTGGTGGAGTAGCACTGCAGGGTCAGTGCTGTAGATCTGGCTATGGGACATGAGGCTGGCAATGTTTGAGACAGGTGGTCATCCCTGGTAGACCCTTAGTTTAGCTCTGCAGTTCTGCGCCTGACGCTCTTGCTTGTTTGAGGGAGGCTGGTTCTCCAGTCTCTTTGTGACTTTTTTTATTCCTTCTGGTACTCTGTTGGACCTCCCTGACTAAGCCTTTTTTGTCTGCTGGTAAAGGAGTTTTACGGTACTCGGTACTAAAGTGACTTTCTTTTCCTCAATCATTGTGGGGAATGGTTTTCACTGCCTGCATAGTTTTATTTCTTAGTTAGTGCTAGTTAATATCTTAGCTACCAGGTACGTAAGATCAAGTAAGTTGCTATTGGATACTTCCCCCCCCCCCTCTGTGAAGAAACACTCTGCTAATTCATTTGCTAGATCATTTCTAATTGAAATAACATGTATTTGCAGGAAAAGAGTGAAAGATAGCAACTGTGAAAAATTCTTACAAATTGTACACTATACATTAAGACAAGTTTTACTGGTAGTATGCTCTTTAACCGCAGAAATGGAGATATCAACAGGGATCAGGAGGGTTGCAGAGTGGCTACTGATGAGAGATGGCTAGAACAAAACTGGAAAGGGCATGCATGCAACCCGGTGCCATGAATACTTGGTGCGGCACTTCCCTAATACCGTTGGCAAACAGGTTTGACAGAAATGGGCTTGCACGAGGCTTGCATCGCAGAAAACCTGGGTTCTTTAAAACAGCCCCTCTGCAGGCTCCCCCCGCGGATACCTGGCGGAGGGGCCTGGAACCAGCGCGGGGGGGAGGACTCCAGTAGGGATGTCTGGAATGAGCATGTCTCGTTTTGACAAGTTGCGCAGCGTGGTTAGGAGCCTAGGGACAAACAAGTTTTACAATTACGACGGAAAATCGCTCCAGTCCAGGTTCGATAGAAATCTTGCCTCTCCATTAAGCACACTGCTCCATCCATGGATTTCGAATTGAAGTCGCAGATAAATAAGTAAAATAATAATTAAAATGAATAAATTTTGTTGTTCTGGGTTTTATGTTTTTGTGGCTCGTTTTCATCAACTATATAAAAACGCAATATACGGCAGGCAAATTCGTGGCGTTTAATCTCCTTTCATTTTGTGACTTTTCATTAGCAGCGAATGGCGAACCCGACCGATGCTCCTTTCTCCCCAGTGAACGTGCCTCCTGGTAAGCAGGCTTGCAGACCACACGATATAAGTAGTGCAAGGTTCTCTTGCCTTGCCATGGCTACTACATCTGACCAGCGCATATGTAGCACTACAATTAATTGAGGTACGTACACTTCTTCAAATGCCAAGTGGGCAGGGGCGATCTGTGTGGTGTTTGAGTAAAGAAAGGATTGGCGGATGTGTACCCGCATTGAATAAACACTTATAACATGCTGACTTGGTTGGACTACAATGACCGGCAGCCATCCTGTTGTATACGCTGGCCTTTCTTTCAATCACGAGCAGGATCAGAAGCTGAGAGGGCGGAGGGGGCAAAACTTCTCACAGGGAAGAAATGCCTTGTCACGGGGTACGTGCACAATTGTAAACGAAGCGGGACCTTTGTCTATTTATGTACAGAGAGACATTACATGTAAGCACCCTGCACAATTAAGTGGGCGCCTCATCAGAATGGGGCAAAAGAAGAAGAAGCACAAGCTAGACCATTTGACCAATTTTAATCCATCTTGCTTTGCTGTGCCTTAATTCAGACAGGCTTTCCCTATGCGTCCTTTAAATAACAATGATCTGGATTTAACCCACTGCAGCATCATGGCTCAGATTTAATATGAAACTAAATTTGCAGTCAGCAGATAGATTTAATTACTCTTTGTCAACCGTAGCTGCCTCGTCTTTCCTTCTGTGACACCTGTAGTCTGCCCAATACAGAGGATGGCAGACGGTACTACTAATTTTTCTGCCCTTGCTCTTATTATACTGCATGCCCATGTCCGCCCAATCTCAGCACAGCCCTTTCTCTGCACCATCCAATTCAATGCTGATGTCCAAGCTACTACATTCAGAGCAGAACAAAATGATTGTGCAGAACGATGGGCGCAACAGCTGTTCTGGCACACGCAGCAGTATGGCAGAGCTACTGATTATTGCTTTAAATAATGAAATTGGCATATGTAAATGCAACATACTGACAATTTACATATGTTGAGCGTGCAGGGCTTCAAGAGGCATCGGCAGAGCAATCGCTATTGCCCTTGCTTCTGAAAATGCTGAAATCATTCTGTCAGCCCGCACCATACCAGATCTTGAGGAGGTAAACATTTGCAATATATTTGTAAATTCGCCCTCTTCTGAGCACTTCTTCCAGCTGCTGTAGAACACAAAAGCGAGAGGCCTAGAATAGAACAAGAACAGCTTGATGAAATTATGAACGCGCAATGCTGAAGTGTTGTAAGACACTGCCTGCCAAATGTGCAATTTCTGCATTCTTTCCTTCTGTTTCCCGTGCCTCACAGACAGCAAAGGCCTGCACCAGCCGTGGCGCACACGCAGTGCACATCGCTCCTGCTGACTGCTGCACTATGGCACAGATTGATTTGCTGACCAAAACTGTGCTTGACCAGTACGGGCCCATTGACATACTGGTATGGAATTGTTCTATTGACAGGTGTCCTGATGTTTAGGTGAAATCTAATAAGGCGCGTGACGCTGTGTGCCCATACGACGCTTCTGTGGTATACCTAGGCAGCTTATAGAAGGAGTATTTTGATGTAAAGGTGTAACTTGTAAGTAAAGCCATGCACTTGGATTGACAGGTTTCATTCCAAAATTTATCACTGCCCTGCCATCCTCTTGCTGCTTCTCAAACAGGTAAATAATGCAGGCATTGCCACACGTAGTGTTCAGCCAAAACAAGGAACAGTGGAGAACCCATTCATAAACGAATCTCCACTCGAGGGTAATGCTGCCTGATTGGTTTTGTAGTACATATGCAGTTTGTGGTAACCGCATTTCTGCTGTGCTTTTTACAATGAGCAATAAAACAAAGGTGCTGACAGCTTTTTCGTCCCTGTACTCAATTGGCACGTCCGTTTAACGCAGGTGATCCAAACACCTGGAGCAAGGTGATAGCTCTGAACCTTGAGGTACTAAACACGGGAGATGTGCAATTATCAATGCTCCCTACGCAAACTTTAATAGCTTTCCTATGTATGTTGGCCACCAAGCATTGTTGCCTAGGCAATGAAAAACCCTACACTTCCTGCATGCTGATCAACAGGCCCCAATGCGTCTTACACGCGCCTTTTCTCCATTCATGGCCAAGAAGAAGCAAGGCACCATCATCAATATTGCAAGCATTGCTGGTGAAATTATGAGAAACCGAGCATGTTGTAATAAGAAAAGAGATTGTGTAGACACACTGGCATGGATTAGACAAGGGTGACCAAGTGTTGTATGTTGTCTCGACCAGAAATACATAGAAGATTCTTACAAAAATGTTGTAAATCGAACACCCCCTCACTGGTTTAGATCTGAATACCTTTCCTTAATTACATGTTACATGCTCGTAGCGGCATCACTGCAGTGCATGTCTTAATTATCCATGTAGGTCATCGCACGTAACGTAGCCCTCCTGAATTTACTGCAGGTATTGATCGAATGGGAAGGGCTCCCGTGTATTGGTAAGAAGAGGGATGTTTCGCAAAGCAGTTTAAACTTCTGATATGGAATATCCTTCATATTATTGTGGGACGGGAAAAGGCTTTTCACAAGTCCCTGTCTAGCTTTTCTATGCTACGCTCTCCATATGGTTTATCACAATTGTGTTTGTGTGTTTATATTTACCCACAGCGCCACCAAGTGGGGCTTGCGCGGGTGGTCAAAGTGCTGTTATGAGGCATTACGTCCACACGGCATAAAGGTGTCTAGCATTTGCCCAGGTATGTGTGAAAACAGTGGAAGTTGCTTTTTGCGGAATGTGAAGTTTGTTTTTTGCGGAATGTGAAGTCTGTAACTGTTTCTATTATGGTGAAGTTTGTGAAGGTTGGCCTACAACGACAATTGCTTTGCTTGCGACTTCTTCATTGTGTGCTTGAGCTTGCATCCCACATAAAGCTCAAATATGTGGACGGAAGTCCCAGGCAAAAAAGCACCTAGAGCATCATCCCCATTTGGGCCTGAAATTTTTGAAGTCTGATATTAATGATTAATCTTGCTGAAACATGAAACAGGGTTGGTTGACACCTCCATGACTACGTGGGTACCAGGAAAACGTGAAATGTTCATCCAGCCAGAGGTAAGGTGCAACTTGAAACAAAGTTGGCAATAATAATGTGCTTGATTTGCGCCACTGGCATCAGTATACCAGGATACCTGTCACAAGAGGCTGTAGGAAACATAACTTGAGGACGCTCTTCTTCTCCCATTGTTTGATAGATATTTGGATTCCTGTCGTCAAGAACAATTGATTAGTATATAAATGGGTCACATCAGGGATGTGGGGGTGGGGTGGGGTGGTCCCGCGGTGGGGTTTTGGTTTCTGTGGGGAGGTCTCCAATTTTTTCTGGGCCACTCCCACGGAACTTATAACACATCTTTGGAATTCTCAGCTCAATCTCAATCAACACCCTTTTTGAGCAAATGTTTTGCTGCAGAATGGGTAAAAAGGGGGGTCAGTGGAACATGTCCAAAAGTCAGAGGCACACGCGCTCGGGTGCAGGCTGTGGGGGTGAGTCAAGCCAATGGAGCAGCACTTCATACTTCCAGGATTGTGCCAGCATGAGATAGTCAGTGGAATTTATAAGATTTGGAAGCAATGCGGGGCTGTGGAATCCAGTTATGGGTGCCTTGTAAGTCATGTGTGCATGGCGTCCGTATCTCAGTTTTTGCCCCACAACTCTGCAACGCTCGGGTGGAATATTATTTACAAGGTCGGGTCACAAATGCTAAGAATCTAGATCCTCACAAATCAACTTTGCCCCAAAAATAATCTCAAACTAAGAAGAAGTAGCAGTTGTGAGGACCAAGTATCGTACGAAAAGTATATCATCGCCCCTAAACTTTTTTGGTGGGGCGGTGACGGGGCGGTGGTTTAATGTCTATTTATTTTTAAGGGGGCGGTTGTAGGGCGGCAGCGCAAATCAACGTTTTTGTAGCAGTGCGAGCGATGAGTGGTCAGGAATTCCCGCACTGACCTTCCCTGCACTCCCTGACCCTCCAGCCCCAGCTCTGCTTGCCCCCGCCCATGCACCCCCAGCCCCAGCCCCCGTCTGCACCCGTTGCACCCGTCAGGAAGTTCTAGCGAAGGGGTGTGGTTGCAATGCAAAACTGTAAAACATTTGTGTTTGGGGGGGGGGCGGTTGCACATTATGACCACATAATATTTATGTTCTTCAGGGGGGGCGTTGGATCCATGGACGTACGGTAAATAAAAGATGACTGGAGAGGAACATAGATATAAAGCAAGAGTGATAGAGAAATATCACTTTGCATCACTCCAAGAACTGGAGTTCAAGTGTTACACACTGAGCTCAGCAGTTTCAGGTCTTGATGAGTATGCAGATGGATGTAAAATTTGAAAAGGAGCAAAATTGGTACCCTTTTCGTCTGGGTGGGAGGGAAGTTTGCAAATTAGGGGGTGGGTGGTCCCTCAGGGGGGTCTACCCCAAAAAGTGGACCTGCCTTCCAAATGATGAAAAAGCAGGCTCCTGCCTGTCATCTTAAAAAACTGTAAAAAGGCTAAGAGCAAAACAGGTTCCATACAACAAAATTCCTTGCAAACCATTGATATTTTCTCTCAAAGCCTGAACGTTACGTTAGATAATATTGGTAATGATTTTCTTCTCTTGATCAGGTCTCTGTCTGAGCTCAGTGCCCACTAGCACACCTGTTGATACAACAGTGACCTGAATCGCACATTTTGCAAGCAAAGCGCCGGAAGAGCAATGGTCATTGCTCCTGACGAATTATTTATTATTTATCATCACATGCAGGACATTGCTGAGGCGGTAATGTTTGTTTGCCGCACGTCTGCGCACGCAGGTATGGGGATAAACACGCATGTGCTTTGCTCTACATCTGTGCATCATCACGTTCCCCCTTAACCTGTTGTCCTGCATCTTTGGATCTGTGTACCTGTGCATTATCACTTATCACACTCCCATTCTACCCCACACTGCACACTGCACACTGTACACAAAATCATGTGTGCAATGTGCACCTGCGCCCCTCCCCAAAGCATACAGGCATAAACCTGTGCAGTCAAAACATGATTCGTCCAGCACATGTGGCAATTTGTTACGTTGCCAGCCATTTCTACCTAGCATATCTGCATGTGTCCATGTGTGCAAGGCTATATCTCTGTTTGCATTACGCCTCCTATCCCTGTTCCCAAATGCAACCTGACAGATTAAATGCGGCATGACTGTTGAAGTGTGTAATTCATGCATGTGCAGTGCCGGAGGAGATTGTTGTCCGCACGACCCTTCCAATTCATGTTGAAGGCGTAGGGGAAATTTGATTTAAGGTCAATTCTTCCGAGCTACAAATACGGCTAAAGTGTTTTTTTGTTTACTATCGTGTGCATTTTTATGTTTTAGCACACTGCACCAAAAAAAAACCATTTCTATTACTTTGAAATGTAGTGCTCATGTAAATTATTGGCTAGTGCTACTTGAGGGCTACTGCTATGTAAGATCAGGCAAGTTGCTACTTGATACTTACTGTGAAGAAACACCCTGCTAGCTCATTTGTAGGATCTTTTACATAATTTAAAGAACATATCTTTGTACGAAAGAAGAAGGAGTCAACGATAGCTACCTTAAAAAGAAGGAGTCAACGTTAGCTACTGTAAAAGACTTTTACGAATAGTACACAATACACCAAGACAAGCATTCGTTTTACTAGTAGCTTGTAGTATGCTCTTAAAATAGCTCCAATCCAGGTGTTAGATTATGCCAACTAGTTTAGAGAAAAATAAGGCAAACTCCTCAAATCTCCGTTTGTGAAGACCCGGCTTTTGTAAAGGCTAGAGAGAGTGATAGTTGGAGAGAGAGAGAGAGAGAGAGAGAGAGAGAGAGAGAGAGAGAGAGAGAGAGAGAGAGAGAGAGAGAGAGAGTGTGTGTGTGTGTGCATGTGGATGTGTGTGTTATAATAGTTGGTGCCACACGTTCAAAAGGATGACGTGGACAGTATGTGAAAGGAACCGTGATGCGACTTTGGAGGCACAGCAGGACCAGGTGGTTATTGTACCCCCTTCATTTTTCTTCGAGGTGAAATTTGAGCTAGTTTTCACGCCATCTGTGTGGTGTTTAAGTAAAAGGAAGGATACGGGTGCTTGCACCCGTATTAAGTATAAAATACAAGCCCTTGCTTCTAACCAAGCGCAGGATCAGAAGCTGAGAGGCAGAGGGGTTGGGCAATGCTTCTGACGGGGAGAAAATAACTCGTGACGGGGTGCGTGCGCACCTGTCTACGCCGTGTGCTACATATTTAATATATAAGTAAGATGTTGCTAAATGTACAGGGACGTTACATGTAGGTACCCTGCACAACTGCAACTCATCAAATTTGAGGAAAAAGTTAGAAATATTCCCCCCCCTCAATAAAACTGAAGCTGGCATTTGAAGACCAATTAAACAAGTCTCGTGTGGAGGTTTCTGATTTATATAATCAGGTCTGCACCATAAATTAACACACATAGCCATCATCAATTCCAGCCGCTGATAGAAAAAACTACTTTCCCTCTGTAGTGCGGAATGAAGGTACCTACCTAATCAATTGGCAACGGAAATCACATCTAATTACAGCGCTAATTACAGCCCTTTCACAATTATTCAGCCCTTTTGATGATATAGTTGGTATTTGTAGCCCACCGCATTGCAATTGTAGCCCACCGCATACAATTAGCAGCACCTTCGACCACATGCATGCTCGTAACGCGCAGTATTCGTATCGCGCACGTCAATTTCTGCTCAGCAAAATTCATAATTGAAAACCAAACAGAGCTCTGTGGACAATAGACGATTTACTGCTCATTGCTAAAATTTAGAAAGCTGCAAACCGCAAAGCACGTTGCACGGCAGCTGAGAAATGCTCTGCATAGTAAAACAACGTTTATATTTATAGTATAGATATTAATAAAACCCACACGAATCATTTACACCTCCCGATGAATTGGTTCACTGTCTCAGTGTGTGAGGAGGTGCCTTTTTAGCTGGGGAGAAGTGAACCCAGCACACAGTGCTGAACCCTGCACACCCCTGTCTACCCAGCTGTACTCCTGAGGGCCAACAGGGAATGCGTGCTGCTCCTGCCGCGGCCCAGAATCGGAATCACCACCTCCATAAAACCCTGCACACCAAGTTTCGTGACAATCGGACGTGGTCTGACTTGGGTCCCTCCCCTCCAGACTTGCTTCAACCCCCCCCTTTTACTTGCAAATGTAAGCCACTTTTGAGTCTCTGTGCACACACGACCCAAGCACGGCCTGCAGCGTAATGCTCTGTCACATTTTGCGCAAATGCCATGAGCAAGCGTGCAGAATCATGCTCTTGTGTGCGTGTGATGATTAATCTTACCATTGCGCCTTTGACACATAGTCCCACTGCTTGCCGATAAACTGCGTGTCACTAGCTGCCTGTGTGCCCCGTCCATCAAACACTATGAGCATACCACATGGTGTCTTGTGTGTGGCTGCACATGTCTTTATGTGATCAAACTGTTTTTTTCCTGGCATTGCACAAGGCAGGTGCTCTGGAAAGCTCATCACAAGGTCTTCAAGCTGTAGCGTGCCAAATCATTCAAACCAGACATTTTAGTTTTGAAATGCTTCTGTGATTATCAAAAAGCTCTCACAAAGTAGGCAAGAAATCATTACTAGGTTGAGCCAGGCCGCGGCAGGAGCAGCAGGCAGTCCCTGTTGGCCCTCCCTGGAGGAGGAGTACAGCTGGGTAGACTTGGGTGTGCAGGGAGGCCACCTGACTTTATCAGCACTGTGTGCTGGGTTCACTTCTCCCCAGCCAAAAAGGCACCTCCTCACACACTGAGACAGTGAACCAATTCACCGGGAGGTGTATGGTGGAATATCACGACCAATTAATTCTATATGTTTTACGTCTATGTTAAGTTGATTAATTAAACTAAAGCGCAATGGCCGACGAGGCCACCGCTATCCAGGAAGCTAAAAAGCTGCCGTGGGTGGATCGTTTGGCCCACACCAACTGGAAAGTCAGGAGCGCTGCCTTTGACGACATCAACGTTGCGTGCAACGGGGTTTACGATGAAAACGATCCGTGCTTGCACGAATTCGGTGCGAAGACGCTTGGGAAAGGCTTGCTTAGCAATTGCAAGACTCGTGCACAGCAGTGATCCTGATACATCCCCACAATTCGTTTGGCTGCAGCATCTCTGTTTCCCAAAGCGGTCCAGGACTCCAACGCAGCAGCCCAGGACAAAGCCCTGGACGCCCTGGCTGCTTTCCAAGCCAAGGCTACTGAGCAGCATGTGGCACGGTGGGGGAGATTGGGGGGAAAAGGGATGGGAAAGGGATGGGAGATGCAGAGAAGGGAGGAAGGAACACAGCATAATTGCTTGCAACTACTCAGAGTTGACTGTCAACCCTTCCTTCCCGAGACCCGTCCGTCCTCCGGTATTTCTTCTGCAGGAGTGCCGATAAAACATGCAGTAATATCATCAACAAGGCGCTGGCGGGGAGAATAACCACGGTGCAGCGAGCTGGGGTGGTCCTGCTCAACTATGTGGAGCTGGAACAGGCCCCAACTGTCACGGTACGGCCTGCTCTGAAACCAGCAGCACTCAGAGCTTTAGCAGCGTCACTCACAGTTGTGAGGCATGCAGCTGGGGGGTTTCCAGAGGACTGAACACACGGTTATGCAAGCGTACACAATGCATTTATGCAGGAGAACCTCATCGCTGGCTTCAAGCACAAGGTGCCCAAAGTGGCTGTTGCGTGCATAGACGTGCTCGTGCAAGCCATCAGGTGAGAATGCTGCATCTATTTTGTCCATAGAGCTCTGACTTCAATGGTCAAAGGATCGGAATCAAACGCAGTGCGAAACAGGCCCGATTTTAGTTGTCGGAGGATGGAGCATGCAGCATTAGCGACCATTCATAGCAACTAACCTGCTCTGTGACACTGTAAAGTTGTTTACATTGCATGCACTTCCACGACCTTGCTTCCCCACAGCCTATTTGGAACTAAAGTCTTGGAGCCCAAGCCAGTGCTGAAGGCCCTGCCCCCCCTGTTTGAAACAAAAGATGGCAAAGCACGTGACAAGGCCAAGGAGCTGGTGGTGCGTGTGGCTGCGTTGTCCCTGTGCGTTTCTGTGTGTGTGTGTGTGTGTGTGTGTGTGTGTGTGTGTGTGTGTGCGTGTGTGTGCGTGTGTGTGTGTGTGTGTGTGTGTGTGTGTGTGAATGAGTGTGCATATGTGTGTGTGTGTGTGTGTGTGTGAATGTGTGTGTGTGTGTGTTACAACTACGACTTTTTCTTTCTATTTGACTTGTGAGCACGAGCTCTGCGTGCAAGCCTGCTTCTTGAGAGCGTGGAGTGTCGTGGGAGGAAGAGGGAGGGATGTTGATGTACCTGGGCGATAGCCCAGCTATAGCCGGGCCTTCACACACAGCTGGAGGGGGAATTTACATTGTACCATCACAAGGAAATCAACTGACTCCAAACCCACACTGAAGAAGCAAAGCCTGAAAGAAACCCTGCTAAAAACTCTCCTAACAAAAAGGAAGAAAAGAAGCCATGCAGCTGGGCTGTTGCCATCCATACCTGCCAACAAAGACAGCAAGAGGCTGAAGTCAAGAGGCAAGGAAGCAAGAGGGGAAAACTAAACCTCGAGTTCTAACTAGAGTACAAGCATAAAAGAGATGGCTTCCACAGCACAAGCTGTGCCAAAACAATTCCAACTGACATTCGGTCGCAATCGCCTGCAATAACTAGAGTACTTCTGCATGCTGCAGAGTACCCAGCAGTTCTATTCTGGCTCATATCCACCGGACTGCTGGAGGGGGAATTTACACTTGTACCATCACAAGCCAACAACAGTCGGCGAGCGTCCAGCGAGGAGTCTGCACCGTAAGAGCGAAAAATCCACGGCTAATAGACTAAACAGGAATCCCCTGATGAGGAGCTAGCAGCAAATTTAAGACCCCTCTTGGGTCACCTAAGCTTCTCTCCTAAAGGGAGCTTCCCCCTCATGGGACACAGCCCGCGAGGAAATTCTACCCCTTAAGGAAGCTAACAGCAAAACTAAAAGTCCTCTTGGGTCACTACTAGGAAGCTAACAGCAAATTTACGGTGGTCACCACTAGGAAGCTAACAGCAAATTTAAGACCCCTCTTGGGTCACCTAAGCTTCCCCTACACAGCCTGTGAGGGAACTCTACCGCTTAAGGAAGCTAACAGGGACACTAGACTGAGCCTCTACAACCAAAAGGCCCTCACTGAGCTACATGCTCCCTTAATGACCAGCGAGGTCCTCACTGAGCTAGGCGCTCCCTTCTAATGACCAGCAAGGTCCTCACTGAGAACTCACTCCCCTCTAATGACCAGCAAGGTCCTCACTGAGAAACACACTTCCCTCTAGAAGCCAGCAAGGCCCTCGCTGAGACATACACTCCCCTCTAGAAGCCATCAAGGCCCTCGCTGAGACACACACTCCCCTCTAACGACCGTCGAGGCTAACTCAGAACCCACCAGTGACTAGAAGCGTCCCCTAGGAGATGGAGGGGGAGGCCGTTGAGCTAGCGCCCCTGCATTGCCATGCAAAGTGACCTGCCTCTCCGCACTCGTGGCACGCAAAGCTCTTTGTAGTCTTGCTGCTGCTCTTGCTCTTAAACTGCTCTACCAGCTTCCAGTTCATGGAGCAGTTTAAGAGCAAGAGCAAGAGCAAACTGATATTTGATGCCATGCAAGGCATCAAATAGTGGACCAGTTGGGCTGCCGCTGCTGGTGGCCAGAACAGCATATCCTGCTACAATTCATTCGTAGCAGGTCTAATCATGTCTTGGTGGTCATGTCTCGGTGGTCATGTCTAGGTGTTCGTGCCTAGGAGCTGATGTGTGTGTGCTATGTGTGTTCCATATGTGTGTTCACGTCTAGGTGTTCGTGTCTAGGAGCTGATGAGTGTGTGCTGTGTGTGTTCCATATGTGTGTTCACGTCTAGGTGTTCGTATCTAGGAGCTGATGTGTGTGTGCTATGCGTCCCACCCTTCAGCAAGGATCAGGTTGGGCACGCAACACACGGTAATGTTGGTGAGGTCCTGCTTGTAACGTTGAACAGATTAGTGTGTTTTCTTTTAAAAAAAAGCTCCATTTGTCTTCTATTTTCTAAGGTAAGAGGCTTATGAGTTTATTCCAGCCAAGGCACATATGGCGTCAGGAAGCTCTTTCAGCCCAGTTCATTTTTAGCCTCCATCACTTTCGTAAGCTATTTGTCCACATCTCGTCATCATTCGTATATTCGTATAGTGTCGGCCAAAACCATGAGTGTGTATACCTATGTGTATGCAGTATGCGGTGATTTTGAGTCGTGCATACAGGATCAGAGCAGGAAAACCTCCCAAATATTTAGGGTTGGCCAGAACCGTATATATGCTCCGTATATGACCGTATATTTGGTGATCTCCCAGCCAAAAATACCGTAAATACACCGTATATAGGTATATGGTTCTGGCCAACCCTACAAATATTTGGTCATGACGTGTTTCGCACAAAACTGGCCAAACCTACTCTCGTGCAATCGCGCGCCCGTGGCTTGCTGCACCGAACAAATAGCAGTTGCTTAA
>Ga0307947_1000521_pt1:25000-27230 | contig 27230 bp, 26 predicted proteins | sample OrgLakmetagen232_FD_201840 | JGI IMG/M metagenome (GOLD analysis project Ga0307947, IMG submission 201840) | Saline water microbial communities from Organic Lake, Antarctica - #232 | ecosystem: Environmental > Aquatic > Non-marine Saline and Alkaline > Saline | place: Antarctica...
AACTCCATCGCCAAGTTACCACTCCCTAAATCCCCACGACTTTTTTTCTGCTTTGTGATCAAGGCATCTTTTGTGTCCGGTATAAACAGTGAACGCATCCTCAATTGCTGTTTTGTAGTGCAGTGTAGTGTGGTTCTGTGTTTACTCATATCCTCAATTGATATGTAGGAGAAGCTCCACGCAGATAGTTCTTACCCGCGGTCAAGGGCAGCTACTGCACATATGATAACCCTCTCTGAACCCTATTTGGTGTGTGTGTATGTGCGTGCGTGTGTGTTGTGTGTTGTTGTGTGTGTGTGTGTGTGTGTGTGTGTGTGTGTGTGTGTGTGTGTGTGTGCTGGTCCGCCTATGAAGGTGACGCTGGAAAAGTTCGGGAAAGGAAAGAACCCTGTGATGAGCGCACTGATCTCTCATACTCTGTTTGGATCTTTCACAGTCTCTATACGTGTGCTGGTGTGCCGTGTGTGTGTGCGTGTGTGTGTGTGTGTGTGTGTGTGCTGGTGTGCTACGCTTCATGTACTGCAGGAGTCGTCCAAGGAGAAGAACCCTGTGATGTGCACACTTGATAACTCATTCGCCCTCTTTAATCTCTCAGTCCCTACACGCGTGCTGGTGTGCCGTGTTGCAGGTGCTGCTGGAGGTGTCCAAGGAAAAGAACCCTGCAATGTGCACACTTGATAACTCATCCGCCCTCTTTAATTTCTCAGTCCCTACACGCGTGCTGGTGTGCCATGTTGCAGGTGCTGCTGGAGAAGTTCAAGGAGAAAAACCCTGCGGTAGGGAAGGCGGCCAACGAGTCCCTCACCATCATGCACAAGTACTGCTTCAGCTTATTGGATGTGGCGGAGACGCTGGCAGGTATGGGTGCAGTGCTTTTGATTTATGTTTTCTTGTGTGTGAATGCATATGCTCATGTGTGTGCGCGCACATGTGTGTGTGTGTGCCAGTTTGTTTCTGGCTTTATTTATGTGATTGCTCACTTGCCATGTGTGTTACGTGTCCATCCTTCCCCCTTACGACAGACAGCCTCGGCCACGCTAGCCCCAAAGTGAAAGAGGAGACTCTGCTTAATGACGCTTGACTTTGTGATTGCTCACTTGCCGTGTGTGTTGTGTGTCCATCCTTCCCCCTTACGACAGACAGCCTTGTCCACGCTAGCCCCAAAGTGAAAGGGAAAGTCTGCTTGTTAACACTTGAAAGCTGTGATTGCTCACTTGCCGTGTGTGTTGTGTGTTCATCCTTCCCCCTTACAACAGGCGGCCTCGGCCACGCCAGCCCCAAAGTGAAAGAGGAGACTCTGGGATGGCTCCGCACCGCGGTGTGTGAGGAGGCAAAGGCAGCCCTGTCTAAACTGGCCCCCCTGCTGCTCCAGCCCGCCTCCAAGTGTGCCGAAGAGGCTTTCCCGTCCACGCGTGAAGCGGCGCTCGCGTTCATGGTGGCCTTTGCCATCCAGGTAATAAGGATCCGCTTTTGTCCGTCCAATGTGTGTGTGTGTGTGTGTTTGTGTGTGTGTGTGTATGTGACAGGTATCTAAAGTGGATGCGTCACACGCCAGCACTGTCAGTTGCACACAAACGCACACACAAACACACGCACTCTCACACACTCACAAATACACACACAAACACACGCGCTTACACACAAATAAACACACAGACACACGCACCCACACACACAAATACACACACACACACAAACACGCATTCACACACGATCTTGTAGCATGGCCTCACGCTCACGCCCATGCGCTCACACTTTATGTATCCCAGTTCGGCAACCGTGCCGTCCTGGCCAAGTTCACCACCAAAATGGACGACACCCGTCAGAAGCGCCTAGACGAAATGCTGTCTGAGGCCCAAGCCGTGGTGTCAGGAGGAGGGGGTGGGGGTGGGGGTGGAGGTGAGTGCATTGCTGTGGAAAATTTGCTGCACGCTTTCATACGCTGTGGTGTTTGGTGGTGAGGGTAGGTGTGGTGCTGCCTTGCTGTGGAAAATCCTGATGCATACTTTCATACGCTGTGATGTTAGGAGGTGGTGATGGTAAAAGGTGGGGGTGAGGGTGGGTGTGGTGCTGCCTTGCTGTGGAAAATCCTGATGCACACTTTCATACGCTGTGGTGTCAGGAGGTGGTGATGGTGGTGATGGTGGCTGTGGTGTTGCATTGTTATGGAAAATCCAATGCACACATAAACAAGGGTATCAGGATGAGGAGGCGGTGGTGGTGGAGGTGG
>Ga0307947_1000523_pt1 | contig 27176 bp, 29 predicted proteins | sample OrgLakmetagen232_FD_201840 | JGI IMG/M metagenome (GOLD analysis project Ga0307947, IMG submission 201840) | Saline water microbial communities from Organic Lake, Antarctica - #232 | ecosystem: Environmental > Aquatic > Non-marine Saline and Alkaline > Saline | place: Antarctica: Organic Lake...
TGTGCGCGCGTGCGTGCGAGCGTGCGTGCGAGCGTGCGTGAGAGTGTGTGTGTGTGTGTGTGTGTGTGTGTGTGTGTGTGTGTGTGTGTGTGTGTGTGCGTGTGTGTGTGTGTGTGTGTGTGCGTGTGTGTGTGCATCTCCGTGCGTTTACCTGATTTGGCCGAGACTCTTTCTCTGCTTCCTGCTCCCCTTTCTCCCACTCCCTGCATTTTTTCCTGCTGGGAAAGAAGGCGACGAAAGGAGTGAACTCATTTCACCTAATTTCATATATACCATAATATAGGTAGTTTCTTTGTATCAGCAACGGGCCTCAGAGTACCACCAGAATTCTAGATGTTGGATGCCCTAGGGGCTTCAGCTCTTGATCAAGATGCCATCGATGCTGCCTCATCAAGGCTCTCCAGTTGCTTGGGACCCAGGCAGAAGCTGAAAGCTCAATTTTTGGCCGCTACTGGGTGCAAGCCTACTCGCTCGCAGCTTGACGTGTTCTTTGGCCACCAAGTGTCAGAGGCTGAAGGAATGAACAGCTCTGAGGGATTTGTTGGATGGGACTCTTTCAGGAACTGCGTGCAGGTTGGCTGCGTTTTCCTGTGCATTTGTGGTTTGACTAGGGTATTACCAAAGCGATTTGTCAATCTCTCTGTGTCTGTATCCATAACTACAGTCGCACGTGCGCATGCGTGACCCCAATGAGCACATCCGACAAATTTTCAGAGCCTTTGACAAAGAGGGTAACTGATTTTGACTGCCATTGACTGTTCATATTCCGTACCACAGAATAATTGGACTTGTAAAAACTACTGTGCTGCTATGCGCTTGCTTTGCAAACAGAGTGCCACCCGCACCTGATTATTTCCGTATACAGGCCAAGGATTCTTAACGAGAAGCACTGTGCACGACGCCTTTGCTGTGGCTGCACCAACGGTACGTTTAGGCGCTCAGTTGCGTGTCATTACTGTTATATCCGTGTGCTTCCTGTCTTGTGAAACACCTGACTCTTTCTGTCCCTCTGTTGCAGGTCAGCTGGAAAATCATTGACCAGGTAATGTGTAGTGGAAACGCAAGAGCAGGATGCTCAGTTGTACTTAAGAACTACACATGCAGCAAAACCATTTCCTACCTTAATTAAGAACTCAGCCACTCTGTTCCTGTGATAAAGTAACTCCTCCTTCCAAACAAGAAAACAGTGTGATCACGGGAATGAGGAGGGTGTCAAGGATTGGCCAGAAACTAAAGCGGAGTCACCATGGTCGGCGTCCTTTCAAATTTGAGCTTGTGCGCCAACACTTGCTTTGCAAAAGCATGTTGATGATAATTGTTAAGGCGCTTGAGAGTCTTTTGAAAAACGAACACGTTGCTGCAGTATTACAGGCAACTCAGGCATGAGCATTGTTAGCAGGTCGGAAATGGACGCTGTTGCTCTGCAGGTCTTTGATGAAATAGATAATGACCGCGACGGGCGAGTTAGCTGCCAAGATTTTGTGACCATGTGAGTGACTTAAACATAAATATTCGTCTCAGGTCTTCAAACTCAAATATTAAACACAAATATTCATCTTAGGCAGTTAAATATTTTGTAGTGTTTCCCTGATTTGCTTTCTTATACATTGAAAGATATGTTTCCTGGCTGAGCTCCTTATGCTACTTGCAACCAGTGCTGAGAGAAGAGCAAGAATCCCCTGTCAGCTTGCCGTGTGTTTAATAGCGATTGTACCGTCTCAGTAGTGAGTGTTACAGCACAAGACAGTGCTCTTTCAACTTTGCGCGACCTTCTTATGCCATGTGTCACCATGCTTTACAGGATGCGTTTCCACGTGGTTGCTTGACACCGTGGTAACAAACACGTGCCGCAAGGCTGAGTATAACAAGTAGTCGGTAGTCTTTGTTGGTGATGTAGCCATCCGGGTCATAAAAGGCAGGCAGACGTTGTGGTATCTTTGCTATGGCATACGCGCCAACATACACTAGGTCAAAACCTCGGATTGTATGGGGCACTGAATTTGCTTATATTAAGACTTGGGGCCCTTCAGTACATAAATGCATTCCTGCCTTATAAAACCAAACCCAGAACTGCTAGAGTATAAATAGGCAGGAAGTAGATAATATGTAGGGAATACTTCGTACAAAGGCCACTATTATTCTTTTTATACAATTTTGCTTCTACTGGTTGCCAAGCAGTCTTGAACTTTTTGTGCCTGGATAGCCTGCATTCACTTAACGCTTATGGTTGGTCGGCCGGATAGTTCAGCAGTAGCTTGGCCTGAACTACACTGATTATTATCTTAATTACTGCTGGGGATTGCCAGGTAAACGTAGGTGCTCCCTTGATTTATACAGCAGGTATTGTGAACACTACTATTGTTACTGGCTTGCCAGGGCGTAATTGAAGCTCAGATTCCTTTTTGACAATTCATCTTCGGAGGCCACCTCATCTGAACATCGCACGGCTAACTGATTTTTCCGCTATTTTCTGTTTTTTTTAATCTTGCTGCAAGAGATGACACCCGTACAGCCGTACAGGTCACCAAACGAAAGAAAGCCTGAATAATGAAGGACAGAGCTTTGTGTGATAATGAACTACAACTTGTGTTTGAACATGTGAAGATTGTGTCACGCCTTCTATGGCTAATTCCACGCCTTCTATGGCTAATTCCAATGTACAGATCCTGATCTATTGGTCGCCTCCGTGAAAAACTCACCCCCTGCCAGCAATTGAAGCAGCAATTTACCCCAAACTTATTACAGGATTGTGCCAGCATGAAATATCCAGTGGAATTCTGGAGAAATGGAAGCAATGTGGGACTGTGCAAGCCAGTTATGGGTGCCTGGTAGGTCACGTGTGCACACGTGCATGGGCGTCCGTATCTCAGTTTTTGCCCCATAACTCTGCGGCATTATAGTTTCAGGTCTTGAAGAGTATGCAGATGGATGCAGAATTCAAAAAGAAGCAGAATGGTACCCGTTTTTGCCTGGTGGGGGCACAGAAAGGGGGGTTTGGGGGTGGGTGGTCCCTCAGGGGTGTCCATTCCAAAATGTATACGTGCCTTCCAAAAAAAACAGCCTCCTGCATTGCTACACGTTTAATCTGAGGTCAGGTCAATGGTTTCCGTCACTCCTTGACGTCTCCAACGTGGCATTCACCTCATTGAGATCAAGTACTGTGAGGACACCAGACCTCAGAACCAGCTGAAGAATGCCGCAAAGCAAGGAACAGCACAAAGACCTCTGCAACATTGTCCAAGAAGCCTCCGTTACTCTCCACATCATCCTTTTGGGTGTGGGTGGTACCATCTACAACAATCACACGCTGGAGCCATTTGAGGAGCTGGGTCTTGATTCTCAAAGAGTCAAGAAACTTGCTTCCAAGCTTCATGTTCATTCTGTCAATTACGCTGCCAAACTTGTCCATACCAGACATGCCCTTTCCAGTACCATTACCAGCCATCATCAGCAGCCAGTTTCAGGCCAAGCCTGCAAGCCTCCTGATCCTCATTGATCTTTAATTTATTCTATAGGTGGAAGAATTTTACGGTAACCGGTACCAAAGTGGCAGAGGGGGGCGACTGATCCCCCAAATGGGGGTATAACCAAATCCGAATGGGGGTATAACCAAAGCCTACGTGCCGTCATTGGCAACTGTCAAACTTGGCTTCAGTTGGTAGCCATAACAGTTGAGTTTGACTGTTGCCAATGACGGCACATAGGCTAAATAAGCTGTGGCATGAGCCCTACTTTTCAGGCACCCGTGTGCTAGATCTGACCACCCACCAAATTGAGTGATTTCTGGTATTTTGGAGTCCTTAACATAATTAAAGATTGAAGATCGTTGCAAAAGGAATGGAGTGAAATGGTGAAGTGGTTGGGGATGTAGGCCAACACGTGCTGTTGTTCCAGGAAAGCCTGTAAATAAGGGTTTTGTTGGTCGTGAGCTTTAAGCTCTGCCTGTTTGCACACGAAGCGACTCACATGAATCCAAGCACATCCTCGTGTAACTTCTATTGCCAGCTTCAATTTCAGGCAACGAATGTCCTAATTAGGATGAAGGATCACTGATTGGCACCCACACACCCACCTTTGTGGACAATTCCCCAGATAGCTCCCTCTGCCAAAATGGCTTCTTTCCCTCATTAATGTGGGGAGTGGTTTTTTCACTGCCTGCGTAGTTTTTTCTTTTCACTCGACTTAAGATTTGGCTAAACCTACCTTGGGAAGACACCCTTCCATTTTCAGTCGGAACTCATGGGATGGTAGTCTGTGATCACGCAGAATTAACACAAACTACATTCTGAAAGTTAACCAAGGGATTATTGATCTTAAGTTTTTAGTGCCTTTTCGGCCCTCCCCGCCATATACCAAGTCGATTTCGAAAATAGCGTGATTAGTCTACATGGTAATTATTATAATTACGCGGAATGAGCTAAGCTATCGCACTGCTGCCTCATGTCGCGCCTCAAGGGAACAACTCTCATCACCCTCGTCATAACTTATTTCATGGAGTCAGTCAGCGCGTCTCAGCATGACGACTCGGCAACTACCTTTGCCACCTGGCTGCCCCTCTTACTGAGCCTGGCACTTGTCGTGGCTGCTGTCATGCTAACTGCAAGGCAGATAGAGCAGCAAACCCTGGCACTTCAACAGCCGTCTTCTTCCTCAGCATCAGCAGATAGGAGTCCGTCCTCCGCCAAAAGTGCAGCTGCCTTGTCAGCGAGCCAGGGAGAGCCTTCTCCTTCATCAGCATGCTCCTCTTCCACAGCTGTTCCTCAGCCTCTGACGCCACAGCCCTCCCCTCCCCCCCCCTCCCGAAACCTGTCCCCTCCCCTCGTTCCGGCAACAGGAGCAGCCGCCGAACATGGCGAAGGTGATGAGCGTTACTACAGCTTGTTAAATTCATGACAAGATAGCACCAGGCTCCTTTGCTAGAGCCCAGGAATTGCGCGTCTGCTAGGTCTACTACTTTACTTCTTAAAGGTCGCTGCAGTTGTGTAGTGAATTCAAAGAGATCTGTTAATGACAGCTTGTGATATCCATCCTCAGGAGTCACCCGCGCATTGCCTTTGTTGTGCATGTCGACGAACAATTTCACAGCCCACTAGCCGCCTCTTCATTTCTCAGTGCTAATTATGTAAAAACCTGGTTTTGAAAAGTAGCTTATTGTTTCAGGTTTAATTCATGCTTATACTACGCAGGTCCAGCGGCTCCAAAACGCACCACCACCATGCAAACGCCACAGCAAGTACGGCCCCTGCTGTGTCTCCCTCGTTCCCCGCTGCAAGAATCTGTGATTTTCGAAGACGCTCCACTGCTGTCCCCAGCAGATCCCCCCTTCTGCTCCCGGTCGCAGGGCTCAGTTTCAATTGAAAACCTGGCAGGTATAATGCTCTCACCCCTTCAGGCTTGATCAATGGACTTGCTGCAATCTGCAAGAGGCTTAGGTTTGTGAGCATGAAGAGGTATTGATTCACCATTGCGCCCTGCATCACGCTCAGCTACTCAGTGAAGCTGGCTTACTGCTTACTATATATCAATTTGTGGAGCTCGTCATCATTAGATCTGCAAATATTAGAAAAAGACAGTTGCATGATATGCCTCTCAGACCTAAGAGACTTCTGAGACAATAAGCTTACAACTAAAATGTTGTGGCCATACAGAGTGGATTATGAAGTATTATGCGATTCAATGTATGTTATCAACTGTGTTTGCAGGTTCAGCCATCGTCGCTTCCCCTCCTTTAATCTCCCCCACTCCAACCCCTCCCAACGCCCCCAAAAAGCCTGTTCTCTACTCACCCGCCACCGCCGCGAATGTGCTGGACCTGCCTTCCCCTCCAGGCTCCATATTTGAGCCGCATCCAGCTGCAGTAGCCTCTAACCTGCCTGCCAGCCCTGCTCATTCTTCCCCCCCCCGTCCAGCAGCGTACAGCCCCCGTGCACAAAATGCGTTGACTTCCGCCAGGTTTGCTCCTGCTGCAAATCCAGATGCACATCAAAGCCTGTACCTAGAAGAAGGCATGGCGTTATTGCAGGGGCCAGCATCACAGCCACCTTCACCCACTCTGCAGCAGCAGCAGCACCAGCACCAGCAGCAGCATGCAATGCAACAAACCCTGTCCAGGGAGCAGCAGGGTTTGCCACCAATCACACCTAGGAAGGGGCTGCGATTGAACCTGTCTGGGATGCTGATGCCTCAGCTTTCAGCCGCAACGCGATTGCAACGCAGCAGCAGTCAGCCTCCTCCCCCCTTGCACCGTGGAGAGGAAGCACAGCACTCTGATGGTGGGCTCAGCTCGCACTTGCTTCGCCCTGTGTCTGTTGTGAAAGTGGTGGAGCTTTTGGTCTCCCTTGGGAATATTTTTCTGACCCTGGGAAAACGCCTCTCTGAGACTCAAGTGCTGGAAGTTGGCTGTTGACAACTGTGTTGTTCTTATTTTCAGGGATCTTAACTGACCCACCAACTTCTAAGTAGCAATAGGTTGCCAAAAATCCCACAAAAGGCTCCTTAATAAATGTGTGGGGGGTCTCACTACCTACTGCGTAGCGCTTCATGCACTTGTAACATGTTACTATCCCTTAAGAGCGATAATCGCCAGTTCCAGGACATAGCCACGCCCGTGCTCATGTAGACCACCACTTTTCAACAGGCACATGGATGAACTCAATGCGGCAACAAAAGTGCAGAATAAAACCAAAAGAAAAGGCACCCCCCTCTTTTCCCTGCCAAGTTGTTGCTGCACATGCACAGGAAGATGGGATATAGAAGCACCAGCAGCTGTGACCTATGTCCTTCACTGTTGCTTTTGTTCGCTCACGCAGGCTGTCCAGTCCGGCGCATTTGCTCTAGCTTACCACCTTTGGAGCAGCAGCCGCAGACAGGGGTGGAGAAGCTGGACGTGCGGCAGAAGACAAGTGTGCTCTACACTTCTTGTGCGCGCCAATCCTTGTTGTCTGCCAAGGTTTGTTTATTGAGATGCGCACTTGCTGCTTATGGTTCCAGCCTACTTGAGTGCTGTTATTATTTTAGGGGAGTGAGGGATAGGGGATTTGCAGACCTGACACAGAGGCAAATAATACCAAAACTGTGATTTTTTTGCCTAATGGAGGCTGTTGACCATTTGCTCAGCAATATGCTTTTTAGATTTTATCATGCATGGTTTGGTATCGCATTTGGCAGTTAGCTGTACAAATCTTTTTGACTCGTACGACTGTACAAAGGCATGCCTAGCTCCCACTGCCTGAACCTCAGATGTTTTTATAAAGTGCAAACATTGTTTATGATAGTAATTATAAGAGCATTATGTTGCCATTTCGAGCTCCCTGATTTTGTTTGTCTGCAGCTGGACGAGCTTCCTCGCGCCGCAAAAGAGGTTGCTGTGGCTTCTGTGCTAGCACAACAGGCCCCCTCCGTGCTCCTCTCAGATCCCAGGTACTGTGCAATCTCAATGGGCTATAAGACGCCGCGCGGTACCTTTGTGCAGTCCTTGCATTGTTTGTTAAATGACTTTTCCTTCTAGTGCTTCAAATGGAGGCTTTTCAAGACTGCCCTCTCGTCCCTATACAGGAATTACGTCTGTTGGCACATCGATATATATATCATAAATCATAAGATAACATAACGTCAACATGTGCTGCATCCTCAGATCTCCAATGGGAATTCAATAGGTAGTGCCCAGCCTGAAAGACCTCATTTTAGTTGCGCTACTACAATACTACAACCACTCTGAAGAATTTTGGTTTAGTCCTGTCTTGCAGCACTCACCCAAGAATCACAGCCCGATCCTCCTCGGTTCAAAAATTAGTTGGCTTTTCAGCTTACGCTTCCTCTGTCTTGCAGCACTCGCCCAAGAATCACACACGTCAATGCCATGTGCATGCGGGGATGCATTCAGCTGCTGGCATGGCACTCCTCTCTCTCAACAGCTTCTCAGCAGCAGTCGGTCCAAAACGCAGAAGACACACAGTGGGGGCCAGTGCAGATGATGCAAGCATGGCTGGGGGGGGTGGCAGCCTGTGTCTCGCGTGTAGCTGCGGCTGCAGAACCTCAGCAGCAAGAGCCACAGCATGAGCAGGGATCTGGCATCTGCCTGGCCTTGCACGCGTCTACCCCTGGTCATTCTGCTTATAGCAGCAGCAGCAGCAGCAGCAGCAGCAGCAGGTGTTCAGGAGAGAAGGAGTCGCGTATGTGGGTCCTGCTTGCGCTGGTTTTGCACCTTGTTTTGCTCTTTTTGCATGTTGCTTATATCCCAGCAGATCAGTCCTTTTGTGCCCTGCCTACAAAAATGCATGTTGACTGTTAAACACTGTATGGTCAGCTTCTCCTTTATTATTATGACGTGGGCAAACAGAACCAAGTGCTCATTACCGACACGTGCAACCTATGTGCTTCAACTGCTAATAACGTGGGCAAACGGAACCAAGTGCTCATTACCGACACGTGCAACCTATGTGCTTTAACTGGATTGCCAACACGTGCAACCCATGTGCTTCAACTGGTGCGTGTGGATTACCGACACGTGCAACCTATGTGCTTTAACTGGTGCAGGACGGGAGGGACTTGGCGCAAGGAGCCCACTTTTCCTGGTGACCCCTTTTCAATAGCAGTGGGGCCCTCGTGTTTGACGGAGGGTGTGCCGTGCATCCTGCAAGTGCTGCTGCCTGGCAAGAGGAGAAAAAGTAGCAAAGGGGGGAAGGTTGATGCAAGCGGCAGAGAGGAAGGGCAGGGAGACAACAGAGTAGAAAAGGCGGGTGTGGGTGGCACCCATAGTGGGGTGGGCGACGCGGGTGGTGGCACTGCTTTTAGGATCGTGCTGCTGCAGGAGGGATCTGTCGTGGTGGACGAGCATGTGGTGCTGCCTGAGGTTGCTCAGCAATGTGGGACACATGTGCATGAGGAGGGGGAGCGCTTGCAAGATAGAGAGGTCGGGGAGGGGGAGGGCGAGGGAAAGGGGGAGGGAGATGTCCAGGCTAAGAGGGTGACAGCTGAGATCACCTCAGAGGGCATGATATTGTTCAGGTGCGTTGGGTGCATGGCCAAGAACTTGAATACATTGTAGAGGTACATATCGGAGTTACCGTGCTTACGTTAGGTGGCCATAGTTACAGCGAATGCATCTGGACCGTGCTTACTTTAGGTGGCCATTGATACAGCATACACAATTTACGAAAAGCGCTTGCTCCAACCTTAACTGGACTAAATGCATGAGAGGTGTAGTGATTGCAAGGATGTTGAAGCATGCTGAAGGATATTGAAGAATGAGGCATCCTACACCAGATCCGACCCTACAAAGGTTTACATTACTATAGGTGAATACCTTAGTCTGCAATTGCATGTTTATCCACCATGTAGGGTGGAAGTGTCGGCCTTACTCCTATCGTCGTCCCCACTCCGAGTTCAAACAGCCAACTCTACCACCGTCTCAAGCCCACCTCAATCGCCGACTGTGCTGCAACCACAAGAGCCCTCCTTCCATTTGGGCCCCTGTGCCGCTGCCCTGCCTTGCCCTTTGCACCTGTTTGTCCTCTCTGAAAATCCAGCAGAAGACCAGGCCCATGCACACGGCTTGCTGGCCCAGCATGCAGCATCCAGCCTGACAGGAAACGCAGGAACAAGCAGCTTTGCTTCCCAGCCACAGCAGCAAGACAAAAGTGTTATGGAGGCTGGCTACTTCACACAGCAGCAGGAGCAGCTCCCTCCTTCCTTAAACCACCACCTACACCACAAGCCTGGTGTTATCCTGGGGGCAGCTCTTCTCCTGCTCACCCCTTCCTCCCCTGCTGCTGCTGCCTTCCATGAAGCCGTAGAGCATGCCACAGCGCCCAGTATACCTGCAGTGCCTGATCAGCCCACCACATCAGAAGCTCCACCAAATGCTCCCTCCTCGCCTTTGGCCTGTGAACTCGACCGTCTCACCAGCACCATCATCACCATTAGGTCTCAAATAGCCTGCTCCCATCCACCCACAGCTCACGGCAGCTTCACGGCAGCCTGCTCCCATTCACCCACAGCTCACGGCAGCTTCACGGCAGCCTGCTCCCATCCACCCACAGCTCACGGCAGCTTCACGGCAGCCTGCTCCCATCCACCCACAGCTCACGGCAGCTTCACGGCAGCCTGCTCCCATCCACCCACAACTCACGGCAGCTTCACGGCAGCCTGCTCCCATTCACCCACAGCTCACGGCAGCTTCACGGCAGCCTGCTCCCATCCACCCACAGCTCACGGCAGCTTCACGGCAGCCTGCGGATTGTCGTTAGCAGATGCAACAGTAGCAGGAACAGCAGGAGCCTCCATTCAGATAGCTGCTTGGAGAGACCACGTCCAGCCCTTACTTTCAGACATTGCACTGCTCGTTGCAACGTACCCTGATGTTGCAGCTCACATGCATTTTGAACAACAGCCATATGTGCGCCAACAGGTAGCACATGTATTGAGTCCTTTAGAGACAGCAGGTCTCACCATTGCAGACTTCTCAGACAAAGAACTATGCCTACCTGTTCCAACTTAAAAGGAGTTGTAACTCAAATGTCTTTGTGGGGCAGGACATGACATGTGATCGTGTAATAATATGGCTGCAGCGTGAACTTAAGACCCAGGCGCTTCCTCCTCAGCTCCCCCCCTTGCGTGTTGCAGATCTCGCTCTGACATTTGCATTCATAAGAGGGGCTATTCACGTTTTAGCCTTTACATTGCCATTCTGCATTTACATTTTCCTGCTCCCAGGTGGGTCTCTGGGTCCAGCTGCTTGCTAGCCTTTTGGCCTACTGCAAGGCCCATAACCTTGTTGCGTGGACCGCTGTGCTGGAGCAACTCGAAAAGGGGGCTGCATTCCTGGGGCAGTCAAGCAGGTTGGTGCAATGCATGTTGTATGTTGTTTAAGACCTTGTTCTGGCGCCTGAAGCTGTGCAGTCCTGCCTGAAGTGCATTGTGTCATTACCAAAACACTGTTTTCCTTTGTATAAATGTCTGAGCAAATCAGTAAAGCCTCCCTCCTTTGATGGCGCCACTGGTATGGTCTCTTTTACAATATATCCTCCTTCCTTTTTTATATCGTCCTATCATCTCCTGCTTTTTTGGCACCCTTACCAAGACCCAGATCCATGAAAGGCTCCATAGCTTGAGCATTGTGCATGGCACCACCCAAACCCAAAAGGATGATTTGGATTGTAATGGAGGATTGCTGTTTCCTGTTCAAGCTCTAATCTTTACCTAATAAACAGGTGCAGGTCAGCGAGCACCTTCAGCAATGCCCACCAAGATTTGCAGCTGGCCCCCGGATCGAGCCTGAGCATTCCTGAACCAGCAGCCGCAGTAGGATCTGCCAATGCTGCAAGGTCGCCAAGAGCTGTGAGATCACCCCGGAGAGTGAATGCTAGGAGAGCAGCAAGGGCCGCAGACAGGGCTGCAAGCGTTGCAGCGCTTGCTGCAAGGAGAGCAACACATGCAGCATCCCTGGCTACAGCTGCAGCAACTTACCCATCACGGGCTGTGTACCCTGCTGTTGCTCCCCACCTGAGCAAGCCAGCCCTGATCATTGCAATCAGGACTTTCGTGAGCGGGCTCTTGAAGATCAGGCAGCAATGGCAAGAGGGAGCTGATGCTAAGGTGCGTTTTGACTACGATGACAGAATCGCTTTTTGAAGCAATGGTTGGGTAAGAACTCATACAAACTTAAGTCAGGCAAGGTGCAGCATATCAGTCTGTGACGATACATTCTGGGAAAACGTTTTAAGGCATTTTTGCCAAACCCTTACTAGGAAGTCTCAATCATTTGTTCGGATACAGGAGCACGCACCTCAAGCTGCAATGCAAGTTACATGGCAACGTCTACGTCCCTTCTCCCATAGTTCACCTGTTCATATTTGCAAGAACCATTGGCTTGGTGCAGCACTTTTGCTTGAGGCGTCCCTTTGAACAGAGTACAGTGCTCTTTGCAGCTTAACTCCCCCCCCTGTGTCTGGCCTGCCGTGTACTGTGAGCCAATGTAGCATTTGTCTGGTCACACCTGCTAAGAAATGAATGCAGGCGAGTATCCTGGCACCCAAATGCACACACAATTCCTTCAAGATGTCTCAAATCTGATTTGTCTTCCTCTTTCATGACAGGAGGGCGTCGCTCTTTTGGCTGCGGCTACTGTCCTTTTCATCTTGTGCCAGGGTGTGAGTCAAGGCCTGTCTTTGTTGGGAAGGGTAGGTGCTGATTATTCTCAGTCCTTGCAGCAGAATGCCTGTAGCTTCCTAAGTAATACTAACTTGCCCATTAGATTGTTATCCCGCGTCACCACATGTTCGCCCTCAAAAACCTGGATTAGGGCCCCGGGCTGGTTGTTTAATTTCTGTCTGAGAAGGGAGCCGCGCCGGTGTGGATCACTGACATCAAATTTGCAAGTTGTTAGCAGGGTCATGCAGATTGATATGCATGGGGTGGCAATGAACCTTGGGCACCACCTGCACCACCTGGCTACTCAAGTGCAATGCAGTGCGCTGGTCAGTTGCACAGTTTGCACTCATCAAAGCAGGTAGCTAAGGACATTAATCTGCACGTATCTACCCTTTTCTCTGTAAGCCCACATGTTGGCCATGCATCTTCTCAAAAAGAATTGTGTGTGTCCAACGGAACTTAGAAACAAATTATTGCGTGTGCAGATCTGAATATGCCTGCTCCCTTTCGCACTCTGCATTGCAGTGGTCTTGCGCAGCTGGCACAGCAGCGGTTGTAGGGGTCATGCAGACTGGCATGGGTTGGCGATGCAGCGTGCTTCTGGCAGCAGCACTTGCTTCAGCAATGGTGGCGTTTGGTCGGCACAGTCAGTCACATGTGTTTGACAATGCTAGAACCAGCCATCAGGAGCGAGAGAGGGTAGGTGCAGGAACAGTGGCAGCAGCAGGAGACGATATTGGAGCAGACTCTATTGCAGCAAGAACAGCAGCAGAAGCAATTGCAGACACTATTGCAGCAAGAACAGCAGCAGAAGCATTTGCAGACACTATTGCAGCAAGAACGGCAGCAGATGCAATTGCAGACACTATTGCAGCAAGAACAGCAGCAGAAGCAGAAGCAATGGGAGAAGGAGCTAGAGATGGAGGTGAAAAGGAAAACGAGGTAGCAGCTGCAGGAACAGGAGCAGTGACAAGGGCAGGGGGGAGTACAAGCGTGAGCATGGCAGATGGGGTAGCGAATGAGGGTGCAGCCTCAGAAGAGGGGTCCGTTTGGGGGAAGAAGGAAGAGGAGAAAGTGGCCACGTCAGCTTCTCCTCATGCGCTTCCTGCCTGCCTACCGCTGTCTCCTGCTCCCCCATCACCAAATCACTTTTCCCCCACTCAGGCGCCTTCTCCTTTGCCCACTATGTCGCCCATGCCTTGTCTCTCTGCTCCTCCTCCCTTATCAGTCCAGCCGCCAGAGCGTTGGACGCAGTCACCGACCTGCCTTGCAGAACCAGCATCGCCCTTCTCTCGCCTGTCTGATTCATGTGCTGCCACAGCAGCAACAGGATTCCCTGATAGAGAGCCACCAACAGGATTCCCTGATAGAGAACCAGCATCGCCTCTCTCTCGCCTGTCTGATTCATGTGCTGCCACAGCAGCAACAGGATTCCCTGATAGAGAGCCAGCACCAGCACCAGCACCAGCACCGTCACCAGCACCGTCATCAGCCTCCTCCACGACGCCATCACCAGCAGCAGCGCAAGCACAGCAGCCAGCAGACATTTCTCCAGCAGCAGCAGCCCCAGCAGCAGCCCCCAATGTCAGTGCCCAGCCAGGAGCCCTGCAAAGTGCTTGTAAGCTGGTACCCCTGTCAGTATTGACGAGTGACCTTTGCTGCCAGCTGGTGCTGACGGATTCTCAGGCATGTTGGATGATTTCTTGTGGTGGAAGGTTTGCTTTTTTTTATTCAGACTTTGCAACTCATTGAGACAACTAGGATCCTGGTAGTCTGAAGGGCTAAGGAGCAAAGCCTGCATTCAAATTCTAAGCCCGGGCAAGTCAAGACAAGTACAGTTAATCGTCATTTGGACAGCGACTGTACCGAACAGCTGCTTAACTTGTTGACCATAAACTCGTTCTATTAATGCCCTTACCTCTGTCCTTGCACCATAACACGTACATAATACAAAAACACATACACCCAGAATCATAAACAAAAACGTTTTTGCGCTATGCGTTTGCTGCTCCTGTCTTCTATATCATTGCCAGAGCTGCAAAATAAAGTCCAGTGCAAAGTCAGATCATGCTGCATTTAAAGTCCAGTGCAAAGTCAGATCATGCTGCAAAAAGAAGTCCAGTACAAAGTCAGATCATGCTGCATATCTTCCAGCTCGACTTTTCTGCAGGGACATCATCGATTACTCTCGCTCACTACTTCCAGGGAAAGCAGCTGTTCAGCTCAAGTGGCCCTCTCCCTTGCCAACTGATGACTGATGCCTCCTCTCACAGCAGTAATCCACCCGTGCATATTGTGCTGCTGCAAGGACCTGTAGATGGCATGCTGGGTTTGGGCGGGGGCAGCAGTGGCTGTGCTCCTGGCAATCATTTTACGGTAAGCACATGGTGACTTGCTGTTGGTGAATAGGTTTATCGCTTTGTTGCTGATTTTGTATGACCACAAAACTTGGGCAACCATTATTTAGCTGCCGTATGCCTGTTGGGACAGCACGGCTCATCCGACTAAAGGGTTTTGCTCTTTGGTCTCTACCCCACCAAAAGCCCTCAACGTATGCGATGCGGAGCACAAGTGATTTTGACCCAAAAATTACCTACTTGGGCTCTTTTACCCTTCATTTGACCCAGAATTGGATTATGTATCAAGCAGGTCTTCAATGCGGTGTGTGCGTATATATCTATGCGTGTGTGATACATAATATTTACCGGCATGTGTGTGGGGGTGTGTGTGAAGTTAGGCAGGTTTCGGCCTAATGTCATATCTTTCCGGTTGCAGTGACATTTAAATTACTTTGAGCAAAGTAGAAAACTGTGCTAGCTTTTGCTGCTTGGGCTGCTGAACATCTTGTGCAAATAGCTACGTAGTATACTTTCTTCCTGCTATTATTGTGAGGCCATTAAAGTGAGGTTGACTAATTACGACCTGCTGACCTGTAAAGCTTGTTGTTGCAGCACATTAACTCAGTGTGCCACGATTCAATGCCCTACAATTATTCGTTGCCATTGCCTGTGGGGAGTGGTTGCCACTGCCTGTGCAAAATTTTCTTTTTCCATCACTTTGCCCACACAAGCTGTGCTCTCTGTGCCTGCCAGCACTTAAAAAAGATGTTTTATTCCCTCATTTCAAAAAGCAGCCTCTTGTTTAAGCGCAACATTCATCCTGGATAATAGTAACCTTTTGGCAAGCTTTGAGACGTGCACACCACTCACTTGGTTTTCGAAATACCTACAATCATTTCTCATGGCAATGGCACGGCAAAATAACATCGACCAATCATGCATGCACAGGTCGTTTCCCCCACAGCACCAGAGTCTGATGGTGCTCCGGATTGTGCCTGGTGGGAAAGAGATCCCCCCACCTACTCCCCTCACCAACAAAAAGATCGTCACAGCTCTACTCAGCCAATATCTGCAGCACAACAGCACAGCAGCACAGAACAACCACCGCGCTATCCCCCCTCCCCTCTTGCTGTCTCCTCTGCAGATCTCTCTCCCCCATCCACACCAACCACACACGACGCCTGCCTCAACTTTAACCAAATCCCCCAAAGATTTTACAAAGACGACAGCATCTCCAGTCACCACCCTTTCCTAGGCCTGATTCAACCAGTGCAGCCATCATCAGCAGGAGCGTCAGCATTTGCCGCCCTCCAATCACCTCCTCCCAGCATGGAGCCATCGTATTCATGGGAGGAAAGGGGGGGGGATTGCCATATGCTAGGGCCGCAGGATCTGGACGTTCCTTTGCCAGTAAAGCTGCAGCGGCAGCAGCAGAAGAAACAACTCAAGATTCGGGAACAGCAAGAACAGCAGCAGCAGCAGCAGCCTGGTAGTGAAGAAGAGCAGCTGCAGGCCTGGTATCAGCAGCAGCAGGATTGGATGAGACAGCAGCCATGGCCAATGGAATGGACAGGGCTACCATACGCCACACCCTGCTTGGGCAGCCCAAGCGTCATCCCATCTCTGTCTCGTGCTTCGTTTGACTATGAACCCACGCAGCCCCCCACCTCGCCAATAGCACACACATCCATAACACGCGCTGCCTCCGCCACTCCCTCTGTTGATCTGCATTTCTCCCATGATGCCGACCTGAGCCCCTTTGACTACACACCACTGCTTCCCCCACACTCCCCTCATCACCCACTGCCAGATCTTCGCTTTGAGCTCCCCTTCCCTCCCTCTTCTCCCTCCCCTGTTTTTTTTGCCCACTCCGCCAACACCACCAACAACAGCACCAGCAATGGACCGATCCAGGAAGAAGGGGGCCTGCCCTGTGACAAGGCATTTCCGCAGCAACACGCATCGTTTGACGCAGCGTCCCCACATGGATCTTCTGCATTGCAGCAGCCATCACCTGGACAGCAGTTTTCCCCCTTCCATCAGCCATTTCCCCTTGTGCATCCTCACTCTGACCAGCAGCAGCTTTCGTCCCCTCCAAACAAGTCACCCTCCTTTGACCCCTTCTCTTCTCTCCCGATCAAGCCCAGCCAGTGCAGAAGCCCTCTTCCCTTTCCACTCCCACCCCCCCCCTCTCCTCTAAACCGAACCCCGAACAAACTGAATTGCTCGACCTCAAAGGCAAACGCCCCCACCCCCACCTCCTGCTCCCAGTGGCCTCCCCCTGCTACAATTTGCTTGCCTGTCTGCACCTCCCCTTTGTCGTCCCCACTTTCCTCTCCAAAGTCCCGCCCATTATCTGCACCACCCTTCAATTGTCTTGCTCAAGATAATGAGTTTGAGGAGAGCCTGGGCTGCTGCACTGACACTTCAGCAGCAAGCATGTGTAGTCCCCCCCTTCCTTGCACCCCCACACGGAGCGTGTCAGCTTCATACATTCCTGAGGTAAGACAGTCACTGACTTCTGCATAGGCTTTAAGGGCGTAAATGTTACAGCTCTTCATGCCACTATTACGAAGCTGCTACTTATGGAGTTTTTTCCTTCATTTCCTCTACTTTTCCTTCAGGCCTCTCAAAGCATCCCTCCTCCTCCCTCTCCCCGCATGGCTGCTCAGGTGAGCCTGGTGCACTTTGTATGTAGGAAAGCTAAAATGCAACCAAAACATAAACGTGTTGCCCTACATTTGTCCTAAATCCTGTTCTTAGTTGCCATTCCCGTGCCTTCCAACCGGGAACTGCATACCGCATTCAATTTGGCTTTTGCTACTTTGCTGGAATACCTATTACGCTGCATGACGGATGGATTTAGCTGCTATCAAATGGAAAGACAAAGAAAAATTACTGAGGCAGTTAAAGTAGTACCTTGAAGAAAAGGAGAGGTAACTTTACTAAAACAAGACATGAACTTCAAGCAAAGGAAGGAACACTTGCAAGCACTAAACAGGAGAATGAAGGCACTACAGACTTGAATTCCAGGCTCTTGACAGGCAAGCTGCAGACAGCAAGCTAAGCTCAGAGTGGACAGCCGCTAATTCAGACAGGCCACTCTTTATAATGTGCACAGACTAGGCTTGAACGTACCTGAGATTAAAACAAGCCACTCTTTGTAATGTGCACAGATTAGGCTTGAACGTACCTGAGACGTGCCTTTGAAAACCTGTGTCGGAAGCACCAAACAACATATCAATGTTTAGAGCCACATGCATTGCTAGCCCTTGCTGTGAGGCACTGATCAATTTAAAGCCAGCACCCGGTCAGGCCTGATCTTCTTACTTAAAGGCCTGAATGTTGTACATGTCTGCCCAACATAGTTTTTATTAGCTCCAAGATTAGGCTCATGTGTCTAACATGGTTTTTACCAACTCCACGATTAGGCTTGTGTGTCTAGCATGGTTTTTGCCAACTCCACGACTAGGCTTGTGTGTCTAGCATGGTTTTTACCAACTCCACGATTATGCTTGTGTGTCTAGCATGGTTTCTACCAACTCCACGACTAGGCTTGTGTGTCTAGCATGGTTTTTACCAACTCCACGACTAGGCTTGTGTGTCTAGCATGGTTTCTACCAACTCCACGACTAGGCTTGTGTGTCTAGCATGGTTTTTACCAACTCCACGACTAGGCTTGTGTGTCTAGCATGGTTTCTACCAACTCCACGACTAGGCTTGTGTGTCTAACATGGTTTCTACCAACTCCACGATTAGGCTCTCATGGCAGCAGCAGCCCAGCGCGGTTTTGGCCCGCCACCTTCGCCATGTCGCAACTCTACCTCACTGCCCCCTTCCCCTCTAATGCGTCAGCAGCGGCAAGCAGCAATGGGTGCCCAGGCAGTCCCCCATGCTCTTACTTCGCCTGCAAGGCTGGGGCAGCAACTGCAGCAGCAGCTGCCGCAACAACAAGGTCAGGAAGCGTTCTCAGCAGTTGGTCACCTGTATAATGCTATAGGTGTGTGCATTTATATTTACTTGCTGTGCATTAATATTTACTTGCTGTGCATTTATACTTACTTGCACTGCATTTATGTTTACTTGCTGCGCATTTATATTTACTTGATGCGCATTTATATTTACTTGCTGTGCATTTAAGCCTATTACTGTGTTGGATGCAGCTCCTCTTCTCCCTGGTAAGTCAGGTTTGGTTGGTTTAGGTGACCCATACTCTGAAGCTGAGCAAATGACGATGAGCTTAGGACGGCGCATGAAACGTAAATGTGTTTCCTTGTACCTGCAAGAGCATACATCTACAGTGATGACAACAGCTGAACATATAAATCCCATCCTGTGATCCACCAGAACAGCTCTGTGGGTGTGTGGCGCCGTGTGACCACGCACGCAGTATATGACGTTTTATTAACAAAAGAATTCGAGTGCCAGAAATGTTTTGCTCTTTTTCCAAAGGCTTGGCCGATTTTCGTGGACATCCTTGGCCGATTTTCGTGGACATCAAATTGTTCTGCAGATGAAGGTGCTGCTGCTCTGGATGATTTCCCCTGTCTGCCCCAGCACACCCTTCCCTCTCTGCCTGACTCTGCATTGAGTGCACTGTTCAGCCTGCCAGTCAGCCCAGCTGCTAGCGCTCAGACGCAGCTCCTACAAGCTGACCAGCCTTACCAGCAATGCCAGAGGCCGTTGAAGACTGAGGAAGAGCAGCACTGCCAGCAGAGGCAAGATCGATCTTTAACAGGGCAACAGGGTTACAAAAAGAGTGAGAGGGAGGATTTGGGAGGGAGCAAGCATTCACCTCCTCCTGCTGAGGCATCCCCTCCCCCTTTCTCACCCAGTGTCAGTCCCTTCTCTCTTCGTCAATGCACCCCGCCCACACAATTTTAGCCTAGCTTTGAAGCAGCCAATGTCTTGCTCCATTTGCAAGACAACGCTCTTTCTCCTCTTTTGGGTGGCAATGTACACACGTGACATGCCGTAGAATATTGAGTCAACAGAAACAGTGAACAGAAAGTGAAAAGGGAAGGAAACATAAGTATTATGCGTGATGCGCTAATTACGATTGCAAACTCTGCACGTTCAGGTGCTACTTGTTCCATAGATTGCGTGGACGGTATTTGCTTTTCTTTACCTCGTCTTACAAATTTCACATATTGAAGCGCTGCGTGTGAATTCATATCTTGTTGGCAATTGTGGAGTTTGTGATGCAGCTGATCCTTGCTAGATCTTTGTGTATGGCAAACAGTGCTGCAAACTGGAGCGTTGTTATTACAAATTGTTTGTAGGATGGCTGGTGCATAGTAGCAATTTTATGTTCAGGTTTAAAATACAAGCTAATAGCCATGTAATTTGAGGCATAATTGGTGTTCAAAAATGAAGATAAGTCTGAATTACCTACATTCAACCAGTTTGGCGGCGGCGAGGGGCTTATAGGCACTGACATGAAAGTGCTTTTTTTAATGCTGGATGAGCTAACACCACCAGTGAAGAATTCCATTTCCTTTTTTCCATTCGAACCTAATCCAGGGGAGCAGTTGCTAGGTCAAATTGTTTGTATGTGCATCAGCCATTTTATTGGAGAACTAAAATGGTCCTTTACAAAAGTGAAATTGGCCTGTAAGTTTTATGGAATTTATACCAGAATAAAACAAAACCGTCTGCTCCAGTTTCCTTATTCATTACATAAAGCATGGCATTTTCATTTAGCACCACCACCTCTGTACTGCCTTTCGCACACAACCCCTTTCATCCGATGAGCAGTCCTCAGTAAGGGCTTTACAATTTTTTGGTTTTAACAGTTTATGCTTCAGTCAATTGCTCAAGGAAGTCCTGCTCGCCGACGGTAGCTCCAGGAACAATCTTGGTGTTCTGCTAACAAATATTTAAAACGCAGGTAGTGAAAACCACTCCCAACATTCTAGGGGGAAGTAACCACTTTGGTGTTGGGTACCATAAAACCATAGAAAAGAAGAAAGGATCAATAAGGATCAGGAGGCTTGCAGGCTTGGCTTGTAACCTGGCTGCCCTTGATAAAAGTTGGTAATGGTTCTGGAAAGGGCTTGTCTGGCATGGACAGGTTTGGCAGCATAGTTGACAGATTGTGCATGAAGCTTAGAAGCAGGTTTCTTAGCTCTTTGAGAGTCAAGACCCAGCTCTTAAAAAGGCTCCAGTGTGTGATTGTTGTAGATGGTACCACTCCCACCCACTCCCAAAAGGATGGTGTGGAGGGTATCGAGGGCTCCTTGAAGGACGGTGCAGAGGTCTTTGTGCTGTTCCTGCGCGGCGCTCATCTGGTTCTGATGTTTGGTATCCTCGCACTACTTTTATCTTTTTGAGGTAGATCCTCTGCTGAAGGCTGGCGGTGCTGCTGAGGTGCTCCCAGTCTCCCTCAGTTGCCCCCTGCCACTCCAACGTACTCAGCCCCCTCCAATATGTTTGTTTGTCGTTCTTTTGTTTTTGCGTCTGCCCCACACAATTTTTGCCATGGGTGGTCTATCCCACTCAGCCTTATTAAATCAAATACTAGAATGCGACCTTATAAACCTGAGCCAGTTGTGGTAAATCTCAGTTGCAGACAACTCTCGTACTGACAGTTTGACACTTGTCACTCAAGGGAGGAAAACAGCAACAAACTTGCCTACCACCATTGGTCTGCACTCCCGGTGCAAGGTGCAAATGCACTCAGTTTCCTTACAACGTAGCTGAGTACAAGAAACCAGCATGGATTAGGAATAGATGTTGTGTTGCGTTCTGCAACATTCAATGGATGCAGAGACAAACAACATCCTTTTGGAGAATAAAATAAGGAGAGGCTAACTACATGACTTTGGATCTCCCACACTACTTAGAAATGCGACTAGTGTAGGTTTTAACTCCTTGTACACACAACACAGTCCATCTCCAGCAATGCTTCTTCTACTTGGTAGGATGCATTGTGTGATTTGCTAGACGATGTCCAAGATGAACAATGTGTCTTGAATAGGTATCTGTCCTCCGACTGATCCCAGTCTTTTTTTTGCGCTGCAAGTATGCTTCATTGTTTGTGAGTCCCTGGCATGCTATCACTACGCAATCCTGCATCAGACAGGTGTCCATAATTGTGTGCATTTAACTGAGTTAGAATTGTGTTGGAATTACATGTTAACTCCCCTATCAAAACAATGACACTCTTTCATTTCTTTGTGAACTAGTGGTGTAGCATGGAAGGGCAGCATGTCACGACAGATTACGGTACCAGCTTTAGCATGGATTGCAAGTATGAGCATAATGTCCGCCAAGCCCCCTCATCAAGGTGTGTATACTAACGTCTCCTCCCCCTCTCGACGTGAGAAGGAGGCAACGGCTCATGCGCACCAAGGTGATGATGGTTGTCTGAGAAAGATTGAGCTTGTTATAAGAGGGTCATCTATACAGGGCCAAACAACCAAATAACCGTAAAACCTTAAAACCGTTGTTCGAATAAAAAAGGGGGGTTGTTCACATTGTAAATTATAAAGAGGGTAGCTGCCCTGAAAGCCTGGTGGCCCGTGGTCAGGCCAGACTCTTCGGGTTCGCGGGTTTGAATCCGCCTGGTAGCGTAAACCATGCTTGTGGTGTTATCACCCCTGCGTAGTATTTCTTATAAAGAGGGAATGTGGACACAAGCAACTACGGTTTTACTGGTGCAGGTCTGTTGTCAAGTTGTATAATAGCATGCTCAGATCCAACAGTAAAATGTAAATTTTCAAGCAGGTTAGATGCTTTTCAAGGGTCGCAGCGCTGTGATTCATTTGTGCAAGCAGTGTGGCAGGGTACTTCCTTTTCTTGTCCAGAATTCACTGATGATCTCAGACACAGGTTGCGGACAGCGTGGAAAAATGTTGAGGGATTGAAACCACAGGGCACAAACAGCAAGTTGGCAACATATCAATCTCTTCTTTGCAGTGCCTTTTGATGTGTAGAAACGCAGTCATTTGTGCTCTGAGGAGAAAGTTTGCTACCTGTTCGGTTGATTTTCGGATGATTTTTCTGTAGAGCAACCTATTTGCGACAACAAAACAGTGCCCAGGTGATTAATGATTTTCTCTTGCAACACACTTTTTCTTTTGTGCCTGATATGTTTTGTTATTAGGTGAGAACCAGTTACAGGCCGATCAGCCGAACAGTCTGGCTGAAGGCCCCCCCATGTAAATCTGAATCAACTACTAGCAGTTGATAGTAGCGTAGTACGCTGCCAAACTTGCCCAAACTTGTCCACACCAGGCGTGCACAGTACTATTATCAACTCTCATCAGGAGCCGGTTTCAGGTCAAGCCTACAACCCTCCTGCTGGTCCCCATTGGTCTTCTCTTTTCTTTGTGGTGGAAGAATTTCAAGGTACCCAATTCGTAACTCCTTAAGTTGTGTAGGGAAATCTTTTAATTTTGTTCCCTCTGTAGCTCAATTAGCAATAGACTATGAAGAGAAGTTTTATTTAAAAGGGGACTTAGCTTTCCTTGGTCAAGTAATCAGAGGAGGTACCAGATATTATCAAACGATTGAGGTCATAATTTACATGTTGCTTCAGTATCAGGGATGTGTCATATAACATACGCATCCACAGCTTTTGAAATGCATTCACGCGAATATTAGGCAGGCAAGTCAATCTTCTAAATTAAGAGGTGCACATACTACTATTTTCCTCATTGGTCTGAACAATCACATAATATTATAACTAATTACGTGTTGAGGGCAATGTAGGAAGCACCTTCTCTTACACACGCACTATGCTGACAAGGTTGGCATTCTAGTTTCTACAAGAAATAACCTTTCTCCAGGACTTAACAACACAAAATTCAAGGTTCCCTGAAATATAGAAAAACATGCGCTTGCCCCCTTTGCGTTGCTGAGCAGCAGAGCAAGCTGCTAAAACAGCAGCTTCAGCACAAGCAGGAACAAGATGATCGGGCCACAAACTATCCTCCCGAGCCCTATGAAACTCTCCACGGCCTCCAAAACGCTGCTGGGCACAATATTTTTATCAATATTAGTAGAGTATACTTTGAAGAAGAATGTAGCCCATAGCAGAGCCCGACATCGCAGCACGAGTCAGATCGCCGACCAAGCCTGGGTCAGCTGCTCTGCATCCTCGCAATTTTTTTTTTTTGGATACTCCATGAGATCAATGGTTGTGATCCAGTACTCACAATGCCCTGTGGCCGTAATGTCAGCCTGTGGGTTGGTGGGTTGGTGGGTTGGATGTCAAAGCTGACTTTGTTCCGAAGATCGACACTGTAGGGTTAATACGTATTGCCCTCTTGGATGGCAGAGAACCCTTGTTTTTGAAGATCATTTAGGTGTTCATCTGGTGCAGGCTGAGATACGTTTGGTGCAGTGATTTGCTCTTCAAAATTGTTGAGGCTCTGCTTGAAGCTTTCACACATGTTTGTAGTTCTTCTGGCTCCCAGGTTGGGTTCCATGAAACCTACACAAGCTCTTTTTTTTAGAGTAGAGGATACGATTTGTCTTTTCATTTTGGTTCAAATTGATACAAGCAGGGCAGGCCCATGAATTATTGGCATCATTAGCTTCCCTTTCAGTGGCGTTGCAGCAGCTTGCCTTCAGCAAGCATTGCAAGTGGTAGGTACGGTTGCAGATGTCACAGATATACATGTCTTTAAAAGGTGGAGAAAGGTCTGGTGAGTTCAAGACCTAGATGGTAGGAGCAAATTTCACAGCTTGCGCACTTAATTTGGCTCCGGGCAATAGTATTACTGGATTTGAACACTAGTCCAACCGATTTAAAGAGGGGTAGAACCCATATTTCAATATTTATAGGGGCATCACTCCATCTGCACTCATAAAAACAAGGTATGCACTATGCACTGCAATATAACACAAGCAACAACAGTCACGACTATATTTGCTGCTGCTGCTGCTCTGCTGTATGTCTACAGCGTCACCTCTGTGTACAGCGTCACCTCTGTGAATAGCGTCACTTGTGTGTGGGTAAGGGAAGCCGGGCGCCTGCTGCCGGTGGAGGGCCTCAGCAGGAGGGGCTGAAGCCGCTGGTGCGCCGTATGCAGGTGGGAGGCGTCGAGGCGCCACCCACCCCTGTCCACTGGACTTCACAAATTGCTGAGGAGATTTGGGTGTTAATTAAATAATTAATTTAAATCTACTGAATCCTATCCAAATTGTCACGAGACCAGCATACTTGGTGTAACGACGCAGGTAGTAATAAATCAGAAAATATATCAGATATAATCAGATATAATCAGATGTACTAAGCATCCGTGCTTGCAACACGTCCGAACGCGTCCGAACGCGTATCAATCCGATAAAAACCTGTCAGAAGGTACAAATACTCAGAAATCGAGGTTGTCAGAATTCTTTTATTAATTAGACATTAATTAGACAACTGAATAGCTCTTCCCTGCACCGATCCAAGCTGTGCACAGGTACACACACTAAAAATCACACACACATAATATACACACGCACATACGCACACACTCACACACAAACACACATACACACAGACACACAAAATGCACACACACAAACACACACAAACACACACACACACACACACACACACACACACACACACACACACATGCGCGCAGATGAGTGACCTATTAAATGAAGCATTGGCAAAGGCACAGCACTTAGTGCGCACCCAAAAGGGTGGATCCGTATCGATGGTGCGTGGCAATGGGGTGCACAATGAATGCTGTGCGTGCTCAAGGTTCACTAAAAGAGATGTGGGATCTGTTTTGATCTAACCTCGTGGTGTTCATGCTGTGCGCGCAGCCGGAGGAGCCCACGCAAGACTTTGATGTGGCCTGTGTATTCTCGTACGGCAGCAAAAGCACATCCCAGAATGTGCCAGCCAGGTGTGTAAGTTTGCTGGTTTTCCGCATGATCACCAAGCTACACACTGTACACCATGAATCAATGAAATGTGGTGTTGACTGTTTTAGGCATGGCTTAATTTCATGTGCATCCTTCATTGCACGCTGGAGCGTGCTGTCTTCCTCCTCTTTTTCTAATCACTCACTCAACCACTCTCTCTCTCTTCCTTCCACTCTTTATAATCACAGGACCCACCTAAAGGCCTGAGTGCCTTCTTCCACAAGGATGGTGGCACCATCTACGCAGCAGACGTCGCCAACAAGGTGATGTCGCCTTAATCTTTTTGATGATGTAGAGACTACTGCCTCCACTGTAACTTACTGATTTTGTGTTGTCTGAGCTTTGTGCGTACCCATGCACACCTCATCTGCATGCAGTTCAGCAGGAGGCGGTATTATCACCTCATAAATCCCTCATGCGTTGCCCCCTCATCAACATTATACTGCAAATGTCGAATGTGCTCATTGGGAGGAAACTGGCCCACCCCTACTTGTTAACGTGAATTCATTTCATGTATATGTGCAATTTGTGGGGCGCTTGTACGACGTGCATGGTGCTGGGGAGCAGGATATGCTGTACCTGGCCCTTGACAACGCATGGCACAACGACTGCGCGGTGAGGATATAGGTTTTTCAGTCTTTGCGACGACACGTGTATGTGGCAGGGGAACAGCCATGCAATTATGATAAGGCACCAGCTTCTCAAAGTGTTCCCTCCAGCCTGTCAACCGCCTCCCACACAGCCCTACTTTCAAGTGTACCAGTATAGTTTCTCCTGCAAGGGTGTCTCAGAGTGTCTTGCCTATCCAGATTTCCATCCGAACTACAATAAGAAGCGCACACACACTTCAATTATAGCCGCTATCCCCAACGGTCTCTCAGTTTCATGGGGGACAATGGGAAAGCTCGCAGTTTTTCTGGTAGGCAAAACAAGCTCAAAAGTTGTCAAATGCGTCAAAGCTGAAAAAGTTGTCACCAAGTTTTGCAGACTGAAAAAAACTGTTCACACAAGAAACACGAGCTTCACAGTTTTATTCAAAGTGATACAACTCATGATAAAACCATATGTATCGTTAATACACCTATTAAAACTGTGAGTATAGCGACACATTTGCATGCACAAACACCCACACACGCACATGTGCACACTCACGCGCACACACACACACATTTGCACACACACACACATATATACATACACACACGCACACACACACACATAAACATGCACACGCACACACATACACGCAAACACACAAATGCACACACACAGGAGCCCTTTCTGTGGCGTGGACTGCATCTCCATGACAGCGTCCCATCTGCGGACGCGGTAAAGACAGGACGCCAGCGCAGCAATGCGCAACCTAAAGGTTGTCCTCTTCATGGTGAGCTTTGCATTCATGCATCCAGCCATCCAGCCAGCCATGCATGCACCCAGCCATCCATCCGTCTATGCATCCATGCATCCAGCCATTCATTCCTCCATGCATTCATCCCTAAATTAACGCAAACGTCCATTCAACCAACATCCCTGGTGTCCCAGGCTCCAGTGTCAAGGAGATCACCGGAACCCTGACAGGTATTGTGTGAGAGCTCAGTAGCAAGCAATTTATTATGTGTGTGGAGTGAATGAAAGAATAGACGTGAAGGAGGTGGCAGGACACTGCTGGATTAATCAGCAAATAAATCATTCATAGATTAATCATTTTTTGCGTTTCACTGCTCTACCCATCCATCGCAGGAATTCACTCATCACTGTCCTGCAATGCACATTGGATGCGTGTGGTTCTTTCATGCCATCCATTTTATGACTCAC